>WBZM01003028.1_pt1 | contig 13470 bp, 12 predicted proteins | sample 5204271 | NCBI WGS metagenome assembly WBZM01 (sample SAMN12344346, study PRJNA552823) | activated sludge metagenome | biome: Activated sludge suspended growth; feature: Nitrification reactor; material: Wastewater; isolation source: activated sludge from nitrification reactor of wastewater...
CAACGCGGCGGGTTAAATATTCCCGTGCGTGGCGAGGTGTACTGGATCATGCCGGAAGGCAAATTGACCTACGGCGATTTCAAAATCATTGAGGTCGAGTACAATCGGCCGGGTGACGCTATATAATTGTCGAATCGGCTGCGGCGCGTGCTGCATCGCTCCATCGATATCCTCGCCCATCCCTGGCATGCCGCACGGCAAGCCGGCTGGTGATCGCTGCGTCCAGTTGACTGACGACAATCTATGCCGGTTGTTTGGCCTGCCGGAACGCCCGACGGTATGCGTTTCGCTGCGGCCGAGCGCGGAGATGTGCGGATATTCGGCCGAGGAGGCGACGATTTATTTAGCTGACCTTGAAATTTCGACCCAACCTTAAACCATGATGGAAAAAGTTTATTTCAGATCAACCACCGCCATATCTGACAGGTGGTCGACAAAATCATTGGGTGAATTGAGGCGTTGATGGTGATTCTGTATGCTCCATCGTAAACCATCCGCAACGGACCATCAAAAAAGTGAGGCGTACCTCATTTACACCGAATGGGGGCCGGACCGGCGTATCCCCCGACCGGATCGGCTGGAGGCATTGTTCCCCGGCGCAGACGGGGCCACGCGCGCGGCATGGATGGCTGACTTCGACCAGGTTGAGCGCGAAATCTGGCGCTTCGCCGAATCGGGCGGGCCGCGTCTGCACAGCTTTGAGGATTTTAAAAAGCGGTTGAGGGCCGCATTTCCGTTTATGGATGACCACGCGCTGGGTCGCGCCTGGTCGCTGGCCACCTATTACACTGCCCATGAGGGCTATTAAATCCCATGAATTATTTTACTACCGCGAATACTCAATTTGACTTGTCCCTGCCCGACTGGGCTGTGGCCGCGCTAAACGATATGCCGAGCCACCTGCCGACGCTGGAGGAGCGCATGGCGGCCGTTATCGACTTCTCGCGCCGCAACATTATGAACGAAACCGGCGGGCCATTCGCCGCCGGGGTGTTCGAGCGCGACTCCGGCCGGCTGGTCGTCATCGGCGTCAACCGCGTCGTGCGCTCCAACTGTTCGTCGGCCCACGCCGAAATCATGGCTTTGTCGCTGGCGCAACGCATTCTAGGCACGTTCGATCTGGGCGGGCCGGCACTGCCGGCCCACCAGTTGGTCGTCAATTGGCGGCCGTGCGCCATGTGCTATGGAGCTGTGCCGTGGTCGGGCGTGCGTTCGCTGGTCGTTGCCGGCGATGGGCCGGAGCTGGAGGCGATTACCGGCTTCGACGAGGGTCCCATCCACCCCGAATGGCGGCGCGAACTTGAGGGGCGCGGTATCGAAGTGATCACCGATGTGCTGCGCCACGAGGCCATCGCGGTCTACCGTGAGTTCGCTGCCAGCGAGCAACTGGTCTATAACGGACGGTTGGGGGAGTGATCAAAAAACCTCAGAGGTCGGCAGCCAGAAGCTACACAAGACCTCTGAGGTTTAGAATTAATCGGTTACTTCCCTTTTGCCCACGAATCGCGCAAGCCGACGGTGCGGTTGAACACCAGCCGGTCCGGTTCCGTGTCGGGGTCGACGCAAAAGTAGCCGTCGCGCACGAACTGGAATTTGTCGCCGGGCTGGGCCGTGGACAGACTCGGTTCGACCAGCGCGTCGATGACCTTTAGCGAGTCGGCATTAAGATTTCGCACAAAGTCATCCACCCCATCCTCGGGGTTGGGCTTGGTAAAGAGAGGCTCGTAGAGGCGCACTTCGGCCGGGATGGCGTGTTCGGCCGACACCCAGTGGATCGTGCCCTTCACTTTACGGCCGTCGGCCGACGTGCCGCCGCGGGTGGCCGGGTCATAGACGGCGCGCAGCTCCACAATGCGCCCCGATGCGTCCTTGACCACGCCGGTGCAGGCGATGTAATAGGCACTCATCAGCCGCACCTCGACCTCCGGGGCCAGCCGGTTATAACCCTTGACCGGGTTCTCCATGAAGTCTTCGCGCTCGATGTAGATCTCGCGCGAGAAGGGCAGCGACCGTGATTCGGTGCGATCCTTGTCCTGCTTGTAGTAGGGCACATCGAAGGATTCCTCCTGGCCCTTGGGGTAATTTTCGATGACCACCTTCAGGGGCTCCAGCACGGCCATGACGCGCGGCGTATGGGCGTTGAGGTCCTCGCGGGCGGCGTGCTCCAGCATGGCCATGTCGACCATGCTGTTGGCCTTACTGACGCCAATCATCTCGGTGAAGTTGCGGATGGCTTCGGGCGTGTAGCCGCGGCGGCGCAAGCCGCGAATCGTCCACATGCGCGGGTCATCCCAGCCGTCGACGTGGCCTTCCTTCACCAGCCGGATCATCTTGCGCTTGCTCATGACCGTGTAGGTCAAGTTGAGACGCGCGAATTCGATCTGCTGCGAACGGCGGATGCCCAGCGCCTCCTGGAACCAGTCGTAGAGGCGGCGGTTGTTCTCGAACTCCAGCGTGCAGATGGAATGAGTGATACCCTCGATGGAGTCGCTCTGGCCGTGGGCCCAGTCGTAAGTAGGGTAGATATGCCAGGTGTTGCCGGTGCGTGGGTGCGGCGCGTGGAGGATGCGGTACATGACCGGGTCGCGTAGAACAAAGAATGGTGAGGCCATGTCGATCTTGGCCCGCAGGACGCGTGAGCCTTCGGCGAATTCACCGGCGCGCATGCGGCGGAAGAGGTCGAGATTTTCCTCGACGCTGCGGCCGCGGTAAGGACTTTCGCGCCCCGGCTCGGTCAGCGTGCCGCGGTGCTCGCGAATTTCGTCGGCGCTCAGGTCGTCGACGTAGGCTTTGCTGGCCTCGATGAGCTGCTCAGCCCACTGATAGAGCTGCTCGAAATAATCGGAGGCGTGGTAGAGGCGGCCATCCCAGTCGGCCCCCAGCCAGCGCACGTCCTCCATGATGGCGTCGATATACTCCTGCTCTTCTTTCTCCGGGTTGGTGTCGTCGAAGCGCAGGTTGAACAGGCCGCTGTAGTCCTTCGCCAGGCCGTAGTTCAGATTAATAGACTTGGCATGGCCGATGTGGAGATAGCCGTTCGGCTCCGGCGGGAAGCGGGTGTGGACCTCGCCGCCATACTTGCCACTGGCGTTGTCCTCATCGATGAGGGTGCGAATAAAATTCGAAAGGATCGGTGTCGTTTCAGTCATAGGTTTTTCAGAAGTTTTATGCGCAGATCACGCACATTAAAAGAATATCTATTTTAAATCTGCGTAATCTGTGTAATCTGCGGATGATATTCTTACTCTTTTGGCAGTAACTCAATCGCCGTGTCGAGGCGGGATAGGGCGCGGTCGCGGCCGAGGGCGACGATGGATTCGAACACCGGCGGCGACACGTCCTGTTGTGTCACGGCCAACCGCAGCACGCCCAGGAACGGCCCCGCCTTACCGTTGGTCGTGTGCTGCTCCCCGATGGATGTCAATCCGGCGCTGATTGTCTCCACGTCGAATTGCGCCACCAGAGAAAGATAAGCCCTCGCCTCATCCAGTGCGACCGACGCCGCATCACCCGGCAACTTGTTATGCGCCAGGCGGTCGGCCGTCAGCGCAGCGGACCCTCCGTCTTCCCACAGGAACTTGAGAAAATCGGCCGCGTCGGTCAGCTTCTTCAGCCGCACCCGCAGCGAAGGGGCCACGGCCAACAGCGCTTCGGCGCTGACCTCGTGCCCCTGCCGGTCGAGGAACGGCTTCACAGCCCGCGCCAATTCCAATGGCTCCATGTCCTGAATCCACTGCCCGTTGAGCCAGTCGAGCTTGTCATAGGGCAGTCGTGTCGGCGCGGGATTGATATCCTCCAGCCGGAAGCGCGGGATGGCCTCCTCGATGGGAAACTTCTCGCGGTCGTCGCCGAAGGACCAGCCGACGTTGGCCAGAAAATTATTGACGGCCTGCGGCAAGTAGCCGGCGTCGCGGAACTCCTCGACCTTGACCAGCACCTGCCGGCCCTGGTCGTCGAAGGCCTGGGCGCGCTTGCTCAGCTTGCCGCGGCCGCTGGGGTTCAGCACCAGCGGTAAGTGGGCGTAGACCGGGTGCTGCCAGCCCAATGCGGCGTATAGATTGATGTGCAGCGGCGCGCTGCTGATCCACTCATCGGCCCGCAGGATGTGGGTGATGCCCATAAAGTGGTCGTCGACGACGTTGGCCAGGTGGTAGGTCGGCAGGCCGTCGGACTTGAGCAGCACCGCGTCGGCGATTTGGGCGTTGGGCACGGTGATGTCGCCGCGAATCACATCGGGGATGACCGTTGCGCCTTCAGTCGGGGCCTTGAAGCGCACGGCGAAAGGCAGGCCATCGCGCTCGCGCTGGGCCAGCTCTTCGGGCGACAGATAGCGGCAGCGGCGGTCGTAACCCTGGTCGCCGCGGGCGGCCTTCTGGGCGGCGCGGCGGGCCTTCAACTCGTCGGCCGTGCAAAAGCATTTGTAGGCGTGGCCGTGGTCCAGAAGCCACTGCGCCCACTGGCGGTAGAGATCGGCGCGCTCGCTCTGGATGTAGGGGCCGTGGGGGCCGCCGACGCCGGGACCTTCGTCCCAGTCGAGGCCCATCCAGCGCAGGGCATCCATGAGCGCCTGAACGGCCCCCTTGACGGCGCGCTTCTGGTCGGTGTCCTCGATGCGCAGGATGAACTGGCCGCCGTGCTTGCGAGCGAACATCCAGTTGTAGAGCGCGGTGCGCGCTCCGCCAATGTGGAGATAGCCCGTGGGGCTGGGTGCGAATCGTACGCGTACGGTCATAAAGAAGTTTATCCGCAGATTTCGCAGATTACGCAGATTTTTAAGATTAGCATCTGTGAAATCTGTGTAATCTGTGGATTTTTAGAAGCTATAAGGATAGCAGAAAACGAGGAAGTCGGCAGGTTCGCCAGACCTATCAAATGTTTTCGCAGACGGGTAGCAAGAAACTGTATTGGGGTGATATAGGGGGCGAAGGGGGACTAACCGAATTCTTGCTTGCGCTGGCGCATCAGTACCGACTCGACGACGCCGATGGCCAGGAACAGAGTGATGAGCGAGCTGCCGCCGTAGCTGACGAACGGCAGTGTCAGGCCGGTGACGGGCAGCACGCGCACGTTCATGCCCACATTGACGGCCGTCTGGAAGAACAGGATAGCGGCGATCCCGGCGCAGATGAGCTTGCCGGCCGGATCAGGGCTGAGCGTAGCCGCGCGCAGGATGCGCAGCAGGATAAAGCCCATCAACCCCAACACCACCAGCGAGCCGAACAACAGGCCCATCTCCTCTGTCACCACGGAGAAGATGAAGTCAGTGTGTTGGGCGCGCAGGAAGCCGAGCTGGCTCTGCGTGCCTTGCAGGTAGCCCTTGCCGGTCAGCCCGCCGGAGCCGATGCTGATCTCGGCTTGGTCGATATTGAACACGTCGTCGGAGCTGGCTTGTTCGGGATTGAGGAAGGTCGTGATGCGCTCGCGCTGGTAGTCGGCCAGCAGAGGAAAGACGGATAGCCCCACAACCAGCCCCATGATGCCCAACATGACGAAGTGACGCAGCGGCAGCCCGGCCACCCAGATCATGATGAACCAGATGAACATGAACAGAATGGTCATGCCCAGGTTAGGCTGGATGAAGATGAGGGCGACGGGGATGGCGAAGTAGGCCAGCGTGACGATCGTATTGCCGAAACGGTCGATCAGATGGCGCCGGTTGGACAGGAATTGGGCAAAGGTGATAGCGATGAAGATGCGGCCGAACTCCGACGGCTGTATCTGGAACGACGGCGTGATCTGGATCCAGCGGCGGGCGTCGTTGTTTACCTGCCCTGTGATCACCACCAGCACCAGCAGGCCGACAAAGCCGGCATAGATCCACCAGTGGGATGAGGTGAGCACTCGATAGTCGATCGCCGCGGTGACGATCAGGATGACCGTCCCCAGAGCAGCCCAGATGAACTGTTGCTGTGGATAGGTCTCGAAGGCTGGCGCGCCGGTAATGGCGCTGCGGATCATCAGGATGCCGTAGCCGGTTAGCAGCAATACGGCCGCCAACAGCCACACGTCAAAATAGCGCCACACCGAGGTCTTCGATAGCATTGCCTCTCATTGTAGCGCGGAGGGATGGGGGGAATCCACAGATTTCACAGATCTCACAGATAAAAACAGATGTTCCGCAGATTGTGCCGATTTCGGAGAGGAATTCTTCAAAATCTGCCGCATCTGCGGATTACTCTTTTTCCCTCTTTATATTGGAAGACAGTTGGCTCGTTATCCCTTGCCGTTGCGCCGCGCCCGCGTCGCCAGGAGGGGGATCTCAGCCACCAGCCGGTTTTCCTGCGTGTTCTGTTCCAGATGGACGACAACCTTATCCGTGTCGATCGCCGTATGTTTGGCGATGACCTGGATGATGTCGTCCTTGATCAATTCCAGCAGGCCGGGCGGCAAATCGGCGCGGTCATGGATAAGCACCATCTGTAGCCGCTGTTTGGCCGTTTGGCCGCTGGTTTCACTTTTTCCGAGCAATCGATCGAGCCAACTCATGCCACTTCCCTCTTGGTACTGAATCCGGCACGAAACGTTTCTGCCATACTGTGTCGTTTCGGTGCCGCTTTCAATTCCCCTATTGCTGCCCGACCATGAACGCCCGAAGCCGGGTCATGAACGTTTGCTTCTGCGCCAGCTCCAGGAAGGGCACATCTTCGCCTTGCAGGCGTCGGGCCACATTGCGGAATGCCTCACCCGCGCTGGCCCCATTGACACCGTGCATCACCAGCGGCAAGCCCTGGTTGCTCGCCACCAGAATGCGCTCGTCTTCCGGGATGACGCCCAGCAGGTCGACGGCCAGGATGTCCAGCACGTCATCCACCGACAACATGTCCCCGCGGCTGACCATGGCCGGCTTCACCCGGTTCAGGATGAGTTGGCCCGGCCCTTTCTCTTCGGCTTCGATCAGTCCGATGATGCGGTCGGCATCGCGCACGGCCGACACTTCGGGGTTCGTGACGATGAGCACCTTGTCGGCCGGGGCCACGGCGTTGCGGAAGCCGCGCTCGATGCCTGCCGGAGAATCGATGACGATGTAATCCATTTCCTCGCGCAGCTGGTCGCAAATCAATATCATGTCCGACGGGCTGACAGCCGTCTTGTCGCGCGTTTGCGCCGCCGGGATCAGATAAAGCTTCGGCTGGCGCTTGTCCTTGATCATCGCCTGGCGCAGCCGACAGCGCCCCTCGACCACGTCGACCAGGTCGTAGACAATGCGGTTCTCCAAGCCCATGACCACGTCGAGATTGCGCAATCCGATGTCGGCGTCGATGGCCGTCACCCGTTTGCCCAGCATCGCCAGCGCCGAGGCCAGGTTGGCTGTCACTGTCGTCTTCCCTACTCCTCCTTTTCCGGAGGTTACCGTCAAGACTTGTGCACTCATAGTATTCAACCTTTCACATTATTAAATCCCGCCGCCACCGCGCACTTCTTGGCGAGCCGGGGTACAGGTGACCCTCTTCAGATTACAAGCTGATGTAACTTGCCACCTGCAACTGACTACTCCCTAATGCCTCCATGGCTCCGCGACGATTTGCCCGTCGCGAATGGCCGCTTGCTCCGGGATGGCCGCCGGGCGGTTATCCTGAGGGGCAACGGCGATGTGGTCGGCGATGCGCAACTGCGTCGGACTCAAATCCAAGGCGCAGATGATCGCCGATGCGTCGCCACCGGCTCCGGCATGGACCAGCCCGCGCAGCCTGCCCCATACGATCACGTGGCCTGTGGCGATGATTTCCGCGCCGGGGTTTACATCGCCCAGCACGACCACGTGGCCTTCATGCCACACCGAGCGACCCGACCGCACTGTCTCGCGCAGGAGCAGGGCGTTGGCCGCGGGGGGCGTCTTGGTCGCGGCCGTGCCATTCGCCGACTCCGTCAGCGCGTTGCCGTCCAGGTCCGTGGCGCTGCCCGACAGGCGTGTCGCCAACCCCAATTCACGTGCCGTAGCTCGCGTCTCGGCGTCATTGGCGATAACCGCCCACAAGACCAGATCGTATTCGACGAACAAATCCTGCAGGCCGACCAACTGTTCGTGATTCAATGGCCGCCGGCCAAGCTCGACGGCAATTCGGCTGCCTTGCAGGAAATCGCGCTTCTGTTCCAATTCGCGCCGCAATCGTTCGTAAACGGCAAAGTCCGGGTGATCGTTCACCCGGATCAGCAGTCCGTCGCGAATCCCTTTGATGTCGATCTGTCGTGCCACGTATGCCCGATTCGACCTAATTATGCCCGGATATGGGGGTAGCGCAGGCGCGTTGCCGGGCAGTATTGTTGAAATAATACAACAACATTGGCCGAATAGCAAGTGAAGAAAAAGAAATTTTGCTCCGCCGGCGTGTCGCCCGCTACAAACTCTCTCCCGTTAATCGGGCGATGTAGTCCGGTTCGCCGAGGACGGCGATGACGTCGTGGGCGGCGATAAGCTGATCGGCGGCCGGATGCGGGTCAGATGTGCCGTTGCGACGCAGCAGCACCACGCTCACGTCCATCTCGGCCTCGATCTGCCCCACGGACAGGCCGGCCAAGCGCGACCCGGAATGAATGGTCAGGCTGGCCAGGCTGAACGGCCGCCCATCGACGGTGATCGGCCGGGTCACGTCGACCCCGGCCGCGGCCGAGGCGAACGCCGGGGCGGCCAGCCCGGTCGCGCTGAGCGCTCGGAAGCCGAACTTTTGGGCCACGTCGGCGGCGAACTGATCGTCGAAGATGCGCACCACCACTTCGATGTCGGGGTTCAGCCGCTGCGCCATAAAGGCGATTTGCAGGTTCAGCACGTCGTTCTGCGTGCAGAGCAGAATGCCGCGGGCTTTCGCCGTGCCCGCGCCTTCCAGAGCCTCCAGCCGGCGGCCGTCGTCCTGGATGACCGGCACGCCCAGCCGCCGCGCCTCGCCGGCCAGATTGGCTTTGGGGTCCTGCTCGATGACGACAACCTCCTGGCCGGTTTCGACCAGGGTCTGCATCACGCGGAAACCCAAATGGCCCAGTCCGATTAATACCAGATGGCGATTAAATGTGGAGGCGACGGCCATTTCCCACTCCTTACGCCGCGCGCGGCGATTGAAGAACAGCGTTCCGAAATCGGCCAACCCGGCCGCCAAAATGCCCAATCCTATCACCGGCATGGCAAAATAAAATAGCTGCAGATACCAGACGTGGGGAAAGTCTCCGCTCGATTGCAGCAAGGCCATCCCCAGAGCCAAATAGACCGCCTCGGCCGGAGTGTCTACCGGCTCCCCGGCGTTAAGGGCCAATATATAGTAGAGTAACCCGCCGCCGATGATGACAAGGGCGAAAATGAGCAAAGGCCAGGCGAACTGGCGCAACAGTAACAGCGTGTCTCGCCACGCCGCGCGCAGGTTACGGCGTACGGCCGAACCGCTGCCATCGCGCCGGCCGCCGGCCCGACTAATAGGCCGCCTCCGCCAACCGCACCGGCTGCCGCCGCGCTCCCCAACGGCCGGGCGGCCCGTCGAAAACGCCTGCGCAGGCTGTCCCGCAGCGTCGGCAGCGGCCGTCGTCGGTCAGGTTCCAGGCGGTAATCACGTACCAGTTGCGGCCGATGAGACACTCGCCGCACTGGTGGCAGTAGGTGCTGCCGCCGGCCTCGTCATAGACGTTGCCGGTGTAGGCATAGCGCGCGCCGTTCGACAGAGCGATGCGCCGGGCGCGGGTCAATGTGTTTGCCGGCGTAACTGGCCGGTCGAGAAGTTTGTAGTCGGGGTGGAAGGCGGTGAAGTGCATGGGCACATCCGGCCCCAGCTCGTCCACTACCCAGCGCGTCATCTCATCCAGCTCGGCGTCGCTGTCGTTGAGGCCGGGGATGAGCAGCGTGGTCAACTCGAACCAGACGCTCGTCTCGCGCTTTAGATAGCGCAGCGTGTCCAGCACCGGCCCCAGTTCGGCGGCGCAGACGTTGCGGTAGAATGCCTCGGTAAAGCCTTTCAGATCGACGTTGGCGGCGTCCATATGGGCGAAGAACGCCGGACGGGCGTCATCGGTAATGTAGCCGGCCGTCACCGCCACAGTCTTGATGCCACGCGCCCGGCAGGCGTCGGCCACGTCGACGGCATACTCCATAAAGATGACGGGGTCGTTGTAGGTGAAGGCGACGCTGCGGCAGCCGAGCCGCTGCGCCGCGTCGGCGATGGTCTCCGGGGAAGCCGCGTCGGCCAGGGTGTCCCATTCGCGCGATTTACTGATGTCCCAGTTCTGGCAAAATTTACAGGCCAGGTTGCAGCCCGCCGTGCCGAACGACAGTACCGGCGTGCCCGGCAGAAAGTGGTTGAGCGGCTTTTTCTCGATGGGATCGACACAAAAGCCGCTGGAGCGGCCGTAGGTCGTAAGCACAATCGCTCCGTCCGCCGCGCCGCGCACGAAGCACATGCCCCGCTGCCCGTCGTGGAGCTTGCATGCTCGCGGGCAAACGTCGCACTGCACCCGGCCGTCGGCCAGTTGATGCCAATACATTGTCGGAATGCCCGTCACTGGTTCCATGGTGCTAATCCCTTGGGTCGGGCGGGTTATGAACCCACCCGTACAATATGCAATAACTGTATTATACTATAGGGAATGAACCTGGTGCGTCCCATCCGCAATGGACAGGGCCAGCCGGTAGTGCAAGGGGGCGGCCTGCTGAGCGATTCTGAATAGCCAGCCACTCGGCCTTAATCCTCTTATTTGAAGGGTTTTCGGAGTGTCCATGATCACCCACACGATCCGCCCGCCGGCCGTCGCCGGCCAATTCTATCCATCTGATCCCGTGCGCCTGGAAGCCGACATCCAGCGCTACCTCAACGACGCAGACGCCCCCACAGATTGCGAGGATTACCCGCTGGTCAAGGCCGTCATCGTTCCGCATGCCGGCTATCCCTACTCCGGCTCGATCGCGGCCTCGGCCTATGTGCACCTGGCTTGCAGCGATGTGCCCGTCAAGCGGTTTATTTTGATGGGGCCGGCGCACTATACCTCGGTGCGCGGGCTGGCGCTCAGCGGCGCGGCCGCCTTCGACACACCCTTCGGTCGCGTCCCGATCGATGATAAAGCGCGCGCAGCCGTTTTGGGCCTGCCCAACGTGGTGATCGACGATGCCGCCCATGCCCCCGAGCACTGCCTCGAGGTTCAACTGCCGTTCCTGCAAGAGCTGTTCCTCGATTTCAGCATCGTTCCCATCGTGGTCGGCCGGCCTACGAGCGAGGAAGTCGCCGCAGTGCTCGACGCCCTCTGGGGTGGGCCGGAAACGCGCCTCATTATCAGCTCTGACCTGAGCCATTACCACAGCCACGCCGCGGCGCGCCGCCTGGACGACGAAACGGCCGAGGCGATTGTTGCCTTGCGCCCCGAGGCGTTGCGCGAGGATAGCGCCTGTGGTCGGGTAGCCATTGCCGGATTGCTGGCGGCGGCCGGCCGCCATGGTCTCGTCGCCCATGAAGTTGATTTGCGGAATTCCGGAGACACCGGCGGTCCCGGCGACCGGGTCGTCGGCTATGGCGCGTTTACCTTTTCATCTCCCGCGCCGGCAGCCTACTGATGGGCAAGGTCATCATCATCGCCGGAAACTCCGGCGTGGGCAAGACGACACTGGCTGAGGCGTTATGTCGCCGGCAGCCGTTTATCAGCGGGTTGGAGCAGCACACCGAGCGGCCTTTCCAGGCGCTCATGGCCGCCGATCCGCGTCGCTACGCTCTCGCCAACCAGATCGACTATCTGCTGCTGCGTGCCGAACAGGAGCGGCTCATCCGCGCCGGTTCGGCGGCAGGGCTTATTGACGGCGGGCTGGACCTGGACTTTCATGGGTTCACGCGACTCTTTCATCGCAAGGGCTACCTGACCGATGCTGAGTTTGCTCTGATAGCGCGGCTCTATGGCGACCTGCGCGACCTGCTTGGCCCGCCGCACCTGATCCTCTATCTGACCGCGCCTCTGCCGGTGGTCGAGTCGCGCTATGCCCGCCGCGGCCGGCCGTTGGAGATTGCCCAGCGCGACGATCTGGCCCTGATGGAGCGGTTCGTCGGCGAGTGGATTGCCGCCGAACGCGCCACGCCGATCATCTATATCGACGCCGCGGCTGAGGACTTCTGCGCGCCAGAGCGACTGGATACTTTACTGGCGAAAATTGACGACAGCCACCCATCGCTCAGATGATCGGGCTGGCAATTCCCAAAGCCATTTCCGACCCGCTACTCCACTTATTAGTGCCCCACTGATTACTGACCTACTGCTTACTGACCCCCACCTCTACCTTATCATCCACTGCATTCCCCGCCTCATCGACCACCGGCAAGCGCTGGCCAGTGGAGAGTAGATAGAAGCCCACGTGCAACCGGTAGTCGCCCGGCGGCAGGTCGGTGCTAAGTTGGACAACGTAGGGATCGGTGACGGTCTCCCCCGGCCGCCACTGGCTTGTCGGAAACGTGCCCTGCACCGGCCAGGCGTCGACCTGCCCCACGATGCGGTCGGCGGCGTCGAGCACCTGCACGAACACCGTGTAATCCTCCGCCATCTCGGCCAGTCCTAGCCAAGAGAGCGTCACCGGCAGCTGCCCGCCAGGCGCGAAATTCTCGCCGGCCACCTCCACATCCACCAGAGCGATCTTGTCGTCGAAATTGGTCGCGCCTTCCGGCAACGGCGCGCCGCTGATATCGATCTCCGCCACCACGCAGCCTGTCATGTTCGGCGATAGCCACCCGCATACCGCTCCCGCTTCCCCGGTCGAATAAGCCACAAGCGCGTGCGGCCCTCCTTCCGTGGCCGCCTCGATCTCGGCCGCGAAAGCCATCGATTCAGTGGCCGCCGGTCCGGGAGTCGGGCCGCGTCCGGCGGGGAAAACGAAACTACTCACTGCGTGGGTCGGGACCAGCAGAAAGCGAAGGCGCTCGCTGTCGCCAAACCCGCTGTAGCGCAGCGGGAGCGCTACCCCCGGGCGAGACGTCGCGGGAAACTCGACCCCATCCAGCGCGAAGCCGTCGAAGAACGCCCGGCGTGGCTGCCCCACCGGCCCTGACCGCGGCGCGATGGCGATGGATGCCACCGTCTGCCAGGTCAGGTCGGCGGCGGGCGTGAAGCGCGGGCCGGCGGCAACCTGGATCTCCCGTTCGCAAGCCGGCCCGCCGCAACGCATATCGAGTAAGGGGAGCAAATGATAATCGGCCACGATCTCGCCCGACCGCCAGGCGTTGATGGGATAGGCGTCGCCCGCCGGATGCGCGCCATTGACGGCGTTCTCGCCGCTCGCCCAGCGCAGGTAAATCACCGGCGTTTGCTCGCCGTCGCCCAGCGCCCGATCAAGCGTCCAGTAAAGCGTTAATCCGACGCTGTCTAACCCGTCGACCGGTTCCGCGGCATAGCCGACTAGCCGCAGTGGGCCGGAGAGCAGAGCGGATTGATTGGCGTTCGCGGGCAGCTCGATTAGCGGCTCGCGACTGACCTCCACTAGCGGCCCGGCCGAGCGCAGATGAAACACTCCCGCCAGACCCGGAAGAT
>WBZM01003029.1_pt1 | contig 13470 bp, 15 predicted proteins | sample 5204271 | NCBI WGS metagenome assembly WBZM01 (sample SAMN12344346, study PRJNA552823) | activated sludge metagenome | biome: Activated sludge suspended growth; feature: Nitrification reactor; material: Wastewater; isolation source: activated sludge from nitrification reactor of wastewater...
GTCCACGTCTGCACGCCCCGCTCCGTCAGCCAGCGGGCCACCTTCTCGCCCAGCACCGGGGACTCGGGAATACGCGGTTGTTGGACAATGCCAATGAGGTTCATCACGCGTGCGCCTTTTACGGTTGACGGCCGAGCCCCGGCCGTCAGCCCTCCCCCAGCGACCCCTGGAGCCAGGCCGCGGCATCCGCCAGCGGCACGCGCGTCTGCTCGCCGCCGCTCAGTGGTTTCACGGCCACCATTCCATCCGCCAGTTCGTTTTCGCCCACCAGCAGCACATAGCGCGCGCCGCGGCGGTCGGCCTCGCGCATCTGGCTCTTCATGCTCCGGTTGCCCCGGGCAAAGGCCAGCTGTGCGCCGATCCCCGCCGCCCGCAATCGAAAGACAAGCTGGACGGCGGCGGTCTTGGTCGCGCCGCCGAAGTGGGCGACGTAGACCGGCAGCGGCGCAGCGGGCGTTGGTTCCGCGCCCTGCTCCTTCATGCCCAAAGCAATACGCTCGATGCCGCTGCCGAAGCCGACGCCGGGCGTGGACGAGCCGCCGATGTCCTCGGCGAGGCCATCGTAGCGGCCGCCGCCGCACAGCGCCGCCTGCGCGCCGATGCCTTCCTGCCACACCTCAAATACAGTCTTGGTGTAGTAGTCGATGCCGCGCACCAGGCGGAAGTTTATCGTATATGACTGGTCGAGCTCGTCCAGCAGGCCGCGCACGTCCGCGAAGTGCTCGCGGCAGTCATCGCAAAGGTGGTCGATGATGTGGGGCGCGCCGGCCAGCAGCGCGTCCATGCCCGGCTCCTTGCTGTCGAGGACGCGCAGCGGGTTCTTGCGCAGCCGCTCCTTGTCGATGTCGGCCAGCCGGTCAAGGTGGCTGTCCAGGTAGGCCACGAGCTTCTCAATGTAGGCTGGTTTGCAAACCGGACAGCCAGTGCTGTTAAGCTGAAAGGTCAGACCCTTGAAGCCCAGTGTCCGGTAGAGGCTCATGGCCAGCATCATCACCTCGACGTCGGCCGCCGGGTCCTCCTCACCCAGGATTTCGCAATTGAACTGGCTGTGCTGGCGCAGCCGGCCGGCCTGCGGCCGCTCGCGCCGGAAGCTGGGGCCGATGGTATAGAGCTTCACCGGCTGGGTCCAGCTCGCCATTCCGTTCTGGATGTAGGCGCGCATGAAGCCGGCAGTGAACTCCGGGCGCAAGGTGATGCTCGACCCGTCCGGCTCGGTCAGCGTGTACATCTCCTTTTGCACGAAAAAGTCGGAACCTTCGCCCACGCCGCGAGCAAACAACTCGGTGGCCTCGATGATCGGCAAGTCGACGCGTTGGAAGCCATAGCGCCGGGCCAGGTCTTCGGCCGTCGCCGTGATGACGTCCCAATAGCGGCGGTCGTCCGGCAGCACGTCCTGCATGCCGGTGACGCGCTGTATCTGTTTCGACAAGGCAGCCTCCAAGGGCCAACGCCCGTCGGGCGGCCCATTCGGTCAAATATCGGGCCTATTATAGCGAGAAATGGAGTTACGCTCTAGCGAGGGGAGCAGAAGCTTTAACCCTGGTCCAGACGATACGCGCACGCCGCACGGACGCCGCAACCGCGGCAGCGGCGCGGATCATCGTGGTCAGGTTCGGGGTCGGGATCGCCCGCCGCCGCGCGCATCTCGTCCAGCACATCGAGCAAGTCCGCTTCCAGGTCGCCGGTGAAATCGATAGCGATCGCCTGGTCGCGGTACTGGAGGATGCCATAGGGCGGCCGCACGCCGTAATTCTCCTCGACCAGCACACAGTACGCAGCCAGCTGGAGAACCTGCCCATCCCACGGGCGCTCCGGCGCGGGCGAGGATTTGACCTCAACGGGGATGATGCTGCCGTCGCGCTGCTCCACGAGGTAGTCGGGCTTGCCGACCAGCCGCAGCCGCGCGGCATGGAGGACGGCGTTGTTGGCGCGCCAAACCCCTGTATCGGTGTAAAGGATGTCGCCGTCCGGCAAGCCGCTCTCCCGCCGCCACTCGCGGCCGCCGATCCACAGCGCCCCGGCGAGGAAGAGCAGGAAAAGCACCAGCAGCAACGGCAGGCCGCCCATCATGTCATGCCCCCGAGAGCAGCCGGAAGACGAGCACAGCCACGGCGCAGAAAATGGCGATGTAGGCCAGGCGCTGGGCCCAGACAGACCGGCGCACAAGGCGGCCGTGGCGCGCGTGGTGGGCCACGCCAGCCTGTAACTGGCGCGCGTTGGCGGTTGCCGCGCCGCGCACCCGGCGCAACCACCACGCCCGGCGGCAATAGACGTAGTCGCCAATCTCGCTGGCCCGAATCCAATGATAGCTCATATGTTCTATTTTATGGATAATAGAAACTGAGTCAAGCGCCTCCTCCTCGTTCGATGGGGCGAATACGAGCAGTGGGCGACGAATGGCAAATTACGACATACGAGATGCGAAATACAAGGCCCCGCCCCCCTGGCCACCGACGACTGACTACCGTTTGAGGAAAGACCATGACCGTGCTACCATCTATCATCATGAAGCGCCCGGATTCCCTGCGCGAGTACCGCTGGCAGCTTGCATCGGAGATGCCCGCCGACTCGCCCTTACGGACGGCCGGGGACGCCGTCCATCCGGTTCTACGCCAGATTCTCTTCAACCGCGGCCTGATGCGCCCGGCCGATATCCAGGCTTTTTTGTCCAAACACTACCTCGATTCGCGCGACCCCTTCCAACTGGCTGATATGGACCGGGCTGCCGACCGCGTGGCGCGCGCTCTGCGCGATGGGCAAACCATCGTCATTTACGGCGACTTTGACGCCGACGGCGTAACCTCAACCGTTCTATTGACGGAGGCGCTGCGCGCGATGGCCGACGACCGCCGGCTCATCATCCCCTACATCCCCGACCGCGTGGACGAAGGGTATGGGTTAAACCTGGAGGCATTGACTGCGCTGCGCCAAAAGGGGGCCGACCTGGTCATCAGCGTCGACTGCGGTATTCGCTCGCCGGTCGAAGTGGCCCACGCGGCCAGCATCGGCCTGGACATGATCGTGACCGACCACCACAGCCTGGGGCGTGAACTGCCGCCCGCGCTGGCGGTCATCAATCCCAAGCGGCCGGACTCACGCTATCCGGAGAAAATGCTGGCCGGCGTTGGCATCGCCTACAAACTGGCGCAGGCGGTTCGGCTGGCGCTGCCGGAGCGGGCTGTGGGGGATGAGTCGAACTTGCTCGACCTGGTTGCCATCGGCACGGTGGCCGACCTGGCCCCGCTCTTGGGCGAGAACCGCAAGCTGGTCGCCGAGGGGCTGGTCGTGCTGAACGAGTGCCGCCGGCCGGGCGTGGCCGCGTTGATGAAGGTCAGCGGGTTGACGCAGGGGCAAATGACGGCCGAGAGCATCGGCTTTGGCCTTGGCCCGCGCATCAACGCCGCCGGCCGTCTGGCCCACGCCTACGACGCGGCCAAGCTGCTGATCGCCAGCAACAGCCACACCGCCGCCGAGCAGGCCGCGAAACTCGACGATCTCAATCGCAAGCGCCAGAGCCTGACCCGCCAGCTCAGCGCCCAGGCGGAGCAGATGATCGATCCTGCCGCGCCGATCATCATCGCCAGCAGCCCGGCCTTCAAGTCGGGCGTCGTCGGCCTCGTCGCCAGCCGCCTGGCCGAGAAAAACTACCGGCCGGTGATCATCATGGAGCAGGGCCCGGACGAAAGTCGCGGCTCCTGCCGCTCCATTCCCGAGTTTCATATCACCGACGCCCTGGACGAAGTGGCCGACCTGCTGGTGCGCCACGGCGGCCATGCCCAGGCGGCGGGCTTTACCATCCATAACCAGAACGTGCCTGAGTTTATCGGCCGCCTCACCGAGATTGCCTGCGAGCGATTGGCCGGGCAGGACTTGAAGCCGGCGCTGACGATCGACGCCGAATTGCCGCTTGGCGAGATCGATTGGGCGTTGCAGGGCACGCTGGAACAGTTGGAACCGACCGGCTACCATAACCCAAGCCCCCTGCTGCTGGCCCGCGGCGCCGAGGTGATCAGCCACCGCCCGGTCGGCTCCGATGGGAGCCATCTGCAACTCCACCTGGTTGACGCCCGTCGCAACGGCGCGGCCGAGCCGCGCAACGGCCAGCACGCCCGGCCCGTCCAGGCTTTTCCGGCCATTGCCTTTCGCCAGGGTGAGTGGGCGGCGGCGTTGCCGAAGTTCATCGACATCGCCTATCGCATCGGTGTTAACCGCTGGCAAGGGAATGAGACCTTGCAACTGGTTATCGAAGACATGTGCCCCGCGGAGAACGAAAGCATCAAACTATGACAATTCTTGTCACCGGCGCGGCCGGATTCATCGGCAGCCACCTCGCGGAGCGTCTTTGCCGGCGCGGCGACACGGTTGTCGGCCTCGACAACTTCAATGACTACTACGACCCGGCGCGCAAGCGGGCCAACGCCGCCCGCCTGGCAGCCTATCCCAACTTCAAGATGATTGAGGCCGACGTGCGCGATCGCGAGCGCATGTTTGGGCTGGTGCCGGCTGAGCGCGTCACGGCCATCGCTCACCTGGCCGCCATGGCCGGAGTGCGCAACGCCGTTACCCACCCGGATTTGTACGTCAACGTCAACCTCAATGGCACGCAGAACCTGCTCGACGCAGCGCGCGCCAGCGGCACAGTCGGCAATTTCGTATTCGCCTCGACTTCGTCCGTCTATGGCAATACGGCGCAAATCCCCTTCGTCGAAACCGACCCGTGTGACCGGCCGCTCCAGCCCTACGCGGCAGCCAAGCGGGCGGCCGAAATCCTGGGCTACAGCTACCACCACCTGTTCGGTCAGAACTTCACCGTCCTGCGCTTCTTCACCGTCTATGGCCCTAACGGCCGTCCGGACATGATGGCCTACTTGCTGGCCGACAGCATTTACAAGGGCACGGAGGTGCCCCTCTACGACGGCGGCCAGATGTACCGCGACTGGACGTTCGTCGACGACATCACCGCCGGCATCGCCGCCGCGATCGACCGGCCGCTGGGCTACGAGATCATCAATCTCGGCCGCGGCGAGCCGGTGCTACTGAAGGACTTTGTCGAATTGATGGAAGAGTTGAGCGGCCGCCGGGCCAACCTTGTGCCCATGCCGCGCCTGGCGGCCGACTTCGTGCTGAACCAGGCCGACATCGCCAAAGCCCGCCGCCTGCTTGACTATGACCCGCGCGTGTCCGTCGTCGAAGGCGTGCGGCGCTTCTGGGAATGGTATCGCGACTATGAAGTCCGAGGAGCCTGAGACAACCCGGCCAGAGGCCGACGCTCCCTTGCCGCCCTTTCGGTGGGTCGCCACCGCCGCCGCGTGGGCCGATTGTCTGCGCCAGCTACGCGCCTCTCCCCGCCTGGCCATCGACCTGGAGGCGAACAGCATGTTCGCCTACGCCGAACGCGCCTGCCTCATCCAGGTTTCCGCCGCCGGCCACGACTACATCCTCGACCCGCTGCCCGACATCGACCTGGCTGGCCTTGGCGCGATAGTGGAAGACCCCAGCGTGGAGAAGGTCTTCCACGCCGCCGAGTATGATCTGATTCTCCTGCGGCGCGACTATGGCTGGCGGCTGAACAACCTGTTTGATACGATGTGGGCGGCCCGCATTCTGGGCTACCGGCAGATCGGGCTGGCCAGCCTGCTGGAGCAGTTTTATGGCCTCCGGCTCAGCAAGCGCTATCAGAAGGCCAACTGGTGCCATCGGCCCCTGTCCGCGGCCGAATTGGCCTACGCTCAGAAGGACACCCACTATCTACTGGCCTTACGCGACCGGCTGGCAGCCGAACTTGAAGAGCGCGGCCTGACGGACGAGGCGCGGGAGATTTTCGAAGAGCAATCGCGCGTCAAGATGCCCGATAACGGCTTCGACCCGGACGGCTTCTGGGGCATTAACGGCGCGCAGGACCTGACGCCGGACCAGCAAGCCGCGCTGCGGGCGCTCTACCTTTTCCGCGACCGTGAAGCTCGCCGCCGCAACCAGCCCCATTTCAAAGTGCTGGGCGACCGGACGCTGCTGGAAATGGCGGCCAAGCTGCCCACCGACCCGGATGACTTGGACGACATTCACGGAATGACCACCGGCCAACAGCAGCGCTATGGCCGGCGCATGCTCGAACTAATCGAGGAGTCGCGCGCCGACCCACCGCCGCAACCGCCAAAACGTAACCCGCGGCCGCCCGACGCCGTGCTCATCCGCTATGACAAGCTGCATCGCTGGCGCAAGGCGCGCGCCCAGGCCCGGGGCGTGGAATCCGACGTCATCATCAGCCGCGACGCCATATGGGCCATCGCCGAAGCCAATCCGCGCACGCTTGACGAACTTGCCGCTTTGAGCCTTCTCGGCCCGTGGCGGATGCAAAAGTACGGGGAAGAGATCGTAAGGTTGTTAGGGAAGAAGTAAGTGCTAGCGACGAGTGACGAGTGACGAGCTCAAAGCCGTCATCTCGCCTTGCTTCACTCGCCACTCGTTGCTCGCAACTCGTCACTGGGAGGAAAAATGGAGATCACATTTCACGGCGCGGCGGGCACTGTAACCGGCTCGCAACATTTGCTGGAAGTTAACGGCAAGCGCATCCTGCTCGACTGCGGCCTCTATCAAGGCCCGCGCGAAGAGAGCAAGGACCGCAATCGTCACCTGCCGTTCGACGCCAGCACGATCGACACGCTCATCCTCTCCCACGCCCATATCGACCACAGCGGCAACATTCCCAATCTCGTCAGGAGCGGCTTCACCGGCGACATCGTCACCACCTCGGCCACCCAGGATTTGTGCAGCATCATGCTGCGCGACAGCGCCAAGATCCAGGAATCGGACGTCGAATACCTGAACAAGAAGCGCCGCCGCCAGAACTTACCACCGCTAGAGCCCATCTACACCCTGGCTGATGCTGTGGACAGCCTCAAGCTATTCATGGGCATCAACTACGAGCGGCCGTTCCAGGTAGCCCCCGGCGTGACGCTGCGCCTCTATGACGCGGGCCACGTCCTCGGCTCGGCCATTGTGGCGCTGGACATTGAAAACGGCGCGGGCGAACGGCCGACGCGTCTCGTCTTCAGCGGCGATCTGGGCCGCGCTAACCGGCCCATCCTGAATGACCCGACGTTCATCGACGAGGCCGACATCCTGCTGCTGGAAAGCACCTACGGCAACCGCGAGCATCCCGACGACGAGGACACCGACCACCTGCTGGAAGATGTCATCCGCGAAACGATCAAGCAGGGGGGCAAGGTCATCGTCCCGGCGTTTGCCGTCGGCCGCACCCAGGAACTCGTTTACCGTCTGAACAACCTCGTCGAGCGGCGCGACCTGCCGCCGAATCTCCAGGTCTACGTGGACAGCCCGCTGGCTATTGACGTTACCGCCGTCTTTCGCTCCCACCCCGAAGCGTACGACGAGGAAATTCATGAGGTGCTGATGAGCGACCGCGACCACGACCCGTTTGGCTTTTCGATGATGCGCTACACGCGTTCGGCCGAAGAGTCCAAAGAGCTCAACTTCCTGCGCCAACCGGCGGTCATCATCAGCGCCAGCGGCATGGCCGAGGTCGGCCGCATCCTCCATCATCTGAAAAACAATATCGAAGACCCGCGGAGCACCGTCCTCATCACCGGCTTCCAGGCGCCCAACACGCTTGGCCGCCGGCTGGTGGAAGGGCAAAAGCGGGTCAAAATCTTCGGCGAGGACTACGACGTGCGGGCCCGCGTCGTCCAACTGAACGGGCTGAGCGGCCACGCCGATCGCTCGGAACTGGTGGACTGGGCCCGCCACCTGAAGCAGCCGCCGCGCCACACGTTCCTGGTCCACGGCGAGCCAGACGCGGCCGAAGCCCTGGCCGAAAGCCTGCGCGTCCAGCTGGGCTTCCAGAACGTCGTCGTGCCGGAGATGCACCAGCAGTTCACGATCTCGTAGGGGCGCACCTGGGTGTGCGCCCTGTGAGTAGGGGCGCACCTCGGTGTGCGCCCTGAGCTAAAAGGGCAGACACGCAGGTCTGCCCCTACGAACCGATTACCCCCAGTTCGCGGCCGACCTTGGCGAACGTTTCCAGCGCCACCTCGATGTCGCTGTGGCTGTGGGCGGCCGAGTTCATCACCCGGATACGCGCCTTGCCCTGGGCCACGGTCGGGTAGCCGATCGCCATCGCGAACACGCCCTCCTCGAACAGTCGCCGGCTGAACTGCTGCGCCAGCGGCGCTTCGCCCAGCATGACCGGTACGATGGGCGTCTGGCTATGGCCGGTGTCAAAGCCCAACGATTGCATCCCGCCGCGGAAAAGCTCCGCGTTTGACCACAGGCGATCGATAAGCTCCGTTGACTCCTCCAGAATGGCCACGGCCTCGATGCAGGCCGCCGCGTCGGGCGCGGTGACGGCGCTACTGAAGAGGAACGGCCGCCCCCGTTGCCGCAGCCACTCGATAATGATCGCCTTGCCCGCCACCAGCCCGCCGACGACGCCGAACGCCTTACTCAACGTGCCCACCTCGACGTCGACCCGACCATGCAGCCCGAAGTGGTCGACAATGCCCCGGCCGCCGCGGCCGAGCACCCCTTCCCCATGCGCGTCGTCGACCATCAGCATGATGCCGTTCTCTTCGGCCACTGCCACCAGCTTGTCCAACGGCGCAATGTCGCCGTCCATGCTGAAGACGCCGTCACTGATGATCAGCCGCCGCCGGTAGTCGCTACGCGCGGCGATCTGGCGTCGCAGGTCGTCCACATCGCTGTGCTTATAGCGCACAGTCTCCGCCCGGCTGAGCCGACAGCCATCGATGATGCTGGCGTGGTTCAACTCGTCGGAGAAGATGAGGTCGCCCGGCCCGACCAGCGCGGGGATGGTCGCCAGGTTAGCCGTGAAGCCGCTCTGGAAGGTGACGCAGGCCTCGGCATGCTTGAACGCGGCCAAACGCCGCTCCAGTTCAACGTGGAGCGCGGTCGTTCCGGCAATACTGCGCACCGCGCCGGGACCAACGCCGTAGGCGTCGATAGCGCGCTTGGCGGCCTCGCGCACGCGCGGGTGGTTGGCCAGCCCCAAATAGTTATTGGCGCACAAGTTCAACCGCCGCTGCCCTTCGATTGTCACCCAGGCGTCCATCGGCGACTCGATCGTGCGAATGTTGTTATAGAGTCCCGCCGCCCTCAGGTTGTCAATCTCGGTTTGCAACCAACCTGTCGTTCCGTCTTGCATGGTGTTTCTCCCTGAGGCTGTTCAGCGAGCGTTGGCAGCCCCGAATTGACGATTTAAGCTCCGCTCGAGTATACTCCCGAACGTATGAGCAAGGATGGCATTCTAGAAGAGCCAGTGCTCATCCTGAACGTGACGTTCGAACCTATACACGTTTGCAGCACGAAGCGGGCTCTGGCTCTGGTTCTTTCCGGTAAGGCTGAGATCATTGTGAATGGTCGGGGGATCATTCATAGTGCTGTTGCTGCCTACGAAATCCCCTCCGTCATCAAGCTTAGCCACATGGTGCGGCGGCCGCGACAGCGGATTGCCCTCTCGAAGCGCGAAATCTTGCGCCGTGATGACTACACTTGTCAGTATTGCGGGCGTCAGATGCGCACCCTGACGCTTGATCACGTCGTGCCGCGCCGCTACGGCGGTCCGCATTCATGGACCAACCTGGTGGCCGCCTGCTCACCCTGCAACCGGCGAAAGGGAGGGAAGCTGCCGGCCGAAGCCAACATGACGCTGCGCCGCCTGCCGTTTGAACCCAACCCCACGGCCGCCTATCGTTTCGGTGGCCTGGTGGAGCAGCGCCAGGAGTGGGCCCAGTACGTAGAAGGTTGGTAACGCCCGGATCAAAGCAGTAGACACGGATAGGACACGGGCTTAACGGCTGCTCCCGCCGTTAAGCCCGTCTCATCTGTGTCGGCTCCGTGTCACATTTTTAACGGGCCGCTCCATTTGCGTTTTCGCGGGCGAGCGCGACGATGCGCTCGATCCCGGCCTCAATGACCCGGCTCAACTCGTCGACCATGCGCTGGTACTCGGCATAGGGCCCGCCATAGGGGTCGGCAATGTTGTAGCTGCGCCCGATCATCTCGGTCAGCATGTAGACCTTGTGGGCCTGCGCGGGAAACTCAGCGCGCAACGCTTCGGCGTGACCGTCCTCCATCGTCAGGGCCAGGTCGGCCTCCCGCAGATGCCGCTCCTCGACCATCGTTGAGCGGTGGGCCGTGATGTCGAAGCCATACTGGCCCATCACGTCCACGCTGTAACGGGAAGCCGGCCGCTCTTCCACCGCCCACGTCCCCGCCGAAGTCACTTCCCAACCCACTAGCCCCTTCTGTCGCAGACGATCGCGCAACAGAGCGGCGGCTACGGGTGATCGACAGATGTTGGCCGTGCAAATAATCAAAATACGGGCCATATCGCCAACCACACTAGCCCATCTCGGGCTGGAGCAGCCCGTAAGTTCCGTCCTGACGGCGATACAGGACGTTTACCGCGTCGTCTTCCGAGCTGTAGAAAACGTAAAAATCGTGGCCCAGCAACTCCATCTGGTCGACAGCCTCTTCCGCCGACATCGGATGGAGCGCAAACCGCTTGTAGCGGACGATTGCCTGTTCCTCCTCGAAAGGCTCCTCGGTGATCGGCAGCGGTTCACCCAGGTCCAGGTCTTCCCCTTTAACGCGAACCTTGGCCTTGCGCTTGCCACGGTAGCGCTCGATCTGACGGTAGAGCTTGTCGACAACGGTGTCGATGGCCGCAAACATGTCGCTATTGCGCTCTTCGGCGCGCAGGATGGTACCGCGCTCGTCCCGGATGGTGATCTCGGCCACGTGGCGCTGGACGGCGCTGCGGGTGTTTTCCATCGCCAACTCAACCTGGATACTGGAGAGCTTCGGCAAATAGCGGTCGAGACGCGATGTCTTCTTTTCCACGTAGTCGCGCAGGCGCGGGGTAACTTCCATGTTGTTCGAGAGAATTTGGAGTTCCATATGACGACCTTTACTCCTTTGACGTAATCAGGATGCGTTGATGGCTGGCCCGCCAGCCAGGGTGTCGCTGGAAGAGCACATTATCCCATGACTAGGAAACGCGCGCCAAGCAATAGGCGGAGACGGCCTGCGCGCCGGCGGCCAACAGGGCTTCGGCCGCAGCGGTCATCGTGGCTCCGGTGGTCAGCACGTCGTCGACCAAAACGACGCTCCGCCCGACCACGACCGCCGGGTCGGCCTCGAACGCGCCCTTCACATTTGTGGCGCGCGCTTCCGGCCCCAAGCCCACCTGCGGCGCGGTGTGGCGCGTGCGCCGCAGAGCGGCTGGGGCGTGTTCCAGACCAACGGCCTCGGCCAGTGGCCGGGCCAACAACTCCGATTGGTTGTAGCCGCGCCGTCGCCGCCGGCGCGGGTGGAGCGGAATGGGGATGATCAGGTCGGCCGGATGGTCCCAATGGGGCCAGCCGGCGATCAGGAAGCCGGCCAGCGGCTGCGCGAGGGAGAAGTAGCCCTCGTATTTCAGCCGGTGAATAAGCTGGTCGGTCGGTTTGGCATAGCGCAGCGGGGCGCGCATCTGGCGGAGCAAGGGGGGAGCATGGCGGCAGTCGGCGCACAGGTCGCCGGCCGGCGCGCCGGTCGCTTCGGTCGACCGCCCGCAAAAGCGGCATAGCGGCTCGACGACCGGCGCCATCTCGGCGGCACACGCCGCGCAGAGAACCGCGCCCACCCGGCGGCAACGCGCGCATACGGGTGGGAATACCACGTCGAGACAGAAGGCCCCTATCTGCCTCGCACTTGCGAAAGTGGTTTCGGCGGCGTTCACACCTGACTGCCGGACAGCTCGGCGACGATTGCTTCCAGCAGTTGCCTTTTTTCGCTGCGGTTCAGCACAATGCCGCGCTCCTCCAGCAGCGCGTCCAACCGTTCATGAACAAACGGCCTGATCTGCGCCCGGTCCTGCATATTGAGGGCGGGATCCTTCATTGCCAGCAGTTGGGCGCAGAGTACGTTGCGGAGTTCGAGGAACGCGTCACGCGCGCCGACCGCCGGTGAGTCCCGACGCACCCGAATCTCCGTCAGGTCGGTGTTATCTTGCCCAGAGCCGTTGCGTTTGGATTCATCTGTCACGGCCGCGCTCTCCCAACCGTTTTTCCATGCTGTCGACTAACCCCCCAGAACCTGCCGCGCCCAATCGGCCGCGCTGGTGAGCCATTGGCTGATGTACGGGCCCAGCAAGGCCAGGATCGCGATTAGCACGACCGCGAGCAGGACAAGCACCAGCGCATATTCCAGCAGCCCTTGTCCCTCTTCGCCTCTAAAGAAGCGCATCTTGTTGTTCCTCCCGGTTGGGTGGACCCCGTCCGTATGGCGGCTAGCGGGCCGCCAGGTCCAGTCGTACCCAGCCGTGGCGCAGCGCGTATACTGCGGCCTGCGTCCTATCGGCCACCCGCAGCTTGCGCAGGATGGCCGTCATGTGATTCTTGACCGTTTGTTGGCTGATATTGAGCCGGAACGCAATTTCTTTATTGCTCGCGCCGCGCGTCACCAATTCCAGAATCTCCATCTCGCGGGGCGAGAGCGGCGTCAGCGCCTCAGTGGCTGGCGCATCGGCAGGGTAGGTGATGTAGCGGCCGACCCGCTGTTCTACCCATGCGGCGACTTCCTCAGCCGTCATCTGTCGCCCCTGCACCACGTAGTTACCATTGTGAACGGCATGAACCGTGTTCAGCAACATCTCCGGCGGGACGTCCTTGGCGCAATACGCCGCCGCGCCCAGCCTCAGAGCATGAAATACCTGTTCGGCGTCATCGTAACCGGTCAGGATGATAACCCTGGTGGAGGGCATTTCGCCCAGGATTCGGCGCGTCACCTGCAAGCCATTGGCGTTGGGCAGATTGACGTCCATAAGGACGATGTCGGGCCGCTGTTCGCACGCTTTGGCGAAAGCGGTTTCGCCGTCGGCCGCCTCGCCTACAACGCTAAGGCTGGCATCCGTTTCCAGGACATCGATCAGGCCTTGTCTGAAGAGCGGGTGGTCGTCGACGATGAGCAGCTTGATTGAATCCATACGGCGCTTCCCGGCCTCATTTTCCCCAGTATATCACGAAGTGGGTGAAGATTCTACCGGCCTCGTTCAGCGCGCGCGGCTGATGGTAGTGACGAGATCGCCAAAATTGACCGGCACAGCCGCCTCGCGCAGGCCAAGCGCGTTCACGGCGGCGTGGGCCAGCCGCCCCAAACCCGGCTGCAACCCGCCAACACGCGAGGCAAGATAGCCCAACCGGAGATAGCGCCCCTCCGCCGCCTGCGCCACGACCTCGTAACCATGACGCTCGTGCAGGTCGCGCAGGGTTTGCCGGCTAAAGTAGTAGAGATGCATGTCCATCAGCCACGGCCAGCGCCGGCCCATTAGCCGGGCCACGGGCGCGCCGATGTCCATCGTGTGCACCACCAGCCAGCCGCCGGGCCGCAAGAGTCGCCGCGCCCGCTCCAGTTCCTCCGCGGGGTCAGCCAGGTGTTCGATAACGTCCCATA
>WBZM01002669.1_pt2 | contig 13468 bp, 13 predicted proteins | sample 5204271 | NCBI WGS metagenome assembly WBZM01 (sample SAMN12344346, study PRJNA552823) | activated sludge metagenome | biome: Activated sludge suspended growth; feature: Nitrification reactor; material: Wastewater; isolation source: activated sludge from nitrification reactor of wastewater...
AACCCCTGCGCAGCTTCATCCTGCCGGGCGGCACGGCGCTGGCCGCACATCTGCACCTGTGCCGCACGGTGGCGCGGCGGGCCGAGCGGCTCACGGTCGAACTCGCGGCGGCCGAGACGGTGAACGCAGCGGCGCTGAAATACCTCAACCGGTTGTCGGACTGGTTCTTCGTCGCGGCACGCATGGCCAACGATGGCGGGCGCGCCGATATCCTGTGGGTGCCGGGCGCCAACCGCTGAGGCGTGGCCGCGCAGACGTGGCGTCCCCGCGTCATCGTGTGTCGATTTTCTCCTGTTTTCCGCGCCGCAGAATCGCTATGGGGACTGCGGAGAGCTTGAACGGCCGTCCGTCGTGGCGGCACTGAGATGGGAGACTGCCGCATGAAGGTGCTGGTGCCCGTGAAGCGGGTGATCGACTACAACGTGAAGGTTCGGGTCAAGGCGGACGGATCGGGTGTCGATCTGGCGAACGTCAAGATGTCGATGAACCCCTTCGACGAGATCGCCGTGGAAGAGGCGATCCGCCTGAAGGAAAAGGGCGTCGTCTCCGAGATCGTTGTGGTCTCGATCGGCGTCAAGCAGGCGCAGGAAACGCTGCGCACCGCGCTGGCGATGGGCGCCGACCGCGCCATCCTCATCGAGGCGGCCTCGGACGTGCATACCGACATCGAGCCGCTGGCGGTGGCCAAGCTGCTGGCCGCGGTGGTCAAGGAAGAACAGCCGGGCCTCGTGCTCTGTGGCAAGCAGGCCATCGACAACGACATGAACGCGACGGGGCAGATGCTGGCGGCACTTCTGGGCTGGAGCCAGGCAACGTTCATCTCCGAACTCGCGGTCGAGGGCGACAGCGCCACGGTCACGCGCGAGGTCGACGGCGGGCTGCAGACGATCAAGGTGAAGATGCCGGCGATCATCACGGTCGACCTGCGCCTGAACGAGCCGCGCTATGCCTCGCTGCCGAACATCATGAAGGCCAAGAAGAAGCCCCTGGATGAAAAGACTGCCGCCGACTACGGCGTCGATGTCACGCCGCGGCTGACGGTCGTGAAGACGACCGAGCCGGCCGGCCGCAAGGCCGGCGTGAAGGTGGGCTCGGTCGACGAGCTGATCGCGAAACTGAAAGACGAAGCGGGGGTGATCTGATGGCCGTTCTGCTGTTTGGGGAAGTGACCGACGGTCATCTCGGGCTCGATGCCACTGCCAAGGCGGTGACGGCGGCGAAGAAGCTGGGCGAAGTCACCGTTCTGTGCGCCGGTGCCAAGGCCAGCGCGGCAGCGGCCGAGGCGGCAAAGATCGCGGGCGTCGCGAAGGTTCTTTGCGCCGAGGATGCCTCGCTGGGCCATCGGCTGGCCGAACCGACGGCGGCGCTGATCGTCTCGCTGGCGGGTGGCTACAGCCATATCGTCGCCCCGGCGACGACGGATGCCAAGAACGTCATGCCGCGGGTCGCGGCGCTTCTCGACGTGATGGTGATCTCGGATGTCTCGGGTGTGGTCGATGCGGACACGTTCGAACGCCCGATCTATGCCGGCAACGCCATCCAGACGGTGAAGTCGTCGGACGGCAAGAAGGTGGTGACTGTGCGCACCTCGACCTTCGAGGCGGCCGGCACCGGTGGCAGCGCCCCGGTCGAGACCGTGGCGGCAGCAGCCAACCCGGGCCTGTCGTCGTGGGTCGAGGACAAGGTGGCGACAAGCGACCGGCCCGAACTGACGTCGGCCGGGATCGTGGTGTCGGGTGGGCGCGGCGTGGGCAGCCAGGCCGATTTCCACCTGATCGAGCAACTTGCCGACAAGCTGGGCGCTGCCGTGGGCGCCAGCCGCGCGGCGGTCGACAGCGGCTATGCGCCGAACGACTGGCAGGTGGGCCAGACCGGCAAGGTCGTGGCACCGCAGCTTTATGTTGCGGTCGGCATCTCGGGTGCGATCCAGCACCTTGCGGGCATGAAGGACAGCAAGGTCATCGTCGCCATCAACAAGGACGAAGAGGCGCCGATCTTCCAGGTCGCCGACTACGGCCTGGTGGCTGACCTGTTCCAGGCCGTGCCGGAACTGATCGCGAAGCTCTAGGCATCGAACGGGGCGGCCTGCGCGCACCCCGACGAAACATCCGGAACGGCCCGCCACACACGGCGGGCCGTTTCCGTTCCGGTCGCCGCGCAGTCAGAGCAGGGCGCGCACGGCGGGTGCCAGCGCGGCGGCAATCTCGGCATGCACCGCGACGCCGGGCAGTTCACCGGCCGCGGGCGCGTCAAGCGGCGAAAAGCACATCCCCTCGGTTGCGGCCGAACGGGCGGCGGGACTGGGCGCAACGCGCACCACCCCACGCACCAGCGGCTGCAGCTGCCGCACGAGGTCTTCGTCCACGAGATAGGGCTCGGGGCCCAGTTCGTCGGGGCGGTGCCCGTCCGGGTGATAGTCGCCAAGCCACAGCAGAAGCTTGTCGCCGGCGATCCGCTGCAGCAGCAGCCCCATCCGCGACAGCCAGGCAGACCGCAGTTCATCGGCAAGGATCGCGAACTTGTCCGGCGCGATGCGATGGAGCGACGACAGCATGTGGCGCGTGAAGTGGTATTCGGTGAAGTCCACTTCCCGGAAGATGCCTTTCATCAGGGCCGAGGCACGCAGGAAGCGGTCATTGCGGCGCGGATGGACGGCATAGAACCGGTTCGAGGTGTTCTGCGCCCCCATGATCTGGAGCACAGTGACGCGCGCCTGGCTGCAGGCCTCGATCACCGTGGGTTCGTTGACGAAGACGTCGATGCCGGCGTTCATGTAGCCGAAGTTGACCACCGGCATTCCGAGGGCGCGTTCCGTCAGCGCCGCGAAGGGCTCGGCCACGAACTTGCCGTAGGTTTCCGAGCCGCCGAGAACGGCGCAGTGATCACCGTCGAGCACGCGGCGCGGGCCGCGGAACAGAAGTTTCGATTTGCCGTAACGGCAGGGGAAGTAGTCGAGCCCGCCGTCGCCCGCATATTCATAGGCCATTGTCCCACCTTCAGAAAACGAGTCACCCGCGGCCATCCTGCGCGCGAAGCATTTCCAAATGCCTAAACGGTATACCCCCCGCGCGGCCCTGCTCTGCTTATGCCTTGCACCCCGGCCGGGGGGGCGCATATGGTCACGGGCGTGAAGATGGCGAGGTCAGGACAATGGACGTCAATTCGGTGGGCATCGTGGGCGCCGGTCAGATGGGCAACGGCATTGCCCATGTCTTCGCGTTGGCGGGCTTCGAGGTCCTGATGACCGACATCAGCCAGGACGCGCTCGACAAGGCGGTGGCGCTGATCGGCAAGAACCTGGACCGCCAGGTCACGCGCGGCAAGATCTCGGGCGAAGCCCGGGACACGGCGATGGCGCGCATCCGCACGACGCTGAGGCTCGCCGACCTGGGGGCGACGGACCTGGTCATCGAGGCGGCGACCGAACGCGAGACGGTCAAGCAGGCGATCTTCGAGGATCTGCTGCCGCATCTGAAACCGCATACGATCCTGACATCGAACACTTCGTCGATCTCGATCACGCGCCTGGCCAGCCGCACCGACCGGCCGGAAAAGTTCATGGGTTTCCACTTCATGAACCCTGTGCCGGTGATGGAACTGGTCGAGCTGATCCGCGGCATCGCCACGGACGAGGCGACCTATCGCACGCTGGTCGATGTCGTGAAGAAGCTTGGCAAGACCGCGGCCAGCGCCGAGGACTTCCCGGCCTTCATCGTCAACCGCATCCTGATGCCGATGATCAACGAGGCGGTCTACACGCTTTACGAAGGCGTCGGTTCGGTGCAGTCGATCGACCAGAGCCTCAAGCTTGGGGCGCATCATCCGATGGGGCCGCTTGAACTGGCCGATTTCATCGGGCTCGATACCTGCCTTGCGATCATGAACGTGCTGCACGACGGGTTGGCCGACACCAAGTACCGGCCCTGTCCGCTTCTGACGAAATATGTCGAGGCGGGATGGCTTGGCCGGAAGACCCAGCGCGGGTTCTACGACTATCGCGGCGAAGTGCCGGTTCCGACGCGCTGAGCCGGCGGTTACCCGGCGGGGGCCCTGCCCCCGCGCCCCCGGGATATTTTGCCCAAGGCAAGAGGCGCGCCGTCAGGCCCCGAGATCGAGCGTGTGCTGGCGCAGCCATGCGAGGAACCCCCGCGGGTTCCCGTCCCATTCCCTCAGCACGTCAGCCGGGATCGGCTCGCCGATGACAGGACGCTGCGGCTTGAACAGGCTGCGCTTGATTTCATAAAGAAGAAGCCCCTGCCGCAGAGTGTCCGAGATCTGGTTGGCGATCTGGAAGGCGCGGCTGTTCTGGCCCGCAAAGTAGATCGGCAGGATGGTGGCACCGCTTTTCGCGACGATCTTGTGGGTGAAGACGTTCCATTCGCCCTCGACCGCCGGCCCCCACCACCCTTCCGACATCGCGACCTTGCCGGCCGGAAACAGGATGATGACGCCGCCGCTTCGCAGATGCGCCATCGTTCGGTTGCGCATCTCGAGGCCCAGTTCGCGCGCATTCTCCTCGTGCGGGAAGGGCACGGGGATCATGAATTCCTCGACCTCGGGGATGCCGGTCAGAAGCGACCGGGTCAGGATCCTGAAGTCGGACCGCACGCGGTTGACCATCTCGGCCATGATCATGCCGTCCACGAGGCCCGAGGGGTGGTTGGCGACGACAACGACCGGCCCGGTCCGCGGGATGCGGGCGATTTCCTCGGGCGGGGTATCGATGCGGATGCCCATCTGGCGGATGGCCTTGGGCCAGAAGGGCGAGCCGACGGGCGCGCCCGTCCGCTCGAATTCACGGATGAGCCGCAGAAGCGTAACCTTCGCCGTCAGCCATTCGATCGTGCGGATGGTGCCCGCCTTGAACGGATTGGTGAAGGTGCCGGCATAACTGAGCCGGCGCATGTCATAAGACCGGGCAGGGCGGGTTTCGTCTGTCATCTCGGTTCTCGCTCGCGCGCGGGGATATTGGCCGGTGCGGCGGCGCCCGGCGTCAGTATTCTTCGCCGAAACGGTTCGCCACGAGGTTGGCCAGTGCCCCGGCCAGGGCGTCTGCCTGACTGCCCGAGGTGCGCACGGTGATCGAGGTGCCCTTCGACGCGGCCAGCATCAGCAGCCCCATGATCGAGTCGCCCGAAACCGCCATGCCGTCCTTTTCGACTTCGGCCTGGGCGTCGTGCGCCTCGACCACCTCGACGAACCGGGCCGAGGCGCGGGCATGCAGGCCCTTTTCGTTGACGATCCTGAGCACCTGTTCCGCCATTTGCCCCCTCACCCGCCGTGGCCGTTGTTGACATAGGTATTGATGTACTTCCGCCCCGCCTCGAGCGCGGCGGACACGGCCTCGGGCACGGTCAGGTCGCGCGACTTGGCCAGCTTGATCAGCATCGGCAGGTTCGCACCGTAGAGGATCTGGCGGTGCTGCGGCACGCAGGCCCTGAGCGACAGGTTCGAGGGCGAGCCGCCGAACATGTCGGTCACCATGACGACGCCCGCCCCTTCGTCGACCTCGTCGGCGGCGGCGCAGATCTCGGCCTGCTTCTGGGCGCGGTCGTGGTCTTCCTCGATCGAGATCGCCCGGATGCCCGGCTGCTTGCCGACGACATGTTCGACCGCGGAAAGATATTCCCGCGCCAGTCCGCCATGTGCGACGATCACAATTCCGATCACGCCTGTCTTTCCCAAGCCATTACGCATGCGAATCGCGGGCGGCCGTAGCCACCCGGCGCTCGAGTTCCCGGTGCCTCTTTGACACCGGCCAGCCGGCGGCTGCAAGCTCTCGGGCCATGATTTCCGCTACGGCAACCGAGCGGTGTTGCCCGCCCGTGCAGCCGAAGCCGATGACAAGGTGGCTCTTGCCCTCTTCAACCTGTGCCGGCAGCAGGAACAGCAGAAGATCGCGGACCCTGTCCACAAACCCGGCATGGCGCGGATCGCCGGCAACGAAGGCCGCCACCTCGGGGTCGCGTCCGTCGCGCTGGCGCAGGGTCTCCGACCAGTGCGGATTGCGCAGGAAACGGCAGTCGAACATCACGTCGATGCCGCGCGGCACCCCGCGCTTGTAGGAAAACGACTGGACGGAAACCGCCAGGCGATCTTCCGTGCCGCTGTGGAACCAGCGGGCGATCTCGGCCTTGAGGTCGTGGGGCGACAACCCGGTCGTGTCGATCAGCACGTCGGCGCGCGCCCGGATCGGGGCCAGAAGGTCGATCTCGGCCTCGACCCCGAGCGCCGGCGTATCGGCAGGACGCAGCGGATGGCGGCGGCGGGTTTCGCCGAAGCGGCGGATGAGCTCGTCGGGCGCGCAGTCGAGATAGAGCACCTCAACCTGGACGTCGGGGTAACGGGTCAGGACATCGATCAGCTCGATGAGGGCCGTCGCGGAGAAATCGCGGTTGCGCACGTCGATGCCCAGCGCGACGGGCCGCGCGATCGGCGGGCCATCGAGCAGGCGCGGGATAAGCGACAGAGGCAAGTTGTCGATGGTTTCGTAACCGAGATCCTCCAGCGCATGGGTCGCCGTCGACCGCCCCGCACCGGACGGCCCTGTGACAAGCACGAGCCGCTGCCCCGCCTGTCCGAGCGGGGTCCGGGCCGGTTTCTCGTTCGGGAGAGAGGTCATGTCCTTCCGTGTCACCCCGCGCGTCCTGCCTTTAGATATTGCACGATTGCCGCGGGAAAAGCCCCGTTTTCGACCTTGTGAAGCAGGGGCAGGGACAGCCCCAGCAACGGCAGGCTGTGCGGTTCGGGCAGGCGGGCGGTCTCGCGGTGCTCCAGATCGACCGCCAGCACAAGGGTCGCCGGCCCGGCCGGATCGGCCCTGAGGATGCCCACGCCGCGCATCTCGATCTGGCCGCGGATCGCGTCAGGGGCCGAGGCGATCAGGCGGTCGCCTGCGCGCGTCACGAGTGTGCGGTCGTCGCTGACCAGCGCGCAGCCCAGCGCCATGAGCATGAGCGCGAGTTCGGACTTGCCGCTGCCCGAGCGCCCGAGGATCAGAACCCCCTTGCCCCCGAGCGCCACCGCCGAGGCATGCAGGTTTGCGGGGGCGGCGGTCATGGCCGGGCGTTAGACCGGAAGGCCGACGACGAAGCGCGCGCCGAGCGGGTCCGAGGTGATGTCGGCATCGGTGGGACGGATGTTCTCGGCCCAGATCACGCCGCCGTGGGCCTCGACGATCTGCTTGGAGATCGAAAGGCCAAGGCCCGAATGTTCACCGAACTGCCCCGCAGGGCGTTCGGAATAGAAGCGCTTGAAGATCTTCTGCAGGGCCTGGTCGGGAATGCCCGGGCCGGTGTCCTCGACGACGACCAGAACGCGGTTCTCGCGCTTGCGGGCCCAGACGCGCACGGCGTCGCCGTCTTCGCAGAAGGAAATCGCGTTGGTGATGAGGTTGACGAAGACCTGTGCCAGGCGGCCTTCCAGCCCCGTGATCATGATCGGCTCGGCCGGCAGGTCGGCGATGAATTCGACGCCTTTGGAACGTGCCTCCTGCCCGAGGTATTCGGCAATATTCGTCAGCATCTTCAGAAGGTTGAAGGTCTCTTCCTGTTCCTTCACCAGTTCGGAATCCAGCCGCGATGCGTTCGAGATGTCACTGACCAGCCGGTCCAGCCGGCGCACGTCGTGGTCGATGACATCGAGAAGCTTGTTGCGCTGGTCATCGCGCTTGGCGACGCGCAGGGTGCCGACGGCCGAGCGCAGGCTGGCCAGCGGGTTCTTGATTTCGTGGGCAACGTCCGCGGCGAACTGTTCGTTCGACTCGATCCGCTCGTACAGCGCCGCGACCATGCCGCGCATCGCGCCCGACAGCCGCCCGATTTCGTCGGGCCGAGCGGTCAGGTCGGGGATGCGGACGCGGTTGGGCGACATCTTGCGGGCATTCCGGTCGCGCCCGAGCTCGGCCGCCGCCGCGAGATCGGACAACGGATTGGCGATGGTCGATGCGAGGACGAGGCTGAGCCCGATCGAGACGACAATGGCGATCACGAACATCTGGAGCACCTGTTCGCGTTCGACGCGCACCAACTGGTCGATCTCGCCCGCGACCGAAGTGACGGCCACGGCGCCGACCACCTGGCCGTCATGGCGGATGGGGGTCGCCACCGAAAAGGTCGCCTCGCCGCCGACGTCGCGGCCCGACTTTATCTGCGTGCGGCCCGCAAACGCCTCGGGCAGCAGGCGGCGGGCCAATGCCTCGGCCTCGTGCCCGGGGGCCAGGTCGTCGCCCACGGACAGAAGGCCGGAGATGCCATCCCACAGGCCGTTGAGCAGGTCGGTGATGATCGTCGACCGCTTGTCGAGTTCAAGCCCGCCGACGACATCGCCTTCGGCCCGGGCAGTCCCCTGCGATCGCGCGACGATCTGGCCTTCGGCCGAGAAGACGAACATCTCGACGCCCTCGGGCAGCTCGATCCCGCGCGCGATCTGCGCCACGCCCTCGGCGCCGGCACCCTGAAGCACGACGGGCGGCCCGGCGGGAAACTGCGCCTCGAACACGTCGGCGATGAGCTGCGCCTCGGCCACAAGGCCGGTTTCGCGCTGGATCACAAGGCTGTCACGAAACGGGTTCAGGTAGAGTACGCCCGCGACCAGTACGATCATCGCCACAAGATTGAAGGTGATGATCTTGCGCGCCAGTGGCGAACGGTTGAGCGAGATGAAGCCGCGGCGCTCACGCCCGGCCTTCAGCTCTGAATCCACCACCCCCTCGGGGCCGACCCAATCCTCACCCAGGACCAGCTCGGCCTTGCGGGACGCCATCCTGTCACGCACGCCCACCCCCGACGCGAAGATCATTCTTCGTTGTATCGATAGCCTATCCCGTAAAGGGTTTCGATGGCGGAAAAATCGTCGTCGACGGTACGCATCTTCTTGCGCAGGCGCTTGATGTGGCTGTCGATCGTGCGGTCGTCGACATAAACCTGATCGTCATAGGCCACGTCCATCAGCTGATCGCGGCTCTTCACGAAGCCGGGCCGCTGCGCGAGCGCCTGCAGAAGCAGGAATTCGGTCACGGTCAGCGCGACGTCCTTGCCCTTCCAGCTGACCGAATGGCGCAGCGGGTCCATCGTCAGCGACCCCCGCGTCATGATCTTGGTTTCCTCGGTCGTCGCGACTTCGCCGCTGGCGATGGCGTCCTGCCGGCGCAGCAACGCGCGGATGCGTTCGACCAGAAGCCGCTGGCTGAAGGGCTTCTTGACGTAGTCGTCGGCGCCCATGCGCAGACCCAGCACCTCGTCGATCTCGTCGTCCTTCGAGGTCAGGAAGATCACCGGCATCGCCGTCTTCTGCCGCAGGCGCTGCAGAAGCTCCATCCCGTCCATGCGGGGCATCTTGATGTCGAGCACCGCCATATCGGGCAGACGCTTGTTGAAGGCGTCCAGCGCCGCCTGACCGTCATTGTAGGTTTCGACGTCGTAGCCTTCGGCCTCGAGCGTCATGGAGACCGAAGTCAGGATGTTCCTGTCATCGTCCACCAAAGCAATCCGCGACATGTTCACTGTCCTTGTTCTGCTCTCGTTCGCCTTGTTTTCGGCCACATTCGACCCTTGGGCGGGCTGAATCAACCGATTACTGCGAATCACCAACACGAACTAATTCACAACATGCAAAAAAGCCGATTGTTTGACTTATTTGTCTCAGGTTCCATCACAATTGCCACATTCCTGCCGCACAGTCCCCGGATGGTTGCGCTAAAGCGTCCTTGGTTGCGCTAACCCGAGAAAACCCTTCTGTTCCAATGGCCTGAGCGCATGATATAAGAACTGCATCCGGCCCCAGGGTGCGGTCGGAAAGGGGGCATTCGCTGCCCCTTATGCATTTTCAGACATCGCCTGCAGGGCGAAACGGAGCTGCCACAATGGAAACCGGACGCGTCAACCCAGCCAACCGCTTGAAAGATCAAGGCATTACGGGGCTTGGCCGCGTCTACTACAACCTGATCGAACCCGCGCTGGTGCAAGAGGCGCTGACGCGCGGCGAAGGCACGCTGGGCAAGGGCGGGGCGCTGCTGGTGACCACAGGCCGGCACACCGGCCGGTCGCCCAAGGACAAGTTCGTGGTCCGCACGCCTTCCGTCGAGGACACGATCTGGTGGGACAACAACGCGCCGATGGCGCCCGAGGCCTTCGACCGGCTGCATGCCGACATGCTGGCCCACATGAAGGGGCGCGACTATTTCGTGCAGGATCTGTTCGGCGGCGCCGATGCCGAGCACCGGCTGGACGTGCGCGTGGTGACGGAACTGGCCTGGCACGGCCTGTTCATCCGCCACCTGCTGCGCCGTCCGTCGCGCGCTGAGCTCGACAGCTTCGCGCCCGAGTTCACCATCATCAACTGCCCCTCGTTCAGGGCCGACCCCGAACGCCACGGCTGCCGGTCGCAGACGGTCATCGCGCTCAACTTCGAAAAGAAGCTGATCCTGATCGGCAACACCGCCTACGCGGGCGAGAACAAGAAATCGGTCTTCACGCTGCTGAACTACATCCTGCCGGGCAAAGGCGTGATGGCGATGCACTGTTCGGCCAACCACGCCATCGGCAACCCCGACGAGGCAGCCGTGTTCTTCGGCCTGTCGGGCACCGGCAAGACCACGCTGTCGGCCGACCCCTCGCGCACGCTGATCGGCGACGACGAACACGGCTGGTCGGAAAAGGGCACCTTCAACTTCGAAGGCGGCTGCTACGCCAAGACCATCAACCTGTCGCGTGAGGCAGAGCCCGAGATCCATGCCACGACCGAGAAGTTCGGCACGGTAATCGAGAACATGGTCTTCGACCGCGATACGCTGGCTCTCGATTTCGAGGACAACAGCCTGACCGACAACATGCGCTGCGCCTATCCGCTGGAGTATATCTCCAACGCCTCGGCGACCTCGCTGGGCGGGCATCCGAAGAACGTCATCATGCTGACCTGCGACGCCTACGGCGTGCTGCCGCCGATCGCGCGGCTGACGCCGGCGCAGGCGATGTACCACTTCCTGTCGGGCTTCACCTCGAAGACGCCGGGAACGGAAGTGGGCGTGACCGAGCCGATCCCGACCTTTTCCACCTGCTTTGGCGCCCCCTTCATGCCGCGCCGGCCCGAGGTCTACGGCAAACTGTTGCAGGAAAAGATCGCCCATCACGGCGCGACCTGCTGGCTGGTGAACACCGGCTGGACCGGCGGCGCCTACGGCGAGGGAAAGCGGATGCCGATCAAGGCGACGCGCGCCCTGCTGAAGGCGGCGCTGGACGGCTCGCTCAACACCGTGGCCTTCCGCAAGGATCCGAACTTCGGCTTCGAGGTTCCGGTCGCGGTGCCGGGGGTGGACAAGCACCTGCTCGATCCGCGCACGACCTGGACGAACGCCAATGCCTACGATGCACAGGCCCGCAAGCTTGTGAACATGTTCGCCGAGAACTTCGGCAAGTACGTCCCCTACATCGACGCCGACGTGAAGGCGGCCGCCATCGGCTGACAGAGGGGCGCTGCCCCTCGCCCCGGACCTGTCCGGGGCTCACCCCGGGATATTTCGGAACGGAAGAAGGGGCGTGGCGCGGGCCGCGCCCCTTTTCACAGGCCTGTTGCGCGACGCAGCAGGTTGACCGCCGTCAGCACCAGAAGCACCAGCGTCCAGCGCCGGAACTGAGCGACGTCGAGCCGGTCCTGCAGGCGGAAGCCGGCCCAGAGGCCCAGCATCGCCGGCACCGTCATCAGGGCCGACAGCGGCAGGGTCTGCGCGTCAAGCACGCCCGAAGCGAGATGGGCGAAGAACAGGACCACCGCCCCGATCAGGAACACCACGCCCTGAACACGGACGGTTTCCTGTTTGCCGGCGCCGATCGAGATCAGGTAGACGATCAGCGGCGGCCCCCAGATGCCCGAGATCCCGCCGTAAAGGCCGCCGACAACGCCGAGCACCGCTTCGAGTGCCGTTCGGTGATGCGTGGGCACGGCAAGGCTGCGGCCCGCCAGCTGCCAGAGCGCAAAGCCCAGGATCGGCAGGCCCAGCGCCGCATACATCAGCGCCTGCGGGATCGCACCGACGAACTGCGCCGACAGCACGAGGAACACCACGACCATCGCGATGTGCAGACGGTACTTGACGGTCGAAGCCCAGGCGGCAGGGACGCCCTGCCGGAAGGCCTGGGCGATATTGACGAAGATCGTCGGCACGATCAGCAGCGCCAGCGCCGTCGGGGCCGGCAGGAACGAGCCAAGGGCCGACATCAGGATCATCGGCATGGCAAAGCCGACCGCGCCCTTGACGAAGCCCGCGAAGGCGGTGATCGCGAGCGCAAGCCCGATCTGCCAGAGGTCCATTCCCGCCATGCGTTCTCCCTTGGCGACCGGCTATAGCGGGGCAATGCGCGCCTGACCAGAGCGACAGATTGCTTCGCCGTAATCGTCAGCGTTGAATTATTATTGCGCTGCGACTGCGAAGACCCTATCACAATGCAGACGCAGAAAAGGACAGACTCATGCCCGAGGATCTTGCCCCGATGACCCACTCCGTTCAGATCGCCGACCTCTTGCCGCTGACCGAGGCGGCACTGCCCGAGCTTGGGGCGCTGCTGGAAGGGGCCACGGCTGCGGTACGGGCGCGGGTCAGCCAGGGCGGGCGCGTCAGTGGCGCGGCGATCGAGGACCACCAGTTTGCAGCCCACGCGCTGTCGTGGCTGGCCACCTACGTCGAATCGCTGCGCCAGTTGCGCGCCTGGGCGGGCCGGATCGAGGCCGAAGGGCGCCTTGGCGAGATGGAGACGCTGATCCTGCAGATCGGATTCGGGGAATACCTGAACCAGATCGCCGGCGGCATCCCGATGAGCCAGGGCGAAACCGCGCGGCTTTCCGACATGGGGCAAGCGTGGGCGCCGGGGCTCGCGGCGGCGCGGCTGATGGCAGAGGGCAACACGCCGGCCGCGCGGGCGCGGCTGGTGGCGCTGATGAGGGAAAACCACGGTCGCGCGACCTTCGGGGCGACGGGGCTCGACGAAGACCTCGAGATGATCCGCGACCAGTTCCGCCGCTATGCCGACGACCGCGTGGTGCCGAACGCCCATGACTGGCACCTGAAGGACGAACTGATCCCGATGGAGATCATCCATGAACTCGCCGAACTTGGCGTCTTCGGCCTGACGATCCCCGAGGAATTCGGCGGGCTGGGCCTGTCGAAGGCCAGCATGGTCGTCGTCAGCGAGGAACTGTCGCGCGGCTACATCGGCGTCGGCAGCCTTGGCACCCGCAGCGAGATCGCGGCGGAACTGATCCTGTGCGGCGGCACGCCCGAGCAGAAGGCCCAGTGGCTGCCCAAGCTCGCCAGCGGGGAAATCCTGCCCACCGCCGTCTTCACCGAGCCGAACACCGGATCCGACCTCGGTTCCCTGCGCACCCGCGCCGTGAAGGTCGGCGGCGACTGGGAGATCACCGGCAACAAGACCTGGATCACCCATGCCGCACGCACCCATGTGATGACCCTGCTTGC
>WBZM01003030.1_pt1 | contig 13467 bp, 12 predicted proteins | sample 5204271 | NCBI WGS metagenome assembly WBZM01 (sample SAMN12344346, study PRJNA552823) | activated sludge metagenome | biome: Activated sludge suspended growth; feature: Nitrification reactor; material: Wastewater; isolation source: activated sludge from nitrification reactor of wastewater...
CGTCTCCGCCAACATCTGGCTTTCCGACATGCGCCTGCGCGAGGCCATGAACGAGGCCTGGAACGCCTGGACCGGCGGCCAGAACGTACCGACCCGCGCAACTGTCGAGGCCAAGCTCGCCGATCCGCGCATGCTGGTCGAGATCGCCCTCGTCGCCGCAAAATAAGAGCACGCCGGTACTCATCCCGAGTTCGTCCGTCGGCGTGTGACTCATTTGCCGCTCGGCCATGCTTTCGCGCCTGCTGCCCCCATTCCGTTATCGAGCCGGTAGCGTGAATCGGGCACTGTTCGCGATGAACGAAGGTTTTTTTCCTGTTTCACAAGCAACGAGGCCAGCATGGGTCTGAAAACGGTGTCGGTAGCCGTCGCGGCTGCCGCGATCTTGAGCGCGCTCCCCGCCTCTGCGGATGAGACGGGCCTCGCCGGCATTCACGACATGCGTCGTGAGGGCAAGCGGGTCTGCTTCAGCGACCACTTCCACTACGGCAGCGCCAGCGGCCCGAGCAAGAAGGCCGCCATCGCCAAGGCCGCCGACAGCTGGCAACAGTTCACTACGTTGGAGTACGGCACGTCGTGGGGCTCCTGGGCCAAGGCAGGCAGCAAGAAGATCGGCTGCTCGGGAGCCGGCGCCAACTGGAGCTGCCAGATCGAAGGCCGCCCCTGCAAGTAGCAACTCTCTTCTCATCTCTCTCGCAACACCGAAAGCCGGGACGCCGCCCAACGTCCCGGCTTTCTCGCGTCTGGCCCTCGGCCGCCTCCATCAATCAAGGGATGCCGTTAACGGCGCGTTTACCATGAGCTGCGCACGCTGGCGGTCTCGGTCCTTCTTGGTGGTTTGTCGATGCGTACCCCGATACCCGCCCGCGCGCCGGTCAGCGCGCCCGCGGCCTGCCCGCGCGCCTGCACGGCCTTCGGGCTGATTTCGGCGCTCTCCGCCGGCCTCCTCCCCGCCCCTGTCGCGGCAGGCGGTTTCACGGACGGAACCTGGTCAGGCTTCTACATAGGCGCCCACGGCGGCGCCCGCTGGGGCGATCTCGACCGGACCTCCATGGAAGCGAATTGGGGCGGCCACGTCGGCTACGGGCTTCAACTCGATTTTCTCGTCCTCGGCATCGAGGCCGATGCCACCCTGGGCGGCAGCGAGACCACCGGTGTGCTCTCTCCAATGTTCTACTGGAGCAACGCCACCAACTGGACCGGCTCCGTGCGCGGACGCGCCGGACTCGCCTTCGACAAGCTCCACGTCTTCGCCACGCTCGGCGCCACCTACCTCAACGAGACGACGACGCTCAACCGCTTCGGCCAGATCCAGTCCGCGACCAGCAGCACTTCCGGCCTCGTCTACGGCGCCGGCGTCGAATACCGGGTCCTCCCGAAGCTCGACCTGAGATTCGAGATCCTGCGCACAGATTATACTTTGAGCGGCCAGAATTGGCTGACTTCGCCCACGACTTCAATTCCCGGGTTGCGCGATCTCTCCGCCCAGGACACGATCGTCCGCGCCGGTGTCAGCTTCCGCATGAACTAGATCGGATCGAAAGCTCCGCAATTAAAAAAGGCCGGGTGACGAGCCCGACCTTTTCCAATTGGCGCCCGAAACTTTCCAATTCGAGCTAATGCCAGCCATCCGGCCATGGGCTGCGCGCACCAGAATATCCGCGCCACGGCTGCGGCCACTCGGACCGCGGCACGACAGGCGTCCCCATTGTTTTCTCGGCACAAGACGGATTGGCGCTTACTGGGATCTGCTCATCAGACGTGAAGAGTTGAAGTCGCTGCCCGTTTCCGAATGGCAACCCTGATGAGAAATGAAAGGAGATCGGCGAGCCACACAGGGTGGATTCCTTGCCCGCGGCAATGAATAACTTTGCGCATATATCTTCCGGAACAATAGCGGCACCAAGTCCGGGCTCAATCATCAGGCTCGCACGAGACACATCCGTGCCGGCAAAAGAATGACATGGAACTATTCGTGCCACTGATCTGCCCGGCATATTGCGGGCTATGGGCTCGGCTCCGGAATTAAAGGCCTTCAATATCAGTTTGCAATCGAGCGGTTCATCCCCCTCCCGCACGAACAGAGGCGCGCCTTCGATCTGCTCGAGCATCCACACCCGCCCGTTGCGGGTGAGCAGCAGGGTTCCACGCTTGATACCCTGCGTCCCCGGTGCGCCTCCACCCGGGTGGAAGGGCCCGTCGCCATCCGGCTCGGCGGCGGCGATCAGAACAGTGGTCGACCTGTCGCCGCACTCCACGTGAGCGACCACGAAGGCGCCGCCGCTCCATTCCACCACCAGACGCTCGACCGGCAGGCCCTGCAAGATCTCCCACGCCACCTTGGCCACGATGCGCTGCTTGAGCCGCCGGTAGACGCCGCGCTCGAAGTCGTCCCAGAGTAGCTTCTCCGCCGCAACGGTGGAGGCCTCGACGACTTTGATCAGATGGTCTCTGCTGCTCATGGCTACCTGCCCGGACGCGCGACGACCGTCCCCTGGGGGGGAGATCACATCGTCACATCTGAATACCTAAGCGGGCCGCCAGCGCGGCATCATTGCGCCGGAGTTATGACTTCGCGAAATCCCTCAGAGACGTGGCATCAAATCCACACTCCGGTGCCGGAGCCCCCTCGAGCCCACCGCCCCGATGCCTTAGCGCCCCATCAGCAACCGCCTCAGGATGTTCTGCACCAGCCCCCATCCCCACCGCATCACGATCAGCCGGAGTATCCACCCGATGACGCCCTTGCTCTGGAAACCCAGCACACCACCAAGGATGTCGCGCACGATGTTGCCGAGCGATCCGCCGCTTGGCGCCTGCGATCCGCCTTTGCGGATGACATCCGAAAGATCCTCGTAAGGGTTCGGCTGATCCCTCCCGACGCCCGGAATCCTGTCGCCCGGAATAGGGAGTGGGCTGTCGCCGCCTCCCGACGGCCAACTGGACCGCGGCGCCGCCTCCGGCATCCGCGGCATCCCGCCCCCGGGAGCCGAGGCCGGACGCGGTGACGAAGCGCCACCACCCGGCGAAAGGCCCGGGATCTTGCTCAGGATGTCGCCGAGCCCGCCCTTGGTCGCCTTGGACAGGGCGCCCATCAGCATGGCGGCAACGATCGGCAGCAACTGGCGCACGATGGCTTCGCTCAGCCCCGATGTGGCCGCCGCACGCGACGCGAGCGACCGGCTGCTGTCCACCGAGCCGAGCATATGGCTCAGGATGGCGTCCCCGTCGGCGCGCATGGCATCCGAGCCAATCAGGTCGGGCCGCTTCAAATAGGTCTCGTGGTGACCGTCGCCGATAGCCTTGACGAGATCTGCGAGCCCGCCGCGGGACAACGTGTTGCGCTCCATGGCCTGCGCTAGCCGGGGCACGATCACGCCGAGCGCCGCCTCCACCTCCTCGGGGCGCGCGCCGACGCGCTTCGCGATCGTCGCAATCCCGTCTCCACCCAATGTCTGCGCAAGAAAATCGGTGCTCGCCACGACTGCCTCGTCTCATCCCGCACGGCTCGGCCGTGAATTCTGACTGCCCGCGCCGGCGATCCCGGCGCGCCCCGCCAAGGACGGGCTCGAAAACTCTATAGGCAGTTGCTCGAGCTCCGTACAGCGCGCAAGCGTCCCGGCGGGTCGCCGCCACCTGCCGCCTCCTTCTGCCGGAAAGCAAAACACGCGCCATCCCTTCGTTGACGTCAACCGCCTTGGACGGGCGACAGCTTTCTTGCGGCTGGGGATAGGTTCGATGAATGGCCGACTAAACCCCTTCCAAGTTGCCATTTTCATGCCGGTTTGGCATGGTCCGCGCGCAAGTCTCGCCGGGATGGGGGGCGGGACGCCGGCGTCTACGGATGATCCGTTGTCGACGGTCATTTCCGACCTGAACCTGATCTGTGGGAACCAATCAATGAGTCAACAGCTACTCTGGGCGATCATCGCCTGCGGAGCGTTGTCGATCGCTTACGCGGTCTACACGATTCAGTCCGTGATGAGCTCCGACCCGGGCAACGCGCGCATGCAGGAGATCGCCGGCGCCGTGCGCGAGGGTGCGCAAGCCTATCTCAACCGCCAGTACACCACCATCGGCATCGTCGGCGCGGTCATCTTCGTGCTCGCTTGGGTCCTGCTTGGCCCGCTCGTCGCCGTCGGCTTCCTCATCGGCGCCGTGCTGTCCGGTCTCGCCGGCTACATCGGCATGAACGTCTCGGTGCGCGCCAACGTCCGCACCGCGCAGGCCGCCACCGTATCGCTCGCCAAAGGCCTCGACATCGCTTTCAAGGCCGGCGCCGTGACCGGCATGCTGGTCGCGGGTCTCGCGCTGCTCGGCGTCGCCATCTACTACTACATCCTGACCATCGTGCTCGGTAAGGCGCCCTCCGACCGCACGGTCATCGACGCCCTCGTCGCCCTCGGCTTCGGCGCCTCGCTGATCTCCATCTTCGCCCGTCTCGGCGGCGGCATCTTCACCAAGGGTGCCGACGTCGGCGGCGATCTCGTCGGTAAGGTCGAGGCCGGCATCCCCGAGGACGACCCGCGCAACCCGGCCACCATCGCCGACAATGTCGGCGACAACGTCGGCGACTGCGCCGGCATGGCCGCCGACCTGTTCGAGACCTACGCGGTGACGGTCGTCGCCACCATGGTTCTCGCCGCCATCCTGTTCAAGGGCGACCCGGCTCTGATGATCTATCCGCTCGCCATCTGCGCGGCCTGCATCGTCACCTCGATCATCGGAACCTTCTTCGTCAAGCTCGGCTCCAACCAGTCGATCATGGGCGCGCTCTACAAGGGCGTCATCGCCTCGGCCATCATGTCCGTGGGCGGCCTCTACGCGGCCACCGTGTACGTGCTGCCCAACGGCTTCGGCCCCGTCGTGGCCGGCTCCGAGATCACCGGCCAGACTCTCTTCGCCTGCGGCGTTGTCGGCCTGGTGCTGACCGGCCTCATCGTCTGGATCACCGAGTACTACACGGGCATCGGCTATCGCCCGGTACGCTCGATCAGCCAGGCCTCGGTGACCGGACACGGCACCAACGTCATCCAGGGCCTTGCCGTCAGCCTCGAGGCGACCGCCCTGCCGACGATCGCGATCGTGGCGGCCATCCTGCTCACCTACAAGCTCGGCGGCCTGTTCGGGACGGCCATCGCCACCACAACCATGCTCGGCCTCGCCGGCATGATCGTAGCGCTCGACGCCTTCGGCCCGGTCACCGACAACGCCGGCGGCATCGCCGAGATGGCCGGCCTCCCCAAGGAGGTCCGCCGCTCGACCGACGCCCTCGACGCGGTCGGCAACACGACCAAGGCCGTCACCAAGGGCTACGCCATCGGCTCGGCCGGTCTCGGCGCGCTGGTGCTGTTCGCGGCCTACAACTACGACCTGCAGCACTTCATCGCCGAGGCCAACAAGCAGGGCTCGACCGCCTTCCAGTACTTCAAGGGCGTCAAGCTCGACTTCGGCCTCGACAATCCCTACGTCGTCGTCGGCCTGCTCTTGGGCGGTCTCATCCCCTACCTGTTCGGCGGAATCGCCATGACCGCTGTCGGCAAGGCGGCAGGGGCGATCGTCGAAGAGGTGCGCCGCCAGTTCAAGGACAAGCCAGGCATCATGAAGGGCACCGAGAAGCCCGACTATGCCCGCGCGGTCGACCTGCTGACCAAGGCCGCGATCAGGGAGATGATCATCCCGTCGCTGCTGCCCGTGCTATCCCCGGTCGTGCTGTTCTTCGTCATCAGCGCCATCGGCGGCAAGGGCGCGGCGTTCTCGGCGGTCGGCGCAATGCTGCTCGGCGTCATCGTCACCGGCCTGTTCGTCGCCATCTCGATGACCTCGGGCGGCGGCGCCTGGGACAACGGCAAGAAATCGTTCGAGGACGGCTTTGTCGACAAGGACGGCGTCAAGCACGTCAAGGGCGGTGACGCCCACAAGGCGTCGGTGACCGGCGACACCGTCGGCGATCCCTACAAGGACACCGCCGGCCCGGCCGTCAACCCGGCCATCAAGATCACCAACATCGTGGCCCTGCTCATGCTGGCCGTGCTCTCGCACGGCTGATCCAGAGCCACCGCACGCAAGGGAGGCCCCGCGCTCGAAAGAGCGCGGGGCCTTTCGCTTGCCGGGCTTCCTGCTCGCAGCCGCCACTCGGCCGCCTGTCCCCCGCGGAACATCCCCGCCCTTCAGGGAAGGATAGCCTCTCTCCAGATCGGGCCGCCGCAGTCCCGCCGGACGGCATCGCCCCATCGGATCGTCATGTTGAGAGAGGAGCCATCATGAAAATCGTCCGCATCGCGGCCGCGGCCGCAGCCGTCGCTGCCACCACCGTCTCCGCCACCGCCGCCACAGCCGAGGAGGACGGCAAGCGCTTCCACGGCTGGGGCCTGGCAATCGCCTACCTCGCCGTCGGCGAGAAGTGTCCGGGAGCGCTGGACGTCCGGGATATGGAGAGCCTGCAGGCGTTCATCGCCAACGGCCTCGCCTATTCTCGGCGCATCGATAAGGCGTTCGACCACGACAAGTTCGTCGACACGTTCCACGACGAGATGTCGGCCAAATACGCAAACGGGCAGAACTGCACGCCCGCCGTGGTCAAGGAGGCGCGCGACGCGGTCGCCGAGGTCCGCAAGCGTAACGCCGACGTCGATTGAGCGTCTCGAGACCCATTACGGAGTCAAAGAGGGGACGCCCGCTGGCCGCGGACGTCCCCGTGTTGCGTGTGATAGAAGTCCGATGCCGCTCAGATGCGGAACGTGGCGCCGGACACCGAGCGGGCGCGCTCGCGGACCTGACCGCCGTCGTTGCCCGACTTCACGATCCACTGGCCGTTCGATGCCCGGCCCGTGATGATGCCGACGTGATGCGGCCATACCACCACCGCGCCGACCTGCGGAGAGGTCGAGCTGCCGTAGCGCCGCCAGTTGGCCGCCAGGTTGAACTCCGGGCCGCCGCCGAGTTGCGTGCGCATCCACCAGCCGCACCACTTGCCGGGACGCGCGCCGACGCTGTAGCCGCCGTAGCCGGCGCGCTCGCTCCGGCTGCTGTACGAGCCGGCGTAGTCGGTGCCGCGGTGGCGGCGATGCTGCCGGCGCTCGCTCTTCGTGCTCCGCTGCGAGGAATACCCCTCCCAGTCCGAGCTATCCGCCACGTGCCGGTGGCGGCGGGCCTCCGCCGACGTCGTCGCACCAACCAGCAATGCCAGCGCGGCCGCGGCGGCTGCCATGAGATTCACTCTCATCTCATTACTCCTCGTTTTCAGTCTTTTTGACGGTGGCGATCGGCACGAAAATTATGGCAAGAAAAAGGCAGCCACTCGCTCAAATGCCTGCGGCAATCCGACGAACGAAATTTCAGAAATCCGACCTGAGTTCCTCGGCAGAAACAATCCGATCCACTCCGACGATTGAGTGTTGCCACTAGAGCACACTAAAATTCCCAACAATGAGGAATTTGTCTTTCAGAAACACAGTCTTGAGACTTTAGTGCAGCCGATTACCCACGCGATCAAAAAGGCGGGATTACAACCCTTGGAATGCGACGATTTGTCGAGTCTCCCGCCCCTGCACCTGCCTCGCCCTTAGACAAGACTATTTTTCTTAATATAAACAGGCTACTAGAACGCCGCCCGGGCGCTCCCTGAACACCCGATCAGGCCGCCGCGTGACCAGCCGCCGCATGCTCCGATGCTTCCAGGAAACCCCGGATGGCGGTGATCGTCGGCGCGTCCTTGAGCAGCGGTGCGTGCCCTTCGCTGGCGACCGTCACGCCCACGAGAGCCGGGTGGCGGCGCCGCATCTCGTCGACCGTAGCCGCCGACAACAGGTCGGAGTTCTCTCCGCGCAACACCATCACCGGCACCCGCCGCAGCGCCTCGAACTGCGGCCAAAGCGCAGGTATCGGACCATCCAGCACCGACAGCGCGCGGGCCAGCTTCGTGTCGTATCCTGCCGCTGGACGCCCGTCCCGATCGTTGTACAGCTGACGGGCCAGCTCCATCCACTGCCCATCCGGCACAGCCGTGAACTGCGTGCGATTGATGTCGCGCACGATCCTGGCGGCGTCGTCCCAGGAGTTGGGCAGCGGAGCCCGCCCAACGTAGCCGGCGATCCGCAACAGCCCTTCCGTCTCTATGACCGGGCCGATGTCGTTGAGGATGGCCGAGCGGATCAGCCCCGGCTGCGCCGCCGCCAGCACCATGGTGATCAGGCCGCCCCGCGACGTGCCGAGGAAGGCCGCGCTTTCGAGCCCCGCCGCCGCCATGAAGTCCTGGACGTCGAGCATCTCGACCGGCACCGAGTAGTTGCGCCAGTCGGGGTCGTGCTCGGAAAGCCCGCGCCCCCGGCTGTCCAGCGTCAGAACCTCCCGGGGCTGGGCATGCTGGGAGAGCGCCAGGGCGATGTCGTGGAAATCGCGCCCGTTGCGCGTCAGCCCGCCGAGGCACAGCACCGGCGCCCGCCACGTCCGCGCCGCCGGGCGGTAGCGGCGCCCGTGGAGCTTGAGCCCATCGCGTGTCGTGAACCAGATATCTTCGATCCGTCCGGAAGACATGCAGCCCTTCCCGCCTGTCACTTGGAGCTCCTATCCGGCTCGCACGAGTCGCCGCCTTCCACCAGCACGCTCTGCTCGCTGGCGTGCTTCGGCGAGCGGACTCCCTGCCGGACCAATACGCAGCACGACGCAACTGCCGGGGATAGGAACCGGGATCATCCAACCCCGCTCGCGCTCAGTCCTCGGCGGTCCTAGCCCCCGGATCCGCCTCCTCGGACGTCCCCGGCATCGCCCGCGATCCCCGCGCCCGCGTCAGATCCTCGCCGAGCCTGAGCGGCGCCTTGTCTCCCAGCCGCGCGCGGTAGACCTGCACATTCGCGAGCACCTTGCTCACGTACTCGCGTGTCTCCTGGAAGGGGATCTGCTCGATCCAGTCGATGGGATCGACCTTGGGATCGCGCGGATCGCCGAACTGCCGGATCCACTGCCGAGCCCGCCCCGGACCGGCGTTGTATCCGGCCAGCGTCAGCACGTACGAGCCGCCGAACTCACCCATCCGGTCGGCAATGTACGCCGACGCGATCATCGCGTTGTAGGACGTATCCGTTAAGAGCCGCGGGATGTCGCACCTGATCCTGTAGTCGCGGCAGACGTGCTTGGCCGTGATCGGCATGACCTGCAGCAGCCCCTTGGCGCCCGCGCCCGACACGATCGTCCGGTTGAACTCCGTCTCCTGGCGCGCGATCGCCAGCAGGAAAGCCGTCTCCGGCGGCGCCCGCAGGGGCGTGTAGGCCGGGAAGGGATGCACCGGATAGGCGAACGTGATGAGGTTCTGCCCCCGGGCGATCGCCGCCTTGCCGATGCGCAGCGCGCTCTGCGTGTCACCCAGCGCCTCGGCCAGATGCGCCAGCAGCGCGACCTTGCCCTCGCTCTCCATTAAGGTGCGCAGATGGGCTACGAAATTGCGCATGATCGGCGCGTCGAGCCCCGCCTTGCGAGCGATGACCGCAGCGCGCACGGCGTCGGACCTGACGAAATCGGCCACCTCTGCGTCCGTAGGCATCGCCGGCAGCCGGACGGTCAGATCGTGCGAGCCCGGCGCCAGCTTCTCCAGCGCCAGCAGCCCGTGGAACGTGTCGCCGTCGGCGGTCGCTGCCTTGTAATGGGTCTTGGCCCCGGCTGTGTCGCCCTTGGCCTCAGCCGTGCGGCCGAGCCAATATTCCGCCTTTGCGCGCCCGAGCGGTCCATCGGCGGCCTTGCGCATGTCGGCGAAATGGCGCTCGGCTGCGTCCGCCTTGCCGAGCTTGCGCAAGGCGATCCAGCCGGCCAGGAAAGTCTGCTCCTTCATCGGGTTGACTGAAAGCTGCCCGGCCGCCTTGACGAGATCGTAGGCGAGCTTGACGTTGCCCGTGGCCAACGCCTCGTAGGCATTGGCCCGCCGCTCCAGCCACCATGCATCGGCGTCGACGATCCTCGCCGGATCTGTCGGCGCCGACAGCACGATTTTCGCCGCCTCGTCGTACTTGCGCGCCCGCCGAAGCTGCTGCGCCTTGTGGAACGTGAAACCCCAGTCACCGCCGTCTCCGGGCAGCGCGGCCATCAGCTGCGACGCGTTGGCGGCATGAAGGAACACCGCGAGCCGCGCCTGCGCCTTCTTCTGCTCCGCTTCGGGCAGCAGCGGGATCAAGCGCCGGGCGAAGGCCGCCCGATCGTTGCGAGCACCCGCCCAGCGCACGTCATCCATGAGCAGCTGGTCGAGCCGGGCCTTATGGTCGGCCACCGTAAGCAGCCCCTTGAACCGGTCGAGAAACCCCGTTTCCAGCGTCGCCGGGATCGATTCCTCACGCCACGCTTTAGCCGCCAGCTCGCGCGCCCGCTTCTCGTCGCCCTCGGCCAGGTGTGCGGAGGCAAGCGCCGCCATCCCGATGCCGGTGCGCGGCGCGCGCAACTGGAACATCTCCTTGATCGCCGCCGCGCTACCCCCGCGCAGGAACAGCGCCTCCTCCAGCCGCTGCAGCATCAGCGGGCGGTCCGGCCACGCCGGGTTCTGCTCGAGGAACACCTTGTATTCCGCCGCCTCGCCGAAGCCGCCGCGCATGCGGTACCAGTCGATGAGCTTGCGCCCGATCGGGTCGGAAACCTGGGCCTTGAGCTTCTCCGCCAATGCCAGATTGCTCGCCGCCACGGCCTTGAACGCGTCGCGAATGGCCGTGCCGTCCTCGGCGGAAAGCGGCGCCTCCCTGAGCGGCGCGATGGCCTTGTCGAGGCGTGCGATATAGTCCGCCTCTGCCGCGCTCCCGACACCGGGCTTCGGGATCTGCGGCAAGGCCGCCCGTGCTGGACCCGCCGATGCCGGGCCGGGCGCGGCGTGCGCGGCCTTGCCCGGAGCGGCAACGGCCGCCGGACCGTGGCCCAGCGCCAACCCGAACGAGACCGACAGAACGGCCGCCAAACATAGTTTCCTCCGCGCCCCCGGCTCGGCTCCGTCGCTCGGGACTGCGGTGGTTCTATCCAGGAGGTGCTGCAAGGGTCGTTTTTCCTCGTCCAGGCGTCATCCCGATCCCCGGCTGAGTACAGCGGTCGGCCGATATCTCCAGCCGTTGCTGCTCCGGGCGGGCGTCAGTTAGGTATTCGGTATCGGAAGCGAATTCGGTTGCGTGCGGCCATCCTGGGTCTTTCAGCCGGGGAACAACGCTGCAAGTCGGCTTGCGGGGCGTTGATCCAAAGCATAATGTTCGCCCCCGACGGGGTTCCGGCACCGTCCGCCGGATCGAACGCGCGGAAAGATTGCGGAACGTAACAAGCGCCCCCGGCGCATTCAAGGCGGACCCGACCGCACCGTAACGATCCCCGAGGGCGCGACACGCGATCCGACGGCAACGAGCAACGACGCCGGCCATTCCGGCGCGAAACCGAGGCTACGAGGCGAATGTTCAAGGGCTCATTCACGGCGCTCATCACGCCGTTCAAGGACGGCGGTCTCGACGAGGACGCGCTCGCCCGCATGGTCGAATGGCAGATCGCGGAGGGCACGCACGGCCTCGTTCCGGTCGGCACCACCGGCGAGAGCCCGACGTTGAGCCACGACGAGCACAAGCGCGTCGTCGAGATCACCATCGCAACCGCGCGGAAGCGCGTGCCAATTATCGCCGGCGCCGGCTCCAACTCCACCGCGGAGGCCGTCGAGTTGACGCGCCACGCCAAGAAGGCCGGCGCGGACGCCGCGTTGATCGTCACGCCCTATTACAACAAGCCGACGCAGGAAGGCCTCTTCCAGCACTTCAAGGCCATCGACGAGGTCGGCATCCCGCTCGTCATATACAATATCCCCGGCCGCTCGGTGATTGACATGTCGGTCGCCACCATGGCGCGCTGCTTCCAGCTGAAGAACGTCGTCGGCGTCAAGGACGCCACCGGCAACCTCGCCCGCGTCTCGCAGCAACGTGCCGCCATGGGCCCCGGCTTCTGCCAGCTCTCCGGCGAGGACGCGACCGCGCTCGGCTTCAACGCCCACGGCGGCCAGGGTTGCATCTCCGTCGCCTCCAACATCGCGCCGCGCCTCTGCGCCGACCTGCAGAACGCCACGCTGGCCGGCGACTTCAAGAAGGCGCTGGCCCTGCAGGACGTGCTGATGCCGCTGTTCGAGGTTCTGTTCATCGAGACCAATCCGGGTCCGGTGAAGTACGCCGCCTCCCGCATCGGCCTCTGCGGCGAGGAGGCGCGCCTGCCGATGGTGCCCGTCTCCGAGGCGACGCGCGCCGCCGTCGACGCCGTCCTCTCCAAGCTCGGCCTCCTCAAGGCCAAGGCCGCAGAATGATGACGGGCATTCGGCGTTAGGCATTCGGCAGTCGGGCTCACGCCACTTCCGATTGCCGAAGCCCGAATGCCGATTGCCGAGCGAGCTCAACATGTCAGCCAAGAAGGACGACGGCCGCAAGGTCGTCGCCGAGAACCGCAAGGCCCGCCACGAGTACTTCATCACCGACGACTACGAGGCCGGCCTCGTGTTGACGGGCACGGAGGTGAAGTCCCTGCGCAAGGGGCAAGCCCAGATCGGCGAGAGCTACGCCTCCGTCGAGGACGGCGGTCTGTGGCTCATCAACGCCCACATCCCCGAGTATTCGGAGGCCGGCCGCTTCTTCCAGCACGAGCCCCGGCGCAAGCGTAAGCTGCTGATGCACGCGCGCGAGATCCACAAGATCGCCATCGCCACCGAGCGCAAGGGCATGACGCTCATCCCACTCGAGCTCTATTTCAACGCGCGCGGCCGAGCCAAGCTGAAGCTCGGCCTCGCCGAGGGCAAGAAGCTGCACGACAAGCGCGAGGCCGCCAAGAAGGCCGACTGGAACCGCGAGAAGGCCCGCCTCATGCGCGAGAAGGGCTGATGTCCGAGCCGCTGCGGGAGAAAGATCTCCTGGCCGTCGACTGGTCGCGCATACCGGCGCCCGCCGACGACGGCGCCGCCGCGCACCTCGCCGGCACCCGCCTGCCTCCGCTCGCTCTTACATCAACCGGCGGCGCGCCGATCGACCTCTCCACCCTGGTTGGTCGCACCGTCGTCTACACCTACCCGATGACCGGCCGCCCCGGCGTGGCGCTGCCCGAAGGCTGGGACATGATCCCCGGCGCGCGCGGCTGCACGCCCCAGAGCTGCGCCTTCAGCGATCACTTCGCCGAGCTGCAGGCCGCCGGTGCACGGCACGTCTTCGGGCTGTCGACGCAGGACACCGCCTATCAGCGCGAGGCGGCAGAGCGGCTTCACCTCCCCTTCCCGCTGCTCTCCGACGACAGTCTGGCCCTCACGCGAGCACTTCGCCTCCCCACCCTGACGGTTGAGGGTTGCACGCTGCTCGCCCGCTCGGCCTGGATCGTCGATGAGGGGACCATCACGCACGTCCTCTATCCCGTTTTCCCGCCCGACCGGAACGCCGGCGACGTTCTCGCCTGGCTGAAGGCCAACCCGCGATGAGCACGTCGGCGCCCTCTCCCTGGCCT
>WBZM01003034.1_pt1 | contig 13463 bp, 9 predicted proteins | sample 5204271 | NCBI WGS metagenome assembly WBZM01 (sample SAMN12344346, study PRJNA552823) | activated sludge metagenome | biome: Activated sludge suspended growth; feature: Nitrification reactor; material: Wastewater; isolation source: activated sludge from nitrification reactor of wastewater treatment...
GCTTGATCTCGGCGTCCAGCACGTCGCGCGGCAAGCGGTAGGAGGGAATGCCGAAGTGCATCATGCCGCCGGCCATCGGCCCGGCTTCGCGGATTTCGACCGAGTGCCCCATCCGGGCCAGATGGTAGGCGGCGGACAGGCCGCTGGGACCGGCGCCGACCACCAGCACCCGCTTGCCGCTGGGCGGGGCGGTCACGGTGAACTGCCAGTTTTCCTGCAAGGCCAGATCGCCCAGAAACCGCTCGACGGCGTGGATGCTGACCGAGGAATCGAGCTTGCCGCGATTGCAGGCGGTCTCGCAGGGATGGTAGCAGACCCGGCCGTGGATACCCGGCATCGGGTTGTTCTCGGTCAGACTCTGCCAAGCCTCCTTGAAACGGCCCGCTTGCGCGTGCGTCAGCCAAGCCTGGATGTTCTCGCCCGCCGGACAGGCGTTGTTGCAAGTGGGCAGCAGATCCACGTAGATCGGCCGCTGGACGCGCTGCGGGCCGACGTTGCGCTTCTCGTGCGTCAGATCCAGCGGACGCGTCATATTGATGGGCTTGTCAGTCATCGTGCTTCTCTTCGTGATCGTCTGGTGGTGAGGGATAACCTTCCGCTTTCTTCATGGACGGAAGCGAGCCTGCGGACATCGGCGCCGCCCGCAGCCGTCCCCGACGCCGGTAAGTGCGCGCGAGGCAAAGGCGTTACAGGAGCCGGGCCGCTCGATAGGCGCGCTCGCGCCACGCGTGCGGCCAGTATCTCGGAACGCTCCCGGCGATGCTCGCTCACTAAAGTTAGAACATTTTTATCGAAAGTGAAGAAAGCGGTTCGGACGGCGTGGTCCTGTCGGCTGCCAGCGTTGGTCCAAGCGGGTATCATGTCCGGAAAAACTCGGTACCGCCCCCGCCGCCCGCCCGGCCGATCGACATTTTCCGACCGATGGATTCCAAGCGATCCCCATGAACCGCAACTATGGCCTGGACGTGCTCCGGGCGACCGCCATCTTGCTGGTGCTGGCTTCCCACGCGCTTTTTTTCGTTATCCAGACGGTTCCAGAATCCAAAACCATCAAGCTGATCAGCTATTTTTGCGGCTTCTGGGGGGTCGAGCTATTTTTCGTGCTCAGCGGATTTTTGATCGGAACCATCATCAAACATCTCATTGCCTGCCGCCAGCCACGCTGGCCGGCTTCGTTCTGGATCAGAAGGTGGTTCAGAACGATTCCCTGCTACCTGCTTTTTCTTTCCTCGAACGTCCTCTGGTATCTCTATCTGCATCGCTCCCTCCCGGAATCGTTGTCCACTTACCTGATCTTCGCTCAAAATCTGGCTTGGGAACACCCCAGCTTCTTCCCCGAAGCCTGGAGCCTTTCAGTGGAAGAGTATTTTTACTTGCTGTTTCCGATCATTATAGGGCTTTTGACAGCAACAAAAATGCGCCCGGCGACCGCGTTTTTGACCGCCGGAACCGTTTTGCTGCTGTTTTCCACAACGCTCCGCTTCGTTTTCGCCCCGCAGGAATCGGTCACTTGGGATGCGGGCATCAGAAAAGTCGTGCTTTTCAGGCTCGACGCCCTGATGTACGGTATCTACCTGTCCTATTTTATTGATAAAATTACGTTTTTTAAGATACAAAAGCCGTTGTTCGCGATTGGTTTATCGGCCTTGGCCGCCTCCCTGTCCGCCTATTTTATCTTCGACCACGATAGCAGTTTTTTCCTGAAAACACTGGAATTCAGCATGACCTCACTCGGCTTCATGCTGATCATACCGCATATGATGGATTTAAAGCTCGCCGAGCCAACCGGGGTTGGCCGCTTTTTCAAAAAAACGGCTCTGTGGTCCTATTCGATGTATCTATCCAATTTCCTGATTTACAATATGATACAGGCTCTTGTATTCTTAAAGTATTTCAATAATCATCCGGCCTACGGCGCCCTGCTCTGCATCCCGCTCCTGTTGGGCGCCACCTACCTAATCTCGGCGTTAGTCTATCGAATCTTTGAATTTCCCATCATGAATTTCAGAGAAAACGCCATCGTTTGGCTGAATAAATACTTTAGCCCTCTCAAGGAAATCACCCGATGAAAGCGATCATTCTCTCCAAACTGGGCGGTCCCGAGCAGTTGAGCCTCGCCGATGTCCCCACGCCGGAACCCGGACGGGGACAGGTTCGGGTTCGGTTGCGCGCCTCGGCCCTGAACCGGCGCGACGTGTGGATCACGCTCGGCCAGTATCCGGGTATCCGACTGCCGTGCATCATGGGATCGGATGGTGCCGGGGTGATCGATCAGCTTGGCTCCGATGTCTCGCCGGATTTGCTCGGCCGAGAGGTCGTCATCTATCCCGCCTTCGACTGGGGTGAAGATACCCGCTTCCCCAGCCCCACTTTTCGGGTCTTGGGGATGCCGGACCCCGGCACTTTCGCCGAATACATCTGCGTGCCCGCCGGTCACGTTTTTCCCAAGCCCCCTTTTCTGAGCTGGGAGCAGGCCGCCGCCCTCCCGCTGGCCGGATTGACCGCCTGGCGGGCGCTGATGACGCAAGCGGCGGCGCAGCCGGGTGAAACGGTCCTGGTGACCGGCATCGGCGGCGGGGTGGCGACCTTCGCGCTGAAATGGGCGACCGCGCTCGGCGCGCGAACCTTCGTCACCAGCGGCAATCCGGCCAAGCTGGAGCAGGCGCGGCAACTCGGAGCGGTCGGCGGCATCGACTATCGCGCCGAAGGCTGGGCCAAGCGTTTGGTCGAGTTGACCGGCGGCCTGGACGTGATCGTGGACGGCACCGGCGGGCCGAGCTTCAACGCTTACTTTTTGGCGCTCAAACCGGCTGGCCGGCTGGCGGTCTACGGATCGACCGCCGGCAACCCGCCCGCCGGGCTGGATCTGGTTCGTCTGTTTTTCAGACAGGCACGGATCATCGGCTCGACCATGGGCTCGCCCGATGAATTCGCCGCGATGATGCGCTTCGTCGCCGAGCACCGCATCGAGCCGGTAATCGACCGGATTTTTGGGCTCGACGAGGCGGTGGCCGCTCATCAACGGCTGCTGGCCGCCGAGCAATTGGGCAAAATTGTCTTGCGGCATGGCTGACAACGTTGGGCTCGCATCAACGCCGTGCCGTCTATCTTTCCGCTTTCGGCGAGATGACTGACGACGGTTGATAACCAATATTGCATATTGCCGAGCGTCGGTTATAACCATATCTCAAAATATCGCTTGACGCAGTGCAATATTATCTTTATACTGCACCGCAACATTCATTCGTGAATGTTGTCCTCCAAATCCTCCTTTGGTGGTTGTTTGCCGGAGCATCGATTGCTCCGGCTTTTTTATTGCGCTCGCAAAAAAGCTTGACGCAGTGCAGCAAAATTGCGTAATCTACTCCCGACATCGAAAGATGTCGTTCTTCTCCACACCTTCCTTTGGTGGTTACTTGCCGGAGCCTCTGGTTCCGGCTTTTTTTCGGGCATCCGCGATCCCCGCCATGACCCACCGACCGATTCGCCGGTTTTCTTTCATCGGCAAACCCCTGATTTTCTTGGCAAACTTATTGCCGTTGGCCTGGTTGTGCTGGCTGGCTTGGCAGGATCGACTGGGCGCCAATCCGGTCGAAACCCTCAGTCACCGCACCGGCGACTGGAGCCTGCGCTTTTTGTTGCTGACGCTGGCGGTGACGCCGCTGCGGCGGCTGAGCGGCTGGAACGGGCTGCAAAAATTCCGGCGGATGCTGGGGCTGTTCGCTTTTTTCTACGTCTGCCTCCATTTCGGCGTCTATCTGATTTTCGATCAGTTTTTCGATTGGGCCGGAATCGTGGAGGACGTGGCCAAACGACCGTACATCACGGTCGGCTTCGCCGGCTGGCTGCTGCTGATCCCGCTGGCGGTCACTTCCACCAACGGGATGATCAAGCGGTTGGGCCGTAACTGGCAGCGGTTGCACCGGCTGGTCTATGTCATCGGCGCGCTCGGCGTGCTGCACTATCTGTGGCTGGTCAAGGCCGACCTCACCGAACCGCTGCTGTACGGCGGGATATTGGGCGTGCTGCTGGGCTATCGGCTGTGGTGGTGGCGCACTCACTCGGCGACGATCAGCCGTTCCACCCGCTGAAATCCGCGCGGTAGCGGTTTGCCCCGGCGCCCCCGCTCGCCCGCGTAAGTTTCCAGATCGGCGGGCTTGAGCTTGAGATCCCGCTTGCCGGCGGTGAGCGCCACGCCCTTGCCCGGCGGCACCAGGGTCAGGGCCACCAACCGCTCCTCGCCCGGCAAATCGAGAATCTTGTTGCCCTTGCCCTTGGGCAAGCGCGGCAAATCCTTCGCCGGGAACACCAGTAAACGCCCACCGCTACCGACCGCCGCCAAGCGGTCGGTTTCCGCGCCAAAGACCGGCAGCGGCGCCAGTATCCGGGCGCCGTCCGGGACGGTCAGCACCAGCTTGCCGGCTTTGTTGCGGCTCAGCAAATCGTCGAAGGCGCAGATGAAGCCATAGCCGGCGTCGGTGGACAAGAGATAGAGATCTTCGGGATTACCGAGCAGCACGCTGACGAAACGAGCGCCGTCCGGCGGGCTGAGCTTGCCGGTCAAGGGTTCGCCGTAACCGCGCGCCGAGGCCAGTCCCGCCACCGGCAGGGTGTAGGTTCGCCCGGTCGTGTCGAGAAACACCGCCGACTGATTGCTGCGACCTTGGGCTTGGTCGAGAAAACCGTCGCCGGCCTTGTAGCTCAACGCGGAGGCGTCGATTTCTCGCCCTTTGGCCGCCCGCACCCAACCCTTTTGCGACAGCACCACCACCATCGGCTCGCTCGGGGTCAGGCTGGCCTCGTCCAGCGCTTGCGCCGCCCGTCGTTCCACCAGCGGGCAGCGGCGCGGGTCGGCGTAACGCTTGGCGTCTTCCTGAATCTCCTTGCGGATGAGCGTTCTTAGCCGCTTTTCGGAACCGAGTAACTGCTGCAACCGCTCCTGTTCCTCGCGCAACTCGTCCTGTTCGCCGCGCAGCTTCATTTCCTCCAGCCGGGCCAGATGGCGCAACTTGGTTTCCAGAATCGCCTCGGCCTGAACGTCGGACAGTTGGAAGCGGGCCATCAGCACCGGCTTGGGCTTGTCCTCGGTGCGCAGGATGCGGATCACCTCGTCCAGATTGAGATAGGCGATCAGCAAGCCATCGAGAATATGCAGGCGCTGATCGACCTGATCGAGCCGGTATTGCAGGCGCCGCCGCACTGTGGCGACCCGATAGCGCAGCCATTCTTCGAGGATCTGTTTGAGGTTCTTGACCTGCGGCCGGCCGTCCAGTCCGATCATGTTCAGGTTGACCCGGTAGCTTTTCTCCAGGTCGGTGGTGGCGAACAGGTGATCCATCAGCAAATCCGCGTCCACCCGGTTGGAGCGCAGCACCAGCACCAGCCGGGTCGGGTTTTCGTGGTCGGATTCGTCGCGCAAGTCCTCGACCATCGGCAATTTTTTGTCCCGCATCTGCGCGGCGATCTGTTCTATCAGCCGTGCCCCGGACACCTGGTGCGGCAAGGCGGTGATGACCACGTCGCCGTTTTCCCGCTCGAAGCGGGCGCGCATCCGCACCGTGCCGTTGCCGGTCTGGTACAGCTTCCGCAGTTCGTCGCGCGGCGTGATGATTTCCGCGCCGCCGGGAAAATCCGGCGCCGGCACGAGTTCGCACAGCGCGTCCAGATCGCTGTCGGGTTGATCCAGAAGATGAATGCAGGCCGCCGCGACTTCGCCGAGATTGTGCGGCGGGATGTCGGTGGCCATGCCGACGGCGATGCCGGTCGCGCCGTTCAGCAAAACGTGCGGCAAGCGGGCCGGCAGCAGCACCGGCTCGTCCAGCGTGCCGTCGAAGTTGGGTGTCCAGTCCACCGTGCCCTGGCCGAGTTCGGACAACAGAACTTGGGCGAAGGACGACAGCCGCGCTTCGGTGTAGCGCATGGCGGCGAAGGATTTGGGATCGTCCGGCGAACCCCAGTTGCCCTGTCCGTCCACCAGCGGATAGCGGTAGGAAAACGGCTGGGCCATCAGCACCATCGCCTCGTAGCAGGCCGAATCACCGTGCGGGTGGTATTTGCCGAGCACGTCGCCGACGGTGCGGGCGGATTTCTTGTGCTTGGAGTTGGCCGACAGCCCGAGTTCGGACATGGCGTAGACGATGCGGCGCTGCACCGGCTTCAATCCGTCGCCGATGTGGGGCAAGGCGCGGTCGAGGATGACGTACATGGAATAGTCCAGATACGCTTTTTCGGTGAAGATTTTGAGCGGCACGCGCTCGGCGCCGTCGGCGGTAAAGGCTAATTCGGTCATTCGGAAACATCGCTCAGGGATTGGGAAACAGCTCGGCCAAATCGATCACGGCATCGGGACAGAGAACGGGCGCGATTTGGCCAGTGCGGCGGCAATCCCGTTGTTGGTAAACGCCATTGATCGGCTCGCGGTAGATTTCCAATTGTCGATTTTGAATATCCAGCAACCAAACTTCCGGGATGCCGTGACTAGCATAGAGCGGGATTTTAACGTCGCGGTCGTAGCGGAGCGTGCTGTCTGAAACCTCCACAAGAAGCAGTACATCTTCGGGATGAGGACTGGATTGTTCGTAATCGTCTCCCCGCCAGCGCAGAATAGCGAGATCGGGTTGAGGTTCCGCATAACCGCTCAATACGACGGGATTCTGCGCCGCGATAATCGCTTTGTCGCCGACCACTTTTGAAAACAGGCGAATAAAGCGATTAACATTACCTCCATGAAAACTTCCAATCGGCGCCATTTCAATGATCTCCCCATCGATCAATTCCACCCGCGAATCTTCGTGCAATAAGCCGACTTCCGCCATGCGGTGATATTCCGCCACGGTCCAGCGGTGGCGAGGTTGGGCGTTCAGCAATTCACGTTCTGCTATCGGAGTTGACGATGCAATGCGGTCTTGTATAGGCATGATGTCTCTCGATAGTTGCTGGATCAGGAGGGATTTCCGTCTTTTGGGAACGGCCCCAACTTCGCCCCTTCCCAGATTTGCCGCAGTTTGGCTTGATCTTCGGGCGGGGCTTGGCGGTAGGTAATCAGGAAATTCTCAACCGCCACCTTGGCGTAATACGCATCCTGCTGATGAGTGAAACCCAAGATAGCCTGAACTAGCCAGCGCCCCGATTCCACGAAATGATCTTGTGATTGCGCGAGTAAGCCTAATTGCCCATAGGTGATCGCCGCACGGTGATCGTCGTCGTACTTTTCCCACATCACCAGCGCCTTCCGATACCACTGATCTGCCATCGTGAAACTCCTTCGTTCCTGGGCAACAAACCCTAACTGGTGATAGACGCTCGCCGCTCCATGCTCGTCGTCGTACTTTTCAAAAGCTGCTAGTGCCTTTCGATACCATCTCTCCGCCACCGCCAAGTTGCACTGTTCCCCAGCAATTTTCCCCAAATGATGATACGTAGCTGCCGCCCAATGCTCGTCATCGTGCTTTTCCTTGATGGTCAACGATTTTTGATACCACTGTTTCGCCGCAACCAAGTCGCGCGCCTCCTCTGCAATCCTTCCCAACTGGTGATAGGTGATCGCCGCGCCGTGCTCATTGCCATGCTTTTCCCATATCGCCAGCGCCTTTTGATAACACTGCTCGGCCACCGTGAAGTCGCGCCGCTCTCCGGCAATCGTCCCTAAATGGTGATAAGTACTTGCCATCTCCAGCACGTAGCCATACTTTTCCTTAATCGCTAGCGCCTTTTGATACCACCGCTCCGCCATTATCAGGTCGCGTTGTTCCTCGGAATTCTTCCCCAACTGGTGATAGATACTCGCTACCCCAAGCGTGTAGTCATGCCTTTCGGAAATCGCCAGCGCCTTTTGATACCACTGTTCGGCCGACGCGAAATCACGTTGCTCTTGGGCAATTATCCCCAACTGGTGATAAGCACCAGCTTCGCCTTCTCGATGATGACGTTGCCTGTAATGCTCCACCAATGCCATGAACCATTGATTTGCTCTGGAAAAATCCCGCTGGTTTTGGGCATAGGCACCCAACGCTTGGGTCAGAGCGGCAAAATGGTCGCCCATCCCCAGCGTCTCGGCTTCGGCCAAAGCGGTCAGGAAGTTGACGCCGTGCCAGTGAAAGGACCAGCGCTGCTCATGCAATTCCTTCCAAGTAAAATGATCAGCCAGCGCCCCCATCACATCCACGAACGCCCGCCGCCACGCCTCCCGCTGGCCGTCGTCCTGCTCCACCACCGGTCGGGCGCGTAGAAAGCTGGTCAAGGCCGGGTACATTTCGTGGATGTCCTGCCCCAGCGGACGCAGCAGCCCGCTCACCGCCAGCATCGCCAGCAGGCGTTCGATGTCCGTCCGGCTAAACCGGCTGTCGGCCCGCTGCGCCATCGCTTCCAGATAATCCGCGTCCACGAACCGCTCGTGCAAACCCAGCGGCAGCAACAGCGGCCGCAATCCCGCCGGCAGGGCGTCCTCGACGAACTCCAGCGCGGCGAACAACCGCGCTTGCAGCGGATCGCTTTGCGATTCCACGCGAATCCGCCCTTGCAGTTGCTTCGCCAGCACGTTGGCCCCGACTTCCCGCAAGCGGGGCAACAGCGCGCGCATCGCCAGAGGATGCCCGTCCAGCACATCCATCAGGGTTTTCAACCCGGCGTCCTGCTGATCGGCGTCCAACCCTAAATCGTGCAGAATCGTGGCGCAATACTCCCAACGCTCCTCGCCCTGCAAACCGCCGAGACCGAGCGGAAAACAGCGGTCGGAACCCAGCCACGTTTCCGGGCTGCGGCTGGTGATGACGACCTTGCTCGCGCCGCCGCGCAGCGCGCCCAGAAAATCCCGCAACCGCTGCCGATCCGGCTCCGGCAAGCGGGCTGCCAGCGCCGTGCCGGGAACCCCCGTCGCCGACTCGAAATTGTCCCAGACCAGAATAAAGCGCCGCTGCTTGAACACGTCCACCAGCGCCGCCTGCTTGCGATCCATATCCGCCGCCATCGCGTCAGTCCCGAACAACGCCTCCACCAGCCGGTTGAACACGTATTCGCTGCTGCGGATGTCGTTGAAGGTGAACCAGAAACAACCCTCGCCCAAGCCCTCGGTCGCCGCCAGCCATTCCACCAGACCACGGGCCAGCGTGGTTTTGCCGACTCCGGCCAAGCCGTGAATCAGAATCCCCGCCGGTGGCCGGCGCAACGCCCGTTCCAGTTGGAGCAAGGCCGCGTCGCGCCCGATGAGGCCGTAGGGATTCTCGCTATCCCGCGCTTCCGGCGGCAACTCCGGCTTCTCGATCACCGCCCGGCTGCCGGTGCGCGCGAAGCTCAAATCCGGCGGCTCCTGCTGATACACCACCGGCACCAGCCAGTCTTCCAGGGGAAACCGCCCCCGCGCGCACACCCGCCCGGCCTTTTCCAGCATCGCCTGCCGCCCGGCCCGCATCCCTTCCGCCATGTTGCCGGTCTCGAACACACGCCGGTAAAACGCCGGCAGGAACTCCTCCGCGCCGCTCACGTACAGGGAATACGCCATCGCCACCACGCTGCGAATCCCCGCCCGCAGCAGACTGGCCGCCACCGAGGCAAACGCATCCTCGGCGCGGGCATCCACCATCGCCGATTGGCAGGCGTTCAGCACCATCACCGGAATGCGGTGCTCGCGCAACAGCGCGCCGAGCTTGTCGGCGGGTACGGAATCGGGCTTGCCGTGCTCGGTCTCGAAGATCAACCGTCCCTGCGGTCCCTTGAACAGATGGGATGCAACGCTGCCGTCCGCATCCGCCGCCGCTCCATAACCACCGTGCCCGTCGAAATGGACGATGTGGTAATACGCGGGCCGCTCCCGCAGATGCGCGCGCAGCCGCTCGAAAGTCGGCGGCCGCAGAATCGTCACCCGCGCCGGCAACTCCTGTTTTTCGATCCATTCCACCACCGGCCGCGACAGGGAGCGAAAGCGCACGTCGTTCTCGTAAGGCCGCGCGGTCACGAACAAAATATTGATGCGGTCGCGCGGCAAGTTTTTGGGCAATTTAACCGGATCATGGCCGCGATCCAACTGGCGCTCGATCCGGCAATGGTGGGCCAGCGCCCCCGCCTGCTGCGGGTCGGCCAACGCCTCCCACGGCCACGCCAGCACGCCGGGATGGTCGCTGGCGATGCGCAAATCCAGGTTCTCCAGTCCGGCGCGTTCGGCGTCGTGGTAAAAATCCCGGCCCGGCCCCGCGCCGAACAACGCGGCAAACGCCTGCTCGCCCCAGCCGCGCAGCGCGTCTTGGACGTGCTCGGCCCGGTCGGTCACCGGCGGAAAGGGATAGTCGAGAAATTCCTCCAGATACCAGCGCAATTCGATGCTCAGATTACTGTTGGGCAAATCCTTGACCGGCGTGCTGGCGGGCGAAACGATGGCGGCGGGTGGGGTGGTTTTGCCGTCCTTCAGGCGCACGACCTGAAATTGGGGCGGGTCGCTGGTCTCGACATGGCGAATGATGAGGGTGGGCATTGTGGTGATTCCTGTATTGGCACAACATCCTTTAAGGTGCGATTCACATGGTATGCACGAAATTATAGTGCAATGCGAAATTCGGTAACCCACCCCGCCAAAAGGCCCGCCCCATGCCCCCCAGAACCCTGACCGTCGGCCTGGTCCAACAAGCCTGCACCGCCGACCGCAACGCCAATCTGGCCGCCAGCATCGACGGCATCCGCGACCTTGCCAGCCACGACACCCAACTAATTTTGTTGCAAGAATTGCATGCCAGCCCGTATTTCTGCCAGACCGAAAACCCTGTGCTGTTCGATCTGGCGGAACCGATTCCCGGCCCCACCACCGAGGCGCTGGGCGCGGTCGCCCGCGAACTGGGCGTGGTGGTGGTAGCCTCGCTGTTCGAGCGGCGCGCGGCCGGCCTGTATCACAACACCGCCGTCGTGCTGGAACGCGACGGCACCATCGCCGGCACTTATCGCAAAATGCACCTTCCCGACGACCCCGGCTACTACGAGAAATTCTATTTCGCCCCCGGCGATCTCGGCTTCGCGCCCATCGACACCTCGGTGGGCCGGCTGGGCGTGCTGGTGTGCTGGGACCAGTGGTATCCCGAAGCGGCGCGGCTGATGGCGCTGGCCGGCGCGGAACTGCTGCTGTATCCGACCGCCATCGGCTGGAACCCCGGCGACGACGAGGAAGAGCGCCAGCGGCAGTGGGAAGCCTGGATCATCATCCAGCGGGCGCACGCCGTCGCCAACGGCCTTCCGGTGGTGGTCTGCAACCGGGTCGGCTTCGAGCCCGATCCGTCCGGCCAGACCGCCGGCATCCAGTTCTGGGGGACCGGTTTCGTCGTCGGCCCGCAAGGCGAATGGTTCGCCACCACCCCGACCGACGAGCCGGCCACGCTGGCGGTGGATCTGGACTTGAGCCGCTCCGAGCAGGTGCGGCGGAACTGGCCCTATCTGCGCGACCGCCGGATCGACGCCTATGGCGGCTTGCTGAAACGCTATCTGGACCGCTGAGAGAACACGCCATGCCAACGCCCGCCGACCGATTGCGCGCCCTGCTCGCCCGCCCCGGCTTGCTGCTGATGCCCGGCTGCCACGACGCCCTCTCCGCCAAGCTGGTGGAACAGGCCGGATTTCCCACCGCGTTCATGAGCGGCTTCGCCGTCGCCGCCACCCGCCTCGGCCTGCCCGACACCGGTCTGATTTCCTACGGCGAACTGGTGGAGCAAGGCCGCAACATCTGCGGTGCGGTTTCCATCCCGCTGTTCGGCGACGGCGACACCGGCTTCGGCAACCCGCTCAACGTGAAGCGCACCGTCGAAGGCTACGCCTGCGCCGGCTTCGGCTGCATCATGATCGAAATGAAGCTGGTTTCGTTACAAAACCCAGCTCGCCATCATCAATATGTAACGCTTTGAATTGTTTGATATTTTCATGTGATGTGAAATGCTCTTCCATTTTTTCGACGGACACAACATCAACGCCAACAACATCATCAATCACCGCTCCGACAATCGAAGTTCCGAATACTCCACGAACTTCAAATTTCAATCGCTTCTCTTCAGTGAGTGAAACAAATATTCCTGACGCCTTTGAGTTACCAAAGAACCATTTTAGCAATCTTATTTTGCTTTCGTCGGGCCAATCCATCACTTCTATTCCATCTTCTCTCGTAACTTTACAGACCCAACTCACCACCATCTCGTCTATATCATCCGGCACATATATTTCAAGTGATTTCATTTCTTGTGTCAGGCGTTTGATTCGGTTTGAACATTCTTCAAGGTCTTCCCTATTTTGTTTTGACAGTGGTGCGAGTTCATCGAGGGTGAATATCTTTCGGTCAAGTGCGGCAATCAACTCTTTACGTTTATTTTCCAACATTTCTTTTCTGCCGATCAATAACTCCATTTCGGTTTTTATTGATACTTCACGTTCGTATGTGTTTCGTTGCGCCGCTTTTATCGCTTCTCTAACACCATCCGAGTTTGATAACATCTCACGAATAGCAAAGAATACCGCTTCTTCAATCGGTTCCACTGCGATGTTTTTCAAACAGAAAGGCAATCGATAATTTCTCGAATGCGTGTAATATAAAAACCTTTTTTCTGGGTTTCTGTCTTTTATCATGTTACCTGAATATTTTGTTCCGCATAGTCCACATTTTAGTTGATGAGCGAGCAAATACCTATACTTAGTGCCGTTTGATGACCTTCTTTGTCGTGCCACTTCTTTGAGGGTTTCAATCTGTTCTTCAGTCAACAACGCTGGAATCTCTGTTTCCGATATTTCGGTTTTACCATCTAACTCATGTGATTGGACATATTTTGTCCCTGTCGATTTAACAAGAAGTTCACGCAACACGCTTGGGAGTATATTATAGAGTTGCCCGATTTCGGGGAAACTCTTTTGTTCGTGGACATACATTCTAAACCAAGTTTGAACTTTTTCGTAGTCTTCAGGTATCACTTCCCATTGCGCCATTTCGTTTTTATTTGTGTTCGCGACTCTCCGACCAAAGGGTTTTCTACCCGATACCGGCCATCCTCTTTTGGCTCTTGAAATTCTCGCAAGTGCTATTCGACGTTTTCTGATCGCCGCATCATATTCTCCAAGAGATGATTGAATATCATAAAGCAGTTTGGATGAAGCATCAGCAAAATCATAAGGAGTATATTGCGAATATAGTTTGATGCCGTGTTTCTTCAAAAACATCAAAGCCGCTTGAGATCGTTCTGTGTCTCTTGCCCACCGAGATAAATCAAACACAATAATAGCGTCAAACTCTTTATTGCTTGCGTCGAATAACAACTGGTCAAGTATCGGTCTCTCATATCCAGAAGTCGAATGCTCTTGACCTCTATAGACTTTTGTTATCACACCACCCAGATTTTTAACACACTCTCTCAATACCTGTTCTTGAACTTCCAATGATTCACCCTGTTCTGCTTGTCTCTCGGTGGAAACTCTCGCCAGCAGTGCGAATGTTTGGACGGCCATACATCACC
>WBZM01003036.1_pt1 | contig 13461 bp, 13 predicted proteins | sample 5204271 | NCBI WGS metagenome assembly WBZM01 (sample SAMN12344346, study PRJNA552823) | activated sludge metagenome | biome: Activated sludge suspended growth; feature: Nitrification reactor; material: Wastewater; isolation source: activated sludge from nitrification reactor of wastewater...
GGACAGTGCCCGGTTCAGGACAGTGCCCGGTTCAGGACAGTGCCCGGTTCAGGACAGTGCCCGGTTCAGGACAGTGCCCGGTTCAGGACAGTGCCCGGTTCAGGACAGTGCCCCGTTCAGGACAGAGGGTCGATCCAGGTCAGCTCGGTGAACCGGGCGAAGTCCGGGTCCGCCGAGACGATCGGGACTCCGTGCTCACGCCGAGTCCCTGGTCGCGTCGGAGCCGCTCCACCGCAGCGCTGGCATCTGCGTCGAGGTCCACCGTCGTCCGCATGACGCCGTCGTAGCGCTGTCGGTCGCGTCGTGACGCGCGTAACCGCGCATCACGACGCTACGACGCGGTCAGGAGGCGTTGCGCAGCAGCGCCATGTTGGCCTCGGCCGGCAGCTCGGTGACGGGCTGGGCGATCTCGGCCACCGTCGGGCCGATGCGCTCGGCGACCGGCGCCAACGCGTCGACGTCGAACCCGTAGAGCTCGGCGGGGTTCTCGGTCAGCACCTTGCGCACGTCCGCGGGATCCCAGTCGTGGAACACCTGTCGCAGGGCGATGTTGGAGTACGGCGAGGTGGCCTCGTCGTGGGGGTAGTCGCTGCCCCACATGACGTGGTCGATGCCGACCGTGGCGACCGCGGCGTCGAGGTCGGCCTTCAGCGGGAAGCTGAGCCCGAACCAGCAGTTCTGGCGCACGTAGTCCGACGCGTTCTTCGGGAGGATGTGCTCCGGCTTGAACCGCAGCTCGCCGATCGCCCCGTTGGCCCGGATCGACTCCAGGTGACCGTCGAGGTACTGGACCAGCTCGGGCAGCCAGGCGCAGCCCTGCTCGGTGAGCACGAACTTGAGGCCGGGGAACCGCTCGAACGCGCCGGACAGCAGCATGAACAGCAGCGGACGCCGGCTGAAGTAGGGGACCTCGGCGATCATCATCAGCGCCGAGGACGGCAGCGGCTCGTACGCCGGGGTGCCGGTTCCGCCGTGCACGTTGATCGGCACGTCCAGCTCCTGGCACACCGCCCACAGTCGGTCGTAGTCGGGGTGGTTGAGCTGCTTGACCCAGTCGACGTCGGGCGGCACGTTGGGCAGCAGGACCCCGCCGGTGAGGCCGTGGTCCTTGATCCAGCGCACGTCGTCGATGGCGTCGTCGATGTCGTTGATGAAGATCTGGCCGATGCCCTTGCGGCGCTCGGGCTGCTCGGCGCAGAAGTCGACCAGCCAGCGGTTGTGGGCGCGGATGCCGGCCAGGCGGTGCTCGTACTCGTCGGCCTTGGGCGGGCGGGCGAACAGCACGAAGCTCGGGAAGAACGGCGGCACGGTGTTGGGGAAGATGACCTCGCCCGCGACGCCGTCCTCGTCCTGCTGGCGGGTGCGCATCTCGGTGTCCCAGTTGCGCAGGCGGCGCTCGTCGCCGAGGTCGCTGAACGGGTTCTTGTACTTGTCGCGCCAGGCGTCGAAGTCGTCGAGGTACTTCTCCTCGAGGTACTCGCGGTACATCGCGTGGCTGCCGCCGGCGTGGGTGTCGGCGGAGATCACGGTGTAGCGGTCGTTGCCGTCGGTCATGGTCGTCCCTTCGGGCGATGGGTTGGGTCGGGCCCGTGGACCGCGGTCCCCGTCGGCCGCGGCCCGCTCTCGGGGGCCTGCCCCCAGCATGGCAGAAACTGAAACCGAATTCTAGTGTCAGTTTCGAGGTCCGACCCCGGTGTGGGCGACGCGTAGCCTCCGGACGTGAGCGACCGGTCCACGGGCAACCCAGAGGGCATCGACGGGATGGTGCTGGTCCCCGGCGGCGAGACCCTCCTCGGATCCGACCGCTTCTATCCCGAGGAGCGACCGGTCCACACCGTGACCGTGCCGTCGCTGTACGTCGACACCCACCCGGTCACCAACGACCGCTTCGCCGAGTTCGTGGCCGACACCGGTTGGATCACCGTCGCCGAGCGACCGCTCGACCCGGCGGACTACCCCGGTGCCGATCCCTCGCTGCTGCATCCGGGCGGTGTCGTGTTCCGCCGCCCGCCCGGGCCAGTCCCGCTCGACGACCCGTCGCGGTGGTGGTCCTACGTGCCGGGGGCGTCGTGGCGTCACCCGACGGGGCCGGATTCCGCGATCGAGGGGCTGGGTGACCACCCGGTGGTGCAGGTCGCCTTCGAGGACGCCGCTGCGTTCGCCGAGTGGCGGGGAGCCCGTCTGGCCACCGAGGCGGAGTGGGAGCGGGCCGCCCGCGGCGGCCTGGTCGGCGCCGAGTACTGCTGGGGTGACGAGCCCTACCCGGACGACCGCCAGGTCGCCAACACCTGGCAGGGGCGGTTCCCCTGGGAGGACCTGGCCCTCGACGGCTGGTCGGGCACGTCGCCGGTCGGGTCGTTCCCGCCCAACGGGTACGGGCTGTACGACATGGCCGGCAACGTCTGGGAGTGGACGACCGACTGGTGGAGCGAGGCCCCTGTCGCTGCGTGCTGCAGCGGGGGAGTGGTCCGGGACGCGCCGGCAACGGACGAGGCCGAGCGCGAGGGTGCCTCGGCAGCACCCGGTGAGCGCTACGGCCGCAAGGTGATCAAGGGCGGTTCGCACCTGTGCGCGCCGAGCTACTGCCACCGGTTCCGCCCCGCGGCGCGCCAGCCCGAGGCGCTCGACACCTCGACGTGTCACATCGGGTTCCGCTGCGTGCTCGACGCCTGAACGCCGACCATCAGGTCGGGAAGGACCTCGCTCGGGGGCGTGGGTTGGTCCGGTGTCGGTCCCGCGCTCAGGCGGGTGCGGGTCTGGGTGGCCGGTCGTGGTGGGTGGGGAGTCGGGCGCCGTCGGGGGTGGTGATGGTGAAGAAGCTGGTCTGATCGCTGTCAGCGCCGTCTCGTGAGGCTTCGTCGGTCTGGGGGTTGGGGGTCATGTGCCATCCGGTGCGGTGGATGACGCCGTGGTGGTGGCGGCACAGCAGCGCGAGGTTGTCGATGGTGGTGGGGCCGCCGTCGGTGTGGCGGGTGACGTGGTGGGCGTCGCACCACGACGCGGGTCGGTCACATCCGGGGAAGACGCAGTGTCCGTCGCGGACGGCGAGCGCTCGGCGTTGTTGGGCGTTGGCGTGGCGTTCGTCGCGTCGGCAGGCGACGGGTTGGCCGTCCGCGGCGATGAGGATCCAGGTGTAGGTGGGGTCGCAGGTGAGCATCTCCCACTCGCGGCTCGAGTGCCGGAGTCGGGCGCCGGTGAGGTCCATCGCCCTCTTCGACCAGTCGACGGGGCCGTCGTGACGCGGTCCGGGCAGGAGGGTGCCGTCGTGGAACAAGTCGGCGACGGTGTGCTCGTCGACGTCGATGACGAGCGTGATGTCCGCCGCGGGACCGGTGCGCGTGCCGGTGTCGGTCGCGCCAGCACCGCGTTCGACGAGGTTGACGAACGCTCGGGCCAGCAGCTCCGAGCGGGCCGGCACCTCGAGTAGCGGGCTCTGTTCGTGGTCGCGGACGGCTTGGAGGTGGAGGCGGTCGGCTTCGGCTTCGAGACGTTCGGCGAAGCCGACCGCGGTGGGTCCGTACAGGTCGATGGTGGCGTTGACGGTGTCGCCGGAACGGACGATGGAGGCGTGGTCCCGCGGTCGGGGTGGCTCCGCGCCGTCGCCGTCGGCGTAGGAGCCGATCTGGGCGACGTCACGGGCGAACGCGGTCCACGTCGAGGACGCGGCGGCGACGTCGACGAGCTCGTCCTGGATGGCAGCAAGGGTGTCGCGGGTGCGGTCGTTGACCACACGAGCCACTTCGCGTACTCGATCGACGGGCAGCTCTCCGCGTTGGAGGGCGTCGGCGAGTCGGGGCAGGTGCCGCAACGTCGCCGCCGTGCGCAGGTCCCGTCGCACCCGGCGAGGATCCGCGCCATGACGCCAACCGGCTTCGTTCGCGACGGTGTGACCGAGGCGCCGGTCGGTCAGATCACGGGCGTCCAGCTCGGCGAGCAGCCCGAACCGGGCCGAGTGGAACAGGCGGTCCACTCTCTCGAGCGCGTCGAACAACCCGAGGCAGGTGTCGTCGTCCAGACCACGCCACTGCGTACCGGCCAGGACCCCGATCGCGTCGAGCACCGCGGCAGCGTCGGCCGGCACCGGGAACACCGGCACCCCGAACCCCGCCGACACCGCCTCCCGGCCAACACCGTCCCCGGCCGACCCTCCTCCTGATGCCCATTCCCCAGTCGAACGCATGTTCGCATCATGCCGAGAGGGTGTGACACTCCGCCGGCGGTCGTGTCCGCCTCCGAGGCTCCACGTGTTCGTGTACGAGATCGACCGACCACACGCCGATCCCGCACACGAACGGCGGTGACGCCGGGCCGATATGCGGGTTCCGGACTCCCGCCCGACATCCCGTGCCGGCCGGGTAGGTTGCCGCGGTGGACGTCTTCGAGGCTCTGTACACCACCCGGGCCATGCGTCGGGTCCGGCCCGACCCGGTCCCGAGCGACGTGCAGGCGTCGATCCTGGACGCGGCGATCCGGGCGCCCACCGGCGGCAACGCCCAGAACTGGCGCTTCCTGCTCGTCGACGACGCCGAGGTGATCGCCCGGCTCGCCCCGCTGTACAAGGCGGGCATCGACTCGCTGTGGGTCACGCTCTACGCCGACCGGGTGGCGTGGGCCGCCGAGGACCCCGACGACCCGGAGCGGCAGGCGTTCCTGCGGGTCCAGCGCTCGGCGCAGTGGGCGGCGGACAACTTCACCACCTACCCGCTGCTGCTGTTCGGCTTCGCCCAGCACGACCCGACCGGCGGATCGATCTACCCCGCGCTGTGGAGCGCCCAGCTAGCGGCGCGGGCCCACGGCGTCGGGTCCACGCTGACCGCTGTCCTGCTGTTCGCCGACGGTGAGGTCAAGGAGATCCTCGGCGTGCCCGCGGATGAGGGCTGGAACCAGGCCGGCTGCGTGCTCATGGGCTACCCGACCGGTCGCTGGGGAGTGGCGGAGCGCCAGCCGGTGCAGCAGGTGTCGTATCGCAACCGCTGGGGCGAGCCCCTCGGCGTCGAGGTGACGGACCCGCTCTGGCCCTGATCGCGCCACTCTCTTCCCGATCGCACCGCTCTTGTCCTGATCGCACCGCACCCTTCCTGGTCGCACCAGACCGTAAGTTGAGTTATGGTGGTCGTCCGACGTCGGGGGACGACGTGACGAACAGGGGGACGGACGTGGGGGACCAGTTGATCGGCGAGGAGTTGAGCGGGCACGCCGTGGTGTCGGACGAACCGGCGTGGGCCGGCCGGGCCCGTGGCCTGGTCGACCTGCTCGACGCCGAGGCCGCCCACGCCGAGGAGCTGCGCCAGCTCACCCCCGCCGTGCTCGACGCCGCAGCCCGTTCCGGGCTGTTCCGGATGGTCGTCCCCGAACGCTGGGGCGGCGAGGGCCGCGGGCTCAGCGAGCTGATCGACACCACCCGGATCCTGGCGACCGGGTGCCCGGCCTCGGCGTGGACGCTGTCGTTCCTGGTCATGCACAACTGGCTGATCACCCGGTTCCCCGAGCAGCTCCAGGCCGAGGTGCTCGGCTCCGCCCCGGGCTACGGGCTGGTGCCGGCACCGCTCGCCCCGACCGGCCGCCTGCGGGCCGCCACCGGAGCTGACGGCGCGCCCGGCTGGGAGGTGACCGGCCGCTGGGAGTGGGCCACCGGTGTGCGCCACGCGGACTGGGTCATGGTCACCGGGCTCGAGGACCGCGACGACGCGCTGGTCGCCCGCTTCGCCGTGCTGCCGATCTCCGACGTGGTCGTCGACGACGTCTGGCACACCTCCGGCATGCGCGCCACCGGATCCGACGACGTGCGCGTCGAGGGCGTGTTCGTCCCCGAGCACCGGACGCTGGTCGCCGAGGACCTGCTCGAGTGCGGACCGGTCACCGCGGGTGACGGCCTGGCGCACCTGCCGGTGATGGCGGTGCTCGCCCTGATGGCCGCCGCACCGGCGGTCGGCGCCGCCGAGCGGGCGGTCGCAGAGTACGAGGAGCGCCTCCGCAGCCGTGTCCTCGCCTACAGCTTCGGCGACAAGGCCGCCGAGCAGCCCGCGGCCCAGGTGCGCCTGGGCACCGCGCTGGCCGACGTGCGCGCCGCCCGCGCCGCGCTCGACGGCGGCGTCGCCGTCCTCGGGGGAATCGCGACCTCGGCCGACCCGATGGCGGACCGCATGGCGGTTCGGCTGGCGGCCGCCGACGCGGTGCGACGCTCGGTCGCGGTGATCTCGATGGTGTGCGCGGGTGCCGGCGCCAGCGTCTACAAGGCCGACGCACCTCTTCAGCGGCTGCAGCGCGACGTCGAGGTGCTCAAGGGCCACGTCATCTTCGACTGGGACCGCACCACCGAGCTGGCCGGACGAGTGGCCCTGGGCCTGCCGCTGCGACCGGCGGACAGGCTCTGATGTCGGGTCGCGCCGCTGCCCCGGGCGTCGGTGCTGCGGCGTCGGGACCGGAGCCCGGAACCGACGACAGCCGCCGCGCCTGGCTGGTCGCCGGCCAGGACCTGCTGCGGCGGGGCGGGTTCCCGGCGGTCAAGCTCGCCGCGCTGTGCGAGCTGACCGGCCGCACGACCGGCAGCTTCTACCACCACTTCCCCGGCATGTCGGAGTACCTGGGCGAGCTCGCCTCGTTCTTCGGGACCGAGCAGCCCCGAACGGTGCTCGACCGGCTCGCCGAGCGGCCGCCCGCCGAGCGGTTGGCCGAGCTGGAGCGGCTCAGCGTGCAGCTGCACATGGGGGCGCTGCACCGCGCCATGCGCGACTGGGCGACGGTGAACGAACCGGCGGCCGAGGCGGTCCGCGACGCGGACCGCGTGCTGCTCGTGTTCCTGCGGGACGCGCTCGTCGAGCTCGGCATCACCCGCGCCGACGCCGAGCTGCGCGCCGAGGTCGTCTACGCCCTCGCCGTCGCACGCATCGACCCGCCCTGGCCCCGTCGCAGCACCACCATCGACGCGGTGCTCGGCGCCTGGCCGGCAACGCGCCCGCCCGCCGCGACGACCCGTCCGAACGGATCGCGCCGTTCCCGATCTTCGACCACGACACCGACCAGCAAGCAGGAGGAACCGTCATGACCGCACCCACCGGCGTGCACCACCTCGCCATCTCGACCAAGGACATGAAGTCCCAGTTCGAGTTCTTCACCCAGGTGATGGGCGCCCCGATGGTCGCCCTGTTCGAGATGCACGGCGTCGAGGGCGCCTGGCACGGCTTCGTCCGCCTCAGCGACACCTGCCTGCTGTCGTTCGTGCAGATCGCCGGGGTCGAAGACGTGGAGCCGATCATCGGCGTCACCCACTCCGGTACCGGCGCCGGGATCAGCGCCCCGGGCACCATGCAGCACCTCGCCTTCGACGTCGGCTCCGAGGAGGCGCTGCTCGCCATGCGGGACCGGCTGCGCTCCAACGGGATCGTCACCTTCGGCCCGATCGAGCACGGCATGTGCCGCTCGATCTACTTCGCCGGACTCGAGGGCCTGACGCTCGAGGCCGCATGGTCGGCCGAACCGATCGAACCCCGGGCCTGGGTCGACCCGGTCGCGTGCGAGGCGATCGGCATGACCGCCGCGGATGCCGAGCGGTTCATGTCGCCGCCGTCGTACGACCCGCCCGCCGAGCCGGTGCCCCAACCGCCCATCGACCCGTCCAAGCCCCAGATGGGCTACCCCCGCAAGGAGCTCGAGTTCATGGTCGCCCTCTCCGACGCCGAGGTCGCCGCTGCGGCCAGCACCCCCGACCCGCCGGTCCGGCTCGAGCAGGCCTGAGGTCCATCGTGTCGACGTCGGAACGGATCGAGGTCGAGCTGGTCGCGTACCCGCTCGTGTACGCCGAGCAGGCGGCGTTCAAGGACACCTACGGCGGCCCCGAGGGCGTCGTCGTGCTGGAGTCGTACCTGTACCGGCCGGTCGGTGTCACCTCCGACACCGTCCTGCTGTTCATGCACCCGATCGGGGCGGGTGCGTACCTGCCGATGGTGCGCGCGCTGGCCAAGGCCGGCCACCACGTCATCTACTGCAACAGCCGCTACCGCTCCGACTCCGCGCTCATCATGGAGAAGGTCGTGTTGGACATGCGCGCCGCGGTCGCGGACGCCAAGGAGCGCCTCGGCTACTCCAGGGTCGTGCTGGCGGGGTGGTCCGGCGGCGGGTCGTTGTCGCTGCTGTACCAGGAGCAGGCCGAGGCGCCGTCGATCACCTCGACGCCATGGGGCGACCCGCCGGACCTCACCGCCGCGGAGCTGATCCCCGCGGATGCGGTCATGCTGCTGGCCGCGCACCCGAGCCGCCATGGTGTGCTCACCGACTCGCTCGACCCGGCGATCGTCGACGAGTCCGACCCCGATCGACGCGACCCTCGCTGGGACCTCTACGGGCCCGACGCCCCCGCACCTCCCTACGACCGCGAGTGGCTGGCCGGCTACCGGGCCGCCCAGGAGGCCCGCAACCGGCGCATCACCGCCTGGGTGCGCGGCGAGCTCGAGCGGCTGCGCGACTCCGGACGCCCCGACGAGGAGCGTGGCTTCGTCGTGCACGGGACGATGGCCGATCCGGCCGTGCTCGACGGCACCATCGACCCCAACGACCGTCAGGTCGGCGTGTCATACCTGGGCGACCCGCGGCTGGTGAACAACGGCCCGGTCGGCCTGGCCCGGTTCTGCACGCTGCGCAGCTGGCTCAGCCAGTGGAGCCTGGACGACGCCCCGGCCGACGGTCTGCGGTGCGCGGCGGCCATCACGGTGCCGGTGCTCGTGGTCTCCAACGGCGCGGACGACGTCTGCTACCCGGAGATGGGCCGGTCGCTGTTCGCCGCGGTCAGCCACGACGACAAGGAGTTGCACGTCGTCGAGGGCGCCACGCACTACTACCTGGGGACCGGACCCGACGGCACCGACCAGCGCCCCAAGCTGGCCGAGGCCGTCGGCATCTGCACCGACTGGCTCCGCGCCCACGACCTGGCCCCCTGACCACCGCCCGTCCCGTCCTGACACAGTGGCGACTCGGGTCGACGTCGCCCGGGCGGAGTGGGTCGACGATTCACGGCCACGTGTGCACGGTCGGCGCGGCGGACCCGAACGATGCCGCGAGCGGCGCGATGTCGTCCGGATCGCCGGTCAGGATGTCGTGGCCGACGCGGACCGCGCACGTGACCAGGTGGGCGTCGACGACGTCGGCGGTCCGGGATCGGGCCAGGAGCAGTCCCACCGATGGCCCGTCGTCGAGCGGGTGGACGTGCACGATCCTCAGGAAGGCGGCCAGTCGAGCCTGGCGACTCCCGTCCCGCCAGACCTGGGCGACGACAGGATGGGTCGTGTGCAGGTCCGTCCCGGTTCGGGCGGCGGCCTCGAGGAACGCGTGTGCGGATCGCTCGCTCCGGTCGACGCTGATCAGGAACCCTGCATCGAGGATCACAGGCCGTATCGGTCGGCCATCGCCGCGACCGTCGCCTCGTCGGGGGGTCCGTCGCTGGCGCCCCAGGCGGTGAGGAACGATCGGAGCGCATCCTGGCGGTGATGGGTGACGGCCAGTTCGCGGAGCGCGTGGCGGATCGCGCTGGAGCGTCCGCCGTACCTCGGAGCCAGCTCGTCGAGGATGGCCTCGTCGTCGTCATCCAGGCGCACGGTGGTGGTGCTCACGAGGCCAATGTAGCACGGGTGTGCTGCGGTCCGATTCGCGGGCTGACGGCTCAGGTCCACAGGCCCCGCCGATGTGGACTACCATCTGGACAGATGTCCAGTCCGACGGCCGCCACCGCCGCTCTCCTCGCCCCGCGCCGGCACCTGTCGGACCGCCAGGCCCGCACCGTCGCCGGACTGCTCGACGCCACCGTCGACGAGCTGCGAGAAGTCGGCTACGACGGTCTGACCGTCCGCAACGTCGCCCGCCGCGCCGGGGTCGCCCCGGCCACTGCCTACAACTACTTCGCCTCCCGCGAGCACCTGGTGACCGAGGTGTTCTGGCGACGGCTGGAGGCGCTGCCCGAGACCCGCATCGACCGTCGCCGCACCGCCGCGTCGCGCGCCGCGGCCACCCTGGCCGAGATGGCATTGCTGGTCGCGGACGAACCCGAGCTGGCCGCGGCGTGCACCGCGGCCATGCTCTCCAACGACCCCGACGTCAAGGTCCTGCGGGACCGCATCGGGCTCACCTGGCGGCGCCGGCTCCAGGCCGCGCTCGGCGACGACGCCGATCCGGCCGTGCTGCGTTCGCTCGAGTTCGCCGTGTCGGGGGCCATGTTGCAGGCCGGCATGGGACATCTCGACTACACCGACCTGCCCGACCAGCTCGCCCGCACCGCCGAGCTGGTCGTCGGCTGACACCTGACCAACCCGGGGGGACCGTGAGCACCGCCATCGACGACGCCATCGCCTTCGACCCGTGGGCCTACGAGTTCCACGAGGACCCGTACCCCCTCTACGAACGGCTCCGCGAAGAGGCGCCGCTCTACCGCAACGACGAGCTCGGCTTCTGGGCGCTGTCGCGCCACGAGGACGTCATCGAGGGCTTCCGGGACTTCGAGCGGCTGTCGAGCTCGCACGGCGTGTCGCTCGACCCGGCGGCGTCGGGGCCCAACGCGCATCGCACCATGTCGTTCCTGGCGCTCGACCCGCCGATGCACGGCCGCATGCGTGGGCTGGTCTCCAAGGGGTTCACCCCGCGGCGCGTCGCCGAGCAGGAACCCCACATCCGCGACCTCGCCCGCCGCTACGTCGAGCGCATGCGCGACACCCCCGACGACCTCGACTTCATCTCCGACTTCGCCGGGCGCATGCCGATGGACGTCATCTCCGAGCTGATGGGCGTACCCGAGTCCGACCGCGAGGAGCTCCGCCGCCTGTCGGACCTGCTCGTGCACCGCGAGGAGGGCATCCGCGACGTCCCGCCCGAGGGGGCGGCTGCCGCCCTGGATCTGGTCGTCTACTACTCCGACATGCTCGCCCAGCGCCGGGCGCGTCCCACCGACGACCTCACCTCCGCACTGCTCGCGGTCGAGATCGACGGCGACCGCCTGACCGACGAGGAGATCATCGGCGTCCTGTTCCTGCTCGTCGTCGCCGGCAACGAGACCACGACCAAGCTGCTCGCCAACGCCTGGTACTGGGCGTGGCGGTTCCCCGACCAGCGCGCCAAGCCGTTCGCCGACCCGGCTCGCATCCCGCAGTGGATCGAAGAGACGCTGCGCTTCGACACCTCGTCGCAGATGCTGGCGCGGACCGCCACGGTCGACATCCCTGCCCACGGCGGCACGATCCCGGCGGGCGACCGGGTGCTGCTGCTGGTCGGATCGGCCAACCGCGACCCCCGGGCGTTCACCGCCCCCGACGTCTACGACCTCGACCGCCCCGAACCGCTGCCGCAGCTCGCCAGCTTCGGCTTCGGCCGCCACTACTGCATGGGGGCGTCGCTCGCCCGCCTCGAGGCCCGGGTCGCGCTCGAGGAGCTGCTCTCTGCGTTCTCCGACTACGACATCGACCCCGACGGCCTGGAACGGGTCCACTCGGTCAACGTGCGGGGCTTCTCCAAGGTGCCGACCTCGGTCACGTTGCGTTCCGGGGGGAACCGCTGATGCCCCGCTTCGAGCCGCACCCCGACCGTCGGACCGCCGTGGTGACCGGTGCGTCGTCCGGTCATGGCGCCGCCATCGCCGCCCGACTGGCCGCCGCCGGGCACCCCGTCGTGGTGGGCGCCCGTCGGGTCGACCGCCTCGAGGAGCTCGCGGCCAAGATCGCCGCCGACGGCGGCGAGGCCGTGGCCGTCGCCCTCGACCTGACCGATCCCGACTCCATCGCCGACTTCGCCCGACGGGCCGAGGACGAGCTCGGACCGATCGAGATCGTCGTGTCCAACGCCGGGGACGTGCAGCCGATCACCACGCTGGCCGACCCCGTCGAGTTCCACCGCCAGATGCAGGTCAACCTGCTCGGCGCCCAGGCCCTGGTCCACGAGATCGTGCCGGCGATGGTCGCCCGACGCCGCGGCGACGTCGTGTTCGTCACCTCCGAGGTGGCGGTCGATCCCCGCACCCACATGGCGGCCTACGTGGCGTCCAAGGCCGGGCTCGAGGGCTTCGCCCGGGCGATGGCCATGGAGTGCGAGGGCACCGGCGTGCGCGTCGGCATCGTCCGCCCCGGTCCGTCGAGCACCGAGCAGGGCACCACCTGGTCGGTCGACTCGATCAACGAGGTCGTCGCCTCGTGGTCGCACTGGGGCCTGCTGCGCCACGACGGCGCCATCCGGCCCGTCGAGTTCGCCGACGCCGTGCTGGCGGTGGTGTCCGCGCCCAAGGGCACCCGCTACGCCCTGCTCGAGGTGCAGCCCGAGGCGCCGATCGGCGACCCGGCGGTGCTGCGAGCTCCGAGTCCGGACGACCAGGGGGAACCATGACCGACACCACGACCGCCCCGACCGGGCGCTCCGCCGACATCCCCAAGGTGTCGGGCGACGACGGCGGGACCGGGCACCTCGAGGAGCTGCGGGTCGACCCGATCGGACTGATGCAGCGGGTGCGCGACGAGTGCGGCGACGTCGGCGAGTTCCGGCTGGCCGACAACGACGTCGTGCTGCTGTCGGGCGCCGAGGCCAACGAGGTGTTCTTCCGGGCCTCCGACGACGAGCTCGACCAGGCGGCCGCCTACCCGTTCATGACGCCGATCTTCGGCGAGGGCGTGGTGTTCGACGCCACCCCCGAGGAACGCCGGCGGGCGCTGCACAACCAGTCGCTGCGCGACAAGTTCATGCGGGGCCACGCCGCGACGATCACCGCCGAGATCGAGCGGATGCTCGCGGAGTGGGACGACGAGGGCGAGATCGACCTGCTCGACTGGACCGCCGAGCTGTTCATCTACACCTCGACGTCGTGTCTGATCGGGCCGCGGTTCCGCGAGGAGCTCGACGTGTCGGTGGCTCACCTGTTCCACGAGCTCGAGCGCGGCACAGACGCCATCGCCTTCGTCGACCCGTACGCCGACATCGACAGCTTCCGTCGCCGCGACGCGGCCCGCGCCGCGCTGGTCGAGCGGGTCCAGGGCATCATGGCGCGCCGCCGCGCCGCCGGGCCCCCCGCCGAGGGCGAGGAGCGCGACCTGGTCGACGTGCTGATGTCGATCAAGGACCCCGACGGCAACGAGCACTTCTCCGCGGACGTGATCACCGGCATGTTCATCTCGATGATGTTCGCCGGGCACCACACCACCTCCACCACCGCGTCGTGGTTCATCATCGAGATGCTGCGCAATCCCGACGTCATGGCTGCCGTCGTGGCCGAGATGGACGCCCTGGCCGACGCCGGCGGCGGCGAGATCACCTACCAGGACCTGCGCGAGGTGCCGTGGCTGGAGGCGTCGATCAAGGAGACGTTGCGCCTGCACCCACCGCTGATCCTGCTGCTGCGCCTGGCGAAGGTGCCCGTAGAGGTCGAGGGCTACACGATCCCGGCCGGCAAGCTGGTCGGCGCGTCGCCCGCGGTGTCGAACCGACTCCCCGAGGCGTTCGACG
>WBZM01003037.1_pt1 | contig 13456 bp, 10 predicted proteins | sample 5204271 | NCBI WGS metagenome assembly WBZM01 (sample SAMN12344346, study PRJNA552823) | activated sludge metagenome | biome: Activated sludge suspended growth; feature: Nitrification reactor; material: Wastewater; isolation source: activated sludge from nitrification reactor of wastewater...
GGCGTTTTTCCGGGGCGCCATTTCCCCGATGGAGTTCGCCGTGACCCGACCGTGCAACGACAGCTTTCTGCGCGCCCTGCTCAAGGAGCCTTGCCCGCACACCCCGATCTGGTTGATGCGGCAAGCGGGCCGCTACCTGCCCGAATACTGCGAAACCCGCCGGCGCGCCGGGAGTTTCCTGAACCTGTGCAAGAATCCGGCCCTCGCCTGCGAGGTCACGCTGCAGCCGCTGGCGCGCTATCCACTCGATGCCGCCATTCTCTTCTCGGATATCCTGACGATTCCCGACGCGATGGGACTCGGTCTGTATTTCACCGACGGCGAGGGCCCTCGCTTCGAGCGGCCGCTGCGCGAAGAGTGGGCGATTCGCGACCTGAGTGCGCCCGACCCCTGGGATCACCTGCGTTATGTGACGGACGCGGTGGCCGAGATCCGGCGCGCGCTGAACGGTTCGGTGCCGCTGATCGGCTTCGCCGGCAGTCCTTACACGCTGGCGTGTTACATGGTCGAAGGCGGCGCGAGCAACGATTACCGCCGGATCAAGCGCATGCTCTACGAGCGCCCGGACCTGCTGCACCGGATACTCACGGTGACCGCGCAGGCGGTCACCGCGTATCTGAACGCGCAAATCGAAGCCGGCGCCCAGGCGGTGATGATCTTCGATTCGTGGGGTGGTTCGCTGTCGGCTGCCGCCTACCAGGAGTTCTCGCTCGCCTATATGGAAAGGATCGTTGCCGGTCTGACGAAGGAAAAGGCCGGCGAGCGCATCCCGTCGATCGTCTTCACCAAGGGCGGCGGTCTGTGGCTGGAACAGATCGCGCGCATCGGCAGCGATGCCATCGGCCTCGACTGGACGATAGACATCGGCGAGGCGCGCCGGCGGGTGGGCGATCGGGTCGCGCTGCAGGGCAACCTCGATCCGGGCGTTCTCTTTGCACCGCCGGAAACGATCGCCGCCGAGGCGCGCCGCGTGCTCACCAGCTACGGGGCCGGCGGGACAGGACACGTGTTCAATCTGGGCCACGGCATCTCGCAATTCACGCCACCGGAAAGCGTTGCCGCCTTGGTCGATGCGGTGCATATGATGAGTCGCGTCAGGGCTGGAAACGACGCATAAGAGGCCACCTGGCACGCACTTATTCACAGAATGTCCCACAGGTCAAGCCCAAGCGGCGAAATTTTTCGCTGACTTGGCGAAAATTTGCAACGTATTGATTTAGAACAAGTTGGAAGTTGCACATTTTTTTGGCAACGAGCCTGAAACCCTTGCTCCGCGGGCCTTTCGGCTCCTCCGCGCGGTTTTGTCCACACCTTTATTCACAAGCGCTGTGTACCGTCTCGAAAGCTCCGATAACTGAACGCTTTACCCCGCATTGCCAGAACTGGAGCGAGCTTCCGGCGGTAACTGACGACCCTCCCGAAACGCGCCGCCAGCGCTTTTTGAGGCCGAGCCCCTTGTCGCAAATCGTTCGCGTCGCGCTTGACGTGCCGCTGTACCGCTACTTCGATTACCTGGTTTCGGGCGACGAGCAAGTGACGGCGGCCGACATCGGCCGCCGCGTTCAGGTGCCCTTCGGGCGTCGGACCATGATCGGGATCATCGTTGACCTGCCGCCAACCAGCGATCTTCCGAACGAGCAACTGCGCCCGATCGAGACGGTATTGCACGACCTGCCCCGCTTGCCGGACGACTGGCTGCGCCTGACCGAGTTCTGTGCCGGCTACTACCACGCGCCGCCGGGCCAGGTCATGCTGTCGACCCTGCCGGTTGCCTTGCGCTCGCCGAAGTCGGCGAAAGGAGCCAGGCGATTGGCGCGACCAGCGACGAGCGCGGCGGGCGGACAGGCGCTTCCCGCGCTGCGCGCCGAGCAGGAAGCGGCGCTCGCCGCGATCCACCAGGCCGGTCCCGGCTTCCATTCCTTCCTGCTGCACGGCGTCACCGGTAGCGGCAAGACCGAGGTCTATCTGCGCCTGATCGAGTCCAGCTTGCTCGCTGGAAAGCAGGCGCTGCTGCTCGTGCCCGAGATCAATCTGACACCGCAGCTCGAAGCCCGCGTTGCCGCGCGCTTTCCGTCGGTGGCGCTGGTCAGCCTGCACAGCGGCCTTGGCGAAGCGGCTCGCCAGCGCAACTGGCAGGCCGCGCTCACCGGTACGGCGCGCATCGTGCTTGGCACGCGCCTCGCTGCATTTACCCCGTTGCCGGAGCTCGGCCTGATCGTCGTCGACGAAGAACACGATCCTTCGTTCAAACAGCAGGACGGAGTGCGCTACTCGGCGCGCGATCTTGCCGTCTTTCGGGCGCGCCAGCTTGCCATCCCGATTGTCCTCGGCTCGGCGACGCCGTCGCTGGAAAGCTGGGCCAACGCGACCGCGGGTGTTGGCCGCAGCCGCTATCAGCTCCTCTCGCTGCGCGAGCGGGCGGTCGCCGGCGCTCGGCTGCCGCTCGTCCGGCGCATCGACACGCGCCTCGACCGAGCCGAGAACGGTCTGTCCGCTGCCTTGCGCGCGGCGCTCGCGCAACGTCTGGAGTGCGGCGAGCAGAGTCTGCTCTTTCTCAACCGGCGCGGCTACGCGCCGGTGGTCGGCTGCCCGGCGTGTGGCTGGACGTCCGGTTGCCCGCGCTGCGCGGCGCATCTCGTTCTGCACCTGCGCGACCGCTGCCTGCGTTGCCACCACTGCGGCTTCGCCGTGCCGGTGACGAAAGCCTGCCCGACTTGCGGCAATCAGAATCTGATCGCTTTCGGCCGCGGCACGCAGCGCCTCGAAGCAACGCTCGCCGAGATTTTCCCGCAGGCGCGCGTCCTGCGCGTCGATCGCGATTCGGCCAGCACGCGGCGGCAATGGGAAGCGCTCGCCGCGCGCATCGACGGCGGCCAGGCCGACATCCTGGTCGGCACGCAAATGCTCGCCAAAGGGCACGATTTCGCGCGCCTTACGCTGGTCGGCGTGATCGCGCCGGATGCGGCGCTGTTTGCCGCCGACTGGCGCGCCGCCGAGCGGCTCTTTGCCCAACTGATGCAGGTTGCCGGCCGCGCCGGGCGCGCCGAGCGGCCCGGCGAGGTGCTGATCCAGACGCAGTTCCCCGAGCACCCGCTTTACCAGGCCCTGATCGAGCACGACTATCCCGCGTTCGCCGCCGTTCAGCTTGCCGAACGACGGCAGGCCGGTTTCCCGCCGTACGCCTACCAGGCGGTGCTGCGTGCCGAGGCGCGCGAAATGGGCGAGGCGCTCGCCTTTCTGGCGACGGCGCGCGCCGCCGCGCTGGAAGTGGACAGCGCGGCAGTTACTGCTTACGACCCGGTGCCGATGCGTCTGGCTCGTCGCGCCAACCGCGAGCGCGCGCAATTGCTCGTCGAATCCGGCTCGCGGCGCGCGCTGCAGGCTTTCCTGAGCACCTGGCAGCTCCGCCTGGTCGCGCTCAAGCTGCCGGCGCAGCTCAGTTGGCATCTCGAAGTCGACCCGCTCGAGTTGTAGCCCGCCCTGGCCATTGCCGCCGATTTTTTCTCGCGGCGAGTGTGCAAAAGTACCGCAAAACGCCCGCTCTTCGGCGCTATCCTCGTTCGGCTGGCGAGGTCGACCGGGGCACGGGCAGCACGCGCCGCAGCCGGGATTGACTGATCTTGCAGACCGGGCAATACTCATTAAAAAGGAGTCTTATCGTGTCTTCTGATTCGGTTGCGGCGATCGACCTCGGTTCAAACAGCTTCCACATGATCGTCGCGCGCATCGAGAACGGTCGTGTGCAGGTCCTCGACCGGCTGCGCGAAATGGTCCAGCTTGCCGCCGGACTCGACGAACGCAACCGCCTGTCGCACGCCGCGCAACAGCGGGCGCTCGCCTGCCTGGCCCGCTTCGGGCAGCGCGTACGTCACATTCCTCCCGCGCGCTTGCGCATCGTCGGTACCAACACTTTGCGGCAAGCGCGCAACAGCGCCGAATTCGTCGCGCGTGCTGAACGCGTGCTCGGGCACAAGGTCGAGATCGTCTCCGGACACGAGGAGGCCCGCCTGATCTATCTCGGCGTTGCGCACAACGTCGGCGATGTGAGCGGGCAGCGCCTGGTCGTCGACATCGGTGGCGGCAGCACCGAACTGATCATCGGCCAGCAATTCGAACCGCTGCACCTGGCCAGCCTGCGCATGGGCTGCGTCAGCCTCAGCCGGGAATTCTTTGCCGACGGCCGGATTACCGGCAAGAACCTGCGGCGGGCCGAGTTGCTCGTCCAGTTGAACCTCGAACCGGTGCGCGAAGACTACCTGGCGCGCGGCTGGGAAGTCGTCACCGGCGCTTCGGGGTCGATCAAGGCGATACACGATGTGCTCGTCAGCGAGGGCTGGAGCCGCCAGGGGATCACGCTGGACGCACTGCGCCGTCTGCGCGCCGCCTTGCTGGAAACGCGCGAGACGGCGGCGATCGCCAGCCGCTGGCAACTGGAACCGGCGCGCGCGCGCGTCTTCGTCGGTGGGTTCGTCGTTCTGCACGGGCTGTGCGAAGCCCTTGGCGCCACTCGGATGGAGGTGTCCGAGGGCGCTCTGCGCGAGGGACTGATCTATGACCTGCTCGGTCGAATCCGCCATGAGGACGTGCGCGACCGTACGATCGCCGAGGTTACCGCCCGCTTCGGTCTGGACGAGACACAGGCGCGACGGGTGAGCACGACCGCGCTTGACTTGTTGCGCCAGGCACGCGCGAAGTGGCATCTGAGCGGCAAGGAGGCGCGCTGCGTGCTCGAGCGAGCGGCTCGTCTGCACGAGGTCGGCTTGCTCCTGGCGCACGACGGCTACCACAAGCACGGCGCCTACGTGATCGAACATTCCGACCTGCCCGGCTATTCGCGCGACGACCAGCGCCTGCTTTCGGCGCTCGTTCGCCGACACCGGCGCGCCTTTCCGGCGTCTGCCTTCGCCCACCTGCCAGCCGATTGGGTGAAGCCAGCGCGCCATTTGTGTGTGCTGCTGCGTTTGGCCGTCGTTCTCCACCGTAGCCGCAGCAGCGAGCCTCTGCCCAAGCTCGAACTGCGCGTCGATCGTCAGCAGATCACGCTACTCTTTCCGGCGACCTGGCTGGCCAGGCACCCGCTGACCCGGGCCGACCTGCAGATCGAGGCAGACCTCTTGCGCGCCGCCGGCTTCGTCCTGCGCGTCGCCACCGTGGGGGCCGGCAAGGAAGGCGAAGACGGGATCGGTGATGGCGCCGGGACGAATACGGGCGAGGGCATACCCCCGTTGCTTGCGCGGGCCTAGTGGGCGCAGGGTCAGCCTCGCTCGCTGCGCCCAGCCCGCCGGCTGGGCCAGCGCGGCCGACCGAGCAGGCGTTGCCGGGTCGCGTGGCTGCCAGATTAGCCCGCTTTTCTGCCTGGCTTGCCGCGTTCCTCGTCGGCGTCGTCACTCTGGCGGTGCTTGGCCTGCTCACGACGCTCGAGCAGACGCCGCTCGTCAAGCGTGGCGAGACGATCGCTCCCACGGCAATTGCCGAAGCCCGCCGGCTGCTCGCGCTGAACGATCCGCGTCGCCTGCGTCGCGGCGAAAAGCGGACGGCGGAAATTCCCGCCGCTCTGGTGGACGAAGCAGTCAACTACGTGGTCAGCCGCAGTCTGGGTGGCCGCGGCGCTTTCGTGATGGCCGAGGACAGCGCCGAAGTCCGCCTGACCGTTCCCGCGCGCCTGCCCGGCGCGCACTACCTGAACTTGCGGGCAGTCTTTCGCGAGGCCGAAGGCGAGCCACGCGTTGCCGCCGCGGCGATCGGTGCAGCGTCGGTGCCGCCCTTCCTCGCCGAGAGCTTCATTGCCGTCGCGCTGAGGATCGCCGGTGTCGGCGAGCAATGGCGGCTCGCCCGGCGTGCGATTCGCCAGATGGTCTTCGAACCGAGCCGGGCGGTCGTCCTGGTGACCTACGTCTGGGAGCCAAAGCTGCTCGAACGCGCGGTTTCGCTGGCCATCGCGGACGACGACATTGCCCGCATGCGCGCCGTACAGCGCGATCTGGCGGGTCTGCTCGACCACCACGCACCGTATGCCAAGATACCGCTGGTTCAGGTGCTCACGCCCCTGCTCGCGCAGGCGGAAGAGCGGACGAGCGCACACCGCCGGGTAGTCCTGCTCGTGCTGGCGACCTACCTGGCCGAGAAGGATCTGGCGACGATACTGCCGCAGGCGCGACAATGGCCGCGCGTACGGCGCGTCAAGCTGACGCTGGGCGAACGCCATGACAGTGCGCAGCATTTCGTCGTGTCGGCCGCACTCGTCGCCTGGGCGGGTGAGCCGGTGACCAAAGCGATCGGTCTCTACAAGGAACTCGACGACTCGCGTTCAGGCAGCGGATTCTCCTTTGCCGACCTTGCCGCCGATATGGCCGGTGCGCGCTTCGGCGAACTGGTCGCCAAGGACTCGCCGCTGCTGAGCGAAGCGCTGCAGCGGACGCTGACCGACACGGATCTCGCGCCGCGCCTCGCCGACCTGCCGGAGCATTTGTCGGAAGCGCAATTCGGGCGCGTGTTTGGCGGCGTCAACGGACGTGGCTATCAACAACTGACCGGCGAGATCGAGCGCCGCCTGGACGAGTTGCCGCTTTATCGCTGAGGCGCGTGCGCCGGCGCCGCTCGCCTGCGCCAGCCAGCCAGCAGGAACCAGACGTAGGCCGCCGTTTGCCCGGCAAGCAGGACGAGAAAGGCATAGCGGTGGGCGGCGGCAGGACTGGCCGTCGCCGTCTGCAGCGCATCGATCAGAACGCCGATACCCCATTGCACGGCAAAGGCGCCGATAAACACCATCAGGTTGAAAGCCGTGTTGGCGCGCCCGGCCAGGGCAAGCGGGAAACCGGCCGCCGCCTGCGAGTAGGCGAGCGTCCCGAAGCTCGAGAAGACGCCGTAGGCGACCCACAGCCACGCACTGCTGCCACCGCCTGCGCTGACGATCAGCCCGAGCGTGAGCAGCGAAACCCCGACGCCAACGGCGAGCAGGACGATCGGTCCGATGCCGCGCCGGGCAAGGCCGGTGGCGAGCAGACCGATCAGCACGTAGGCGATGAGCATGGCAGCGTTCATGCTGCGCAGCGTGTCGGCGGCGAGCGCGCGGCTGTCGCCGTTGACCTGCATCAGCCAGGATACCGACCACAGGCTTTGTACGGCCATGAAGCCGCCGATGATGGTCAGCCCGAGTGGTACGAAGCGCCAGAAATGCGCGCTGGCGAAGACCATCCGGACGCCCGTCCACTGCGTCGCCAGGCTTTCCGGTTGCGGCTTTTCGGCGCGCTCCGGAACGCTGACGAACAGCCATAGCGCGACCAGCATCGTCAAGCCGGCGAGGATCAGGAAGATCTCGCGCCAACCGGTGAAATGCAGGGCCGATTCGAGCGGCGTTGTGGCGACCAGTGCGCCGAGGCCGCCGGCCGTCATGATCCAGCCGGTCAGCGAGGCTTGGCGCTCGGCGGGAAACCATAGCGAGAAGGCCTTGAACGCCGCCATCAGGCAGGCCGAGACGCCCAGGCCGATCAACCCGCGGCCGATCGCCAGTTGCGCACTCGTCTGACCAGCGGCGAAGACACCGGCGCCGACTGCCGCGACGAGCAGCAGAGCCGCTTCGACGCGGCGCGCACCAAAACGATCGAGGAGGACGCCAAGCGGTAGCTGCGCACTGGCGAAAGCAAGAAAGTAGGCGCCGGTGAGCAAGCCGAGATCGCCCGCCGTGAGCGACAGTTCCGCGGTCAGCAGCGGGCCGATGACGGCATTCGCCGTCCGGTAAAGGTAGGAAAGGAAATACCCGCCAGCAAACGGGAGGAACAGCGTCAGCCAGAGTCTCGGCGCCATTTCAGGCCTCGTTCCACAGCCAGGCCGCGCCGCGCACACCCGACGAGTCGCCATGAACGTTGCGGCACAACCGGGTGAGAACGGTCGGCGAGAAGATATGCTCCTGCCACAGGCGGGGTACCGTTTCGTAGAGCCGCTCGATGTTCGACAAACCGCCGCCCAGAACAATCACTTCGGGGTCGAGGATGTTGGCCACGCCGGCCAGCGCCTTGGCCAGGCGACGCTCGTAGCGCCAGAGCGTTTCGTCGGCCGCGGTTTCGCCGTCCGCCGCGCGCGCGCAAATCTCCTCGGCGGACAAACGCTCGCCACAATGTCGCCAATGATCGGTCGCCATGCTCGGCCCCGACAGCCAGGTTTCGACGCAGCCCAGGCGACCGCAATAGCAGGGCAACGGCGGCACGCTCTCCTCGTGCAGCAAGGGCAGCGGATTGTGGCCCCACTCGCCGGCAATTCGATTGATGCCGGCGACGACGCGTTGACGCACGATGATGCCGGCGCCCACCCCGGTCCCCAGGATGACGCCGAAAACCACCTCGGCGCCTCGTCCAGCGCCGTCGATCGCTTCCGACAAGGCGAAGCAGTTGGCGTCGTTGGCCAGGCGAACCTCACGCTGCAGCCGCGCTTGCAGGTCCTGCCGGAAAAGGCGGCCGATCAGCCAGGTCGAGTTGGCATTCTTGATGCGCCCGTCCGGCAGTGATTCGGCGCCCGGGATACCGACACCGACGCTGCCGGCTGCGCCGAGTTCGCTCTCGGCCGCCTCGACCAGGCGGCCAATCACCTCGACCGACGCCGCATAGTCTGCCTGTGGCGTCGCTTCGCGCCGGCGCAGCAAGGTCTGACCACCCTCGTCGAACGCTGCAAGCTCGATTTTCGTTCCGCCAAGGTCGATGCCAATTCGCAACATGTCGATTGTCAACCCTTCCTGGCGCGGGTAGCACGCCAATAGCCCTGTCCCCCACGGACTTGTCGAATACTACCGCGAAACCTGGCGTCACGGCGGGCGCCAGGCAAACCGCCCGGGCGGTTTTGCGGCGCCGAAGAACGGCCAGCGACCGTCAGCGCATCGCAGCCGTTCGGTGCCGCCTTGGCTGCGGCTGTCGAGCGCCCGGCTAGTCCGCGGCGTAGTTGGCGACCTCGATCAGGTTCTGATCAGGATCGCGAAAATAGACCGAGGTGATTGGGCCAAGCGCTCCGGTTCGTGCGACCGGACCGGTCAGGACAGGAACACCGCACGCGGCGAGATGGGCGAGCACTTCGCCCATCGAACTGGCGGTGATCAGGCATAAGTCAGCCGAGCCGGGCGTCGGCGCGTGCGCCATCGGCGCCAACTCCTTGCCTTTCTGGTGGAGGTTGATCTTCTGATTTCCAAAAGCCAAAGCCTTGCGACCGCCGGCGAAGGTGACGACCCGCATGCCAAGAACGCGCTCGTAGAACGAGCAGCTCAGCTCGAGGTCGGCGACGGTAAGAACAATATGGTCGAAGCGCAGGATATTCAACGCACTTGGCTCACAGTAGGGACGTTCAGACGGGCAGAATCGTGCGCTCGCCGCAAGCCACCCGGCCTATCCTGATGCCTTCCGGCTCAACGGTTGGGCGGAGCCGGAAGAGAAGGCGCCAAGACCCCTGCCCGAGGAGTGGGCGGCCGCTTCCGTCAACGATACTGCGCTTCTCGCTGTGCGGCGAACACCCGAGCGCCGCCGCGCGCGGCGACACCGCCATCGCGTGACGGCGTCGTCGCGTTGGCGGGCGCCGATCAGGCGAGCGCTGGGCGGCGATGCTGGCGGCCGCGGCGACCCAGGCCGCTCAGTCCGGCGGCGCCCAGGGCACAGGCCAGCAGCGCCAGCGCCGGCGGTTCGGCGGCCTGTTGATAGCGCACCTCGACCATTCCCAACCCGTAGTAACTGCCAGGGTCGGGGAAGCCTCCGTGTAGCATCACATCCAGGTTCCCGGTGAAGCCAAGCGGGAAACCCGGCATCTGACCATAGGCCGGGATCAGCTCGCGCGTCGACAGGTACTGGGCATGCTGCGCACACGCGGGACCGCCGGCCGCAGAGCATGCGATACCCGCAATAACCGTAGTATCGCGCCCGCCGATGTCCACGAGGTGCGCCGTCAGGCGGGTGTCGAGCGCGACAAAGTCCAGCGTTCCGTTGGCATCAGCCGTCAGCACGCGCACCTGCTGTGCGCCGATGCCGACACTGGCGTTCTGCTCGACGAAATAGGTCAGGCCGAGCAGGTAGTCGAGGCTGGTCTGGGCTGGCCCCTGCAGCGAGAGTGGGTTGTCGATACCCTGCGAGGGATGTCCGACGATCTGGAAACCGAAACTTCCGTTATCCTCGACTGGCAGCACGACAAAACTTCTCAGGCTGGCGCCAGGGACATAGCTGACTGGATGTGGAAACCAATTGGCGAAGGTGAAGCCTCCGGCCGAGAAACTACCGCCCTGGCTCAGGTCGAAAAGCGTACATGAGAAGGGCGAGGTGCAGCCGCTGGTAACAATCGTCGCAGCCGATTCACCGACCGTACCGAAAGCAAGTGCCGCCGTCGCGCAAAGCACAGCGGCTGGTTTTGCAGCAAACCAGCGCATGGGAACTCCTTTTCAGCTTGAAGCCGTCGGATCGCGGCGCAGCACATGGCTCGCCGTGACCGCGCAACTTGAAAAATGGGGAAAACAACCGGGCCGACCAGTTCATTTCCAACTCAGAATATCAGGCCTTTGAGCGGTGACCTTATTGCACGCAGACGACCCCGCTTAGACGAAAAGCGGCTCCCCCGCATGCCGTACAAGTATAGGAGGTCGAGTTCCACTTTGCACAAACCACTGACTGCCACGATCGTTGTCGCCGCAAGTCATGCTGCGATTGGCATACTCTTGGTTGTGCTGGAGGAATCGCGCGTGCCTGAGCTCAGGTCGGGGTTATGGGCAGCGCCTCGGGACTCGAATAGCGTAGTTTCCTTCGCCATGCTCGGCAAGTAAAAAGCGTTACCATGCATGGATTTATCACAAGGACTTGCAAACTCCTCCAGGCCTGCTCTCGCCTTTTGGGCGACCGAAACGAGTGCGACGAATGGAGCCAGCCTGCTGTGCTGCTTCAGGAAAGTAGACCGACCCCAGGGCCTCGGCACTCGGCTGTCATAGTCTGAGGAGGCGCATGATCTTCACCCGGAAGTCGTCATCCCAGGCGGCTGCTTTGCGCTTCCGACGCAAGCTGGTTTTCTTTTGCTCGGTCGTAGCCAGCCGAATCAGATTGAGAACGATCTTCTTCAGCAGGGAAGGATTCTGTGGGGCATTGTCCTTACGTACGGTGCTGGTATCCTCGCCGAAGCTGACCTCGAGCACCCAGTGAAGCCGATTTTCCACGGCCCAATGGCCGCGCACAGCTGTTACGTTCCGCCCAATTCAAGACTCCTCGTCCCGACCTATTCGAGGCGAGACAAGTGGCGAAAAGCGCATTTGCTTGTCAAGCCGAATGCGGCAATGTTGCCGCATTCGGCCTGCCGGCGCAGCGTAAGAAGCACTGGGGCGGGGTCAAGGGGTCGCTTTGCCGGGCTTTGCCCGCCCTTGACCCCGCCCTTGACCCCGCCCCAGTGCTTCTTGAATACCCCGAGACGAAACACCCCTGTTTCCCCTCAAGCAGCGACGGTCATTACAGCTGCGAGTCCATCCAGAGCTCAGAGCCAAGATGGAGTCGTTGTTGGCGGCGGTCGAGAACGCGAGCGGCGATGTCGAGAAGGCGGCTGAGGCGGAGCAGCGGGTGACGGAGGAATTGCGGCAGCTGGGTAACGAAGTCTTGCATGGTTAGGCGCGAGGGCAAGCGCAGCGGGAAGAAGATGGGGCGCAGCGGGCCGCAGATCCGGACCTTCACGCGTTCGGCGGAGGTGGTCTGCCGGGGCCGCGGATTAGCTGCCGCGACCAGGGCTTCGCAGCGTTGCCGAAAGGACACTATCGCCAACTTGCCTCGAGAAAGGGCAAGCAATGAATCCGCTGCAGCGGGACGGGCTTTCCACCTGCTGATTACCCGATGCGCTGTATACACGGGTGTCGAAGCAAGCCCGAGAGTGTGCGCTTCCCTTGATCGTCACCCGTCGGGCGACCGACACGCTCCCACAACCATCGGTCGGCCAAGAGAAGCGGGGGCGGCATCGGCGCGCTGAACAAGGCGGCCTCACCGGCCTGCTGCTGTACTGCGGGCTGCCGGGAGCGAAGCGCAGGTGCCAGCCAGCGGGAGAACGGGTCTGCAGCGGGTCTGCAACGGAAAAGGGGAGGCGATTGACACCAGGCGTGCGAGGATAAAACCACGGCTCGGCGCACCTTTCCAGATCCAATACTCGAATTTTATTATTATACTATGTATTTCCGTTTGGAGGCGATGGCTGCTTCAGGGCAATTGCATGAATGCCAATGTCGTTGACCCTCTGGAATAGTGGTTTACCGTCAATGAGTTAGGAAGGGGGCTGTTCACAGCCCTATGATTTGTGTAGTTTTCTGTCTTTTTGGGGTAGGCCATGAAGGCAGAAAATTCGGTTCGGCTGCTAGACGTGTGGGTTGGGGTGCGCGATCCAAGACAAGCAACAAAGGTTGAGCACGAGCTGGTGGAATTGCTCGTAATGGCGGTGTGCGCGGTGCTGTCTGGCGCGGACACGTTCGTGGCGATCGAGGAGTGGGCGAAAGAGAAAGTTGACTGGCTACGCAACTACCTGAAACTTAGGTCGGGTATCCCGTGTCATGACACCTTCGGCAGGGTCTTCGCAGCGATCGCCCCGGACGAATTTAGCGCGGCGTTCTTGCGCTGGGTAGGCCAAGTCGTGCCGTCGTTGGCCCAAGGGGAAGTCGTCGCGATCGATGGGAAGACGAGCCGGCGATCGGGGAAAGTGGATGCCACGCCGTTGCATCTGGTCAGCGCGTTTGCCGCGCAAGCGGGGTTGGTCTTGGGGCAGCGTGCGACCGCAGCCAAGTCGAACGAGAAGACGGCGATTCCCGAGCTGTTGGCAACCTTGGCGCTGGAAGGTTGCATCGTCACGATCGATGCCATGGGCACTCAGCCCAGCATTGCACAAGCGATTCGCGATCGGGGTGCCGACTATATCCTACCGATCAAAGACAATCAGCCCACGCTGGCTGAATCAATGCAGGACTTTCTCGAGGCCTTCCAAGCCGCCCCAGGCAAGACGCCGCATCAGTTTCACGAAGCCGTCGAGAAAGACCACGGCCGCTTCGAAGTCCGCCGCTGCCATGTCTTCGACCAACTCGACTGCCTGCACGCCCCGCAGCGCTGGCCGGACCTCAAGGCATTCGCCATCGTCACCACAGAGCGGACGATCAAGGGAAAAACCTCCACTGAACGTCGCCTCTACGTGACCAGCCTTGCACCCGACGCGCAGCGCATCAATGAAGCCATCCGCATGCACTGGCGCGTCGAGAACAGCCTGCATTGGTGCATGGATGTCGTCTTTTCCGACGATCAAATGCGCGCCCGCACCGATCACGCCGCCCACAATCTCTCCGTGTTGCGCCAGTTCGTCTTGAACCTGCTGCGCCTTGCACCTGTACGGCGCAAGGGCGGCCTCAAGGTTCAGCGCCTTATCGCAGCAACCTCCGATACCTTCCGTGCTGAACTCCTCGGCTTGACATGAGATTCATGCAATTGCCCTG
>WBZM01003038.1_pt1 | contig 13454 bp, 12 predicted proteins | sample 5204271 | NCBI WGS metagenome assembly WBZM01 (sample SAMN12344346, study PRJNA552823) | activated sludge metagenome | biome: Activated sludge suspended growth; feature: Nitrification reactor; material: Wastewater; isolation source: activated sludge from nitrification reactor of wastewater...
CTCTGGCTCGACCTGCTGCCCGACGGTTCGGTGTCGGCGTTCGCGTTCCCGCCCGGCCTGACCGACGTGCTGGCCGCTCGCATCGTCGACGGCCAGCGGTTCGCGATCGTGCGCGACACCAACGGCTTGCGCGTCCTTCGTCTCGTCACCGCCTGACCCGATCCGGTCCCGAACGCGGCAACGCGGGACGGATCGGCCCGGGTCGGGCGTCTCCGTCCCGCGCCGTCAGCGGGTCAGCGGGTCGGTCGGTCAGCCGGTCAGGCGTTGCTGAGCTTGCTCTCGAGTTCGTCGAGCGCGAGCGACAGGCGGGCCGGGAGGCGATCGCCGAACTGGGCGAAGTGCGCCCGGATCTGCGGGATCGCACCCTGCCAGCCGGCCGTGTCGACCGACAGCAGCGTGGCCAGGTCGTCGGCGCTCACGTCGAGGCCGGTGGTGTCGAGCGCGCCCGGCGTGGGCAGCAGACCGATCGGGGTCTCGACCGCGTCGGCCTGACCGGACACCCGCTCGAACACCCACTTGAGCACGCGGCTGTTCTCGCCGTAGCCCGGCCACAGGAAACGGCCGTCCTCGTCGCGGCGGAACCAGTTGACGAAGAAGATCTTCGGCAGGTTCTCGACGCCGTCGTGCTTGGCGATCGACAGCCAGTGGTTGAAGTAGTCGGCCATGTTGTAGCCGCAGAACGGCAGCATCGCCATCGGGTCGAAGCGCAGGTTGCCGACCGCGCCCTGCTGGGCAGCGGTGGTCTCGCTCGCCATGATCGAGCCGAGGAACACGCCGTGCTCCCAGTCGGTGGCCTGGGTGACCAGGGGCACCGTGGTGCGGCGGCGGCCGCCGAACAGGATCGCCGAGATCGGCACACCGGCGGGATCCTCCCACTCGGACGCGATCGACGGGCACTGCGACGCCGGCGCGGTGAAGCGGGCGTTGGGATGCGCGGCGGGCGTCTCGGTCTCGGGCGTCCACGCGTTGCCGCGCCAGTCGGTGGCGCGCGCCGGCGGGGTGTCGCTCATGCCCTCCCACCACACGTCGCCGTCGCTCGTGAGCGCGGTGTTGGTGTAGATCGAGTTGCCCCAGAGGGTCTCCATCGCGTTGGCATTGGTGTCGTAGCCGGTGCCGGGGGCGACGCCGAAGAAGCCGGCCTCGGGGTTGATCGCGTAGAGGCGGCCATCGGCGCCGAACTTCATCCAGCAGATGTCGTCACCGATCGTCTCGGCCTTCCAGCCCGGGATGGTCGGCACGAGCATCGCGAGGTTGGTCTTGCCGCAGGCCGACGGGAACGCGGCGGCGATGTACTTGTGCTCGCCCTGGGGGTTGGTGAGCTTGAGGATGAGCATGTGCTCGGCCAGCCAGCCGTCGTCGCGAGCCATCACCGAGGCGATGCGGAGCGCGAAGCACTTCTTGCCGAGCAGGGCGTTGCCGCCGTAGCCCGAGCCGAAGCTCATGATCTCGCGGGTCTCGGGGAAGTGGACGATGTACTTGTTGTCCGGGTTGCACGGCCACGCGACGTCGGCCTGGCCGGGCTCGAGCGGCGCGCCCACCGAGTGCACGCAGGGCACCCACTGGCCGTCGCCGAGCACGTCGAGCGCACCCTGGCCCATGCGGGTCATGATCCGCATGTTGGTGGCGACGTAGGCGGAGTCGGTCAGCTGCACACCGATGTGCGCGATCGGCGAGCCGAGCGGGCCCATGCTGAACGGCACGACGTACATCGTGCGGCCCTTCATCGCCCCGGTGTAGAGGCGCTTCATCTCGGCGCGCATCTCGGCCGGGTCGCGCCAGTTGTTGTTGGGGCCGGCGTCGGCCTCGTTGGCGCTGCAGATGAAGGTGCGATCCTCGACGCGGGCGACGTCGCCCGGATCGGAGTGCGCCCAGTAGCTGTTGGGGCGCTTGGCATCGTCGAGCTTGACGAAGGTGCCGCTGTCGACGAGCTCCTGGCACAGCCGGTCGTACTCCTCGGCGCTGCCGTCGCACCAGGAGATGCGCTCGGGTTGCAGGATCGCTGCCCACTCGTCGACCCACTGCTGGAGCCGGGTGTTGGTGGTCGTGGCACTCATGTCGGGGGGAACTCCTTTGTCCCCGCCACACGTCGTCGGGTGGCGGTCGCTCGGTCGGGATTCGAGATCGGGGGATCGGTCAGGCTGATGGTGCGCCCTCGGGCCGTTCACCGGAACGGTCCGAAGACCCTGTTTGTGCGGGGAATGAACAAACGCCCGGCCTACTGGCCGGGCGTTCCCATGTCGGCTTCGGAGCCGAGGCGCAGGCTCGAGGCCTGCCCGTTGTCGTCGAGGTCGAACACGACACGTTGTCCTTGCCGCAACATCCGGAGGATCGAGCCCTCCAGTGCGTCGGCGGCGAGGTCGTACTCGCTCAGGTCGGTGTCACGCACCACGACGCCGTCTCCCGTGGAGGGGTCGTACGACTTGATGACGCCCTGCACGGTGGCCTCAGCCGGCCTTGACGATCTTGCCGCTCTTGATGCAGCCGGTGCAGACATGCAGCCGCTTCGGCGTGCCGCCCACGAGGGCCCGCACACGCTGGATGTTCGGGCTCCACCGGCGCTTGGTGCGACGGTGCGAGTGCGACACGGACATGCCCCAGCTCGGGCCCTTTCCGCACACTTCACAAACTGCTGCCATGACAACGCCTTCTTTCGAATCGATCGGTCCGAGTGACGGAGGTCCTGGTCGCCCAGGTTGAGTGGCCGGTCGCGGGCCGGCCCCGCCGTCGACAGGGCTAGAAAACGATATCAGCGGAGTTCCCGGCTTCCCCAAGTGATGGAACGCGGATTCGCGATCGTTTCGGGTGATGGGGGCATCCCCCGTGGCGCGGGATCCGCCGACCGTTGGGTGCTCCATCGCGCCAGGCCGGGGGAGCGCCCGTAGTCTTGGGGCCCGTGCCGGCCCTCGAGTCCCTGTCCGCCGCAGCCCTGCGCAGCACCGTCGTCACCTTCCGCGACACGATGAAGGTGCACCAGGCCGGCATCAACCGGCTGAACGTGTACCCCGTGCCCGACGGCGACACGGGCACCAACATGGCGCGCACGCTCGACGCGGTCGTGGCCGAGCTCGAACTGCTCGACCAGCTGCCCGACGCCGACCCGGGCATCGGGGCCACCTGCGACGCGATCAGCCACGGGTCGCTCATGGGCGCCCGCGGGAACAGCGGCGTGATCCTCAGCCAGATCCTGCGCGGGCTCGCGAGCACGCTCAAGGACGCGGGCGAGGCGACCGGCGCCAAGGTCGCCGACGCGCTGACCGCCGCGTCGGCGGCCGCGTACCAGGCGGTCCTCAAGCCGATCGAGGGCACGATCCTCACCGTGGTGCGCGCTGCGGCCGAGGGGGCCAGCGCGGCCTCGCACGACGGCGCCAACCTGGCTGGCGTGCTGCGCGCCGCCCGCACGTCGGCTCGCGACGCCCTCGCCCACACGCCCGAGCAGCTGCCGGTGTTGAAAGACGCCGGCGTGGTCGACGCCGGTGGCGCCGGGTTCGTGCTGCTGCTCGACGCGGCCCTGCACGTGGTCGACGGCGAGCCGCTGCCCGAGCCGGACGAGGGCGACGGCCCGTCGCCCGAGCAGCTCGAGGCGGTGGCCCACCGCCACGCCGCCGACGGCGAGGTCGACGTGAGCGAGCTGCGCTACGAGGTCATGTACTTCCTCGACCTCGTCGACGACCGCATCCAGGCCTTCAAGGAGGGCTGGGGCGAGATCGGCGACTCGATCGTGGTGGTCGGCGGCGACGGACTGTGGAACTGCCACGTGCACACCAACGACATCGGCGCCGCGATCGAGGTCGCGCTCGACCTCGACGGTCGGCCCCGGCAGATCCGCGTCACCGACCTGTTCGAGGAGGTCGCCGACGAGCACGCGCATCGCGAGGCAGCGCTGCACGGCGGGCACCCGCCGTTCACCGGTCACTCGATCAGCCTGCCGGCGGTCACCTGCGCGGTCGTCGCGGTCGCCAGCGGCGACGGGCTCGTCGAGCTGTTCGGCAACCTCGGCGTGCAGGGCGTGGTCACGGGCGGGCAGACGCTCAACCCCAGCACCGCCGAGCTGCTGGCCGCGGTCGAGGCGGTCAACGCCGATCAGGTGGTGGTGTTGCCCAACAACAAGAACATCATCCCGGTGGCCGAGCAGTTGGCGTCGCTCACGCCGAAGCAGGTCGTGGTGGTGCCGACCACGTCGATGCCCGAGGCGCTGGCCGCGCTCGTGGTCTACGACCCCGAGGCGTCGGCCGACGACAACGGTGCCGAGATGGCCGACGCGGCGTCGTCGGTCGCCACCGGCGAGATCACGCAGGCGGTGCGCGACACCAACAGCCCGGCCGGTGCGATCGCCGAGGGCGACTGGATCGGCATCGTGCGCGGCGACGGCATCGTCGCGGTGGCCGACGGCGTGGTCGAGGCCTCGACGCGTCTGCTCGGCACGCTGGTCACCCCCGGCCGCGAGATCGTCACGATCGTGCTGGGGGCCGACGCCACCGGGGCCGACACCGACGCGATCGTCGCGTGGCTCGACGACCAGCTGCCCCAGGTCACCGTCGAGGTGCACCGAGGTGGCCAGCCGTTGTACCCGTACCTGTTCGGCGTGGAGTGACGGCCCGGAGGCCACCGCGCCCATGAACCAGGTGCCCCCGCCGCTCTCGCTCCGCGACCTCGACGCGATCTCCGTCGAGCGCATCCGGGGGGTCGGCGAGCGCAAGCAGGCCGCGCTGCGCGAGGTGGGTATCACGTCCGTGCTCGACCTCGTCACGTACTACCCGCGCCGCTGGGTCGATCGCACGAACGAGGCGCGGGTCAGCGACCTCGAGGTCGGCAAGGAGGCGCTGGTGCTCGTCGCGGTGCGCAGCGTCACGAAGCGGGTCACGAAGAACCGCAAGACGATGGTCACCGCGGTGGTCGGTGACGGCAGCGGCCGGCTCACGATCACCTTCTTCAACCAGCCGTGGCGCGAGAAGCAGCTCACCGAGGGGCTCAACATCTCGCTGTTCGGCAAGCCCGAGGTGTTCCGCGGCGGGCTGCAGATGACCAACCCGATCGTCGACCTGATCGGCGATCGCACCGGTCGGATCGTGCCGATCTACCCCCAGAGCGAGAAGGTCGCGCTCACCACGTGGGAGATCGCCGGGTTCGTCGAGAACGCGCTCGAGCGGTGCATGGCCCGCGGCATCGCCGACCCGGTGCCGTTCGAGGTGCAGCGACGGCTCGGTCTGCTCGATCGCACCGACGCGCTGCGCCTGATCCACCTGCCCGAGACGATGGCCGATCAGGCGCGGGCGCGTCGCCGGCTCGCGTTCGACGAACTGCTGCGCGTGCAGACCGTGCTCGTCACGCGCAAGCGTGCGCTCGAGCGTGAGTCCAAGGGCATCCGCCACGTGGTCGACGGTGAGCTCGTGCCGCGGCTGCGCGCCGCGTTGCCGTACGAGCTCACCGGTGCCCAGCAGCGCGTCATCGCGGAGATCGAGGCCGATCTCGCCGGTGTGCATCCGATGCACCGGCTGTTGCAGGGCGATGTCGGGGCGGGCAAGACGCTCGTCGCCGTGAGTGCGATGCTCACCGCGGTGCAGGGCGGGCACCAGGCGGCGCTGATGGCGCCCACCGAAGTGCTCGCCGAGCAGCACGCCGCGGGCGTGCGTCGGCTGCTCGATGGTGTCACGGTGCCCGACCCGGGCAACCTGTTCGGCGATCGCCCGTTGCGCGTCGAGCTGCTCACCAACCGGGTCACCGGCGGCGACCGCAAGGACGTGCTCTCGGGTCTGGCCGACGGCACCGTCGACATCGCGATCGGTACGCACGCGCTCATCCAGGACGCCGTGGCGTTCTCGAGCCTCGGCCTCGTGGTGGTCGACGAGCAGCACCGCTTCGGCGTCGAGCAGCGCGCCGCGCTGCGTGACAAGGGCGGCGGGGGAGCGGTGCCCGACGTGCTCGTCATGACGGCCACGCCGATCCCGCGCACGGCGGCGATGACGGTGTACGGCGACCTCGACGTGAGCGTGCTCGACGAGCTGCCACCCGGCCGCACACCGATCACCACGCACTGGGCCAACGGCCCCCTCGACGAGGCCGCTGTGTGGGCCGACGTGCGCGACCAGGTGAAGGAGGGCCGCCAGGCGTACGTGGTGTGCCCGCTCATCGGCGAGAGCGAGAAGCTCGAGCTCGCCAGCGCGCAGGAGACCTTCGAGGAGCTGTCGGGCGGCGAGCTGTACGGGCTGCGGCTCGCGCTGCTGCACGGCAAGATGCCGAGCGCCGAGAAGGAGATGGTCATGGACCGCTTCCGTCGCGGCGAGCTCGACGTGCTGGTGTCCACCACGGTGATCGAGGTCGGTGTCGACGTGCCCAACGCGACGATCATGGTGATCCTCGACGCCGACCGGTTCGGCATCGCTCAGCTGCATCAGCTGCGCGGACGTGTCGGTCGTGGACAGCACGCGTCGCGCTGTTGGCTGGTCACCCAGCCCGACCCCGACCAGCCGTCCGACAACCCGCGCATCCAAGCGCTCGTCGAGTCGACCGACGGCTTCTACCTCGCCGAGGTCGACCTCGACCTGCGCGGGGAGGGCACGATCATGAACACCGCGCAGAAGGGCCGCAGCGACCTGCGTCTCGCCTCGTTGCGACGCGATCGCGAACTGGTGGAACAGGCTCGAGAGGTGGCGTTCGAACTGGTCGACCCCGACCCCGACCTGTCGGCCAACCCGGTGCTCGCCGACGAGCTCCAGCTCCTGTTCAGCAGCGACGACGAAGCCTTCCTGTTCAAGAGCTGAGCCACGTCCCTCGGGTCGTGCGGGGTCGACGTAACCCCGCCGCCGTGCCGGCGTCTCGGTCGGCATGGCACGCACCTCAGCCGCTCCGTTCGTCCACCGGATGCTCGTGGTCGGGGTCCTCGGCCTCGCCGGATCGACACTGGTCGCGTGTGGCGGCGGCGGTGAGCCGCTCACGGCGACCTTCGCCGCCACCGGCACCGGTGAGCGCGCCGAGGTCACCTACTCGATCGACGGCGAGGAGACCACCGAGGAGGTGGCCCTGCCGTGGGAGCTGCCGGTCGAGGTGGACGGCGACATCGACCTCGCGCTCACCGTCACCAACCTCGACGAGGACGGCATCGTCGGGTGCGCGATCGGGTTCGGCATCTCGACGCCCGAGGTGGAGGGCGAGGTGTCGGCCACGTGCGAGCTCTCGGGATCGGCGAACGACGGCAAGGTGTCCGTGTTCGCGAACGAGGACTTCGTCGACCGCGAGCCCGGCGGTGAGGAGGCGTCCGGCACGACCTCGGCCTCGGTGGTGACGGGTCCGGTGACGGTGACCGCCGAGATCCACGATCTCGACGGCCTGCCGGTCGAGACGCCCGCGGTCGGTGGTCGGTACGTGGCCGCGCTGGTGGTGGACGGCATCGACCGCGAGGTCGTGGTGCAGGTGACGAGCGAGCTCACCGACGGCGCGACGAACTGGACCGACGAGGAGAGCAGCCGGCACGAGATCGCGGACACCGAGGCCGGTCGTCTGGTGCTCGGTGTGCGCCAGTTCGAGATCGAGGAGCAGACGACGTTCCGCTGGACCCTCTCCGGCGCCGTGTACGCGTCGGACGACAGCTACGAGGCGCCCTACGAGCTCGAGCTCGAGTTCGTGCCGGCGCCACTGGACGAGAAGTCGGCGGAGGAGGCCGCGATCGAGCACGAGTTCCTGTCCGGAGCGGTGACGTCGGTGTTGCCGACCGGATGGGACGTGATCGACGAGGCCGGCGACTTCTCGATCGTCCACGAGGCGACCACGATGACGCCCATCGACTTCGACGGTGACGACCTCGAAGGCGTGCTGGACCTCGGTTCGGGCACCAGCGACTCCGAGGTGCACGTGTTCCGCAGCACCCGTCCGCTCGGCCTCGCCGCGCCCGACACGATGATCGAGCAGGTCACCGACGAGCTCGGAACGCTCGGCTTCCAGGACCTCACCCCCGGTCCCTTGCAGCTCGGTGATCACGCCGGCGTGCGGTTCGAGGCCACCGGACCGGACGGCTCGTACCTCGTCGACCTGGTGTCGGTGGGTCGCGAGTTCTTCGTCGTCCAGACCACGATGGAGGCCGGCGATCCCGACGCCGACGACGCGCGCACCGTCGCCGACTCGCTCCGGTTCCACCCGGAGCACTTCCCGCAGCTCACCCACGCCGTCGAGTGCCACTCGAGTTTCACCAAGGACGGCGTGACGACACGGATCTCGATCGACGCGCCTGCGACCTGGGCCGCGCCGAGCGATTCCCGCAGCGGCGTCACGTGCGAGGCCGAGCCGGGCGGTGACCGCGTCGAGGCGTACACGTTCCCGCTCGACGGTCGTGCCGTCGAGGCGGTGCTGTCGGACAAGCTGGCCGAGCTCGGTCACCGAACGGCTGACGTCGAGATCGAGCAGACCACCTTCGGCGACCAGTCGGGTCGGATCGTCACCGTTCCCGACTCGGCGACGGTGTTCGCAGCGATCGAGTGGCCCTCCGAGCTCGGCTATGTCGGGGTGGTCGTGATCGCGACCGGTGACCAGCAGTTGAACCTGGCGATGGCGCGGTCGCTCGTCGGTGAGGTCGACGCCTGATCCCGCCCGCGCCCGGGTCGCGCTCAGGCGAAGGCGGCCACCAGGGCGAGCGCGGCGGCGTGGAGCAGCAACAGCACCGCGGCGACACGACGTGTCTGGCGGCGGCCGGCGCGCTCGGTGTCGGCAGGTTCGGAGGTGATCGTGATCGCCGTCATGTGGTCATCGTGTGAGGTTCCGCCGTCCGTGTCTGTCGGCACCACGACACAACGTCGGATCAGTCGATCAGCCCGTGGTCGTCGACGTGAGCGACGAGGCGTCGTCGGGTGCCCGGAACGTGGCTTGCCAGGGGGCGCCGCCGATCAGCCAGGTGCGCAGGGTCTCGAGCGGCACCGCCGGTGCGAACAGGAAGCCCTGCGCCCGACGCACGCCGGCGCGGCGCAAGGCCTCCGCCTGCGCCTGGTTTTCGACGCCTTCGGCCACCACGTCGAGGCCGAGGCCGGCGGCCAGTTCGACCGTCGCCGCGATCACGGCCCGTGCCGCCGGGCTGTGCACCATCTCGCGCACGAATCCCAGGTCGATCTTCACGCCGTCGAGCGGGAGCTGCGACAGCAGCGAGAGCGACGAGTAGCCGGTGCCGAAGTCGTCGAGCGACACGGTGATGCCCAACTGCCGGGCCGTGTCGAGCCACATCCGGGCGGCGTGGAGGTCGTTGATGACGGCGGTCTCGGTGACCTCGACGGCGATCGCGGTGGGCGACAGCTCGAGTCGGTCGAGGTGCTCGAGCAGGGCGTTGAGCACGCCGATGTCCATGAGCTGCAGCGCCGACACGTTGAGCCGGATCCGGAACGAGGGGTCGACCACGCCGATCAGTGCGGACCGGGCGGCGGCGCCCGACGCGGCGGTCACGCGAGAGAGGTCGAGCAGCATCCCGCACTCCTCGGCGAGCGGGACGAACGCGCCGGCGCTCAGCACGCCGCGGCCGGGGTGGATCCAGCGGGCGAGACTCTCCGCGCCCACGATCTCGCCGGTGAACAGATCGACCTCGGGCTGCAGCCACGACACGATCTCGCGGTTGGCGAACGCCCGACGGAGCTCGGCCTCGTCGTCGACGCGTCGGGCGAGCTCGCCGCGCATCGACTCGTCGAACAGGGCGACGCAGTCACGCCCGAGCGCCTTCGCCCGGTACATGGCCGCGTCGGCGTGGCGCATCACGTCGTCCGCGGTGTCGTGCGCCGACGAGGCGACCGCGAGCCCGATGCTGCACGTGACCGCCATCTCGCGTTGCAGCTCGCGGCTGCCGATGGTGAACGGGGCACGCAGCGCGAGCCGGAGCGAGTCGACGAAGCGGAGGCCGTGCGCGGCGTCCTCGAGGTCGGGGAGCAGCAAGGTGAACTCGTCGCCACCCTGGCGGCCGAGCACGTCGATGTCGCACAGCAGCGTGCGCAACCGGTCCGCCACTGCGACGAGCAGGTCGTCGCCGACGTGGTGGCCGAGCGAGTCGTTCACGAGCTTGAACCGGTCGAGGTCGATGAAGGCCACCCCGACCAACCGTCCGTCGGCGCGTGCGTCGGTGAGCGATCGCTCGAGCAGCCGGTGGAACTGGGTGCGGTTCGGCAGGTCGGTGAGCGCGTCGTGCACGGCTTGGTGGGTCAGCTGCTCGTTCACGTCGCGGAGCTCGGCGTTCGTCGCCTCGATCCGCGCCCGCTCGGCGCGCAGCTCGTCGACGAGGTCGATGTTGTTGCGGGCGAGCCGGACCGCCGACACCGCGTTCACGTTCGCCTGGTCGTACAGCACGAGCGAGAACGGGAAGGCGTACCCGACGATCACCGCGAGCAGCGAGCTGAAGGCCGTGCCGCCGAGCGCGAAGCCGACGGTCGCCGTCACCACCAGCGGCACCTGGAACGACAGGAACATGCCACGCAGCGGGCTGGTGAAGATCGCGTTCGATGCCATGAACGCGACGACGAACAGCGCGACGACCGACTGGTACTCGGGGTGGCCGTCACCCGGGAGCGCCAACAGGGGGAGCGCACCCCACATGCCGCCGGCCACCACCATCGCCCAGGTGAACCGACGCCGCCACATGGCGGGATCGCTGCCGTCCGGGCGGCGCAGGTACCGCAGATGGATCGCGAGGTGGACGCCGGCCATCACCGACGTGCCGGCCGCCCAGGCGAGCAGCCCGCGATGCGGGGCGTGGCCCCACAGCGCGATCGCCGCCAGCAGCACGGTGGTCGGGCTGGCGACCGTCGCCCGGAAGTTCAGACGCTGGGACTGGTCGAGCAGATCGGCCGCGAGCGCCGGCTCGTCCGGGCGGCTCCAACGCCGGCACCAGTCGAGGGCGGCGGGCAGCAGGCGCAACGGGCGCGCCGGGCGCGCCCGGTCGCGCCCCATCCCGCCCGCGGCCGATGATGGCCCCACCCGCACGTGCTCTCCCATCGCCAGGGACGATCGGCAGCCGACCCCCCTGACTTGAGGGGGTCGTGGTCGGGCGGTGGTCGAGCGGTCGACTACTCCGTGTCGTCGGGAAGCACCAGGTCCCAGCGGTCGCGGCAGTCCTCGCAGCGGTAGGCGACGATGTCGCCCGGCTCCCAGATGCCGTCCTCGGGTGGGTGGGTGAGCAGGAAGCACCGCCCGCCGCAGTCGACGCACACGATCTCGGGTTCGGGCACCAGCACGGCTCCAGTGTGCCGGACCCGGGCGCCGGACCCGTCGTCGACGGTTGGGGGTAGCGTTCCGTCGATGCGCGTGGTGGCGGGAGAGTTCGGTGGTCGCAAGCTGGTGGCGCCCGAGGGCCTCACCACCCGACCCACCACCGACAAGGTGCGCCAGGCCGTGTTCAACTCGCTCGAGTCGATGGGGCTGATCGACGACGCCGTGGTGGCCGACCTGTTCGCCGGGTCGGGCGCGATGGGTATCGAGGCGCTGTCGCGTGGCGCCGCCCGCTGCACCTTCGTCGAGCGCGACCGGTCGGCGCTGGCTGCGCTGAAGGTCAATCTCGACGCGCTGCGCCTGGGCGATCGCACCACGGTGGTCACGAGCGATGTGATGGCGTGGGTGCCGGCGATGCGCGGCGTCGACCTGGCCCTCGTCGACCCTCCCTACAGCTTCGACGCCTGGCCGCAGCTGCTGGCGCTGCTGCAGGTCGACTACGTGCTCTGCGAGTCCGCACGTGAGGTGCCGGCCCCCGACGGGTGGGACACGGTGCGCGCCAAGCAGTACGGCCGCACGGCCGTGACGCTGCTGGCCCGCGCCTGAGCGCGACTAACGTCTGCTCCCCATGGCCAAGGTGCTGTATCCCGGGAGCTTCGATCCCGTCCACCTCGGGCACCTCGACGTGGTCGAGCAGGCGCTCGAACTGTTCGGACACGTCGTGGTCTGCACGATGCACAACCCGTCGAAGCCGAGCGGGCTGTTCGCGCTCGACGAACGGCTCGCGATGATCGACGAGGTCGTCGGCCCGATGCGTCGCGACGGCCGCACGGTCGAGGTCGTCTCGTTCGCCGGGCTGGCCGTCGACGCCGCCCGGGAACACGGCGTCGACTTCATCGTCAAGGGCCTCCGCACCGGCGGCGACTTCGAGGTCGAACAGCAGATGGCCCAGACCAACTTCGTCGCGGCCGGGGTGCGCACGGTCTACGTGCCGTGCAGGCCGTCGCTGGTGTTCATCAGCAGCCGCTTCATCAGGGAGATCGCGCAGTACCGTGGGGACGTGAGCGCGATGGTGCCGCCGTCCGTGCTGCACCACCTCGAGCGAGCGACCGGATCACGATGAGCTACGACGACCAGTACGACGACGAGTACGACGACGACGAGAACGACTTCGACGACTCCGACGCGTACGTCAAGACCACCAACGGCTACGTCGGCGACGCCGAGCAGCTGCTGCGCCGAGCGATCGACGTGATCGCCACCGCGCCCACCATGCCGTTGTCGTCGTCGCCGCGCATCGACCGCGACGAGATCGTCGAACTGCTCGAAGAGGCGCTGCACCGCATGCCCGAAGAGCTGCGCCAGGCGCGTTGGATGATCAAGGAGCGCCAGTCGTTCGTCGACAAGACCCGCCGCGAGGCCGAGGAACTGCTCGAGGCCGCCCGGGTGCAGGCGGAACGGATGGTGCAGCGCACCGAGGTCGTGCGTGCCGCCGAGGCCCGGGCCCGTCAGCTCAACGAGGCCGCCGAGAGCGACGCCCGCCGGCTGCGGCACGAGACCGAGGACTTCCTCGACCAGCGACTGGCGAGCTTCGAGATCCTCCTCGACAAGCTCACCAAGACCGTCCACCAGGGTCGCTCCCGGCTGTCGATCGGCGCCCAGTCCGAGGCGACGGACGAGTTCGAGGACGACGACCCGACCAAGGGCTTCTTCGACCAGGACCGCTGAGCGGGCGCCGGTAGCGTGGGGTCCCCATGGCGAACCCCCTGCGTGTGAATGCTGCCGAGCTGCTGCGTCGGCCGGGATCCGAGAAGCAGCTCGACCTGCACGTCGGCGTCGCCGACCTCGGCATCGACGACGATCGCTTCCGCCCGTCCGACCCCGTCGACGTCGAACTGCGCCTCGAGTCGCTCACCGACGGCATCGTCGTGAACGGCCGCGTGAGCGCGCCGTGGCACGGCATCTGCCGCCGCTGCGCCGGGCTGGCCGAGGGCCGCGTCGACGGCGACGTGCACGAGCTGTACCAGGAGGTCGTCACCGACCCGGACGCCTTCCCGCTCGAGGGTGAACAGCTCGACCTCGAACCGATGGTGCGTGAGGTGCTGCTGCTCGACGCCCCATCGTCGCCGCTGTGCCGGGCCGACTGCGCCGGTCTGTGCTTTCAGTGCGGCGCCGACCGCAACGCGGGCTCGTGCGGCTGCGCCGCGCCGGTCGCCGACCTCCGGTGGTCGGCGCTCGACCAGCTCAAGGGCATCCTCCCGGACTCCGAGGGCGATTCGGAGGCAGATCGC
>WBZM01003039.1_pt1 | contig 13452 bp, 13 predicted proteins | sample 5204271 | NCBI WGS metagenome assembly WBZM01 (sample SAMN12344346, study PRJNA552823) | activated sludge metagenome | biome: Activated sludge suspended growth; feature: Nitrification reactor; material: Wastewater; isolation source: activated sludge from nitrification reactor of wastewater...
TGCCGCGAGTAATTCCCGAGCCGCTTCGACTGGCCGTATCCGCGCCCCGGTCTTCCGGGGCGCTTTTTTACCTGCTTGCCGGTTCCGGCCTATAATCCCACGCCGACACCCCGAGAACCGCGCATGCCGCAAGCCATCGCCACCCTGCTCCGCGCCCGCTGGATCGTGCCGGTCGAACCGGAACATCGCGTTCTGGAACGACACGCCATCGCCATCCAGGACGGTCGCATTCTCGCCGTCCTGCCGCGCGAGGAAGCCGCTGCCCGCTACCGCGCCGAGGTTTCCCTCGATCTGGACCGGCACGTTCTGATCCCCGGACTGGTCAACGCGCACACTCACGCCAGCATGACCTTGCTGCGCGGGCTGGCCGACGATCTGCCCTTGATGACCTGGTTGCAGGATCACATCTGGCCGGTCGAGGCCCGTTGGGTCGCCCCCGATTTCGTCCGCGACGGCGCCCGACTGGCGATGGCCGAAATGTTGCGGGGTGGCATCACCTGCTTCAACGACATGTACATGTTCCCGGATGTGGTCGCCTCGGCGGCGCGGGACTGCGGGATGCGCGCCTGCGTGGGCCTGATCGCCCTGGATTTCCCGACCGGTTACGCGCGAAACATCGATGAATATCTGGCCAAGGGGATGGCCTTGCACGACGAGCTGCGCGCCGATCCGCTGGTGCGCACCGCTTTCGCACCCCACGCCCCTTACACGGTTTCGGCGTCGGCGCTGGAGCGGATCGGCCGGCTGGCCGCCGAACTCGACCTTCCCATCCATATCCACGTCCACGAAACCGCCGCCGAAATCGCCCGGTCCCAGGCCGAGCACGGCTGCCGGCCGCTGGAACGGCTGGAGCGACTGGGATTGCTGACCTCGCGCTTGCTGGCCGTGCACATGACCCAGCTCGAACCCGCCGAGATCGAACGATTGGCGCGGGCCGGGGCTCACGTCGCCCATTGCCCGGAATCCAATCTCAAACTGGCCAGCGGCTTTTGCCCCACCGCCCGACTCGACGCCGCCGGCGTCAACGTGGCCATCGGCACCGACGGCGCGGCCAGCAACAACGACCTCGATTTGTTCGGCGAGATGCGCACCGCCGCCCTGCTCGGCAAGGGCGTGGCCGGCGACGCCGCCGCGCTGCCGGCGGCCCGCGTGCTGGGCATGGCCACGCTCGGCGGCGCCCGGGCGCTGGGCCTGGAAGCGGAAATCGGGTCGCTGACGCCCGGCAAGGCCGCCGACATCGTCGCCGTGGATTTCGGCCACCCGGAAACCGAGCCGGTCTACAATCCGGTTTCGCAACTGGTCTACGCCACCGGCCGCCACCAAGTCACCGATGTCTGGGTCGCCGGCCGGCGGCTGCTGGCCGACCGGCGTCTGACCACGCTCGACATCGCCGACCTGATCGGGCGGGCGCGGGAGTGGCGGCGCAAAGTCGCCGCCGAACATCGGGCGTGACCGCCGTCGATTCTCCCTCAAACCGGCCAGCGCAATTTCCTCGCTCAACCTTCAGCCGCCCGATGGAACAGGACATGACGACCGCCAACCCGAACGTGGATTTTCAGGAAATCGCCAAATTCGAGGAACTCGCCAGCCGTTGGTGGGACCCGGACAGCGAGTTCAAGCCCCTGCACGACATCAATCCGTTGCGGCTGAACTACATCGAGGAACGGACCGGCGGACTGGCCGGCAAGCGGACCCTCGACGTGGGTTGCGGCGGCGGCATTTTGGCCGAGAGCATGGCCCTGCGCGGCGCCTCGGTCACCGGGATCGACATGGGCGAGGCGCCGTTGGCGGTCGCGCGCTTGCACCAGTTGGAATCTGGCGCAGCCTTGGACTACCGGCGGATCACCGCCGAGGAGCTGGCGGAGAGCGAACCGGCCAGCTTCGACGTGGTGACCTGCATGGAAATGCTGGAACACGTCCCCGACCCGGCCTCGACGATCCGGGCCTGCGCCCGGCTGCTCAAGCCGGACGGCCACCTGTTTTTTTCCACCATCAACCGCAACCCCAAAGCTTATTTGCTCGCCGTCATCGGCGCGGAATACCTGTTGCGGCTGCTGCCCAAGGGCACGCACGACTACCGCAAATTCATCCGCCCCTCCGAGCTGGACGACTGGGCGCGGGCTGCGGGGCTGACGCTCCGCCACCTGACCGGCATGCATTACAACCCCCTGCTGCGCCGCTACCGGCTGGGATCTGGGGTATCGGTGAACTACCTGGTTCATTGCCGGCAGGAAGATTCGGCGTGACCGTTCCCGCGACCGACGCCATCGTCTCTCCCGCCTGCGTGCTGTTCGATCTGGACGGCACCCTGCTGGACACGGCCCCGGACTTGACGGCGGCCTTGAACCGGCTGCGCGGTGATCGCGGTCTCGGCCCGTTGCCGGTGGAGCGGATTCGCCCCACCATTTCCCGAGGTTCGCCCGGGATGTTGGGCGTCTGTTTCGGGCTGACGCCCGACCATCCGCATTATCCCGAACTCGACCGACGCTTCCTGGACCTGTACCGCGAAGCCATCGCCGTGGAGACCGCGCTCTTTCCGGGCATGGCCGACGTGCTGGCTTATCTGGAGACCCGGGCGATTCGCTGGGGCGTGGTCACCAACAAGCCGGGCTGGCTGGCGGAGCCGCTGCTGAAGACGCTCGCGCTCTGGCCGCGCGCCGCCTGCGTGGTCAGCGGCGACACGCTCGACAAGCGCAAGCCCGATCCGGAACCGCTGCTGTACGCCTGCGAGCGGTTGGGCGCGGCCCCGGAACGCTCGCTGTACGTGGGCGACGCCGAACGCGACGTGCTGGCCGGCAACCGGGCGGGCCTGCGCACGCTGGTGGCCGGCTTCGGTTACCTGGGCGCCGAAGACCGGCCGGAGGAATGGGGCGCCGACGGTTTTCTGGAACGGCCCGGCGATCTGTTCGCCTGGCTTGGCGCGACCGGCGCGTAGGCTCGCCCGATCGGGGGATCGGAACGTTCCCCCGGTCCAGCGTCCCGGACCGGCCGTCACCGAACGCCCGGGAGCCCGAGCAGCGCCAGGGCGCTCGCCAGCAGCGCACTCCGCGCCCACAGTTGCCACCAGAACAGCCGGTCCGGTTCAGGCGATGCCCGTTTGGCCCACAAGACGGTCGCGTTGTCCTGCTGGGGATGCCGGCGCGACATCACCTCCTCCAACAAGGGCCGGCAAGGCGATGGAGCGGTGTGGGCATCCTTCAGAACGGCGGCAATTTCCCGCTCGCTCAAGGTCAGAAGGCCATCGCTCGCCAGCAAGATCTGATCATTGGGCTTGAGCGCGAACGGCTGGCGCGGCAAATCCACCAGCTCCAGATCGTCCCCGGTGACGGCGCTGATCAAGGCGTTGCGGTCGGGATGAGAGGCGGCATCCTCGGCGCTGATCTCGCCGGCGCTCACCTGCTCGGCCAAGACGCTGCGGTAAGCGTGATCCTGATTGAGCCGGCGCAAGCGCCCCCGCCGCCACAGCCACAACGGCGAATCGCCGACGCTGATCCAGTACAGCCCTTCCTCCGCCAGCACCACCGCCAGCAGGGTGCAGCCCATTCCGCCGAGATGCTCCTGATCGGTCGCCACTTCCAGCGCCATCCGCCCGTTGACGTGGCGCAAGGTGCGCTCCAGCCGCTCGGGAACGGTGGTCGCGGGCACGGCATCGTAGGCTTCGATAAAGCCGCGAACCGCCAAGGCGCTGGCCAGGGCGCCGGCCCTTTCGCCGCCCATGCCATCGGCGAGCACCAGCAGCAACTCGCCCGCCTCCAGTTGCGGCGGCAACTCGAACACCCCGAAATCGTCCTCCTGCCGGGGACGGCTACCCTGCGTCATGTCTTCGTCGTGGATCCACCCCCCCATGTTTCCCCCGGCCTCTCGGTTATAGTCATTTATAGTCATTGTCGTGCCAGTCGAAATCCGGGCCACACAGCGGCGCGAACCTCAGCCGGGTTTGTCCGAGTTGCAGGATATCGCCGCCGGCCAACTCCACCGATCCCCGCGCCGGCTGGCCGTTCAAGCAGGTTTCGGGGGCGACGGCCTGCAGATAAAAGCGGCGCGAGCGGGCGGTGTAGATGATGGCCGCCTGGTTGTCTCGGCTGATCGCGGCATCGCCGAAATCCAGCCGGACCCGCGCCTCGGAGCCCCGGCCGATATCGTTGACCCCATAGCCCAGCGGCAACACCTGCCCGCGTCCCGGACCGGCGACAATCGCCAGCCAACCGACGACCGCGCCGACCCGGCAATCCGGGACAAGGCCGCTGGTCGGGGCCGGCTTGGCTTGAGCGGCGTCACGAGCGGCTTTCGGCCGGGATTTGGGTCCCGGTTCGGGGCGGGCGACGCGCCGGGTGGGCTCGATCGCTGGCGGCGCGGACGAACCCTTGTTCAAACCGCGATAGAGAGGCATGACACGTTCTCCAGTTGCAAGCAGTCACCGGTCGGAGATCAATCGTCGCCCGTCAGAAAGTGCAGGCGCACCTCGCCCAGCTCCACCACGTCGCTGTTGTTGAGCGTCTTGGTTCGAACCCGTTGCCCGTTGACCCAGGTTCCGTTGGTCGAATCCAAGTCGCAAACCTGGAAGGTGCCATCGGGCAGATGATAGATTTCGGCGTGATGGCCGGAAACCGAATCGTTTTCGAAGCAAATGTCGTTTCCCGGCGCCCGCCCCAGCCGGCATAAGGGCGAACGCAGTCGCAGATCGCCTTTGCCCAGCGAATCGGTCCGAATGAACCGCGCCTGGATGAACACGGCTTCCGGCTCCCGATCATGACGGCGGCGGAAAAATGGCCACTTGGGAAATTTCATTTTTGATTGAACCCAGTCGAAACGGGTGGCTCCCAGGGATTGCCGACAGTGGTTTTGGAGGCCGGTCTTTCACGCGCCGAAGGTTCCGGTTCGACGGTGCCCGGTCGCGGCGCGGCTGGCCTTCTACCGGCCTGCCGCCGCGCGCTGCGGGACGGGGCCTTCGAAGCCTTGGCCGGCCGGGCGCCGGTCCGGTTCGCGACCGATCCCTGAGCGATGGGCTTAGCCGTCTTGTCAGCTTGCAATTTGACGGCGGGTGCAGCTTCTGGCGTCAAAAATTCGCCGGCTGTCCCGGTCACGGGTTCCGGCGGACCTTCGATAGCGGGCGTCTCGACCGGCTCGGGCCGCGCGGTCGGATCGCTCGATTCCGGCACGGGCGACGATCCCGCATCGGCGGTTCCGGGAGGCGGCACCGGCTGGCCGGATGGCGCGACGGGCGACGATCCCGTTAATGCCGTCTCCGAGACCGGCGATTCCGCCGAGATCGCCGGGGTCGCCGATGGCGACACGGTCGGTTGTTCGGCCATGGGCGCCGGTCCGGCGGTCGATCCGGCGGAGTCGGTCACCGCAGCCGGCGGCGGGATCGCCGCCGCAACGGACGGCCCGGCGCCCGGTTCGGGCGTCGCGGAACCTGGAACCGGAACCGGCGGCGCCACGGAAACCGGCGCCTCGGCGACAACCGGAGAACCCGAAATCGCGGCGGGTGGTGGCCCTTGATCCAGACCGGAACGGGATGGCGGTTGCTCCTCGATCGAGAACGGCCATAACCAGACGAGCGTCGGCACCGCCAGCGCCGCCAACACCAAGCCGGCTCCCACCAAGATTTGGGAGGATGCTTTGCGACGGGTCGAATCCGGGTTCGGCGGTGGCCGCAACACCTCCAGCCGCCGGCCAGCGGTGAGGTGGTTGGCGTCGAGTGGCGGCAAAATCCTCAGCTCGTCGCCGTCCGCAACCGGCTCCGCCGCCGCCGGCGCGGACGATTTGATCAAGCGCGGCGCTTCAGGTTCTCTGGCGGGTCCGCCGCCGGGCTTCAACCACGGTCCCAGGAGGACCGTCTCATCGTCGTCCTCGTCTGGGGCGGGCGGCCCGTTCAGGGCGGCCCGCATCTCGGCCACCGTGGCGAAGCGTTGCTCCGGCCGCACCGCCAGCGCCCGGTCGATGGCCCGCAGCAGCCGGACCCCGTAGCGGCCGGCGCAGACCCGCGCCGCCGGCTCCAGGCTGTCCTCCAGCAAGCGCTCGGCCGCCTCCACCGGCGGCTGGCCGGTCACGCAGCGGTACAGCACCGCCCCCAGCGCGTACACGTCCGTCCAGGGACCGTAGCGGTCGTTGCGGGTCGTGTACTGCTCCGGCGGGGAATAGCCCGGCGTCACCAGGCTGGTCACGCTCTTGCTGTGCCGGCCCACCGCCTCCCGCGCCGCCCCGAAATCGATCAGGATCACCCGGTGGTCGTGGGCCCGCACGTACAGGTTGGACGGTTTGATGTCCCGGTGCAGAAAGCCTTGCTCGTGGACCGCTTGCAGCGCCGGCAGCACGTCCTCCAGCAGCCCCCGCACCTCCCCCTCGTCCAGCGTCTCCCCCTCCTGCAGCACCGCGTTCAGCGGCTCCCCCTCCTCGTAGTCCATCACGATGTAGGCCGTGCCGTGCGCCCGGAAGTACCGCTTCACCCGCACCACAAACGGGTGCTGCACCCGCGCCAAAACCCGCGCTTCGTCCAAAAACCGCTCCAGACCCCAGAGGTAATCCGACAACCGCTCGTCGTTGCCGCCAACTCCACCGCCCTGCGTGTTGGAATGGACGGTCACGCCATCGGCATCGCGGTACGACCATTCGACGGGGAAGTATTCCTTGATGGCGACCGAAGTTTCGAGATGGGTATCCCAGGCTTTGTAGGTCACGCCGAAACCACCGGCCCCCAGAATGGCGTCGATGCGGTATTCGTCCAACATGCAGCCCGACGCCAAGGCATTGGCACGGCGAGTGCCGCCCTTGGATGGCGTGGCCGGATTGGCGGTGTTGGTCATGAAAGCAACCTGACGGTGGCGCGGAACGAACCGCTAACGATCCGCGCCGCAGGGCGAGCGCGGGAACGGGAAAATACCTACATTATTCATGCCAATCATGCGGATGACGGATGGCTCAACAGCGATGCGGCTGCCCTTGCTCGGAAAATCCGCCCGACGGAACCACGCCGACGCGAAAGAGCAATTTCATTTTTGATTGAAACCCGTTCTGGCGGGAGGCTCCCAAGGATTGCGAACCGCCCCCTTCCACCGGAACTTGAAGGGCGATCCAGCGTTCTTGACGGTGTAATGCGGTCAAAATCGGCTTCGTCCGGCCGGTGGGCGGAAGCTGGAGCGATGGTTCGACCGATGACCTTTTTGGGCGGCGTGGCTGCACGGACGATGTCGGTCATGGCCGTGCGCGGGACGGGTTGCCGGAAGTGCCGTTGCGAGCCAGCAGAAGCGACGTCAATAGTCCGCGCTGCGGGGCGTGCGCGGAAACGGAATGACATCTCTGACATTACTCATGCCGGTCACGTAACTGATGGTGCGCTCGAACCCCAGCCCGAAACCGGCGTGTGGCACGCTGCCGTAGCGGCGCAAATCGCGGTACCAATGATAAGCCGCCTTGTTCATGCCCGACTCGTCGAGGCGCGCGTCCAGCACGTCCAGCCGCTCCTCGCGCTGGCTGCCGCCGACGATTTCGCCGATGCCCGGGACCAGTACGTCCATCGCCGCCACCGTGCGGCCATCGTCGTTCAACCTCATATAAAAGCTTTTGATTTCTTTAGGATAATTGACCAGCACCAGAGGTCCGCCGACATGGTCTTCCGCCAGATAGCGCTCGTGCTCGGACTGGAGATCCATGCCCCAGCGCACCGGAAACTCGAAGGAGCGGTCGGCCTTTTGCAAAATGCCGATCGCTTCAGTGTAATCCAGCCGCTCGAACGGCGACTGAACCACCTGTTCCAGCCGTCGGATACAGGTTTTGTCGATCCGCTGGGCGAAAAACGCCATGTCGTCGGCGCGCTCGGTCAGCAAGGCCTGGAAAATCGACTTCAACAGCGCTTCGGCCAGATCGGCGTTGGCGTGCAGATCGGCGAAGGCGGTTTCCGGCTCCACCATCCAGAATTCGGCCAGATGACGGCTGGTGTTGGAGTTCTCGGCGCGAAACGTCGGGCCAAACGTGTAAACTTTCGACAGGGCCAGACAGTAAGCTTCGACGTTGAGCTGGCCGGAAACGGTCAAAAAGGTCTCGCGGCCGAAGAAATCCTGGTCGAAATCGATGCCGCCCTCGGGCGTGCGCGGCGGATTGACCATGTCCAGGGTGCTGACCCGAAACAGCGCGCCGGCCCCCTCGCAGTCGCTGGCGGTGATGATCGGGGTATGCACCCAGAAATAGCCGCGCTCGTGGAAAAAGCGGTGAACGGCTTGGGCGAGGCAATGGCGCACCCGCGCCACGGCGCCGATGCTGTTGGTGCGCGGCCGCAGATGCGCCACCGTTCGCAGATATTCGAAGCTGTGCGGCTTGGGAGCGATAGGATAGGTTTCGGGGTCTTCGATCCCGCCGACGACCTCGATGGTCTCGGCCCGCAATTCCACCGCTTGGCCTTTGCCGGCGGAGGCGACCAGCTCGCCGGTGACCCGGATCGCGCAACCGGCGGTCAAATGCAACACTTCGCTCTGATAATTGGGCAATCCGGCCGGCACGATCACCTGAAGCGGCTCGAAACCCGAGCCGTCGTGAACGGTCACGAACGACAGACCCGCCTTGGAATCGCGGCGGGTGCGCACCCAGCCCTGCACGGTCGCCGACCGGCCCAAGGGGATTTGGCCGCCGAGCACGGCGGCGATGGCATGTGCGGACATCGGACGGTCTGCTCCCGAAAACGGCCGGCCCCGAAGGCTGGCCCGAGGCCGATCAAAGCTGTTCTTGGTATTTCTGGAAATGTTGCGCCTTGGCTTGACCGATCCAATCGTCCCGCCGAATGCGGCCCGCCGTCTTGATGGCGGCTTCGATCCGGTCGATGCCCGCCTCGTCCAGCGCGGCCAGTTGCCGGTAGCTGAGGATGCCTTGGGCGCGCAATTTCTTTTCCAGGGCCGGACCGATCCCGACAATCAATTTGAGATCGTCCGGCTGGGTCGGCGCGGGCGTTTCAACCGGCGCCTCGGCCACCGGGGTCGGCGCGGGTGCGGCGGCGGGCGGCGCCGGCGTTTCGACCAACGCCTCGGCCACGGGGGCGACCGCTACCGGTTCGACCGCAGCCTCGTTCGCGGCGACGGGCGCGGCGGGCGCGGCTTCGGCCACTCGGGAGGCTCGTTCCGCTTCGGCTCGTTCGGCGCTCGCGAATCCGCTACCCCGTCGCAGAACCGCGAAATATTCATCCCACCACTGGTTTTGGGTCTGCACCCAACGCTGCAACACCTCTTCCATTTGCCGTACCCAGACGGTCATGATTTCTGGCGCACCCTTTTCGCGGGCGACCTGATCCACCCATTGCCGCACCCAAGACGCTTCCTGCGCCAGCGTTTTTCTGACCGCCGCTTCCCAAGTCGCCAGATTCTTCAGATAGGTCTCCCGCCACGCTTCGACCCCCGCCGGCGGCTGGAACGGCACGGCCGAACACAGGCTGTCCCAAAGGCGTTTCTGGGCTTCGGTCCAGCTTTTGAAGATGTCCTCATTGATCCACGGCTTCACTATCGCTACCCTCCACGTTCAACCCAACATTCAGCCGTCAACCCCGAACCAGCATCATCCAGGATCGCGGATAGTGTCACGAACACAATCTTAGGACCGCGCGGCGGCGGAAGCCACATTTGTTGTTCGCGACCCGCTCCAACACGCCAGATTCATCGAGAAGTTATCGGGAATGGCGCAATGCGCGCGGGCGGACGGGCATTGCTATAATCTCCACCCTTGTCGCCGTTTGGCGCAAGCGGCCTCTTCACTCAACCCTCTGGAATTTGGCTATGGCGTTTTGGCAACGGCTGCGCGAAGACATCACCTGCGTGTTCGACCGCGATCCGGCCGCGCGCACCGTATTCGAGATTCTCGCGGCCTACCCCGGTATCCACGCCGTCTTGTTTCACCGCGTCCACCACGCGCTGTGGAACATGGGCCTGAAATGGCTGGCGCGCTTTCTATCGGCCGTAGCGCGCTGGCTGACCGGGATCGAAATCCATCCGGGCGCGAAAATCGGGCGACGGTTCTTCATCGATCACGGCATGGGCGTGGTCATCGGCGAAACCACGGAAATCGGCGACGATTGCACGTTGTACCAAGGCGTCACCCTGGGCGGCACCAGTTGGAACAAGGGCAAGCGCCATCCCACGCTGGGGAACAACGTGGTGATCGGGGCCGGCGCCAAGGTGCTGGGACCGTTCAAAGTCGGCGACAATGCCCGCATCGGCTCGAATTCCGTGGTGATCAAGGAAGTGCCGGCGAACGCCACAGTGGTGGGCGTGCCGGGCCGGGTGATCGAAGCCGACGAGATCGGCGCGGACGTGCGTCGCGAAATCGCCCGCAAGCTGGGGTTCGACGCTTACGGCGCCACGCCCGATTTGCCCGACCCGGAAGCGCACGCCATCAACCGGATGCTGGACCACATTCAATCGCTCGATGCCACCCTCCGGCAGCTTTGCAAGGCGCTGCGGGATGCCGGCATCGATCCCGGAGAGCTGTGCTTGGCCGAGCTGAAGGGCTGTGAATTGCATTCGGCCGCCAGCAAGAACGGCTGGCACGCCCAACAGGACGACGATGCGGTCAAACCCGACCGGAACGCCGCAGCCTCGGCCTGAAAGCCCCGCATGCTGGAGTTGAGCGCCGCCGCGCGGGAACATTTCGAGCATCCGCGCAACGCCGGGACCCTGGAGCCGAGCGGACCGGACGTGGCCGAGGCGCGGGTGGGCGAACCCGTCAGCGGCGACATCCTGCAACTGCATTTACGAACCGATGGCCGGGGCGCGATCATCGCTGTTCGATTCAAGGCTTATGGCTGCGGCTGGCTGATCGCCTGCGGCTCGCTGCTGACCGAATGCGTCGCGGGCCGGACGCCGGAAGAAGCCGGGCACTTTCGGCACCGCGAGCTGGTCGAAAAGTTGGCGATACCGCCAGCGAAACTGCATTGTGCCGTGCTGGCCGAAACCGCGCTCAAGGCGGCGTTGCGCGCCCTTGCGGCGAAATCGGCGACCCCTGACAATTCCTAACCGTTTGACGAGGAACTTAATCATGACGATTACCTTGACCGAAAAAGCCGCCGCCCGCGCCCGCGACTACCTTGCCAAGAAGGAACAGGCGCAGGGCTTGCGGCTGGGCGTGCGCAACACCGGCTGTTCCGGCTATATGTACACCGTCGGACTCGCCGACACGATCGATTCCGACGATCAGATATTCGAATCGCAGGGCGTCAAGATCGTGGTCAGCACCAAGAATTTGCCTTACCTGGAAGGCATGGAAGTGGATTACGCCAAGCAGGGGCTCAACGAGGGTTTTCGCTTCAACAACCCCAATGCCAAGGAAATGTGCGGTTGCGGGGAAAGCTTCAGCGTCTAAACAACGCGTTTCCCCTCGGACCCGCCCAGCACCCGCCCAAAACCAACCGGATTGGCGGACTCGGAAATGCTGGATATAGCGCGGAGGTTGCGGGAGGAACGCGGATACCGATGAAAACGGATAGCCTGTTTTACCGGCTGTTTCAGGAGTGGCCCGAACTGGTGCTGGAACTGGCGGGGCTGGAAACATCGGCCACGGGTTACACGCTGCGCGCCGAGGAGATCAAGCAAACGGGCTTCCGGCTGGATGGCGTGCTGGTCCCACCGGAGGATCGGCCGGACTGGCCGCTGGTGTTCGTCGAGACGCAGTTTCAACGCGATCCCGATTTTCACGCCCGCTGGTTCTCGGAACTGTTCCTGTATCTGTACCGGCGTCCGCCGCGCCGGGCGTGGCGGGCGGTGGCGATGTTCCCGAACCGGGCGACGGAGGGAACGGTGGAAGCGGCTTACGAGTTGCTGCTGGACCATCCCTGGATCAAGCGGGTCTATCTGGAAGAGGCGCTCCGCGAGCCGGCGCCGAGTCGGGGCGTGCGGGTGCTGGGCCTGATTCTAACCCCGCCGGCGGCGGTGGTGGCCGAGGCTCGGGCGTTGTTGGCGGAAGAACCTGCGGTGGATGGCGGTCCAACCGGCGTGGCGCTGGTGGACTGGGTGGAGACTTTGCTGGTGTACAAACTGCCGCGCCTGTCGCGGGAGGAGATCAGGAAAATGCTGGACATCTTCAATGTGGAATTGAAACAGACCCGCTTTTATCAGGAGGTGTTCGCCGAAGGATTGGAGGAAGGCCGGCAGGAAGGCCGGCAGGAAGGCCGGCAGGAAGGCCGGCAGGAAGGTTGGCGGGAAGAGCGCTTGCGCATCGCCCAGAGCTTGCTGGACGTGATCGCCGATGATCGGTTGCTGGCGGAGAAAACCGGCTTGAGCGTGGTCGAGGTGCGACAATTGCGGGACGCGGCGGGCGATTGAATTTGCCTTTGCCGATAGCTTGCCGACAAACGATCTCGGGAACGAGGGGATTTCAGGGTCTTGTTTTTCTTCGGGAAGCGATTTCCGGCCCGACCGTTTTCAGATAGGCCACATGGCTGCCCTTGCCCTGTTGGTGGGCAACATCCACGGGAAGTCTGCCAAGCTTATCGGGGGCCGCAGCATTCGCGCCAGCCTCGACGAGAATCCTGATCGTCTCCAGATCGCCGTGACCGGCCGCCCAATGCAGAGGCGTATAGCCGTTGGATTCGTGGAAATCGTGCCGCGCGCCGACCGACAAGAGGTAGCGAACGGCTTGGACACGACCCCACGCCGCCGCTCCAAACAATGCGGTTTCGCCAATCGAATCCCGCCAGTTCACGTCGGCTCCAGACTCCACAAGCCGCCTGACCTCATCGAGATCCCCGGCCCACACGGCAGCGTGTAGCGGAGACTCGGCAGCCCCATCTTTCGCTGTCGAATGTTGGTCAGAATACACAGGCGCCTCCAAAAAATTCCCCGTTCTCACTCCCACGCCGCCAGATCGGCGCGCACGATCCGAATCCGTTGCATGATCGCTTCCCGCTTGAGGTTGAACACCACCATCCCGACCGTGATGACCGTCCCCAGCCCGATCAGAATCAGCGCGCGGCTCATGGCCTGCTCGGGATAGAAGCGGGCCAGTTGCCCGGCCACGTTCAGCACCAGAAACGCCACGCCGGCATACAGGAAGGCGCGCACCCGCAGAGCGATACCGAGAATGATGCCGGTCAACGCCAGCGCCAGCGCCAATACAAATATCCACAGTTCCGGCCGCAAAAACACGTCCAGCCCCGCCCCGGCGTACAGCGCGCTCAACGCCGCCAACCGCGCCCCGCTCAACACCTTCGGCCGCAATTCCCGCCGGTGCAGATGCAACAGCACCAATACCGACACCGCCGCCGGCACGATGTAGAGCTGCCACAGCCCGTAGCGATCCGCCCACAGCGGCGCCCACAGATAAGCCGCGCCGTTCAGCGCTAGCACGCCGAGATAGAGCGGCAGCGGATTGCGCAAGGTGCCGGCCAGCGACAGATACAGCACGGCAGCGGCCAGCAACGCACCGCCGGTCCACGACGAGGCCAGTTGCCACGGCACGGTCACCAGCGCCAGCAACGGC
>WBZM01003040.1_pt1 | contig 13448 bp, 9 predicted proteins | sample 5204271 | NCBI WGS metagenome assembly WBZM01 (sample SAMN12344346, study PRJNA552823) | activated sludge metagenome | biome: Activated sludge suspended growth; feature: Nitrification reactor; material: Wastewater; isolation source: activated sludge from nitrification reactor of wastewater treatment...
GTGCACCTCGCCGCCGCCGACGAGGCGCGCCGCGCCGATCGGGCCGACCTGTTCGCCCGGGCCGCGCTCGGCCTCGGCGGCGACCTCCCGTCGACGCCACCCGTGAACCAGCCCGCCACCACGCTGGTGGAGCGCGCCCTCGAGTGGCACCAGGAGCCCAGCGCCACCCGGGCGCTCCTGCTGTGCCGCCTGGCCGAGCGCCGCCACCGCACCGATCCGGCGGCCACCCGTCGAGCCCTCGCCGACGAGGCCGTGGCGGTGGCCCGGGACCTCGGCGACGACGGGCTCCTCGCCCGGGTGATGCTCTCGCGGGTTCGGGCGCTGCACGGTCCCGCCGACCAGGCCGAGATGCTCGAGACCAGCGCCGAGGTGGACCGGATCGCCGCCCTCCTGCCCGATGACGCCCTCGCCGGGCTGACGGCAGACGCGGCGCGCGGCGAGCAGGTCTTCTGGGCGGCTGGCTGCGCGTCCTGCCACAGCGCCCCGGGTGCAGGCGGCGAGGGGCTTGTGATCCTGTCGGGCGGGCAGGCCTTCGCGTCGCCCTTCGGCACCTTCTACGCCCCGAACATCTCGCCCGACCCGGTTGCGGGCATCGGCGGCTGGTCCGCGCTCGATCTGGCCAATGCCATGCTGCGCGGCGTCTCGCCCGCGGGGCAGCATTACTACCCGGTCTTTCCCTACGCCAGCTATGCCCGGGCCGGATTGCAGGACATCGTCGACCTCAAGGCCTTTCTCGACACCTTGCCCCGATCGGCCGAGACGAGCCGCCCGCACGAGGTGGGCTTTCCCTACAGCATCCGCCGCAGCCTGGGTATCTGGAAGCGTCTCTACCTGTCGGACGACTGGGTCGTGAACGGTGACCTGACACCCGAGGAAACCCGTGGCCGCTATCTGGCCGAGGCGCTGGGCCATTGCGGCGAATGCCACACGCCACGCGGGCGGCTGGGGGGCATGGACAAGGCGCGCTGGCTGGCGGGTGCACCCGTGCCGGGCGGCAAGGGGAACTTTCCGAACATCACGCCCGCGCGGCTGAAGTGGAGCACGGCCGACATCGCCGAATACCTCAGGTCGGGCTTCACGCCCGACTACGACAGCGCGGGCGGCCACATGGCGCTGATCGTCCAGAACCTGGCCCGGCTGCCGGCCAGCGACCGCGCCGCCATTGCCGCCTATCTCGGGAAGGTTCCGCCGGTCGAGACGCCGGCCCCTGCACCGTCGCCGGCGCCCTGACAGCGCGCGCGGCGGCAACTCTGCCCCGCAGGTCCGCTCGTGGCGGCCGCCGGCCGGTCAGGCTCGGCCAAGCCGCTCCAGCCGCGCCGCCCTGAGCCGGGCGAAATCCTCGCCTGCGTGGTAGGACGACCGTGTCAGCGGCGTGGCCGAGACCATCAGGAACCCCTTGCCGTAAGCGGCCGTCTCATAGCCCTTGAACTCCTCGGGCGTGACGAAGCGGTCGACCCGGTGGTGCTTGGGCGTCGGCTGCAGGTACTGGCCGATGGTCAGGAAATCGACATCCGCCGCGCGCATGTCGTCCATCACCTGCCGCACGCCCTGCGCATCCTCGCCCAGCCCCACCATGATCCCCGACTTGGTGAAGATCGTGGGGTCGATCTCCTTCACCCGCTGAAGCAGGCGGAGCGAGGCGAAATACCGCGCGCCCGGCCGGACCGACGGGTAAAGCCCCGGCACGGTTTCAAGGTTGTGGTTGAAGACGTCGGGCTTGGCCGCCACCACGGTTTCCAGCGCCGAGGGCGCGCATTTCAGGAAATCGGGCGTCAGGATCTCGATGGTGGTGTCCGGCGAACGGTGACGCACGGCGCGGATCGTCTGGGCGAAATGCTCGGCCCCGCCGTCCTCAAGGTCGTCGCGGTCGACCGAGGTGATGACCACATGCTTCAGCCCCAGCGTCGCCACCGCATGGGCCACGCGGCCCGGCTCGAAGGCATCCAGCGTCTCGGGCTTGCCGGTGGCGATGTTGCAGAAGGAACAGCCGCGCGTGCAGATGTCGCCCATGATCATCATGGTGGCGTGCCCGGCACTCCAGCATTCGCCGACGTTGGGGCAGCCCGCTTCCTCGCACACCGTCACCAGCTTGTTGGTGCGCAGGATGTCGCGGGTGTCCTTGTAGCCCTGCGAGGTCGGCGCCTTGACGCGGATCCACGACGGCTTCTTCGGCTGTTCCTGATCGGGGCGGTGCGCCTTCTCGGGGTGGCGCTGGCCGGGGATCTTCAGGTCACGCATGGCGGGGGCTCCGCGAAGGGGGGATGGGCGTCCTTTCGCATGCCCGAACGTCAGGGGCAATGGCCCATGCCGCGGCAGGGCGCCTCAGCGCCGGGCAATCAGCCCTTCAAGATAGACCGCGCAGCCGGTCAGCGCGGCATAGTCGTCCTCGATCACATGCACGGCGAACTGCGCCATGAAGTCCGAGAATCGCCCCTTGTCGCGGAAGGCCTCGGCAAAGCCGAAGCGCTGAAGCCAGGGCGCGAACGCCCGCGCCACGCCGCCGATCAGGTAGACCCCGCCGAACGGCAGGTGGATCAGGCACAGATCACCCGCCACCTTCGCCAGCGTCCGCACGAAGACCTCGCCCGCGTGCGCCGCCAGCGGGTCGTCCCCGGCGGCCATCGCCGCCATGATGTCGGCCGCGCGCCTTTCCTGCGGATGGCCCGCCTCGGCCGAGGCCCAGGCATAGACCCGCTCGAGCCCGCGGCCCGACAGCACATCCTCGACCCCCGGGAAGCCGTGCGCCCGTTCGACGAAGTGCAGAAGGCGCAGTTCGGTCCCGTTGCGCACCGGCAGGCTGGCGTGGCCGCATTCCGACGCCGCCACGATCCGCCCGCCCGGCCCCTCGTGGACCGGCGCGGCATTGAACCCGGTGCCCACCCCGATCACAAGTTGCGATGCGCCGGGGCGCGGGCAGGCAGCGCCTTCGATCACGGGGCGCAGCGCTCCCGGCTCCAGATGCCCCAGTGCATGGCCCTGCGCCTGAAGATCGTTCAGGACCGCAACCGTCTCGGCGCGCGTCACGGCTGCGATGCTGTCCCCGTCGATGGTCCAGTCCAGGTTGGTCAGCCTGGCCACGCCGTCGCGCACCGGCCCCGCGACCGCCACGCAGGCCCCGGCGCAATCGACGCCCCCCTGGCTGGCAAGGTAGTCGGCAAGAACGGCATCCAGCCCCGGATGGGCCGCATTCGGATAGCGCCGGATCGTGTCGCGCAGAACCGTCCGGCCGCGCGACAGCGCCACGCGGGTATTCGTCCCGCCCAGATCGGCCAGAAGCGTCAGGGTATCGGCGGGTGCGCTCATCTCTGTCTTCCCTGCAGACGGCCGTGGCCAGCCCTTGATAGGACGCCTTCGCAGGGCGCAGCAAGCCGGTCGCGCGGCCGGGGGTGCGATCGCCGGGAGGGGGCAGACGGCGGCGCGGGCTTCGGCATCGGGTGGGGGGCGGCCATCTGCGCCGCCAAGGGTAGAAGCTGAGCAATTGTCAGTTCAAAAACAGGAATTTGCACAAATATCTTCCGGTCATTTCGGCGCTTTGCAGCGTCCCCGGCGCAACAAGGCAAACCCGGCGATGCCAGCTTTTGGCGGTGCGCAGGAATATTCACCAAATCATTGATTATGTTTAATATAATTTGCCATGCACCGCCTTGCGCTCGCCTGTCCGGGCGATCCCGTTGGCATGACCGCCCAAGGGCGCGCAATCCGCTTCATGCACCCGGGCGGGCTTCGGCAGCGCCGCACGCATGGCAGCAAGACCCGCTGGGGCTCTGGTGGGCGCACCGTGGCAGCATGCTGACCGGAAGGCGACAGAAGATGTGAAAAGTGCAATGTTTTCACATAATGGACGCAATTATACGTACAAAAGATCGAAAATGGTCAACTCATGACATCGCCCGCCCGAATGTCGCCGAAGGGCCGGGAACGAATCCCGCGCCCGGTTCGCTGATGGCGCGCCATGGCCAGGCGGAGGGTGCCATCCCCGGCAGCGTCCCCGCCCTCCATCGCCTTCTCGGCATGGCGGTGCCGGGCGGGACTTCCTGAATCGTCACAGGATGTTAACCGACCGTGCCGTCTCATGCTGCGATGGAAATCACCGATACGCCCGACGAATCCCTGCCGTTCAGCCGTCTGCCGCTTCAGCAGTCGCCGGCCTACGGCACGACGCTCGGCCTGCTTGGCGCGGCGGTGCGGCGGCTGACCGCGCGCGCGGGCGGCGCGCCGATCGGGCAGGCGCTGATCGTGGCGCGGCGCATCGGCCCGCTCCGGCTTTCGGTTGTTAGCCGGGGGCCCCAGTGGCTGGGCGACGGGACTGACGTGTCTACCGCCGACTTTCTGCGCATCGCGGCGCGCGGCGCCGGCATCCTGGCCGCCACGCCCGAAACGCCGGTCGCGGGCGGCGGGCTTGTCCCGCTTTTTCCCCCGCGCCGCATCGCCCTGGTGCCGCTGTGGCCCGATCCGGCAGTCATGCGCGCAGGCCTCAGGCCGAAATGGCGTCGCCGCCTGCAACAGGCCGAGGCCGCCGGCCTGACCCTTCGCCGCCACGGCGCCGCCGCCGATCCGCGCTGGCTTCTGGCGGCGGACCGCGCCGCGCAGCGCGCCAGCGGCTACCGCGCGCTGCCGCCGGCCTTCACGCTGGCCTGGCAGGTGGCCGACCCGCAGGCGTTGCGCATCTATTCGGTGCAGCGTGGCGGCCAATGCGTGGCGGCGGCCGCCTTCCTGCTGCACCGGCCCTGGGCCAGCTACCACATCGCCTGGGCCGCGCCGGAAGGGCGCGACACCGATGCCCCGCGCTTTCTGCTGTGGCGGGCGATGGCCGACCTTGGCGCCGAAGGCTACACCATGCTCGACCTTGGTATCGAGGGTCCGCCCGGGCTTGCCGCCTTCAAGCGCGGCACGGGGGCGGACCTGGAAACGCTCGGGCAGACGGCGCTCATCCTGCCGTCGCGCTGCCCTCGTCGAGGCGGATCACCGGGCGCATGGCCCGCAATTCGGCCTCGGGCAGATGGCATTTGACCAGGTGGCCCGGCGCCAGTTCGCGCATCGGCGGCAGGTCGCGGTCGCACAGCCCGCCCGCAACCTTTGCCTTCCAGCGGCAGCGGGTCTGGAACGGGCAGCCCGGTGGCGGGTTCATCGCGCTGGGGATGTCGCCTTCCAGCACGATGTGTTCCTTCTTCACCCTTGTATCGGCGATGGGCACCGCCGACAGCAGCGCCTCGGTGTAGGGGTGGTAGGGCGGCGCGAAGACCTGCTCGGTCGTGCCGATCTCGACCACATGGCCGAGGTACATCACCATCACCCGGTCGCTCAGGTAGCGCACGATCGACAGGTCATGGCTGATGAACAGCAGCGTCGTGCCGTTCTGGCGCTGGATGTCCATCAGCAGATCCGTCACCGCCGCCTGCACCGAGACATCCAGCGCGCTGACCGGTTCGTCCGCCACCACGACCTTCGCCCCGCCGGCAAAGGCCCGCGCGATCCCCACGCGCTGCTTCTGCCCGCCCGACAACTGGCGCGGCATCCGCTCGGCGAAGGCGCGCGGCAGCTTCACCAGGTCAAGCAGTTCCAGCATCCGCGCCTGCCGCTCGCCGTCGCTGGCGCCCACCCCGAAGATCTCGAGCGCCCGCACGATCTGCCGGCCCACGGTCATCGACGGGTTGAGCGTGTCGAAGGGGTTCTGGAACACCATCTGAAGGCCCGACACCGTTTCGGTCTGCCGGTCCTCGATCGGGGTCGACTGAACCTCCTGCCCGTTCAGCACGATCCTGCCCGACGTCGCTGTTTCCAGTCCCATCAGCACCTTGGCCAGCGTCGATTTCCCGCAGCCCGATTCGCCGACGATGGCCAGCGTCTCGCCGCGCCGCGCCTCGAAGCTCAGGCTTTCGTTGGCCTTGACCACGCGGGCTGCGCCGCCGCCGAAGATGCCGCCGCTGCCGACCTCGTAGTACTTGCGCAGGGCGTCCATCGTCAGCACCGGGTCGCCAACGGGCGCGCGGGGCGGCCGCGCGGCCACGGCGGGCGGCGCGGACCAGTCGATTTCGGCCATGCGGATGCAACGGGTCGCGTGCCGTTCGGCCCCGGGCACCGTCACCATCGGAATGTCGGCCGCATCGCAGCGCCCGGCGACGAAATAGGAACAGCGCGGGCCGAAGTTGCAGCCGGGCGGGCGTTCGTGGGGCAGGGGGAAGTTGCCGGGAATGGCGACCAGCGGGCGTGTGGTCTTGTCGGCGCCCGGCAGCGGGATCGACCGGAACAGCGCCTGTGTATAGGGGTGGCGCATCCGGTCGAAGACCTCGCCCACGGCGCCGGTTTCCACGGCCTCGCCCGAATACATCACGCACAGCCGGTCGCAGACATCGAGGATCAGGCCGAGGTTGTGGCTGATGAACAGCATCGACGTGCCGTATTTCACCCCGAGTTCCCGCACCAGATCGACGATGCCCGCCTCGACCGTCACGTCGAGCGCGGTGGTCGGCTCGTCGAGGATCAGCAGCGCCGGCTTCGACATCAGCGCCATGGCGATGACGATGCGCTGCTGCTGGCCGCCCGACAGCTGGTGCGGATAGGCGCGCAGGATGCGGTCGGGGTCGGGCAGGCGCACGTCGGCGACGATCTGGCGCGCGCGCGCCCAGGCCTCGGCCTTGCCCAGCCCCTCGTGCAGGATCGGCACCTCGGCCAGTTGCGCCCCCACCCGCATGGCGGGGTTGAGGCTTGCCATCGGCTCCTGGTAGATCATGGCGATCTGGCTGCCGCGGATGGCGCGCAGCTCGCGTTCCGACATCGTGGTCAGGTCACGGCCCCTGAAACGGATCTTGCCGCCGGTGATCCGGCCGGTCTTGCCCAGGTCGCGCATCACCGCCAGCGCCACGGTCGACTTGCCGCAGCCGGATTCGCCCACGAGGCCCATCGCCTCGCCCGGCATCACGGCGCAGGAAAAGTCCATCACCGCCGGGATTTCGCGGGCGCGGGTGAAGAACGAAATCGACAGGTTCTCGATCTCGAGGATGGGGGTCTGCAGGTCAGTCATTGCACCCTCCGTTCCGTCGGTCCGCGCCCCGGGGCTCTGCCCCGGACCCCGGAGTATTTGCGCAAAGAAGAAGCAGCATTGCCGTCAGTCCTTCAGGCTTTCCTCGCGCAAGGCGTCGGCCAGCAGATTGAGCCCCAGCACCAGGCTCATGAGCGCCAGCGCCGGCACGATCGCCGGATGCGGCGCGATGGTCAGAAGCTTGCGCCCGGCGTTGATGGTCGATCCCCAGTCGGGGCTTTCGGGGGAAACGCCGAGCCCGAAGAAGCCCAGCGTGCCAAGCAGGATGGTGGTGTAGCCGATGCGAAGGCAGAAATCGACGATGAGCGGCCCGCGGGCGTTGGGCAGGATCTCCCACAGCATGATGTACCACGGGCCTTCGCCGCGGGTCTGGGCGGCGGCGACGTAGTCGCGCGACCGGATGTCCATGGTCAGGCCGCGCACGATGCGAAACACCGTCGGCGCGTTGACGAAGACGACCGAGACGAAGACGTTCAGCAGGTTCGGGTCCATGCCGAAGACGCCCAGCGGATCGGCGTTGAACGCCAGCCCCGACCAGGCCCAGAGCCCGAGGACCAGCACCGCAGCCAGATAGAGATTGCGCCGCGCGGGCTGGGTGTGGAAGCGGCTGTTGACCAGCGTGGCGAAGAAGACGACCGGAAACAGGAACAGCACGGCCGCAAGCACGATGGGAATCCCGGTCGAGCGGATCTCGGGCGTGACCAGCAGGTAGAACAGCAGGATCACCGGAAAGGCGAGCACCAGGTTCGCAAGGAACGACAGCACCGTGTCGAGCCGCCCGCCGCTGTAGCCCGCCGGCAGGCCCAGCGTGATGCCGACGAGGAAGGCGAAGGTCGTCGCTGCCGGCGAGATCGCCAGCACCCGCCGCGCCCCCATCACCATGCGCGAGAAGACGTCGCGCCCCAGGCTGTCGCCGCCCAGCAGGTACCAGCCGGCGCCGTCGGGGGCGGGGCTGCCGGGCGGCTTGTTCTTGAGCCCCGAAAGCTGGGACAACGCATCGTGGGTCACGATCCGGTCGGCGAAGATCGCCGTGAACACCCAGAAGAACACGATGGCCAGCCCGATCATCCCCGGCAGGCTGTCAAAGAGCTTGCCGTAAAGCCCGAGCCGCCGCTTGAAGCGGATCGACACCGCGAAGGTGACGGCCAGCGCAGCCCAGACCGGCAGGAACTGCCGGCCGACCGCTGCAAGGATTTCGCCCCAGGAAAGCGCGTCCATGTCAGCCCACCCTGATGCGCGGATTGAGGAAGGCATAGCCCACGTCCGACAGCAGCTGCGTCAGCAGCACCACCGCGACCGCCACGACCGAGCAGCCCAGAAGCAGGTCGATGTCGTTGTTGCCGGCCGCCTGCACCAGCGTCCAGCCGAAGCCCTTGTAGGAAAACAGCGTCTCGACGATGACGACGCCGTTCAGAAGCCAGGGGAACTGCAGCATGATGACCGTGAACGGCGCGATCAGCGCGTTCCTGAGCGCATGCCTGATGACGACGTTTCCGAAGCTCACGCCCTTGAGCCGCGCGGTGCGGATGTATTGCGCCGTCATGACCTCGGCCATGCTCGCCCGCGTCATCCGGGCGATGTAGCCGATGCCGTAAAGCGCGATCGTCAGCACCGGCAGGAAGAAGTTCTCGAAGGTGATGTCGTCCATCGCGCTGGTGGCATTGCCCTTGAACCACTTCAGCCCGACGAGTGACGACGAAAACACCACGATCAGGATCACGCCCGAGACGTATTCGGGCGTCGCCGTCGTGGCGATGGAAAAGGTCGATAGCGTGCGGTCAAGCTTCGATCCCTCGCGCATGCCCGCCAGAACGCCGATCAGCAGCGATGCCGGCACCATCAGCGCCATGACCCAGAACATCAGGATTCCGGTCAGCGACAGCCGCGTGCCGATGACCTGCGCGACCGGCTCCTTGAACACCGTCGACATGCCCCAATAGCCCTGCAGGACACCGCAGAACCGCGGCGAGACCTCGGGCATCCGGCCGCGCATCAGGCAGCGGCCGCGCGTCTCGCCGGAATTGTCCGTCTTGACCCAGCCGGGCGCGACCCCCAGCCATTCGCCGTAGCGGCGCACCAGCGGCTGCGAAAATCCGTTCTTGTCCAGCCAGCTTGCCACGTCGGCATCGCTCATCCGCGCGCTGCCTTCCGATTTGGCCAGCTTTTCCAGGTTCGGCGGCAGATTGGTCAGGTAGAAGACGACGAAGGTCAGGCATATCGCCGTCAGGACCATCGTCGCCAAGCGCCTGAGCAGGAATTTCACCATCGTGTGGTCGGACCTTTCGGCGAAGCGGGCGGCGGCAGGGCCGTCCGCGTCATCACTGCCGGCGCGCGGGCACAAGCCCCCCGCGCGCCGCGGTCGTCAGCTGTCGGGCCTCAGGCGTCCAGCCACCACTTGTAGTGATGATGCTCGAAGGTGGCGTGGGCCTCGGCCCCCTTCACCGTGGGCTTCGCATGCCGGTAGATCGACCGCCAGAACGGCTGGATCACCACCCCGTCGTCCTGCATCAGCTTCTCGAGCTTCGCCGTCACCTCGCGCCGCTTGTCTGCGTCCGCGATCGACAGCGCCTCGGCCAGCGTGGCGTCGAACTCGGGGTTGTTGTAGGCCGTCTCGTTCCAGGCCGCGCCCCCCTTGTAGGCAAGGGCCAGAACCTGCACGCCCAGGGGCCGCATGTTCCATTCGGTGGCCGAGAACGGGTACTTGAGCCAGTCGTTCCAGAAGGTCGACCCCGGCAGGATCGTGCGCTTGATCTTGATGCCCGCGTCGCGGATCTGCGCCGCGACAGCATCGCAGGTCGCCGCCTGCCAGTTGTCGTCCAGCGAAATCAGCTCGAACTCGGTCTCGGCATGGCCGGCCTCGTCGATGGCGGCCTTTGCCTTGGCCGGATCGACCGTCAGCGGGTCGAGCTTGGCGTATTCCGGGTGGATCGGGCAGACGTGGTGGTTTTCCGCGACAAGGCCCATGCTGGCATAGCCCAGTTCCAGAACCACGTTGTTGTCCACCGCCAGTTGCAGCGCCCTGCGGACGTTGACGTTGTCATAGGGCGCGGCCTCCTGGTGGAAGCGCACGGCCAGCGTGGCCGAGGTGACGGCTTCCGAAGCCGTCCAGCCCAGCCCGTCGAACACGACGACGAAGTCGCCCTCGGTGCGGTAGTTCGCGTCGATCTCGTCGGCTTCGGCGGCGGCGACAACCGCGGCAGGGTCGGTCCCGAGGTCGATGTATTCGATCCGGTCAAGGTAGGGGCCGCCGTACACGGCCGTGCCCCACCAGGTGTGGTCGGTGTTCCTGACCAGCACCTGCTTGACGCCGATCTCGTTCGTCTCGGGCTTGTAGGGGCCCGTCCCGATCGGGTTGGCGGCGGTGTCGCCGTCGACATAGGACTTGTGCACGATCGCCGCCGGATAATCCGCCATCCCCGGAATGATGGTGATGTCGGGGGCCTTGAGCTTCAGGACCACCGTATGGGCATCGCTTGCCGTCACCGCGCCGTCGCGCGGCTGCAGGATCTTCACCTCGACGGTCTTGGACGCGTCGTTCGGATCGGGCGCCGTCTCGGTGATCTGGTCGCAAAGCGACTCCATGCGCGTCGCCATCGAGTTGCCTTCGACCCGACCGTCGCACCAGCGCAGGATGTTGTGGACCACGTCATCGGCGGTGAAGTCGTCGCCGTTGTTCCACTTCACGCCCTGACGGACATGCAGCGTGTATTCGGTCGCGTCGTCGTTGACGTCCCAGCTTTCCAGCAGCATGCCGCGGAACGAACCGTCGTTGTTGTATTCCACAAAGTAGTCCAGCCAGCCGCGGGCGAAGTTAGCCAGTTCCGACCAGTCCCAGGTGCGGGGGTCCTTGCCCGCCCGCGTCTCCATGTTCATCCTCAGCGTGCCGCCTGCCTTGGCTTCCTGTGCCAGCGCCTTCGGCGCGGCCAGTCCGATCAGGCCATAGGCCGCCGTGGCACTGACGCCCAGCGCCGAGGCGCGGGTCAGGAATTCACGGCGGCTCAGCAGGCCGGCGCGGTATTCGCCGGCATAAAGCTCGGCGCTGGGATGCAGGCGATCAGGCAAGTCATGCTTGGTCATGTCGTACTCTCCCTTGGGGACGCGGCGGCGCGCCCGGCTGTTGGTGTTGACCACGCGTCTCTGGGCGCGCTTGTTCCGGGCCCCTGACCCGGCGTTCGTTCATTCCCGCATGTTTTGGCAATGACCGTCAACGCACGCTTTCGGCACTCCGGCGTCTGTTTGCGACATTATGATGTTTCGCTCTGCATGCCGCGCTGCGGCAATGGTGGCGCAGACATCCGGGGCATGGCGTCGCGCCGCAGGCGTGTCAGCCCTGGCGGCGGAAGGCCGACGGAGTCTTGCCCGTCCGGCCCTGGAAGGCGCGGGTGAAGTAGGCCGCCGAGGTGAAGCCCAGCGTGCGTGCCACCTCGGCCACGGGGATGCGCGTCTCGCTCAGCATGCGCCGCGCCTCGAAGATGACGCGGTCGTGCAGCAGGTCCGAGGCCGACCGGCCGCAGGTCTGTTTGCAGACGCGGGTCAGGTGCGTGGGCGTCACGCCAAGCGCCTGCGCGTAGTGGCTGACGCCGTGGCCAGACCGGAAATCGCGTTCCAGAAGTTCCGCGTAGCGCCCCGCCAGCCGCCGTGCCGCGTCGGGACGCGGCGTGTCCGCCTCGGCAAGCGCGATCTGCCGTTCAAGCCAGACGCCGAGCAGGCCCAGGTAATGATGCGCCGCCCGGTCGTGCGCCGCCCGGTCGCTTTCCAGTTCGCGCTGGATCGAATCCAGAAGGATCGTCAGCTCCCCCTGCGTTCCGGCGTCGCGGATGCGCAGGTGACGGGGCTGCGCGGGCAGGTTCAGGTCGTTGCCGCGCCCGAAGAACAGGGCCGTGCCGAAGGTCTGGCCGCCGACCTCGAAGCCGTGCATCACCCCCGCCGGGATGAAGATCGCGTTATGCGCCCCGTAGCCGCGCGTCACGCCGCCCACGGTGATCCGGCCCTGGCCGCGCGTGAACCACAGAAGAAGCGGTTCGGACAGCGACCGCATCGCCTCGACCCGCCAGCGGCCTGCCGCGGCAAGGCGCGGAATCGGCACGATGCGTACCGGCGCCGGTCCGGTTTCGGGCAGTTGCACGACATTTGCCGCGGCGCGGGCGGGCGCCGCTTCCGCGGATTTCGCGCGTGGCTTGCGCGGGATCCTGGCCCGCGCCGCTTCGGGTCCGGCCGGCTTGGCCGCAGCCGCCGGCGTGGCCGGCGCAGCAGCGGGCTGATCCGCGAATTGCGACAGCGGCGTGCCCGAGAAGATCTTCACCTGAGCGGTTCCGTGACAGTGTCCGTCGCGGGCGACACTAGGCAGCCGCGCCGGAAAACCCAAGGGAAAAACGAACGGAATCAATCCGATCGGCGACCCGTGGCCGACGTGTCACGCCGGCGCGACCTGCCGCCACGCCGCCATCCGGCTGCGCAGCCACGTCCTTTGGCGCTTGGCGTAGCGGCGCGAGGCAAGCTTGGCGGCAGATGTTGCGTCGGCCAGCGACATCGCCCCCATTAGATGCGCCACCAGCTCGGGCGCGCCGATGGCCCTGGCCCACAGGGCGGATGGATTCCAGATCGGCAGGATCGCGCGCACTTCGTCCAGCGCCCCCTCGGCCATCATGGCGTCGAACCGCCGGTCGATGCGCGCGTTCAGCCAGTCGCGCCCTGCCGCAAGGACCAGCGCCTGCGCGCGGTCCGGCGGCAGAAGCGGCGCGGCCTGCGCCTCCTGCCATTCCGCCAGCCCCCGTCCCGTGGCGCGCAGCACCTCCCAGGCCCGCTGCACCCGCGCCGGGTTCATCGGGTCGAGCCGGGCCGCCGTCGCCGCGTCGACCTCGGCCAGCATCGCCGCCAGCCCCCGCGCCGCCAGCCGCGCGTCCGCCTCGGCGCGCACCTCGGCCGGCACCGCCGGCACCTCGGCCAGCCCCCCGGTCAGCGCCGACAGGTAAAGCCCGGTGCCGCCCACGACGATCGGGCGCGCGCCGCCCTCCAGCACCCCGGCCACCTCGCGCAGCCAGTGGCCCACCGAATAGTCCGCCCCGCAGGGCAGGTGCCCGTACAGAAGATGCGGTGCCCGTGCCAGATCGCGCGGCCCCGGCCGCGCCGACAGCACCCGCCAGCACGACCAGACCTGAAGCGCGTCGGCATTGACGATAACGCCCCCCTGCGTCTCGGCGATCCGCAGCGCCAGTTCCGACTTGCCCGAGGCCGTCGCCCCCGCGATCACCACCGGCCGTTCGGGGTCCAGCTCGTCGATCAGCCCCTGCCAGTCCGCCATGCCGCCCAGTCCTTCCGAATTCTTCCGCGGGGGCCGATCTTTCCCCCTTATCCCCGGTTGAACCCGGCACGATTTTCCGACATTTTGCGCCGGAATTATCCGGGCCTC
>WBZM01003044.1_pt1 | contig 13441 bp, 12 predicted proteins | sample 5204271 | NCBI WGS metagenome assembly WBZM01 (sample SAMN12344346, study PRJNA552823) | activated sludge metagenome | biome: Activated sludge suspended growth; feature: Nitrification reactor; material: Wastewater; isolation source: activated sludge from nitrification reactor of wastewater...
TCACGCTCGGCGCGACGCAGGGCCTCAGGATCTGGAAGCTGCCGGTGCCGCGCCTCGGCTTCGGCTACCGCTTCGGCGACGGCCTCGAGGTGTACCGGCTGGTCATCGGCTCGCCGTACTGAGGCCCGCCGCCCCGGCGCCGCCGTCAGGCGGCGTACACCGGGTACGTCGGGTCGTACATCTGCGCGCGCATGAAGCCGAGCAGGTCGTCCGGCCGGTCGATCTCCGCCAGTCCCCGCGCGAAGGCGACTTCGGCGACGGCCGCCGCGATGCGCGCCGAGACCTCGCGCACGCCGCGCAGCGGCGGGTACAGGCTGCCCTGGGCGAGGTCCGCCTCGCTGGTGCACGCGGCGAGCGTGCGTGCCGCCACCATGAACATCTCGTCGGTCACGCGCGTCGCGCGGACGGCGACGACGCCGAGCCCGACCCCGGGGAAGATGTAGGAATTGTTGCCCTGCCGCGGCACGAACTGCCGGCCGCCGACCGTGACCGGATCGAAGGGGCTGCCGGACGCGAACAGCGCCTTGCCGCCGGACCACGCGTAGGCCTGTTCGGCCGTGCATTCCGCCTTCGAGGTCGGGTTCGACAGAGCGAACACGATCGGACGCTCGTTCAGTCGCGTCATCTCTTCGATGACCTCGCGCGTGAACGTGTTGGGCGTCGCGCCGACGCCGATGATCGCGGTGGGCTTCAGTTCGCGCACCGCCGCGAGGAAGTCGGCCACCGGCGCGTGCTCGTGCGCGTAGGGCAGCTTGTGCTCGGCGAGCCCGGTCCGGCTGGCCACGACGAGGCCCTTCGAATCCACCATCCAGCAGCGCCGGCGCGCCTCCTCGGGCGTGAGGCCGTCGGCGACCATCGCTGCCGCGAGCAGGTCGGAGATGCCGGTGGCGGCCTCGCCGGCCCCGAGGCACAGGAACCGCTGCTCCGCCATGCGCAGCCCGGTCACGCGCAGCGCCGAGAAGATGCCGGCGACGGTCACGGACGCCGTGCCCTGGATGTCGTCGTTGAAGCAGCAGACGCGGTCGCGGTAGCGCTTCAGCAGCCGGAAGGCGTTGTGGTTCGCGAAGTCCTCGAACTGCACGACCACGCCCGGGAACACGAGTTGCGTCGCCTCGATGAATTCCTCGACGAGTTCGTCGTAGGCCGCGCCGGTGAGCCGGGGCTGGTTGATGCCGATGTACAGCGGATCGTCGAGCAGCGCCTGGTTGTTGGTGCCGACGTCGAGCACGATCGGCAGGCAGCGCCAGGGGTGCAGGCCGGCGAGCGCCGTGTACAGCGCCAGCTTGCCGATGGGAATGCCCATGCCGTTGGCGCCGAGGTCGCCGAGGCCGAGGATGCGCTCGCCGTCCGTGACGACGATCATCGCCGCGTCGCGGCTCGGCCAGTTGCGCAGCACCTGGGCGATGCGCCCGCGGTCGGCGGCCGAGATGAACATGCCGCGCGGCCGGCGGTAGATGTGCCCGTAGTTCTGGCAGGCGAGGCCGACGGTCGGCGTGTAGATGATCGGCATCAGCTCGTCCGGGTTCTCCATCACCACCCGGAAGAACAGCGCCTCGTTGCGGTCCTGCAGCGCCTCGATGAGGATGTACTTCGACAGCGGCGTGGTCAGCCGGTGAAAGTTCTCGAGCACGCGCTGGACCTGCAGTTCCTGCGTGCCGACGTGCGGCGGCAGCAGGCCACGCAGGCCGAGCGCGTCCCGCTCCTGGTCCGTGAAGGCCGTGCCCTTGGTGAGTTTCGGATCCCGCAGCAGCGCGGAGCCGCGCGGGAACCACTCCGGCACGGGCGGAAGTGCCGGTCGTCGAGTCCTGGTCTGGGTCATCGGGTTACCCCGTCTTGTCATCCGCGGATGCTAGGCCGCGGGACGCGGCCGACACAGCGGGATTTCCCGCAGTGCCATGCCGGTGCCGCGCGGCCGGCGCGCCGGCCGCCGCCGCGCGCCCCCCGGATCCCTTAGAATCCGCGGCGTGACGACGCTGCGCTGGGATGCACACACCTGCCTGCCGCTGAACCCGGCCGCCGACTTCGCGCCGCTGGAGCGGTTCCGCGCACTCGGCGTGAACTACGTCTCGGTGAACGTCGGGATGGACATGAACGCGGTGCCGCAGGTGATGGCCGTGATCGCCGCCTTCCGCGCGAAGCTCGCCGCGCGGCCGGACCTGTACGTGATCCCGGAGTCGGTCGCGGACGTCGAGCGGGCGGCCGCCTCCGGCCGGCTCGCGGTCGGCTTCGATCTCGAGGGCGCGCTGCCGCTGCTCGACGATCCCGCCATGCCGGCGCTGTACGCGCGGCTCGGCGTGCGCCAGATCCACTTCGCCTACAACCGCAACAACAGCGTCGCCGACGGCTGCCACGACGTGGAGCGCGGACTCACCGCGCTCGGTCGCCGCATGGTCGCCGCGGTGAACGACGCGGGCCTGCTGATGGACTGCTCGCACACGGGCCGTCGCTGCTCGCTCGAGATCATGTCGGCGTCGCGCCGGCCCGTGGTGTTCAGCCACGCCAATCCGCTGGCACTGGCCGCGCACGGCCGCAACGTCACCGACGAGCAGATCCGCGCCTGCGCGGCCACCGGCGGCGTGGTGTGCATCTCGAGCGTGTCGGCGTTCCTCGGCGTGGCCGCGCCGGCCGCGGCCGACGTGGCGCGGCACGCGGCCTACGTCGCCGACCTCGTCGGCGCGCGTCACGTCGGCATCGGTCTCGACATCGGCTGGCGCCAGGCCGGCCTCGAGGACTGGCCGGCCGGCAGCGTCGATCCGGCGTACTGGTGGCCACGCTCCGCCGGCTACGACTTCGCGATCGCGCGCATGGCGTACGCACCCGTCGAGGCCTGGCAGGAACTGCCGGCCGAACTGCGCCGGGTCGGCATGCACGACGACGAGGTCGCAGGCGTGCTCGGCGGCAACATGGCGCGGGTCGCGGCCGAGGTGTGGCCGGGCTGAACCCGCGGACGGATCAGTCCACCGCGTTCGGCGGGTCGGGGTCCGCGTCCCAGCCGGGCGCGGGAGGCGGCACCTTCGCGAGCCACTCACCGATCAGGCGCACGTGCTCCCGCTCTTCCTCGGCCATCTCGAGTGCGGCGGCCCGGACGTCCGCCGGCACGCGCGCGCCGGCGAAGCCCTCGAAGAACGCCACGGCGCGCCGCTCGTTGTGCTCCGCGAGCCTGAGCGCGTGGTGCGCGGTCATGAGGTAGTGCAGGTCGCCGGGATCGGTGGTCTCCGGCGCCTCCGGCGTTTCCCAGGCGTATGCCCAGGCCGCCGGCGCCGCCGTCCAGCCCATGCGCGCGAGGATCTGGTCGCGGTGCCGGCCCTCGATGCGCGCCAGCCTCGCGAACAGGCCCGCCACCTCGCGGTTGTTGTGCGCGACCATCAGCTCGGCCAGTTCCTCGTAGCGCTCGGCCGCCTCGACTTCCATGGCGCAGGCGTAGGCCATGAAGTCCTCGACCGTGCGCGGCAGCTTGCGGGGGCTCACAGCGCGAACCTCGCTGCGAGATCCTCGACGCTGCGCGGTGCCTGCGCCACGCGTGGCCGGTACGCGGGCCGCGCGCCGCGGTAGAGCACGCCGAGGTCGAAGCCGTCGTCGCGCAGCAGGCGCCGGGCAGCACGCGCCAGGTCCGTCGTCGGCTTGAAGCCGTCGTTACGCACCATCTTCTTCCACTCGAGTTGCTCGGGCCGGAAGGTGATGCACGGCGACAGCACCTCGATGAAGGAAAAGCCCGGGTGGCGCACGGCCTCGACGATCAGGCCGGCGAGCCCGTTCGGATCGCCGGTGTAGCCGCGGGCGATGAAGTTCGCGCCGGAGGCGAGCGCGATCGTGAGCGGCAGGAACTCGCGCAGTCCCGTGCCTTCCGGGGAGAGCTTGGAATCCCAGTCGGGTTCCGTCGTCGGCGAGGGCTGGCCCTTGGTCATGCCGTACACGCGGTTGTCCATCACGATGTAGGTCATGTCGACGTTGCGGCGGCAGGCGTGCAGGAAATGGTTGCCGCCGATGGAGTAGCCGTCGCCGTCGCCGCCCGCGACGATCACCGTCAGGTCGGGCCGCGCGATCTTGAGCCCCGCGCCGGCGACGAGCGCGCGGCCGTGCACGCCGTGGAAGCCGTAGGCGGACGTGTAGGCCGGGATGCGCGAGGAACAGCCGATCCCGGAGACGATGCCGACGTTCTCCGGGCGCAGTTCCATGCGGGCGAGGGCCTTGGCGAGCGCATTCACCACGCCGAAGTCGCCGCAGCCCGGGCACCAGACGGGCTTGAGGTCGGACTTGAAGTCGGCGGGGCCGGGTGCGCCGGGCCGGGGCATGTCGGCATTCATGTGCGGCTCCATTCGAGCAGGCGACGCTGCAGGTCGCCGGGCAGGAACTGCGCACCGCCCGGCCTGTGCATGCTGGCGATGTCGCAGGGGAAGTCGCACTCCGCGCGCAGGTAGCGGTAGAGCTGCGCGGAGTGGTTCTGCTCGAGCACCAGCGCACGGCGCACGCCCTGCAGTTCCGCCACGAGCGACGCCGACTGCAGCGGCGAGAGCAGCCGCAGCGAGATCACGCGGATGCGCCCGCCGAGCTCGGGCGTCGCGGCGAGCGCCTCGCGCAGCGGCCCGGTGCAGGAGCCGAAGGTGATCACCGCGAACTCGCCGCTGCCCTCGACGTCGGCCCAGTCGTTGCCGTAGTCCGCGTGCTCGAGCTTGCGCTTGCGCTTCTCGAGCTGCGCCAGGTGGTCGGCGGCCTGCGATGAGGGCGACCCGCGCTCGCCGTGCTCGAGGCCGTCCGCGGTGTAGGCCGTGCCCGGCGTGCCCGGAATGGCCATCGGCGACACGCCGTCCGGCGTGACCGCGTAACGACGATAGCCCGCGGTGCCCGCGGCCGCGGCGAGGCGGGTCGCCGGCGCGCCGGCGTGCTCGGGGGGCGCGTCGATCACCGCGCGGGCCTGGCCGAGGAACTGGTCCGAGAGCACGATGGCGGGCGACTGCAGCCGCTCGGCGAGCTGCACGGCCCACTGCGTCGTGCGCCGGCAGTCGGCCAGCGAGTTCGGCGCGAGCACCAGGTGCGGCGCATCGCCGTGCAGGCCGTGGATCGCGATGTTGAGGTCGCCCTGCTCGGACTTGGTGGGGATGCCGGTCGACGGACCGACGCGCATCACGTCCACGACCACGACCGGCGTCTCGGAGGCGACGGCGAGCCCGAGCGACTCGACCATCAGCGCGAGCCCGGGCCCCGAAGTCGCAGTGAGCGAGGACACGCCGCCGTGGGAGGCGCCGATCGCCATGTTGATCGAGGCCAGCTCGTCCTCGGCCTGCACCAGCGTCCCGCCGACGGCCGTGAGCGCCGGCGCCATCCACTCGAGCATTTCGGTGGCCGGGGTGATCGGATAGGCCGCCACGAAGCGCACGCCGCCCTGCAGCGCGCCGAGGCCCGCCGCCTCGTTGCCGCTCAGCAGCCAGCGCCGGCCGGTCGATGGCGGCGGCGGCGCGAGCGGGAAGCGGCGCTCGATGCCGGCGGCCGCGGCGCGCCCCGCGGCGATCGCGGCGAGGCTCGGCTCCAGCGCGGACTTGCGCTTGCCGAGCGTCTTCTCGACCGCCTTCGCGAGGGAGGCGTCGGGGAGATCGATCAGGCTCGCGATCACGCCGAGCAGCAGCATGTTCGGGCGCGCGTCGGCCACCGACTTCGCGAGCTTCTTGAGGCCCACCGGCGAATACGCCGCGCCGCTGCGCGTGTAGACGTCGGGCGGCTCGCCGAGGTCCGGGTCGCCGACGATCAGGCTGCGCGCATCGAGCGGGATCTCGGCCGCGAAGCGCTGCAGGTTCTCCCAGTCGACGGTCGCGAGCAGGTGGAAACGGTCCTCCATGCACTCGACGGGGCGGTCCGCGATGCGGACCATCGCCGCCGCCTCGCCGCCGCGGATCTGCGGCCCGGACGAGCGCGTCATCAGTGCGTAGTAGCCGGCGCGGGCCGCGGCCTCGAGCAGCATGTTGCCGGCCGTCATCACGCCGGCGCCGCCGCTGCCGGCCAGCACGATCGAGACACTCGCATGGCGTTCGGGGGAGGGCGTCGCTGGCATCGGCGTGTGTGGCTCCTGTCCGGCAAAGGGTCAGGATATCGCCTGGCCGGCACGCGACGAAGTCGGCAATTGCCGAAGCGGGCGGCCCGCGCCGTCCGGTATAAACGTCGCCAACCCGGCACCGGACGACGCGAACCATGAACCTGGCAGAAGTCCTGCTCACCGCCCTGCGCGCGCACGGCGCCCGCCAGGTGTTCGGCATCCCCGGCGACTTCGTCCTCCCGTTCTTCCGCGTGATCGAGCGCAGCGGCATCCTGCCCCTGCACACGCTCAGCCACGAGCCGTCGATCGGCTTCGCGGCGGACGCCGCGGCCCGCATCAGTTGCGCGCCCGGCGTGGCGGCCGTCACCTACGGGGCGGGCGCGCTCAACCTCGTCAATCCGGTCGCGGCGGCGTACGCCGAGAAGTCGCCCCTGGTCGTGATCTCCGGGGCGCCCGGGGCCGGCGAACTCCGGGGCGGGCTGTCGCTGCACCACCAGGTCAAGCGCGTGGACTCGCAGTACGCGATCTACCGCGAGATCACCTGCGACCAGGCGTCGCTGCACGATCCGGCCACCGCGCCCGCCGAGATCGCCCGCGTGCTGCGCAACTGCATCGTGCAGGCGCGCCCGGTCTACCTCGAGCTGCCGCGCGATGTCGTGTTCGCGCCCTGCGCCGAGGTGGTGCCCGAACCGGAGCCGCCGTTCGACCCCCAGGCGGTCGCCGCCTGTGCCGACGAGATCATGGCGCGCATCGCACGGGCGTCCCGGCCGGTCATGATGGTCGGCGTCGAGATTCGCCGCTTCGGCATCGAGCAGCGCGTGGCCGAGCTCGCGCGCCGCCTGCACGTGCCCGTCGTCACCTCGTTCATGGGTCGCGGCCTGCTCGCAGAGTGCGGCGTGCCCGTGCTCGGCACGTATCTCGGCCTCACCGCGCATCCCGACGTCGGCCGGCCGGTCGAGCAGTCCGACTGCCTGCTGCTGTTCGGCGTGACCATGTCCGACACGAACTTCGGCGTGTCCGAGGGCCGCATCGACTACCGCAACGCCATCCACGCCGAGAACCGCGCGGTGACCATGGGATTCCACCGCTATGCCGACATCCCGCTCGATGCGCTGGTCGACGAGCTGACGCGGCGCGTCTCCGACCGGCCGGCGCGCCCGGCGGGCCGGCCGACCGAGCATCCGCGCGGCCTGGTCGCGGACGAGGCGCCGGTGACCCCGACCGACGTCGCGCGGGCCGTCAACGACCTCTTCGCGCGGCACGGCCGCATGCCGATGGCGAGCGACACCGGCGACTGCCTGTTCACGCTGCTCGACATCGAGAACACCGAGGTGGTGGCGCCGGGCTACTACGCGACCATGGGCTTCGGCGTGCCGGCCGGCCTCGGACTGCAGGCCGCGGTGAACCGGCGCCCGATCGTCCTGGTGGGCGACGGTGCGTTCCAGATGACCGGCTGGGAACTCGGGCACTGCCGGCGCTACGGCTGGGACCCGATCGTGATCGTGCTCAACAACCTCAGCTGGGAGATGCTGCGCGTGTTCGAGCCCGAGGCGGAGTTCAACCGGCTCGACGACTGGCACTACGCCGAACTGGCCGCGCCGCTCGGCGGTGACGGCGTGCGAGTGCACACCCGGCGCGAACTGGCCGAGGCGCTGGAGCGTGCGCACGCGACCCGCGGCCGCTTCCAGCTCATCGACGTGATGATCGCGCCGGGTGCGGTCTCCACGACGCTCGAGGGCTTCGTCGGTGCGCTTAAGCGCCGGCAGCAGCAGGCCGGGGTGACGGCCGGCTGAGCGTCGGACCGGGCCTTGGCCGGCCTAATAATACTAGTTTAAACAGGATGTTATGCCTGTCCTGCCGGTGCGGGACCGGACCTCGCCGGCGTTTGGTCAGATGATACGCTATGCTAATTATCTGCCAGGCTAACTTTGAGCCCGACCGATGACCGCGACCCGCGAACCGACCGAACCCGAGGAACTCCTGCTCGGCATCCTGGTGGCCGACATCCTGCGCCTCATGCGCGAGGACTTCGCCGCCCGCACGCGCAGCATGCCGCTGACCCCGGCGCTGCACCGGCTGCTCTTCTACGTCGCCCGCCGTCCCGGGGCGCGCCAGGTCGAACTCGCCGAATGGCTGGACGTCACGCCGGTGACCGTCGGACGCATGCTCGATCGCCTCGAGCGCCAGAGCCTCGTGCGACGCGAGGCGCACCCGACCGACCGGCGCGCGTCCTGCGTGTACATCGGCGAGCGTGCCACGGACCTGCTGGCGGGGCTCACCGAGAAGGCCCAGCAGACCCGCGAGCGTGCCGTCCAGGGCCTGACGTCAGAACAGCGCAGGGAACTGCTGCTCGCACTCGCCCGCGTGCGCAGCAACTTCGGCATGCCCGGGCCGGTGGCTACCGCGGCGGGTGACGCGCGGTGAGCGCCGCGGACCCGACGCCCGCACGGGCGCCCGTAACGGCCGCCGGCAAGCCCGGCGTGCGGCGCGTCCGTGCCCTGCTGCTGTGGGGCGTGCCGGCGGTCGCCGTGCTCGCCTTGCTGTACGCGTACGCCAGCGGTGGCCGTTACGTGTCCACCGACAACGCCTACCTGAAGCAGGACCGGGTCGACGTCGCTCCGCAGATCCCGGGCGACGTGCGCGAGGTGCACGCCCGTGAGAACCAGCCCGTGCGGCCGGGCCAGGTCGTGCTCGTGCTCGACGACGCGCTGCTGCGCGTGGCGGTCGCCCGCGCCGAGGCCGAGCTGGCCAGCGCGCGCCTGGAGGTGCGTTCGCTGCAGGCGGCCTACCGCGAGAAGCAGGGCGAAGTGCAGGTGGCGAAGGCCACGTCGCACTACGCCCTGCGCGAACTCGGCCGCCAGCGCGAGCTCGCCGCCCGCCAGCTCGTGCCGGCCTCCACGCTCGATGCGACCGAGCGCCAGAAGGACATCGCCGTCGGCACGATCGCCGTGCTGGAACTGCAGCTCGCGCAGGCCCGGGCGCGCCTCGGCGATCCCGCGCTCGACGTCGACCGGCATCCGCAGGTGCTGCGCGCACGCGCGGAACTCGACCGGGCGCGCGTGGACCTCGAGCATGCGGCCGTGCGCGCCCCGCGCGCCGGCATCGCGAGCCACCTGCCGTTCGTGGGCGACCGCGTCGAAGCGGGGCGGGCCGCGTTCTCGATCGTCGCGGACGGCGGCCTGTACGTGGAGGCCAACTTCAAGGAGACCGACCTCGAGTGGGTGCGGCCCGGCCAGGAGGCGACGGTCGAGCTCGACCTCTATCCCGGGCACGAGTGGCACGGCCGGGTCGCGAGCATCGCGCAGGCCACCGGTGCCGAGTTCTCGCTGCTGCCGCCGCAGAATGCCTCCGGCAACTGGGTGAAGGTCGTGCAGCGCATCCCCGTGCGCATTGCGATCGACCGGCGTGCCGACGACCCGCCGCTGCGCAGCGGGGCCAGCGCGCTGGTCGTGGTCGACACCGGGCCGCGCGCGCGCTGGCAGCGCTGGTTCGGACGGCGGTCGTAGCGCGCCGGCCATGGCGATCCGCTCGCCCGAGACGCGCCGTACGGTGCTCGCGCTGGCCATGGTGCTGGCGTGCCTGCTGTTCACGGTCGACTCGACGATCGTCAACGTGGCGCTGCCGCACATGCAGGGCAGCCTGCAGGCCTCGCAGGACCAGATCGCCTGGGTCCTGACCTCGTACATCGTCACCAGCGCCATCGCGACGGCCCCGGCCGGCTGGCTCGCGGCGCGCTACGGGCTGCGCCGCGTGCTGGCGATCGCCGTGCTCGGGTTCACCGCGGGCTCGATGCTCTGCGGCTTCGCCGCGACCCTCGAGGAGATGGTGGCCTTCCGCGTGCTGCAGGGCCTGTGTGGCGCGTCCCTGGTGCCGCTCTCGCAGGTGGCGCTGGTCCAGGAGTACCCGCCCGAGCAGCACGGCAAGGTGATCGCGCTGTGGACCATCGGCGTGCTGCTCGGCCCGATCGTCGGGCCGACGCTCGGCGGCTACCTCACCGACGAGCTGAGCTGGCGTTGGGCGTTCTTCATCAACCTGCCGATCGGCGTGCTGGCCTACGTCGGCGTCGTGGAGGGCATGGACGGCGAGCACGCGGATCACAGCCGGCCGTTCGACTGGACCGGCTTCGTGCTGCTGTCGCTGGCGCTCGGTGCACTGCAACTCATGCTCGATCGCGGCCAGACGCTCGGCTGGTTCGACGCGACCGAGATTGCGGCCGAGGCCTGGGTCGCGGCGCTCGCCGGCTACATGTTCCTGGTGCACACGCTCACCCACGAGCATCCGTTCGTCGATCCGTCGCTGTTCCGCGACCGCAACCTGCTCGCGGCGATCACGCTGATGTTCGTGACCGGACTGTCCATCATGAGCCCCGCGGTGCTGATCCCGTCGTTCCTGCAGTCGCTGCAGGGCTACACGCCGACCCAGGCCGGCCTGCTGCAGGCCATCCGCGGCGTGTCGTCCATCCTGGCCGTGGTCGTCGCCTCGCGCCTGACGGGCCGGGTGGACGCGCGCTTCATCGTCGCCGCCGGCGTGATCGCCTCGACCGTCGGGCTGGTGCTGACGGGCGGCTTCACGCTCGACACGCCGGGCGTGCACGTGGCCCTGGTGTCGTTCATCCAGGGGCTCGGCACGCCGCTGGTGTTCATTCCGCTGTCGGTGCTCGCGTATTCGACGCTCCGCGAGTCGCAACGCGCGGAGGCCGGCGCCATGCTGACGCTGTGGCGCAGCGTCGGCTCGTCGATCGGCATTTCGATGGCGGTGGCCGTGCTGGCGCGCTCGACGCAGGTGAACCGCGCCTACCTGACCGAGCACTTCACGGCCTACGACGTGGAACGCTGGGCGGCCACGGGCGTGGATCCCGGCGCGAACACCGGCACGGGCCTGCTGGTCGGCCTGATCGAGCGGCAGGCGGCCACGATCGCGTACTCCAACACGTTCCACGTGCTCGCCGTCGTGACCGTGCTGGTCCTGCCCACCGTCCTGCTGCTGCAGGTCGGCGCGCGCGACGGACGGCGGCAGGTCGAGGTGAAGGAGCTGGCCTGAGGACGGCTCACGGCACGGTGAGCGCCCAGGCCCGGAGTTCGGGCGGCAGCCGCTCGTCGGCGTGCCCGTCCAGCAGGCGCAGCCGGCGCAGCGCCGCGGCCGCCGCCGCGCGATCGCCGCGCGCATGCGACTCGACGATGCGTGCCAGCAGCGCGGCTGCCTCGTCCGCGGACGCCGCCGGTGCGGCCGACGACGCCGCGTCCGGTACGGCACGCCCGGCCTCGGCGCGGGACGCCGGCTTCGCCGCGTACGACGGCTCCGGCAATCCGTACGGCGCCGGCGGCGGCACCGACCGCGCCGCAGCCGCCCCGGCCGATTCGGCGACGGCGGCTGCGGCCTCGGCCGCGCGGGCCTCCGTCGGTGCCGGTGCGACCGGCGCGATCTCGGCAGGAGGCGTCTGCGTCGTCGTCGCGGGCGCCGACGTCGCACTGTCGGCGGTGTAGGCGCTGTCGGCGGCGGGCGTGGCGTCCGGTGCCGGCGGGCTCGCCGCGGGAGCGCGCGCCTCGGCCGGCGCAGCGTCCGCCCACGGCACGTCCCGTGTCGATACCGCCGGCGCGAGCGACGGTGCGCGGTCCGGCTCGCGCGGCAGGACCTGCAGCAGCGCGAAGGCGACGACCGCGACGGCCGCGGCGGCCAGCAGGGGTTGCCACGGCTGCCGGCGCGCGGCCGGCGCGCGGCGCAGCGGTGCGACCTTCGCGTCGTCGAGCGCCGCGCGTGCCGCCGCGAGGATGGCTGCGTCGACGCGCTCCGGGGGCAGGTCGCGGGCGGTGTCCCGCCAGGCGTGCCGGATGGCCTCGTCGCCGGCGTGGTCGTCGTGCCGGTTGGTCATTGCAGGTCCTCCAGCGCCTCGCGCAGTCGACGGTAGGCGTAGCGCAAGCGGCTCTTGACGGTCTCCGCGGGCGTGCCGGTGAGCGCGGCGATCTCGACCAGCGACAGGCCGGCCTCGACGTGCAGCAGGAATGCGTCGCGCTGCGGCGGCGGGGTCGCCTGGAGCGCCGCGGCGAGGCGTCGTCCGGCCTCGGCATCCAGCGTCGCGCGCAGGGGCCCGACGGCGCCGTCGGCCTCGATCGCCTCCCGCTCCAGCGCCTCCCGCGCCTCCGGCGCGTCGTCGGCGTCGAGCGACGCGGCGCGATGCGAGCCCGCCGACCGCCAGTGGTCCACGAGCCGGTTGCGTGCGAGCGTGTACAGCCAGGTGGTGAACTTCGCCTCGACTGCATAGCGCTGGCGAGCCGCGACCACGCGCAGCCACAGGTCCTGGTGCAGTTCCTCGGCGACGTGCTGCTCGCCGCGCAGGTGACGCAGGAAGTACCGGTAGGTGCCGCCCTTGTGGCGCGAGTAGAGCTCGGCGAACGCGGCGGCGTCGCCGCGCGCGTACGCGAGCATCAGTTCGGCGTCCTGCCGGACGCGGGCCTCCGTGGATGGCGCGGGCCACATGCGACCCGCAGTATCGACGGCCCGGCCCGTGCCGGCAAACGCCCCGTCCATCGCCGCTCAGGGGTCCGGGACGAAGCCGCGGTCGGCCGGGAACGGATCCGGTTCGCGCGACCACATTCCGCGCGGCGGACGCGGCAGCACGCCCATGGCGGCCAGTCGCTCCGGTCGCTCGTAGCGGATGCGCAGCACCTCGTCCGGGCGCTCGCTGGCCCGCTCGAAGGCGACGTACTGCGCCGGCGAGTCGACGCGCCGACCGTGACCGGTGCCGAGGGAGGGCGCAGCCGCCGGGGCGGCGGCATCGGCCGTCGCCGAGCGCTCGGCCCTGGCGGCGCCGCCGAACAGCCCGGCCACCGGCGGCGGCGGGGGCGGGTTCTCCAGGAAGACCGCCACACCGATCACCCCGAGGTCGTCGGGGCGCCCCGTGCGCGAGGCGTACGCGTCCGCAGGGTCCGTGAAGTAGAACGCGGCGGTCTCCGCCAGCGACTTGCGCCAGCCGTCGATGTTCACGTAGTCGCCCGGTTCGATCACGTAGCCGGACTGCGACGGCGCGGCCGTCTCGCCGCTGACGACGTTCACGCCGTCGACGCTCACCACGGCCAGCATGCGCCGTCCCGAGCAGTTGCGGATGCGCACGGCGTACTCGTGGCCCGGCGTGCCGGCGACGTAGCGCCTGCCGTGATGGGCATGCACGGGCAGCGCCTGCCCGGCCGTGACGTCGTAGAGGTCGACGCAGGCCAGTCCGGCGGCCTCGGTGGGGCGGCCGGCGAGCAGGAGGGCGCCGGCGAGGGCGGCCGCGGTGGCGACCGTCAGCAGGCGGCGGCGGGAGATCGTGGGAGTCATGGCGGCCTCGTTCTTCGGTGGGACGCTGCCTATGAACGAGCCGGCGGGCGGGGCGGGGTCAACGTGCCGCCGCACCCCGGGCATCGGCTAGAATCCGCCCCC
>WBZM01003045.1_pt1 | contig 13440 bp, 13 predicted proteins | sample 5204271 | NCBI WGS metagenome assembly WBZM01 (sample SAMN12344346, study PRJNA552823) | activated sludge metagenome | biome: Activated sludge suspended growth; feature: Nitrification reactor; material: Wastewater; isolation source: activated sludge from nitrification reactor of wastewater...
TCTTCCACGAGCGCGGCGTCGAGATGCAGCACACCTCGCAGCTCAACGTCGGCGGCAACATGGACTTCTTCAACATGCTCGAGCGCGAGCGCCTCGACTCGAAGAAGATCTCGAAGACCAACGCCGTGACCTCGATCATGGGCCTCGAACTCGAGGACCGTGACGTCCACGTCGGTCCTTCGGATTACGTGCCGTGGCTGACCGACCGCAAGTGGGCCCACATCCGTCTCGAAGGCAAGTCTTTCGGTGACGTCCCGCTGAACGTCGAGCTGAAGCTCGAGGTCTGGGACTCGCCGAACTCGGCCGGCGTCGTGATCGACGCGGTCCGGCTGATCAAGCTCGCCCTCAACAACGGCATCGCCGGTCAGCTCGACGGTCCTTCGTCGTACCTCATGAAGTCCCCGCACAACCAGCGTCCGGACGCAGAGGCACGCCAGCAGACCGAAGACTTCATCGTCGAGTACGCCCGTGGCGCTTCGCCGCTGGGCGGGACCAAGCCGGTCGCCGAGGCGACCGAGGACGCGAAGTCCGAAGCCTGATTGGCTCCCCTTTCGATAGTCCAGTTCACCCCTTTCCCCTGGTCTGAGCAGGGTGGACTAAACGATTACACGCGCCGGGTCAGCGACGAGCTGGCCCGGCGCGGTCATTCTGTGGTGATCGCGGCTCCTTCCGGTGGACGCGGTGGAGTTGCCGAGACCAAAGAGGCCCTGAGCGGTCTCAGCGACGATCCCGACGCGCTCTTTGCCCCTGGAGAGGAACCGAGGGTGCTTTCAATGGGCGGCGGAGTGAAGATTCCCCGCACCGGCAAACGTCAGGCACCGGTTTCCGTAGACATGGGCAAGAGGATCGAAGCGCTGCTCGGCCAGGGTCGCTTCGACATCGTCCACGTCCACGATCCGTTCGTTCCAGGTTTTTCCTCCAATGCCCTTAGGAACTCGTTCTCCCTGAACGTGGGAACTTTTCACGAGACCGAGGAGCGTCCCTTTGCGACCCAGTTCGCCCGGCCGCTGCTCGAGATCTTCTTTGGCCGTCTCGATGCCCGTACCGTTTCTTCCAGGGCTTCGGCAAAGCTGCTGAACCGTTACTTCCCCGGTTCTTACGAAATCACCCACCCGGGGGTAGACCCGGCGGCACCGGCCCAGACCGGCGAGCCTCCACTCAGGATCGCCTTCTCGGAGAGGGAGGAGCCCGGTGCCCTCCGCCTCTTCCTTCGTGCCCTGCGGCGGCTTCCCGAGGAACTCGACTGGACCGCGAGCATCTACGCAGAGGAACCTGGCGAGGTGCAGATCCGGGTCGCAAAGGCGATCCGGGACAGGATCAAGGTGATCGGCCCGGAACAGGCTTCGCTGGCAGAGCTCCTTTCCCACACCGATGTATTCGTTGCCGCGTCGAACGGTCCCCGGACCGATCAGGCGGCGGTTCGCCAGGCAATCGCTTCCGGCGCAGTTCCGGTCACCACGACGATCAGTCGCTACGTCGAACTGGTCGGTGACGGTCAGCGCGGACTGCTCTTCCCCGCGGGAGATCCGGTCACCCTTGCCGGCCAGATCGAGAGGCTCGGGCGGGACGACGAGCTGCGCGAAGGACTTCGCAAGGCGGGCCGGAGCTTCGAGGTCGAAACCTGGCCCGAGGTTGCCGGGCGTTTCGAGGAGATCTACGAGCGTCTGGTTGCCCGGCGCCACGATCCCACGGGGAACGTAGAACTGCGGCGCAAGCTCAGGGACCGGCCACTCATCGACGTCGACCTCCACATGCATACGGACCACTCGAGCGACTGCGCCACCCCGGTCAAGGTGCTGATCGAAACGGCCCGCGACCGTGGCTTCGGCGCGATCGCGATCACCGATCACAACGAAGTCTCCGGCGCCCAGGAGGCCGCAAAGGTTGCCGAAGGCATGGACGACTTCAAGATCATCGTCGCCGAAGAGGTCAAGACCGGGGAACAGGGTGAGGTGATCGGACTGTTCCTGAAGGAGAAGATCCCCAAGGGCCTGTCGATGGCCGAGACCGTGGCCGAGATCAAGCGCCAGGGCGGACTCGTATACGTGCCACACCCCTTCGACCGTCTCCACTCGGTTCCCGATTACGAAAACCTGCTCGACATGGTCGAGGACATCGATCTGATGGAGGTCTTCAACCCGAGGGTGGCGATTTCTTCCTTCAACGAGGAGGCGGAGCGGTTCGCCCGCAAGTACAACATCATCCCGGCCGCGGGCTCTGACAGCCACGTGGCACAGGGGCTGGGTGCGGTCCGAAACCGGCTTCACGATTTCGACGGGCCCGAAGAGTTCCTCGAGGCCATGCGCGAGGCCGAGATCACCCGTCGTCACAAGAACCTCGTTTACGTCCAGGCCCTCAAGTTCATCCAGACGACCGGGCGGCCCAAGGCCGCCAAGCGCGAGGTCGATGACCCGCAGGCCGTCAAGGGTGGCCGCCGCAAGGCGCGTGGGTCAAAACGTGCAGCAGGCAAGAGCTGATGCAGGGACCCGGTGATGGCCGGGAGCCGGCAGGAGGGCGGCCCGGTGTGTCAAAGAAAACCGGAGCGATGCCCACCACCGAGAACGAGATCAAAGAGAAGTATCTGGAACGAGCGATCCGCGAGCTGAACCAGCTGAGCCGGGACCTTCAGGGCTGCGACGCATGCCTGGAGACCAGGGTCATGCCGGTGCTTGGATCAGGCCACCCGCAGGCCGACATCATGCTGGTCAAGTTTGCACCGACCACGGCAGAGGTGGAAGAAGGAGTCGCCTTCTACGGCCGTGCCGGCAACGCTCTGATGAAGTCCTTCAAGCGGCTGAGCATCGATCCGATGGTCATCTACGGCACGGTCTGCGCGAAATGCCCGGTCGAAGACCCGACTCAGGCCGACCCGGAATGCGTGGCCCGTCTCGCCGACGAGTTCAACATCGTCCAGCCCCGCATCGTCGTGGTCATGGGCGACCCTGCTTTGGAGACGATCAACAGCCTCGCTCTGCCGCTGGCCCGCATGCTCGAACCCCGCGAGGGCGAGATCCAGGCTTTCACCCCGGCCTGCGACGCACTCTTCGTTCCCGACATCGACGGAGCGCTTGACGAAGAAGGAGCCAAGCGCCGCTTCTGGCGTGCTTTCCGCACCCTCGGCCGCTGGCACGACGACCTGCCGCCCTACTAGACCTTCGGGCCTTCCGGGCCTAGAATTCCCGAGATGGCCACCCTTGAGCATCCGATCGTCGGCCCGCCTGAAGGGCATGCCAACAACAAGGCACTGGCTTCCCTCATCATCGGCATCTTCGCGATGGCGAACGTCGTCGCCACCGTGCTGATCATCTGCTTCTTCACCGACCAGTTCGAAGACACTGCTTCCTGGCTCCTCCCGCCCTTTGTCGCCCTGTGCTCCGGCCTGATCGCTGCCTTTCTGGGTTCGATCGGCTGGATCGATGTGCGTCGGGGCGTTACCGACAAGCGACTTTTCGAGGCCCAGTTCGGCATCATCCTCGGAGGGATGGCAGCCGCACTGGTGGTGATCGCGATCGCCGTCCTGTTCCTGGTCTACATCGTGCTTTTCCTGAGCCTGGCGTCAGATTTCACTGCCAACGGCGGCATTGACTGAGAAGCCGGGCGCTGATCAGTCGCTCCACCAGCCGCGTTCGATCTCGCCGTCGCCGGTGATGTGCTGGCCAGTTGCGAGGTAGGTCATCCCTTCCGGTCCGGCCTCGAAGGCACGCATCACTTCCGGGCCGACGCGGAGAAGGCTTCCCTCAGTCAGGTCGAGGATCTCGTCGTCCAGCTTGACCCTGCCCGAGCCTGAGATCACGAAGTAGACCTCTTCGGTGCGGTGGTGATGGTGTCCGAAGGGCTGGCGCTGGTTCGGATGGAGACGGAACCACGCCACACCGACCTGGTTTGCCTCCAGCGGGCTGGTGGCGAAGCGGGCTTCCTGGATTTCGTCCAGCCTGCCTTTCGCAAGGTCGTCCACCTCATCCACCTGGAGGAGTTTGTAGCCAGGATTCGGGGTGGCAGGCCGGGGGTCGTCGAGCCGGGCTTCGATCCCGCCGAGAGGCACAAGTTCGATCACTTCCATGTCCTCGATCAGGGGGCGGGCCCGCTCGATCAGGTCACGGTTCGAATCATCCTCGAGCGAAGCCTTGACCGCCTCCTGGTCCGCCCAGGCTTCGGTGACCCAGACCGTGTCGGGGTCGAAGACGGACTGGTGCACTTCGTACTGGAGGCACCCTTCGAAGGCCCGGTTGGCTTCGGCTGCCTCAAGCAGAATCGCGGCAAGTTCACCTCCCTGGCCTGCCTTCGCGGTTGCCTTGGCATAACGGGAGATCTTCTCGCGGTCATCCATGCAACGACTCTAACTGCAGGTTCCCTGGGGAACCGGTCAGGGACCGGGGTCGTGGCGCCCCGGTGCGGGCGAGAGGAATTTGTCAATGAAGGCGAGTCCGATAGCGGAGAGCACGAAAACCACATGGATGATCGTCTGCCACATCACCTCGGTCTCGGTGAGGCCGGTGTCCTTGCTTCCGTACTCGATGAAGGTCTTGAGCAGGTGGATCGAGGAGATGCCGATGATCGCCATCGCCAGCTTGACCTTGAGCACGTTGGCGTTGACGTGCGACAGCCACTCCGGCTGATCGGGGTGATTGTCGACCTTGATTCTCGAGACGAACGTCTCGTAGCCGCCGATGATCACCATGATCAGCAGGTTGGCGATCATCACCACGTCGACCAGGCCCAGGACCGCCAGCATGATCGCGTTCTCTCCCATGTTCGGAAAGTCGACGGCGGTGTCGATCAGCTTGTTCCAGAACTTGATCACGTAGATCAGCTGGGCGACGATCAGGCCGATGTAAAGGGGAGCCTGGAGCCAGCGACTGGCAAAGATCGACCAGCCGATTGCGGCGGCCGGCGTGGTCGGGCGCCCAGGGTAGGGAGCCATTTGCGACTCGGTTACTTCGCCTTCCGGCTCGTCGGGTGCCTGCGACATCGGACCGGAATCCAACCAGAGTAACCGGCGGTAAACCCCGGTTCACGGGGTTTGCGGGACTTTTCAGGCGGGGGCGGCAGCGCGAGCCAGCTCGACCATCGGCTCGACCCTCGCCGAAGCGAGGCCCCGGACCACGATCACGTCGAGCGCATCATACGCCGCCAGCTTCTCCTGGGCGTCGTCAGCGTCGGCGGCAGCCACGCCTACAGTCCCTTCAGGTTCCCCGAGCCGGTCGAAGTGGTCCCGGTATCCCTTGTGGAGGTCACGATAGAAAGACTCCTCCTTGGCCAGACGGGCCTCGGCGTCGTCACCGACCGCGGTCCTCACGTAACCGAACACTGGTGGTGTGTCGTGACCGGCTGCGGAGGCACCGTCTTCGACCTTCATCCTTGCTCCGGCAGCGAAGCCCGGAGTCATCCAGTTGAAAAAAGCTCCGTCGTACTCGGCGCCGGCGAGTTCGCACATCCTGGGGCCCATGGCGGCCATCACGACCCGGACTCCCGGCAGCTTGGCGCGAAGGAACCCGATCTGTTCCGCCATGAAGGTGCGGGGTTTCTTCGAGAACCCGGCTCCGACCCCGATCCACAGGCGGGAAGGGTCGAGACCGAGACGTTCGATGTCGGCGGCGATGACCTCCGGGCTCTGACGGTCGAGCGCGATCACGGCCACGCCGAGCTCGATTCCTTCGGCACCCTTCGCGAACTCGGCCAGGGTGTCGAGACCTTTGGCTCCAGGGTGATCATTGGCCCAGATCGAGCTGTAGCCGGATTCCTCGCAGGCTGCGGCGAGGGGAGCGCAGACCTCTTCGGGGAGGCCGGCGGCGACTCCGAATGCGCGCTTCTGTGCGGGACGGCTCACTGATCTGCCTCCTTCGCGGCCTGTCGCCGCTCTTCTCGTTCGCGACGTTTGCGGTCGCTGGGGGATTCCACGTACTTGACCTCGCCAACAAGGTCGAACTGGGCGACGCACTCGATATGAGGTGTCTGGGGAAACATGTCAACCGGGCGGACCCGGGTCAAGCGATAGCCCGCCTCGACCAGCTGGGCCGCGTTCGGGGCGAGAGTGGTCGGGTTGCAGGAGATGTAGACGATTCGCCTGGCTTCGCACTCGATCAGTCTTCTCACGATCTTTGCCGAAAGCCCGGCTCTCGGCGGGTCGATCGTGACCACATCCGGCCGGCCCGCCTCCTCGATCAGCGGCCTCATTCCGGTCCGGGCGTTGGCGGCCACGAACTTCGCGTTGGTGATCCCGTTCACCTTCGCGTTCCGCTTCGCGTTCTCGATTGCGTCCGGCACGATTTCCAGTCCCCACACCTGGCCTGCCTGTGAGGCCATGCTCAACCCGATCGTTCCGACCCCACAGAAGAGGTCGAAAAGCTTCTCGCTGCCAGTCAGGCCTGCGTACTCGGCGGCGAGCCCGTAGAGCTTCTCGGCCATCTCGGTGTTGGTCTGGAAGAAGGCGTCGTGTGAGAGCTCGATGTCCAGGTCGAAGATCCGCTCCCTGAGGGTTTCCTCGCCGAGCACTCCGGTCGGTCCGGAGGTGGAACCGGAAGGGCCATCGATGATCGTGTGGAGATCGACTGGTGGTTTGGGGAAGTTTGCCTTCGACGTAACCAGACGGGTCTGGATCTGCCCGGTCCGGCGACCTTCGCGGATCACAAGGTTCCGGAGGATGCCGCGATGATCATGTGGGTCGTAGGCATTAAGGCCCTCGGATCGGGCCCACGCCAGCACCTCGTTGCGGGCCTGGTTGGTCGCCTCGGAGGAAAGGTGACAGTCCTCGATGTCCAATACCTCATCCCAGCGTCCACGAGGATGGAAGCCAAGGACCAGTTCGCCATCCTGCTCGCCGAAGGAGTACTCGACCTTGTTCCGGTAACGCCACTTCTCCTCGGCCCCGATGATCGGATCGATGTTGACATCACCTAGCTTGCCGATCCGGGTCAGGGCGTCGGCCACATGCTCTTCCTTGTAGGCGAGCTGCCGGCCGTAATCCAGCGCCTGCCAGGAAGCCCCCGGGCATGGTTCCCCTTGATGGACATCCGTCTCCGGGAGGCGGTCGGAACTCGGCGAGAGGAGTTCGATCGCGTTCGCTTCGGCGTAGCCACGCTTCGACTTCGTGATCTCGGCGCGAACCGTGTCACCGGGAAGGCCGCCGTTGACGAAGACCACGTATCCGTCGGGTCGGGCGATGCCACGGCCCCCGTAGGCGAGAGTCTCGATCTCGCCCTCAAAGGTTTCTCCCCGCCGGAGGCGGGTGGGCGGGGTGGATGGCTTCGTTGCAGACATTGGACCCACCACTATCTCAGGCTGAAAGCGCGCGTAGTATCTCGGTCTTGACCGTCGCAGGAAACAGGAACTACATCGATGGCCGCGAGATCTCCGGTAGCGAACTGGCCGGGCTGATCGAACGGGCCGAGGAACTCCGGGCAAGCCGACCTATAGAGGGGCAGTCCACTTTGACCGGCAGGTCCCTTGCCCTGATCTTCGAGAAGCCTTCGACCCGGACCCGGATCTCCTTCGAAGTCGGGGTCGCGGAACTCGGCGGGCACCCGGTCGTCCTGAGAGGCGACGAGATGCAGCTTTCTCGCGGCGAGTCGGTCGAGGACACCGCGAGGGTGCTTTCACGGTTCGTTTCCGCGATCGTCATCCGCTCAGGTTCGCACGAGAACGTGGTCACCCTGGCGGAGAACGCGAGCGTGCCGGTTGTTAACGCCCTGACTCCGATGTACCACCCCTGCCAGGCCCTGGCCGACCTTCAGACCCTGAGGCAACGCTTCGGGACCCTCGACGGGTTGAAGCTCGCGTATGTCGGCGACGGCAACAACGTCGCCAGGTCACTTGCCGTTGCCGGGTCGCTCGCCGGAGTCGAGGTCAGGGTCGCGGCCCCCGACGGCTATCAGCTCGAATCAGAGGTCCCGGCCTTCCTGACCGATGATCCGATCGAGGCAGTTGACGGGGTGGATGCCGTCTACGGTGATGTCTGGGTAAGCATGGGGGATGAGGACACGGCAGAGCAGCGTCGAGCCGACCTAGCTCCCTTCCGGATCGACGGCCACCTTCTCTCGCATGCGAGGCAGGACACGATCGTGATGCACTGCCTGCCTGCCCACCCTGGCGAGGAGATCACCGCGGACGTCCTTTACGGCGATCGCAGCGCCGTCTGGGATCAGGCCGAGAACCGGCTGCACGCGCAGAAGGCCCTGCTGGAGTACCTGCTGGCCGACTGATCGGGGCGGCAAGCCGCTGATCGCTTCCAACTGAGAGAATGTCCGCCGCGCGGCCCCGTGGTGTAACGGTTAGCACGCCAGGTTTTCAACCTGGAAGCGCGGGTTCGACTCCCGCCGGGGCTACTTCCTCGATTTCAGCGGCACTCCAGGTGGTGGATGTGGCGGTGAGCACGATCCACACACCGGTAGGGTCCGGTTGGTGATCCCGGAGATCTCGATCGGCCCGCTGACCCTGCAGACCTTCGGTCTGATGTTCGCGGCATCGTTCATCGTCGGCGGCTGGATAGTCCACATGAGGCTCGGCGAGATCGGCAAGCCTCCGGACTGGGCGTACGAGATGGTCTTCGCGGCGCTGATCGGCGGCCTGATCGGTGCCCGCCTTTACTTCATGGTCGACAACTACAGCGAGGTCAAGGACGACCTTCTCGGGAACATCTTCAGCGGCTCGGGGCTCACCTGGTACGGAGGAGCGGCCGGCGGCGCGATCGGGGTCATCATCTGGGCTTGGTGGCGGAAGTTCCTGAACCTCTGGCTGCTCGACCTTGCCGCCCCGGCCCTGGCAGCCGGATATGCGGTCGGAAGGATCGGTTGCCAGCTCTCCGGTGACGGTGACTACGGCAAGCCGCATGACGGCTTTCTGGCGATGGGCTATCCCGATGGAACCGTTCCCACGCCGCCCGGGGTCACGGTCTGGCCGACCCCGATCTTCGAGACCGTCATCATGCTCACGGTCGCGGTGGTGCTCTGGAAACTCAGGGACAGGTTCCGGCTCGGCATCCTTTTCGCGCTCTACCTGATCCTCGCCGGAACCGAAAGATTCCTGATCGAATTCCTCCGAACGAATGTCGATGTTGCGCTCGGACTGACCGCCGCACAACTTGAAAGCCTCGCGCTGATCATCGTCGGCATCGTCTGGATAATCGTCGTCAGAAGGCGTTACGGAACCCTCGCCAGGCCGGCCGACCAGATGTCGGCCGCCGACGTACCGGCTCAGAAGGCATAATCCCCCGTCCGGTACGCGCTTCGGCGCCGGACTTTCCGGGCGGTTAGCTCAGTTGGAAGAGCACCTGCTTTACACGCAGGGGGTCACTGGTTCGAGCCCAGTACCGCCCATTGACCTCAACCGGATCAGCCGCCGTACTCCTGCTCGTACTTCTCACCGATCTGCTCGCCTTTCTCGCGCCACTCCTGGCCTTCCTGCTCCCCTTTCTGCTGAGCTTCCTGGCCCATTTCTTCACCCTGCTTCTGGGCCTCCTCGCCGATTTGCTCGCCTTGCTGCTGGGCTTCCTGGCCGATCTCTTCACCCTGCTGCTGGGCTTCCTGGCCGATCTGCTCGCCCTGCTGGGCTTCATCGCTGCCAGAGTCATCTCCACATGCCCCGAGCGAGATAGCGGCAGGAACCATCAACAGAGCCAATACCAACTTGAGGTACTTGTTCATTTCTCCTCCTGGACGGACAATCGCTTCCCTGATCCGATCCTATCCGCGAACAACAGCCAGCACGGTGAATCCGGCACTGGTGTGTCTGTGCCCGCACTGCTGTTAACTTGCCGGTCGTGAGCGGCGTCAGTGCTACCGGGAACAAGGTTGTGGACGAAACCGAGGTGATGATCGGAGTCGACGGGAACGAGCAGCTCGCGGCGACTCTGTCTGTGCCGACGGGCGCTTCCGCCAGCCCCCGACCGGCGATCCTGCTCTGTCAGGGACTATCCGGAGTCCGGAACGCAGTCCTTCCTGAGCTGGCGGAGATCTTTGCCGGCAGCGGCTTCGTGACGCTTCGCTTCGACTATCTCGGCTGTGGTGACAGTGACGGTGAACCGGGGTGGGTCGACCCGGTATCGAGGTCACGCCAGGCTGGTCTGGCTCTGGCCTGGCTGATCGACCGGAAAGAGGTCGATCCGTCCCGCGTCGGCGCTTACGGGCACAGCTACGGAGGCCAGACGGCGATCTCGGTTGCGGCGCACGACCCGAGAGCGGCCGCAGTCGTAGCGGTTTCGGGGCCGGGCAGCGGCAGCGACCTTTTGCGCGCATCCCGGCCCGGCTGGGACTGGATCGCTTTTCGCAAGGAACTTGAAGCGGAGCGCGCTGCGGTTGCGTCCGGCGCGAAGCCCCGGTTGGTCAGCGTGGCCGAACTGTTGCCCTTCAGCCCGGCTTTCATGGAAAAGTGGAGCAAGCTGGTGAGGGACGGGGCCGGAACCTCGGCGATGGATTCAAAACCGGAGCTTCCGAGCTACTTCCTGCTGACCGCCGACCGGATGCTGGAAGCCGAACCAGCCGCTGACGCGGGCCAGCTGGGCGGTCGTCCGGTGCTGATGATCAACGGTGCCGATGATGATGTCGTGCCCGTCGAAACGGTCGAGCCCGTTTACCGCGCCGTGCCCGGGCCGAAGCGGTGGATTCGAGTGCCCGGAGCTGACCACAACACCCTGGATGCTGGCGAGGGACTCCGGGCCGCCGGCGAACAGGCTGCGGCATGGTTTGAGGAGCACCTCCGGGAGCAATAAGCTTGTTCCATGGCGACCAAGGCGCAGAGGGTTCCGGGAGGTGTGGTCCACAAGCTCCCCCGCGACCTCAGGCAGGCCCTGATCGGCAACGAGGTGGCAATGGATGCCTGGAAGGACATCACTCCTCTGGCCCGCAACGAGTTCATCTGCTGGGTCGAGGATGCAAAGAAACCCGAGACCCGCGAACGCCGGATTCGCCGGACGCAGGAAGAGCTCGAAGACGGCATGCGCCGACCCTGCTGCTGGCCCGGCTGCAGCCACAGGGAGCGAAACGGGAAATGAACCTGGCTTGTACCTGCCGGTTCAGGTGAAAGAATGCCGACAGGCGACGCGATGAACCTGACTCTTCAATCTGCGGCCGACGGGGGATTGACCCTGATCGCGCCTTTCCCCTTCGAGATCGGACGCGATTCCAGTTGCGAGCTGTGGATCGGAAACGATCCTGAGGTAGACCTCTTCCACGCGAGGATCACAAAGGATCCCGCTGGCGACTGTTTCGTTCATGACCTTGAATCAGACAACGGAACTTTCGTCAACGAGGAACGGGTCACTCCCGGCCAGCCACGGAAGCTGACGCAGGGTGACCGTTTGCTCTTCGGCAAGTCCGGCTACACCGTCAACTTCACCGATGCCCCCCTGGAACGTGGGGTCACCCCTGACCCGGCAGCTGCCGTCGGAGAGCCCGCCGCATCAGAGACGGGCAAGGGGTCGGACAAAGGCAGCAAACGCAACCGCTACGTGATTCTGGGCCTGGCGGCACTCGCGCTGGTCGGGGTCGGTTTTCTCATCGCCGGGCGCGGCGGGTCCGACGAGCCCAGATCGACCAGCGAGATCGTGGCCGAAGCCAAGCCCTCGACAGTCCTGGTGGTTTCGGGCAACAACGGCAATCGGAACGGCAACGGATCCGGATGGGTCTATGACGCCGACAAGGGTCTGATCGTCACCAACGCCCACGTTGTCGACGGCAGCACCGAGTTCGCAATCGGTGTGGAAGGAGAAAGCGAACTCAGGGATGCTGAGATCCTCGGCGTGGCGCCCTGTGACGATCTGGCAGTACTCAAGGTCGAGGACACGGAAGGGCTGCGGACCATGCCGCTCGGTTCACAGTCGGAGTTGGCGCAGGGCGACCGTCTGCTCACGCTTGGCTACCCCGGGAATGGCACCACCCAGGATGACCTCCAGGTAACCGACGGGGTGGTCTCGGTCGTTCAGACCGTGGCTGACGAACCTGCCCTCGAGGACGCCGACTTCGCGGTCTACCCGAACGTCGTTCAGACAGACGCGGCGATTAACGCCGGCAACTCCGGTGGTCCCGCCATTTCGGAAGACGGCAAGCTGATCGGGGTCAACACCCTCGGCAGCCTTCAGACCCAGAACCAGAATTTTGCGATCGGTGTGGACCGGGTCAAGGAGATCGTTCCCGGCCTGGCGGAAGGAAACTCCCGGGGCTGGGCTGGCTTCGGCTTCGCTGCCTACTCTCGAGAGGACCTCGCGGCGGAAGGTGTTTACCTCGACGGCGGCGCCCTTGCGGTGACTTCCGTGGCTCCGGGGACCGCAGCGGAGGACCAGAAGTTCTACGTCAACGATCTGGTTACCTACGTGAACGGCAAGCGGGTCGGAACCAGACGGCAGTACTGCTCTGCTCTTCGGGGTGTGGAGTCGGGCGACGTGATCCCGATCACCGTTCTTGACAGCGTCTCGAACTACGCCCGCTACTACGACCTCGAAGTCCCGTTCGAGTAGGCGGTCGGCGTGACCCGGCGGTAGAGCAACCCTGGGTCCGGCCATGTTTGAAAACGAATCGAGACCGCGACGGCAATGGGTGAGCGTTCTCTGCTGGGTGCTGGCAGCCGGGTTCATGCTCTGGGCGATCGGCAGGATCGGCGGGCTGGACAGCGGCTTCCCGCTGGTTCAGATGATGGCCTACACACCGTACGTTCTGGTGCTTTCGCTGTTCGGTCTTCTCTTCGTGGTGCTTTGTCGCAGGTGGCTGGCTGCCGGGTTCCTTCTGCTGGCTGTGATCGCCCTGGCCCTGGCTGTGCTTCCAAGGGAGATAGGTGACCCCGAGGAGGTGCCCGGTGGAAAATCGATCAGGGTCCTGACGATCAACCTCGGGGTGGGAAACGCGGACGCGGATCAGATTGCTGAACTTGCCAGGGCCCGCGACGTGGACCTTGTCGCGGTTCAGGAGTTGACAGGGGAAGCAGCAGCTGGTCTCGACGCAGCAGGGTTCTCGAACGATTATCCCCACCGGATTCTCCAGCCCGACACCGGCGCAACCGGGGGAGGGCTCTACTCGAGGTGGCCTGTCAGGGACCGGGGAAGCCTCCTGGCCGAGTTTCACCAGCCGGTCGCCGACATCGAGGTGCCGGCATCGATCCCGATCCGGTTTGTGGCCGTCCACCCGATGGCTCCCACCACCCCGACCCGGACCTCCCAGTGGGCGAGTGAGTACAAGTCTCTGCCATCAGCTTTCAGCGGAGAACTGCCCCTGGTTCTGGCCGGGGACTTCAACGCGACCTTGGACAACTCGGTGTTCCGGGACCTGCTGGAGACGGGATACCGGGATGCCGCCGATGTGACCGGTGAGGGCCTTGTCTCCACCTGGCCCTCGAGGATCGAATGGAAGCTGCCGGTCACGCTCGATCACGTACTTGCCGAGAAGGGAATCTCCTTCGGCGATTACGACGTGGAGAAGATCGACGGAACCGACCACCGCGCCGTCTTCGCTGAACTGA
>WBZM01003046.1_pt1 | contig 13433 bp, 12 predicted proteins | sample 5204271 | NCBI WGS metagenome assembly WBZM01 (sample SAMN12344346, study PRJNA552823) | activated sludge metagenome | biome: Activated sludge suspended growth; feature: Nitrification reactor; material: Wastewater; isolation source: activated sludge from nitrification reactor of wastewater...
CGCTCGCGTCGGCGAGGATCTGCTTGATGCCCTGGCGGACGATCTGGTGGTCGTCGCACACGAGGACCCGGATCATGCAGACGCTCCTTCCGGCAAGGGCATCACCAGGCGCACCCGCGTGCCCAGCCCCGGCGCGCTGTCGATCGTCAGCGTGCCGCCGAACTGCGCGGCGCGCTCGCGCATGCCCATCACGCCATAGCTGCGCGGGTCGTCGAGCGACGCGGCCGTGGTGCCCACGCCGTCGTCGCGCACGTCGAGGTAGAGCACGGGCTGCGGTGGATCGTCGACCGCGATACGGATCTGCACGCGGCGCGCCCGCGCGTGCCGCGCGATGTTCGACAGCACCTCCTGGAAGATGCGGAACACCGCGATCGCCAGCGCGCCCTGCGGCGGCGGCACGCCGGCGGCGACGTGCACCTGCAGGTCGCTTACCAGCTCGCTGGTATCGACGAACTCCTGCGCCTGCCACTCCAGCGCCGCCCACAGGCCCTGGTGGTCGAGGATGCTCGGCCGCAGGTCGGTGATGATGCGGCCGACGTTGTCCACCGCGGTGTCGATCATGCGGCCCATGCCGCGGCACTTGGCGGCAAGCTCGTCGCGCTCGGCCACGCGCTTTGCGAGCCAGTTGACGTCCATCTTCAGCGCCACCAGCAGAGAGCCGAGCTCGTCATGGATCTCGCGCGCGATGCGCGTGCGCTCGGCCTCGCGCACGGCCTCCTGGTGGCCCGCCAGCTCGCGAACGCGCGAGAGCTCCTGCGCACGGCGCCGCTCGGTGATGTCGGAGAAGGTCACCACCGCGCCCTGCACCGCGCCGTGCTCGACGATCGGGTGGCTGGAGTACTCGGCGTAGAAGCTCGAGCCGTCGGCGCGCCACAGCACCTCGTCGTCGATGCGGCAGGGCAGGCCGCGGCGGAAGGCGTTGAAGATCGGGCAGTCGCACTCCGGGTAGTGGCGGCCGTCGGCGTGGGTGTGGTGGATCAGCTCGTGCATGTTGCGCCCGAGGATCTTCTCGGCCGGCCAGCCGAGCTGCTGCGCCGCGCTGCGGTTGACGAACACGCAGCAGCCGGCCATGTCGATGCCGAAGATGCCCTCGCCGGTGGATTCCAGCAGCAGCGCGAGCCGGTCGCGCCAGACGTCGGCGACGCGGCCCTGTTCCGGGGCGTGGGCGGTGTTCATGCGGGCCGGCATGGTGCAAGCCGCGTGCCCGTGCGCCGCAGGCGTGCGGCGCACCAGCGCGAGGCGCGGCGCACCGCGCTCGCTCAGAAGACCGTACCGTCGCTGTGGATGTCCACCGGCGGCGCGCCACCCGGCCGGCGCTCGGCCGCGATCTGCCGGCCGGCGGCCCAGCTGCCGCCTTCGAGCATGCAGGCCAGCGGCAGCGCCGGCGCGCCGAGGCGCTCGCGCACCTTCGGCGCGAGTTCGTCGAGCAGCGCGACGGTGAGCGCACGCCACTCGATCACCCAGGGTTCGGCCGGTTCGCGCGGTCGGGCCGTGAAGGCCGCGTCGCGCGGCACGATCACGCCGGCGTCGAGCAGCAGCCCGCCGTTGCGGTATTCGGGCAGGCCGGTGAGCGCGTCCAGCCCCTCGACCTGCACGCCGGCCCACTCGAAGGGCTCGAGCAGCGAGTAGCTCAGCCACTGGCTGAGCTTGTGGAAGGGCACCCAGCCGGCGCTCGGGCCCTCGCCGCCCGCGGCCGGGTGCGGCCAGGCGTCTCCGACCGGAACGCCGTGGAACACCTGGCCGCTCGGCCAGATGCCGCTGAAGGCGTCGAGCAGCGCGCCGAGGATGCGCGCGGCCTGCACGCGGTGATGCAGCGGTGCCGGCTGCGGATGGTGGTGGTGCAGCCGCGGCGCGTGCGGGTGGTGCGTCAGCGCGTCGAACAGGTGGCCGGGCTGGCCGAGCGAGGTGAAGGTCTGCGGCTGCGCGCGCAACGCCTCGCCGAGCCGGCGCATCAGCGCGGCGCGGCCCTCGAGGCCCACCAGCGGGTTGTCGGCGCGCACCTGGAAGATGTCGGCCAGGGCCGCCGCGTCGAGCTTCAACAGCGCGGCCGCGTCGACGCGCCACGGGTCGCCCGCATCCGTCGAGAAACGCCCGGCGAGGAAGGCACGGAAGCTGGCCACGCCCAACCCCTCGCTGCGGCCGAAGGACTGGCCGCTCTCGGCTTCCTGGTAGCGCCAGCCGGGGCCGGCGCCGGCATCGAGCAGCACGCTGACCAGCGTGAGGTCGATGCGCGCGCGCGCCACCGCGATGTGGCTGCGGCCGGCGAGCTTCGCGTCGAGCTCGGCCTTGCGGTCGACGCCGCCGGCCTCGAAGTGGCGCCAGCGGCTGTGGTACGGGATCTTCAGGTCGGGGAAGCGCGCGCGCGTCAGCGCGGCGATGCGATCGGCCACCGCGTCGAGCTTCGAACGCTCGAGCGTGAAGTGCGCCGAGCGGCCGTCGGCCACATGCGCCGCGATCGCCGCGCAGCGCGCGCGGATCGTCGCCGGGTCGCGCAGCGTGCGGACGGCGGCGTCGATCTCACTCAAGGCCGCGACCCTTCACGCTGGCCAAGCGCTCCGCATCGGGCACGGAACCGTCGGTGAAATAGCCCGCGGCGATCTTTGCCTCGATCTCCACCTTCGCGTCGGCCGGCACCAGCGCGTCGGGGATCTTGACGCGCTCGCCCACCTCGATGCCGCTGCCGGTGATCGCGTCGTACTTGTCGTTGCTCATCGAGACGAGCCGGTGGATCTTGCGGATGCCCAGCCAGTGCAGCACGTCGGGCATCAGCTCCTGGAAGCGCATGTCCTGCACGCCGGCCACGCACTCGGTGCGCAGGAAGTACTTGTCGGCGCGGTCGCCGCCCTCCTGGCGCTTGCGCGCGTTGTAGACGAGGAACTTGGTCACCTCGCCGAGCGCGCGTCCCTCCTTGCGGCTGTAGGCGATCAGGCCCACGCCGCCCTTCTGTGCGCCCTGGATGCATTCCTCGATCGCATGCGTCAGGTAGGGCCGGCAGGTGCAGATGTCGGAGCCGAACACGTCGGAGCCGTTGCACTCGTCGTGCACGCGGGCGGTCAGCGTGACGGCCGGGTTCGCGAGGTCGCGCACGTTGCCGAACACGTAGAGCGTCTGCCCGCCGATCGGCGGCAGGAACACCTCGAGGTCGCTGCGCGTCACGAGCTCGGGGTACATGCCGCCGGTCTCCTCGAAAAGGGCACGGCGCAGGTCGGCCTCGCTGACCTTGAAGCGCCGCGCCACGCCCGGCAGCCACCACACCGGCTCGACCGCGATCTTGGTGACGGCGGCCGAGCTGTCTTCCAGCAGGAAGGTGCCGTCCACCTGCAGCCGCTGGAACGCGAGCGCCTGCTTGATCTCGGGGAGGTGGATGTGCGCCTTGGTGACGGCGATGGTCGGGCGGATGTCGTAGCCGGCCTCGAGGTAGTCGGCATAGACCGACTGCACCGAGGCGCCCCAGGGATCGATGGAGACGATCTTGTCCGCATCGCCCCACTGCTCGTAGGGGCCGATCGCGTCGGTGGGCGCGGTGTTGGTGAGGTCGGCGCGGTGGCCCTTGACGAGATTGCCGGCCGCCACCGCCAGCGCGCGGTAGACGCCGTAGCTGCCGCTGTGCGTGCCGACCACGTTGCGCTGGCTGCGGTTGGTGGTGCTGCCAACGATGGGGCCGCGCTCGAGCGCGTCGGCCGCGCCCCAGTGGAGGGCCGGTGCGCCGCTGGCGCCCTGGCCGGGATGCGAGGTCAGGCGGATGTGGCGCGTGCCGGGGGCGGCGTTGTCGGTGGCCATGCGGGCGCTGCTCCGGGAGTGGTGAACACAGCATAGCGCTGCAAGTCCCGTGCTGGGCGCAGAATCTCGGCCCGACCTTCCCGCGCCTGCCTTGACCGACACGACCCCCGACCCCCGCGCTCCCGCGCTGCTCACCGCCGCGCTGGCGGCGCGCACGCACGCCCATGCGCCCTACTCGCGCTTCGCCGTCGGCGCGGCACTGATGGACGAGCACGGCCGCATCCATGCCGGCTGCAACGTCGAGAACGCCGCCTACCCGGAGGGCCTGTGCGCCGAGGCGGTGGCGCTCGGCGCGCTGGTGCTGGCCGGCGGCACGCGCGTCACGGCCGCGCTGGTGGCGGCCGATGCGCCCAGCCCGATCACGCCCTGCGGCGGCTGCCGCCAGAAGCTGCGCGAGTTCGCCGCCGGCGACGCGCCGGTGTGGTCGGCCGACCTGCAGGCCGTGACGGCGCGGCACACGCTCGGCGAGCTGCTGCCGGCCGGCTTCGGCCCAAACCACCTGAACCACCTGGCGCCGCGATGAGCCGCCTGAACGTCGAGCAGGCCGACCGCTGCGCCGCTCAACTCCTGGCCACCGGCCGCCGGCCGCGCATCGCGGTGCTGCTCGGCTCGGGCTGGGCGCCGCTCGTCGAGCGGCTGGCCGATCCGCTGCGCCTGCCCTATGCGCGCCTGCCGGGCTTCCCCGAGACCGGCATCGCCGGGCATGCGGGCGAGCTGGTGCTGGGCCGCATCGGCACGCACGAGGTGGCGCTGCTCAGCGGACGCCGCCATGCCTACGAGGGCGGCGACGTGGCGGCAATGAAGGGCTCGATCGCGGCGCTCGCGGCCGCCGGCGTGCAGCTGCTCGTGCAGACCAACGCGGCCGGCAGCCTCGACGAGGCCATGCGCCCGGGCCAGCTGATGATGGTGTCCGACCACCTGAACCTGGTGCAGCAGTCGCCGCTGCTCGCCGAGACCGATGCGTCGCGCTTCGTCGACCTGCGCGACGCCTACGACCCCGCGCTGCGCGCCCAGGTGCGTGCCACGGCGCAGCGCGCCGGAGCGACGCTGCACGAAGGCGTGTACGCCTGGGTGCTCGGCCCGCAGTTCGAGACGCCGGCGGAGATCCGCATGCTGCAGCGGCTGGGCGCGCAGGCGGTGGGCATGAGCACCGTGCCGGAGACCATCCTCGCGCGCCACGCCGGGCTGCGCGTGCTGGCCTTCTCGCTGTTCACCAACATGGGCTGCGGTCTGCAGGCCGAGCCGCTCAGCCACGCGCACACGCTCGGCGTGGCGAGCGCTGCCGCGCCGGTGGCCGCCGCGCTGCTCGAGTCGGTGATCGCCGCGCTGGAGCTGTGAGCATGCGCACGCCGCAGGACACCGCCCGTCTCTCGCTCGCCTGCCTCGACCTGACGAGCCTGAACGACGCCGACCGCGACGACGACATCGTGCGCCTGGCCGCGCGGGCTGCACGCGCGCCGGGCCGCGTGGCCGCGCTGTGCGTGTGGCCGCGACTCGTGCCCACGGCACTCGCGCACGCGCCGGCCGGCGTGGCGGTGGCCGCGGTGGCCAACTTCCCCGACGGCAGCGACGACCTTGCCCGCGCGTTGCGCGACACCGAGGCGATCGTCGCGGCCGGCGCGCAGGAGGTCGACGTGGTGCTGCCCTGGCGCGCGCTCGCCGAGGGCGAGGTCGCACGCGCCTCGGCCGTGGTGCGCGCGGTGCGGCGCGCCTGCGATGGACGCATGCTGAAGGTGATCCTCGAGAGCGGGGAGCTGAAGACCGACGCGCTCGTTCGTGCGGCGGCGCAGCTCGCGATCGCCGAAGGCGCCGACTTCCTCAAGACCAGCACCGGCAAGACGCCGACCGGCGCGACGCCGGAAGCCGCGCGCACGATGCTGGAGGCGATCGCCGCGGACACCACGGCACGCACGCGCATCGGCTTCAAGGCCTCCGGTGGCGTGCGGCGCGTGGCCGACGCCGCGGTCTACCTCGACCTGGTCGAGGACATGCTCGGCGTGCAGGCGCTGAACCCGCAGCGCGTCCGCCTCGGCGCCAGCGCGCTGCTCGACGACATCGAGGCGGTGCTGGGCGGCCGCGACGGCGCGAGCGGCACGGGCTACTGACGCGCCGGGATCTTCAGCCCGCGCTGCACCGCCGGCCGCGCGAGGAAGGCGTCGAGCACTCGCCTGACATTGGCGAAGTCGGCGAAGCCCACCAGCTCGCCGGCGCCGTAGAAGCCCGCCAGGTTGTTCACCCATGGCCAGGTGGCGATGTCGGCGATCGTGTACTCGTCGCCCATGATCCATGCACGTCCCTCGAGGTGCTGGTCGAGCACCTTCAGCAGGCGGCGCGATTCGGCCACGTAGCGGTCGCGCGGGCGCTTGTCCTCGTAGTCCTTGCCGGCGAACTTGTGGAAGAAGCCGAGCTGGCCGAACATCGGGCCGACGCCGCCCATCTGGAACATCAGCCACTGGATCGCCTCGTAGCGCCGTGCCGGATCGGCCGGCAGGAAGCGGCCGGCCTTCTCGGCCAGGTAGATCAGGATCGCGCCCGACTCGAAAAGGGCCAGCGGCGTGCCGCCCGGGCCGTCGGGGTCGAGGATGGCGGGGATCTTGTTGTTCGGGTTGAGCGAGAGGAACTCCGGCGAGAGCTGGTTGTTCGTCTCGAAGCTCACCAGGTGCGGCTCGTAGGGCAGGCCCAGTTCCTCCAGCAGGATCGAGACCTTGACGCCGTTGGGCGTGGGCAGCGAGTACAGCTGGAGCCGCTCGGGATGGGCGGCGGGCCACTTGCGGGTGACGGCAAAGCGCGACAGGTCGGTCATGGACGGGCTCGTGAGATGGAAGCCCGCATTCTCGGCAGGGTGGCCGCGCCCTCTTGGCGCAGGGCTTTCCGAGGCCCGGATCGTCATTCCGTCACGCCCTGACATCCCCGCCCATCGGCTCCGGGGGGCGACAGCGACGGCACGTTTGGCAAGAATGGCTCTGTCGCACAGATTCACAACCATGCGGCGCCCGGCGCTCTCGACCCTCCGGCGTGTCAGCTCCCGATCGATGCTTGCCCAGGAAATCATCCGGCGCAAGAGCCGCGCGCAGCGGCTCGAGGCGGCCGAGATCCAGTCCTTCGTCCGCGGCCTGGTGGACCGCTCGTGGAGCGAAGGCCAGATCGCCGCCTTCGCGATGGCCGTGTGCCTGCGCGGCATGAGCCGCGAGGAATGCGTCGCGCTGACGCAGGCGATGACCGACTCGGGCGACCGACTCGACTGGTCGCGCGCGAAACTTCACGGCCCGCTGCTCGACAAGCACTCCACCGGCGGCGTGGGCGACAAGACCAGCCTCGTGCTCGCCCCGCTGGTGGCTGCCTGCGGCGGCGTGGTGCCGATGGTCTCGGGCCGCGGCCTCGGCCACACCGGCGGCACGCTCGACAAGCTCGAGGCCCTGCCCGGCTACACGGTGACGCCGCGCCGCTCGACGCTCGTGCGCGTGCTGCGCGAGGCGGGCTGCGCGATCGTCGGCGCGAGCTCGCGCATCGCGCCGGCCGACCGGCGGCTCTACGCGATCCGCGACGTCACGGCCACGGTGGAATCGGTGCCGCTGATCACGGCGAGCATCCTCTCGAAGAAGCTCGCCGCAGGCGTCGATGCGCTGGTGATGGACGTCAAGCTCGGCAATGGCGCCTTCAGCAGCGACGCGCACACCGCCGACACGCTGGCGCGCAGCCTCGTGGAGGTGGCGGTGGGCTCGGGCCTGCCGACGCAGGCGCTCGTGACCGACATGAACCAGGTGCTCGGCACCACCGCGGGTAACGCGGTCGAGGTGCGCGAGGCGATCGACTTCCTGACCGGCGCGGCACGCGAACCGCGGCTCCTGCAGCTGACCCTTGCACTGGCCGGCCGCATGCTCTGGCTCGGCGGCCTCGCGCCGTCGCCGGCCAAGGGCGAGCAGCAGGCGATGAAGGCGCTCGACGACGGCAGTGCCGCCGAGCGCTTCGAGCGCATGGTGGCGGGCCTGGGCGGGCCGGCGCACGTGCTCTCGCGCGGCGGCGCGCACCTACCCTCGGCCCCGGTGCAGCGCGTGCTGGCCGCGCCGCGCGACGGCGTGTTCGGCGGCATGGACACACGCCGCATCGGGCTGGTGATCGTCGCCCTCGGCGGCGGCCGCCGCAAGGCGAGCGACAAGGTAGACCCGCGCGTGGGGATCACGCGGCTGCTGCCGCTGGGCAGCACGGTGAAGGCCGGCGAGCCGCTGCTGAAGGTTCACGCAGCGAGCGCCGCGACGGCCGAGGCCTCGCTGCAGACGCTGGCCGAGGCGCTGCACATCCACGACGGCCCGGCCGTACCGAACCCGCCCGTGGTGCGCAGCGTGGTGGGCCGGCCGGGGCGCGGCGGCTGAGTCACGTGCGCGAGCGCCTCAGCGCTCGCCCTTGCGGTAGGGCTTCATCAGCGCCTGCGGGTAGGCCGCGCGGCGTGCCATCAGCACCAGCGCGACGATCGCCATGGCATACGGCAGCATCAGGTAGGCCTGGTACGGCACCTCGAGCCCGAACACGCCGCCACCGGCCTGCTGCAGGCGCAGCTGCAGCGCGTCGAAGAAGGCGAACAGCAGCGCGCCCAGCAGCGCCTTGCCGGGCCGCCACGACGCGAACACCACCAGCGCCACGCACACCCAGCCGCGGCCGTTGACCATGTTGAAGTAGAAGGCGTTGAAGGCAGACAGCGTGAGGAAGGCGCCGGCCACGCCCATCAGCGCGGAGCCGGCGACGATGGCAGCGGTGCGCACGCGTGCCACCGACAGGCCCTGCCCTTCGGCCGCGGCCGGGTTCTCGCCGACCATGCGCAGCGCCAGCCCGGCCGGCGTGCGGTAGAGCATCCAGCCGATCAGCGGAACGAGCAGCAGCGCGAGCAGCGTCAGCGGCGTCTGCGCGTTCAGCACCGGCACCGGCAGCGCCTCCATCGGCGCGAAGGGCTGGATGGTCGGCGGGCTGTCGACCTTCGGGAAGCTCACGCGGTAGGCGTAGCTCGCGAGGCTGGTGGCCAGCAGCGTGATGCCGAGCCCGGCCACGTGCTGCGAGAGCGCGAGGCCGACGGTCAGCAGCGCATGCAGCAGCCCGAAGCCCGCACCCACCGCCGCCGCGACGAGCACGCCCGTCCACAGCCCCGCGCCCTGGTAGACGGCCAGCCAGCCGGCGAAGGCACCCGCGACCATGATCCCCTCGATGCCGAGGTTCAGCACGCCGGCGCGCTCGCACAGCAGCACGCCCAGCGTGCCGAGGATGAGCGGCGTCGCGATGCGCAGCACCGCCACCCAGAACGGCGCGGCAGCGAGCAGGTCGAGGGTTTCGCTCAGCATGCTCAGCGCCAGCGGATGCGGAACTGCGTCAGCATCGTCGCGATCAGCACGGCGATCAGCGACACCGCCACGATCACGTCGGCGATGTAGGTCGGCACGTTGACGGCGCGGCTCATGCTGTCGGCGCCGACCAGGATGCCGGCCACGAACACCGCCGCGGCCACCACGCCCAGCGGGTGCAGCGCCGCCAGCATCGCGATCACGATGCCGGAATAGCCGTAGCCGGGCGACATGTCGAGGGTCACGTAGCCGGCGCGGCCGGCCACCTCGATCGCGCCGGCCAGGCCGGCGAGCGCGCCGGACAGAAGCGCCACCTTCACCTGCACGGCCGCCACCGGCATGCCGGCAAAGGCCGCAGCACGCGCGTTCGCGCCCACTGCGCGGATCTCGAAGCCGAGCGTGCTGCGCGCGAGCAGCCCCCACAGCAGCAGCGCGGCGCCGAGCGCCCACAGCAGGCCGGTGTGCAGCCGGCTGCGCTCGACCAGCTTGCCGAGCTGCAACGCATCCTGGATCGCCACGCTCTGCGGCCAGCCCATCGCGAGGCTGTCCTTCATCGGCCCGTCGAGCATGGCCGAGACGAACAGCAGCACGATGAAGTTCAGCAGCAGCGTGGTCACCACCTCGTCGACGCCGAGCCGCGCCTTGGCGAGCGCCGGCCCGAGCAGCAGCAGCGCGCCGGCGAGCATGGCGGCGCCCATCATCAGCGGGAACAGCAGCCAGGGCGACGCCTCGAAGCCGGTGCCGCCGTGCAGCCCGCCGACCGCCACCGCGGCCAGCGCGCCGGCGTAGAGCTGGCCTTCGCCGCCGATGTTGAAGAGCCGCGCGCGGAACGCCACCGCCGCGGCCAGGCCGGTGAGGATCAGCGGCGTGGCGCGCGTGAGCGTCTCGGTCCAGGCGAAGCGCGAGCCGAAGCCGCCCTCGAGCAGCAGCGCATAGGCCTGGCCCACCGGCGCGCCCGCCCAGGCCACCAGCAGCGAGGTGACGGCCAGCGTGGCCAGCACGGCGGCCACCGGCGCGCCCAGCAGCAGCGCGCGCGGCACGCGGGCGCGGCGTTCAAGCTGCATGGGCGTCGCCGGCCATCGCCAGGCCGATCGAGGCCAGCGTCCACTCGGCCACCGGCCGCGCCTCGCCGAGCCGGCCGTGGTGCATCACCGCGATGCGGTCGGCCAGCGCGAAGATCTCGTCGAGGTCCTCGCTGATCAGCAGCACCGCGCTGCCCGCCGCGCACGCGTCGAGCAGCTGCTGGTGCACGTAGGCCACGGCGCCGATGTCCAAACCCCAGGTGGGCTGGTGCGCGACGATCAGGCGCGGCGGCGTGGTCGCGGCCGGATCGCCCGCCAGCGCGCGGCCGAGGATCAGCTTCTGCATGTTGCCGCCGGACAGCGAGCGCGTCGTCGTCCACAGGCCGGCCGATTCGGTGCCGCGCACGTCGAAGCGCTCGACCAGCGCCTGCGCCTGCGCCATCGCGCGCTCGCGCCGCACGACGCCGGCGCGTGCGAACGCCGGGCTGGCGTAGCGCTCGAGCACGGCGTTCTCCCACAGCGGCAGGTCGCCGACCACGCCGACGGCGTGGCGATCCTCCGGAATACGCGCGACGCCGGCCTCGACGAAGGCGCGCGGCCGCGCCGGCAGCGCACACCCGCCGATCGCGAGCGAGCCCGCGTCGAGCGCATGCAGGCCGCACAGCAGCTCGGCCAGCACCCCCTGGCCGTTGCCGGCGACGCCGGCCACCGCCACCAGCTCGCCGGCGTGCAGCGTCAGGTCGACGTCGGCGAGCAGCGGGCGAGCGCCGCGGCCGCGCACGCCAGCGCCGCGCAGCTCGAGCACCGGCGCGCCGCGCGCATGCGCCCGCTTGGTGGCCGGCGCCACCGCGCGGCCCACCATCGCCTCGGCCAGCTGCGCCTTGTCGGCACCGGCCGTTGGCAGCTCGGCCACCAGCCGGCCCGCGCGCAGCACCGCCACGCGGTGCGAGACGCGCAGCACCTCGTCGAGCTTGTGGCTGATGAAGATCACCGACAGCCCCGCCGCCACCAGCTGGCCGAGCGTGGCGAACAGGGATTCGCTTTCCTGCGGCGTGAGCACGGCAGTGGGCTCGTCGAGGATCAGGATGCGCGCGCCGCGCACCAGGGCCTTCAGGATCTCGACGCGCTGGCGCTCGCCCACCGAGAGATCGCCGACGCGCGCCTCGGGCTCCACGGCGAGGCCGAAGCGCTGCGCCGCCTCCAGCAGCCGCGCGCGCGCCGCGGTGCGCCGCGAGAACGGCTGCCAGAGCGGCTCGGTGCCGAGCATCACGTTGTCGAGCACCGAGAGGTTGTCGGCCAGCGTGAAGTGCTGGTGCACCATGCCGATGCCGCTGTCCAGCGCCGCCTTCGGCTGGCCCGGCGCCAGCGGCCGGCCGTCGACCTCGATCGTGCCGGCGTCGGCGAGGTAGTGGCCGAACAGGATCGACACCAGCGTGCTCTTGCCGGCGCCGTTCTCGCCCAGCAGCGCGAGCACCTCGCCGCGCGCAAGCTCGAGCGAGATGCCGTCGTTGGCCACCAGGCTGCCGAAGCGCTTGGTGATGCCTGACAGTCGCAGGGCGGGCGTTACCATCGCGCCGATTCTCGCCCCCGGGCCCCCTGGGCCCAGCCATGCGCTCCGACCCGCACAGCTGCCCCAACTGCACCGAACCGTTCGCCGACCCTCGGCCGCGCTTCTGCCCGTCCTGCGGCCAGGAGACGACCCTGCGGCCGCCGACGCTGTTCGAGTTCGTGCAGCAGTTCGGCGGCGCCTACATCTCGACCGAGGGCGCGCTGTGGCGCACGCTGAAGCTGCTGGTGCTGCGGCCCGGCGAGCTGACGCACCAGTACCTCGCCGGCCGCCGCAAGCACTACGTGCTGCCGCTGCGCCTGTACCTGACCATCAGCGTGCTGGTGCTGCTGGCGGTGCGCCTGGGCGGCGGCGATGCCCCGTCGGCGCAGGTCGACCCCGGCGACGAGAAACGCATGATGGTCATCGAGATCGGCAGCGTTCGCGCCGGCCGGGTCGACGGCGCCTTCGTGTGCGAGGGCCTGCCGGCCTGGACCTGCGCCCGCCTGAAGCGCCGGCTCGACGTCGACCCGAAGGGCCTGCAGCGCGAGGCCGCAGCCGTCGGCGAGCGCTTCGTCGGCAACCTCGGCGGGGCGATGTTCGTGCTGGTGCCGGCCTTTGCGCTGTGGCTGAAGCTCGCCTACCTCACGCGGCGGATGCGCTACACCGAGCACCTCGTGTTCGCCCTGCACCTGCATGCGTTCTGGTTCCTGCTGCTGGCCTGCGCGCTGACCGGGCTCGGCTGGCTGACGCTGGCGGCCCTGGTCGCCGCGCCGTGGTACGCGCTGGCGGCAATGAAGCGGGTGTACGGCGGCTCGCGCGCCGGGCGCTGGGTGCGGGCCGCCCTCGTGAGCGGCGCCTACGTCGCCACGCTGGCCGTCGTGATGGCCGGCGCGGCGCTGTGGGCGCTGCTGTTCTGACCCGGCCTACTTCGCGCTGGCCTTGGGCTGGTTGTCGTCGACCTTGACGGTGAACTTGCCGTCGCGGATGGCCTGCTCCTTGGCCTTGACCTTGGCCACCAGATCGGCCGGCACCTTGCCCTCGAAGGTGCCCAGCGGCGCCAGCTCGCTGCCCTTGTGCTTCATCGTCGAGTAGACGCCGTAGTCCTCGGCCTTGAAGCTGCCGGCCTTGACGGCCTTGATCGCCAGGTCGATGGTCGGCTCCATGTTCCACAGCGCCGAGGCGACCACCGTCTCGGGGTACTTGTCCTGCGTGTTGATCACGTTGCCGATGGCCAGAACCTTGCGCTCCTTGGCGGCGTCGCTGACGCCGAAGCGCTCGGCGTACATCACGTCGGCGCCCTTGTCGATCATCGCGAAGGCGGCCTCCTTGGCCTTGGGCGGGTCGAACCAGCTGTTGATGAAGCTGATCGAGAACTCGACCTTCGGGTTGACCTCCTTCGCGCCGGCCATGAAGGCGTTCATCAGGCGGTTCACCTCGGGGATCGGGAAGCCGCCGACCATGCCGATCTTGCCGCTCTTGCTCATGCCGCCGGCGATCATGCCGGTCAGGTAGGCCGGCTCCTGGATGTAGTTGTCGAACACGCCGAAGTTCGGCGCCTGCGGCTTGCCGGAGCTGCCCAGCAGGAAAGCGGTCTTGGGGTAGTCCTTGGCGACCTTGCGCGCCGCCGCTTCCACCGCGAAGGCCTCGCCGACGATCAGCTGGTGGCCCTTCTCGGCGTAGCCGCGCATCACGCGCTCGTAGTCGGCGTTGCTGACGTTCTCGCTGAACACGTACTCGATCTCGCCGCGCGCCACG
>WBZM01002814.1_pt2 | contig 13428 bp, 9 predicted proteins | sample 5204271 | NCBI WGS metagenome assembly WBZM01 (sample SAMN12344346, study PRJNA552823) | activated sludge metagenome | biome: Activated sludge suspended growth; feature: Nitrification reactor; material: Wastewater; isolation source: activated sludge from nitrification reactor of wastewater treatment...
CCCGCAGCGCCGATGAGCTGCGCAAGGACCTGGACAAGACCTACAGCCTCCTTCCCGGCCGGCACCGTCTTGCCCTGCACGCCATCTACGCTGAGACCGGCGGCCGCCGCGTGGAGCGCACCGACCTGCGGCCGGAACACTTTGCCGCCTGGGTGGACTGGGCCAAAGCCAACGGCCACGGCCTGGATTTCAACCCCACCTGCTTTGGCCACCCCATGGCAGCCAGCGGCTTCACCCTGGCCAGCTACGACCCGGCTGTGCGCCGCTTCTGGATCGATCACTGCATCGCCAGCCGCCGCATCGGGGAGCATTTCGGCCGCGCGTTGGGCGCCCCTTGCGTCACCAATGTCTGGATCCCCGATGGGCTGAAAGACACGCCGGTGGACCGCAAGACGCCGCGCGAGCTGTTGGCCCAATCGCTGGACGCCGTTTTCGCCGACACCATCGACCCGGCCTACAACCTGGACGCCGTCGAAGGCAAGCTGTTCGGCATCGGCTCTGAGGCCTACGTGGCCGGCTCCCACGAGTTCTACCTGGGCTATGCCATCACCCGCCAGGTGCTGCTGACTCTGGACAGCGGCCATTTCCATCCCACCGAGACCATCGCCGACAAGATCTCATCGGTGATGGCCTATGTGCCGGAGATGCTGCTGCACGTCAGCCGCGGCGTGCGCTGGGATAGCGACCACGTGGTGATCCTGAACGACGAGCTGCAAGCCATCATGCAGGAGTTGGCGCGCGGCGACTTCCTGGGCCGCACTCACATCGGCCTGGATTATTTCGACGCCAGCATCAACCGCGTGGCGGCCTGGACCATCGGCGCGCGCAACGCCCTGCGAGCCCTGTTGCTGGCCCTGCTGGAGCCCATCGACCAGATGCGCGCTCTGGAGCAGGCGGGCGACTATACCGCCCGCCTCGCGCTGCTGGAGGAGCTCAAGAGCCTGCCCTTCGGTGCGGTCTGGGACTACTACTGCCTGCAGCAAAGCGCGCCCGTCGGCATGGCTGTGCTGGAGGAGATCAGGGCGTATGAGGCGCAGGTCCTGGCAGGGAGGGGGTAACCATGCAACCTACCATCGCCCAACTCGAAACCCAACTTAACGATTTCGACCCGGCGGCGCGCGCGGCGGCGTTGGCCGCGCTGATCGAAGCGGCGCAGCAGGGCGAGGTCGCGTTAGCGCCAGAAGCTGACGTGGCCAATATGCACTGCCACACCTTCTTCTCATTCAACGCCTACGGCTATTCGCCCAGCGGGCTGGCCTGGCTGGCGAAGAAGAACGGCTACCCGCTCCTGGGCATTGTCGATTTCGACGTACTCGATGCGGTGGACGAGTTCCTGGACGCCTGCGAGCTGGTGGGCGTGCGCGGCAGCGCGGGCATCGAGACGCGGGTTTTCATTCCTGAGTTCGCCACACGGGAGATCAACTCGCCGGGCGAGCCGGGCATCTACTACCACATGGGCATTGGCTTCGCCGGCGGCCAGATTCCGCCGGAAGCGGCCGCCATCCTCCTCGATCTGCGGGCGCGCGCTATGCAGCGCAATAAGGAGATCGTGCGCCGGGTGAACGCCCACCTGGACCCGGCGACGGTGGACTATGAGCGCGATGTCTTGCCGTTGACGCCGGCCGGCAACGCCACCGAGCGCCACATGGTGCTGGCCTATGTGCGGGCTGCGGAGCAAGAAGCCGGGCAACTGAGGGAAATTCAGGGAAACCCGGCGGAATTAGCCTCTTTCTGGGCGGGCAAGCTGGGCCTGGAAGCAGCACAGGTGGCGTCTTTGCTGGGCGAGCCGGCTAAGTTCCAGAACACTGTACGCGCCAGGCTGATGAAGCGCGGCGGCGTGGGCTACGTCCAGCCCAGCCATGACGCCTTCCCGCGCGTCGAAGAGTTCCATCGGCTGATCACCGCCTGCGGCGCGCTGCCCTGCGCCGCCTGGCTGGATGGCACGTCGGCCGGCGAGCAGGCTATCGAGGAACTGCTGGGCTTGCTGATCGATCAGGGCGTTGTAGCGCTGAACATCATTCCCGACCGTAACTGGAACCTGATCGACCCGGACGAGCGACGGCGCAAGGTGCAGCATCTGTACGACGTGGTGCGGCTGGCCGATGAGCTCGATCTGCCGCTCAACGTAGGCACCGAGATGAACGCCTTCGGCAACAAGCTGGCAGATGATTTCGACGCGCCGGAGCTGGCGCCCGTGCGCCAGGTCTTCCTGGACGGAGCGCGCTTCATCTACGGCCATACGGCCATGCAGCGCGCCCTGGGCCTGGGCTACCAGAGCTCGTGGGCGCAGGCTCACCTGCCCACCCGCCGCCAACGCAACGAGTTCTATACCCAAATCGGCTATGCCACGCCGCCCGGCGCTGCGGGACTTACCGCGTTGCGCCAGATGGGCGGGAATGCAGCCCCCGATGAGATACTGAGGCAGATAAGCAGAAGGACCCATTCATGACCGACAAACTCACCGACTTCCGCCGCGCTGATGCGCCGCTGCCGGAGCGCAATCGCCTCTGGCCGCTGTATGGCGCCGGCTTCGACAACCTGGGGCTGGATAGCCAGCCCATCGATGTGCCCATGCCCGGCTACGGCCCCGACGAGCTGCTGGTGCGCCACGATGCGTGCGGGTTGTGCTTCTCTGACATCAAGGTTATTACTCTCGGCGAGCAGCACCCGCGTATCTACCGCGACATGCGCGCCCAGCCGATCACCCTGGGTCACGAGATCGCCATGACCGTGGTTGGCGTGGGCGAGAACCTGGCCGGCCAGTATCATGTAGGCGACCGCTTCACCATCCAGGCCGATGTGTTCGTGGGCGGTGTGGGCTACGCCTATGGCTACGAAATCCAGGGCGGGCTGTCGCTGTACAACACCATCGACCAGCGCGTGCTCAACGGCGACGGCGGCAATTACCTGATTCCTGTGCAGCCCGGCACCGGCTATGTGGAGAGCGCGCTGACCGAGCCGTGGGCCTGCGTCACTGCGGCTTATGGGTTGAGCTACCGCACCATGCTCAAGCCGGGTGGGACGGCGTGGATCATCGGCGCCGTCGGCAGGACTGGCAGTCCTTCTGAGGACTGCCAGTCCTACGAGATCAGCGCCGGCCTGGACGAGTGCTGCCATCCCGCGCGCCTGCTGTTGAGCCACGTGCCGCCGGCCTTCGACGCCACCCTGCGCGCGCAGGCGACTGCGCTGGGCATCCAGGTCTTCGACGCGGACGACCTGGCTCATCCGCCCGTGACGCCCATCGACGACATCGTGCTGCTGCACCCCGACCCCGACCTGATCGAACTGGTCAGTCCACACCTGGCCGACTTCGGCGTGGTCGCGCTGTTGGGCGCAGACCCGCTCAGCCGCAAGGTCAACGTGGACATCGGCCGCGTGCATTACAACCGTTGGGTCTACGTGGGCACGCAGAGCCATGACGTGGCGCGCGCCTACGCCGACACGCCGGTGCGTTCCGCGCTTCAACCGGCCGGCCGGGCGCTGTTCGTCGGCGCGGGCGGCCCCATGGGCCGCATGCACGTGCAGCGCGCCATCGAGGTGGCCGGCGCGCCGGCTGTGATGGTGTGCAGCGACGTCAGCGATCTGCGCCTCAACGACCTGCGCGAGTCCTACGCGGCCGAAGCCGCGGCCAAGGGCATCGAGTTCATCTGCCTCAACCCGATGGACAAGGAAGCGTATGCGGCGGGCATGGCGCGCTTCGAAGCGACAGGCTTCGACGACATCGTCGTGCTGGCCCCGGTGCCGGCGGTCATCGCCGACGCGGCGCGCTGGCTGGCCCCGCGTGGGGTGATGAACGTCTTTGCCGGCGTGGCCAGGGGCGTCACCACCCAGCTTGACCTGAGCGACGTTTATCTCAAGGATGCGCGCGTCATCGGCCATTCAGCCTCGACCATCGACGACCTGCGCCTGATGCTGCATCAGGCCGAGAGCGGCGAGCTATCGCCCAACCGCTCGCTGGCTGCGGTCGGCTCGCTGAACGCGGCCAAGGACGGCCTGGCCGCCGTGCGCGACACCGTTTTCCCCGGCAAGGTCGTTATCTTCCCACACATCAGGGAGCTGCCGCTCATCGCCCTGCCCGATCTGGCCGAGACCCTGCCTACTGTCTACGCCCTGCTCAAGGACGGCCGCGAGTGGACGGTGGAGGCCGAGGCGGAGTTTTTGCGGATCATGCTGCCATAATGGATGATTGGGTGATTGGGTGATTGACGGGAAGCCAGCCACCCAATCACCGAATCATCCAGTAATCCCGGAGAAAATTCCCATGCCAAGAACACTAGAAGACAAAATCGCGCTTGTCACCGGCGGCGCGCAGGGGTTGGGGGAGGCGATCTGCCACCGGCTGGCCGCCGAGGGCGCGCATGTGGTGGTGGCCGATCTGAATATCGAGGGCGCGCAGCAGGTAGCCGCCAGCATCGCTGCGCAGACCGATCGGCGCAGCCTGGCGGTCAGTGTCAACATCACCGACGAGGCCAATGTGGCCGCGGCCGTGCAGCGCGTCGTCGCTGAGTTTGGCCGGTTGGACATCGCCGTTTCCAACGCAGGCATCCTCATCGCCGAGGCGGTGGACGAGTTCCCGGCTGAAAAGTGGCGGGCCGTGATCGACGTCAACCTGACTGGCTACTTCCTGCTGGCCAAGCACGCGGCGCAGGTGATGAAGGCTCAACGCAGCGGCGTGATCATTCAGATCAATTCCAAATCAGGCAAGAAGGGCAGCTACAAGAACTCGGCCTACGCAGCCAGCAAGTTCGGCGGCATCGGCCTGACGCAGAGCATCGCCCTGGAGCTGGCCGAGTACGGCGTGCGCGCCAACGCCATCTGCCCCGGCAACCTGCTGGACTCGCCGCTTTGGGTGAACTCCCTCTATGGCCAGTACGCCAGGAAATGGGGCATCACAGAGGCCGAGGTGCGCCAGCGCTACATCGACCAGGTGCCCATGAAACGCGGCTGCACCTACGACGACGTGACCAACGTGCTGGTCTTCCTGGCATCGGACCAGGCCAGCTACATGACCGGGCAGGCGATTAACGTCACGGGGGGCCAGCAGATGGATTAGATGATGGGTAAACAGGATGAAATATGACTGATAAGCTGACGAAGTATCGACAAGCTGACGAGCCATTACCGGATAGTCACTGGCTCTGGCCGCTCTATGGCAGAGGCTTCGAGAACCTGGGACTGGACGGGAAGCCGATCGAAGTCCCCATGCCGGCGTTTGGACCGGACGAGCTGCTGGCGCGGCACGATGCATGCGGGATTTGCTACTCGGATGTCAAGGTGATTCGCGCGGGCGGGGCACATCCGCGGCTGTTTGGCCGCGACTTGCAGGCTGAGCCGGTGGTGCTGGGCCACGAGGTCGCGTTGACGGTAGTGGGCGTGGGCGAGAACTTGCGCGATCAGTTCGCCGTCGGCCAGCGCTATGTGGTGCAGGCCGAGATCTACCAGCACGGCCACAACCTGGCCTACGGCTACATGCTGCAAGGCGGCCAGTCGCAATACAGCGTGCTGGGCGACCCGGTGCTGCGCGGCGATCATGGCTGTTATTTGCTGCCTGCGCCGCCGCAGTCCGGCTACTCGCAGGCCGCGCTGGCCGAGCCCTGGGCCTGCGTGGAGGCCGCCTATCGTATCCGCTACCGCCAGTCGATCAAGCCGGGCGGGTTGATGTGGATTATCGGCGCCCCCGGCAGGACTGACAGTTCTTCGGAGGACTGTCAGTCCTCGCGCGACTACACCATCAGCCGCGGCTTCGACCGCTACAGCCATCCGGCCACGGTGATTCTGACCGATGCGCCGCCCGGCTTTGCCGGCTGGATCAAAGCGCGCGCGGCCGAGCTGGGCGTCGAAGTCATCCAGCGCGACGGCCTCAATCCGTGCGATTTTCGCGACGCGTTGGCTGATGTGGCGCCTTGCTGCGGGCCAGACATCGGCAGCGGCCAGGGGGTGGATGACCTGGTGGTGCTCGGCCCGGCGGGCGCTGACCTGCTGGCTAACGCCTTCTGCACACTGGCCCGCGGCGGCATCCTCAACATTGTCAGCGACGTCCCTCTGCCGGAGCGGGCGTCCATTGACGCCGGCTGGCTGCACTACGACCACATGACCATCGTCGGCACGACCAGCCGCGACATCGCCGCCAGCTATGGGCCGATCCGCTCCAAGCTGGCCTACGGCGGCCGCTGCTGGATGATGGGCGCAGCGGGGCCGATGGGGCATATGCACGTGCAGCGAGCCCTCCAGGTAGGGCCGCGGCCGGGCCTGCTGGTCGCCACCAACCGCAGCTCCGACCGCATCAACGCGCTCACTGAGTTGTATGGCGAGACCGCCCGAGAGCAGGGCATCGACCTGGTCTGCCTGACTGAGGAAACGCTGGGGCCGGCCGGCTTTCGCCAACGCATGCTGGAACTGACCGGCGGCGAGGGCTTCGACGATATAATCATTCTGGCCCCCAGCGTCCATGCCATCGAGGAAGCTGCGGCCATGCTGACGCCGGGCGGGGTGGTCAACGTCTTTGCCGGTCTCCCTCGCGGCACGGAGGCCATGCTGGACCTCAACCCGGTAATCGATGGCAGGCAAATCCGCTTCATCGGCAGCAGCGGCTCCAGCATCGCCGATATGCGCTCGATGCTGGTGCTGGTGGAGCAGGGCGCGCTGGACACCAACCGCACGGTTGCTGCGATATCGGGCTTGGACGGCGTCTACGACGGGATCTTTGCCGTCAGCCAGGGGACTTTCCCCGGCAAGGTCGTGGTCTATCCGCACATCACCGGGTTGGGGCTGACCCCGCTGGCCGGCCTGCGCCAGCGCTTGCCGCAGGTCTACGGCAAGCTGGGACCTGGCGAGGCATGGACGGTGGAAGCGGAGGAGGAGTTGCTGCGTTTGCTGCTGTAAAGAACGGCTGATAGAATACACCGCTTTTCACGGAACACACGGATCAGAGCCGGTATTCTGATCTGTGTCCAGCCGTGTCATTCGCAAGCAACTCCCACTATGGATATGTCTGCCATTATCTTCGGCGCTGGAAACGTCGGCCGCGGCTTTTTGGGCCAGCTTTTCTCGGAATCTGGCTACGAGGTCCTATTCGTAGACGTGGACGAGCCGTTGGTGCGCATGCTGGCCCAGCGCGGGCGCTATACGATCCGCCTGGTGGACAACGACTGGCAGGAGGAGGTGACGGTGGCGCCGGTGGCTGCACGGCTGGCCGGCGACGCGGACGCCGTTGCGCGGGCTGTGGCCGCGGCCAATATCGCAGCGACGGCTGTCGGTGTGCGGGCATTGCCCTTCGTGGCTCCGGTGCTGGCGGCCGGCATTGCCCAGCGGGCCGCAACCGGCCTTGCTGCCCCGCTGAACATCATCGTCTGCGAGAACCTCAAGGACGCAGCGGCAACTCTGCGCGCCATGGTCGACCAGCACCTGCCAGCCGGCTTGCGTCCTTATCTTCATGACCGCATCGGCTTTGTGGACACCGTCATCGGCCGCATGGCGCCGCCGCTGACGCCGGAACTGCATGCCGCCGATCCCACGCTGATCCTGGTCGAGCCGTACAAGGTACTGCCCGTAGATCGTTCCACCTGGCGCGGCCCTGCGCCGCAGGTCGTCGGGCTGGAGCTGTGCGACAACTTTCCGGCCTACACTGCGCGCAAGCTCTACATCCACAACTGCGGCCACGCCGTGCTGGCCTATCTGGGCCACCTGGCCGGGCACGAATACGGCTATCAGGCCCTGAGCGACCCCTCGATTCGTCCTTGGTTTGAAGCCGCATTGGCCGAGAGCAAGGCCGGCATCGTTGCAGTTCACGGCGTGGACCTGGCCTGGCTCGACGCCCACATCGCCGACCTGACCCGTCGTTTTGCCAACCGCGCCCTGGGCGACACCATCCTGCGCCTGGGCCGCGACCCGCTGCGCAAGCTGAGCCCTGACGACCGGCTGGTAGGCGCCGCCCGGCTGGCTGAGCGAGCCGGCGTCGCTCCCGATGCGCTGGCCTATGCCATCGCCGCCGCCTACCGCTTCGATGACCCGCGCGACCCGCTGGCCCTGGCATTGCATGAACGGCTGGCTGCCGAAGGTTTCGATGCTGTGTTGGCTGCGGTCAGCGGCATCGAACCCCAGGAACGGCTGGCAGATAGGGTACGAAGATGGACGACCCATTTGTTCTCCCCCCACCCTTGATGACCTCGGATCCGGGGTCCTTTGCCCGCGGCACCATCGTCGAACGCAAGCCGCAGATCATCGCCCAGGTGCTGGCCGGCCACGATTACCCCGTCGGGATCACGGCCGCGTTGCGCGCCTTTCGTGACGAGATCGCCCGGCAGCCACTACAGCCGCTGCAGGAGCAGGCTGGCGATGCTGCCTTCTGGAACGCAGAGCTGGCGCGCTATGCCGGCCTGACCTGGCTGGAGGTTCCCTGGTACTTCGCCGAGACCTATTTCTACCGCAAGCTCCTGGAGGCGGTGCGCTACCTGCAGCCTGGCCCCTGGCAGGGCCGCGACCCCTTCGGTCCGCAGAAGCGCCAGCAAGAGGCTGACGCGTTGGTCCGGCTGGAGGCCAGTTGGGATCAGTTGGCCCACCTGGAGGCCGATATCCTTTTTGAGATGTTGCTGCACTCGGCGCTCTGGGGCAACCGCGCCGATCTGAGCAACCTGACAGTCAAAGAACAGGCGCTGGCCGGCCTCGCCGCGCAGGACGAGCGTCACCTGCTGCTGATCGACCATACGGCCCAAGTGCATGGGTTGCTGGCCGGCGGCGTACCGCGCATCGACTTCATCAACGACAATGTCGGGCTTGATTCCCTGTTCGATCTGGCCCTGGCTGATTTTCTGCTGACCCGCGGCTGGGCGCAGCGCGTGGTGATGCACTTGAAGGACCGCCCCTTTTTCGTCTCCGACGCCATGCCGCAGGATATCAGGATCGTGCTCCATGCGCTGGCGCAGTCGGCCAGACCGTCGCTGCGCAGCCTGGCCGCCCGGTTGGTGGATGCGCAGGCAGGAGGCCGGTTATCGCTCAAGACAGCCCCCTTTTGGGCCAGCTTTCAGATGTTTCGTGACATGCCGGAAGCGCTGCGGGCGGACATGAGCACGGCTGCGCTGGTCATTGTCAAGGGCGACGTCAACTACCGCCGTTTGCTGGACGACCGCCACTGGTCCCCCACGACGCGTATGGAGGCGGTGACGAGCTTCTTCCCCACTTCCTTCGTCGCCCTGCGCACGCTCAAGGGCGAGATTATGGTCGGCTTAGCCGCCGGCCAGGCCGAGCAGCTTTCAGCCCAAGAACCGGACTGGCTGATCAACGGCCGGCGCGGAGTGATTCATCTGGTGAAACGGGAGGAGTGAAACGTGGCTTGTGCCTGCGATGTTGTCTGAAGACCAAACCTCGTAACACGTAACCCGGAAAAGCGGATACCACTCAGTCTTTTCCGGGCTACGCATTACGCACACCTGCACTTGCGACGCAGCGCAGCGCAGGTGCAAGTGTTATTCGTTACGCATTCACGCCCCTGGAGCAATCACCTTCTGCCGATAGTGCTCATCCGGCCGGGTGTGGATGCGGGCCACGGCTTGTGGGGTCATGAAGCGGGGGCCGCCCATGGCGTAGGTTCCCGCGAGGATGCGCGCGGCCTTGACGGCCATGGCGGTGATGTTCGCAACCTGCTGAGCCGTGCGACCCAGCGCGATCATGCCGTGGTTTTGCACGTGGATCACCTTGGGCGCTTCGCCGTAAGTGTCCAGGTATGCCTCGATGCGCGCCCGTACCTCACGCGCCAAGGGCGGGCCCGGATCCACATAGGGCACCAACACCGGCGCCGGGCCGCACACCACGATCTCGTCGGGGAACAGCCGACCGGCGAAGGCGGCTTCAAAGCCAACTGAGCAGGTGATGGCGTTGATCGCTGTCGGGTGGGTGTGGCCGATGAAGTTCACGCCCTCCAGTTGCAGGCCGATGGCGTGCAGCACCGTCTCGACCGAAGGATGGCCGTTGGCTGCGGCGTTCACTTTCGACGCCGTCAGCGCCTCCTTGATTTCTGCGTCGCTGAGCGCCGGCGCATCCAGCATGGCCAGTACCCGGTCGAAACGCACCTCGACGAAGCCGCTGGCGTCGATGGTGCGCATCTCCGTGCCGCTGGCCTTGACCCAGAAGGTGGCGTCGCTGGCCCGCGCCGACGTGTTGCCCTCGCCCAGAATTGCGTAATCGTTGTCCGGGTCTCCCAGAGTGCGCGTCAGGCCGACAAGCTGTGTCAGGATAGTGGTGTCCATGGTCAGGAGCCTTTGCTAGATAATCGAAACAGGTTACCAGAGTAGTCGACGATCAGCAACTCACCGCTCTCGGTCTCGCCGAAGGAGCTGATCTGCACGTCGCTGTCCAGCAGTTCGCCGCTTTGCCATTGCCCTGGCCCGCTGGGCGCCAGCCCCCAGATGCGGCCGGTGCAGTAGTCGCCGTAGAAGTAGACGCCGTACAGGGCTGGCTGCTCTGCCCCGCGGTAGACATAGCCGCCGGTGACCGAGCAGCCCAGGTCATGGCTGTACTCGGCGACGGGCAACACCAGCCCGCTCTGATCGCAGGTGTCGGCCTGGAAGCAGTGCGTGCCTTCCATGATGGGCCAGCCATAGTTTTCGCCGCCGCGGCTGCCCGCCGGCTGGATGTTGGCCTCTTCCCATTGGTTCTGGCCCACGTCGGCGATCCACAGGTCGCCGGTCAGGCGGTCGAAGCTGAAGCGCCACGGGTTGCGCAGTCCGTAGGCCCAAATCTCGGGGCGGGCGCCCTCCTGGTCTGCGAAGGGATTGTCGGCCGGGACGACCGCGCCATCGCCGCTCGCGTCGATGCGCAGCACCGCGCCCAGGATTGTGCCCAGGTTTTGGCCGTGTCCGTAGCGATCGTTGGCGCCGCCGCCGTCGCCCAGCCCGGCGTAGAGATACCCGTCCGGCCCGAAGGCCAGCATCCCGCCGTTGTGGTTAGCAGCCGGCTGCTCAGCCGTCAGCAGCACGGTCTCGCTGGCCGGGTCGGCCGCCGTGCGTTCGGCGTTGGCCGCAAAGCGTGCGATTACCGTGTCGCCGTCCTTGTCCGTGTAGTAGACGAACAGCCGGCCATTGCCGGCGAAGGCGGGGTCGAAGGCCAGGCCCAGCAAGCCTTGTTCCGAACTGCCGGAGCCGACGCGGTCGCGCATGTCGAGGAAGGTTTGCGGATTGCCGCCGTCCTCGGCGATGGCCACGATCCGGCCCGCCTTCTCCAGCACGAAGATGCGGCCGCTGCCGTCGCCGGCATGGGTGGCGAAGACGGGCTGGTCGAAATCGTTCGCCAGCGGCTCCAGCGTCACCTGGAGACTGCTGATATCCGGCGGCTCGGGTGTGCTGGTCGGCGTACTGGTCGGCGTGCTGCTGGGCAGCGGCGTGGCCGTTGGCGTCGCCGTGTGTGCGACGGTGTCGGTGGGCATTGGCTGAGGCGGTTCGACGGTTGCCGCTGCAGCCGGTTCGGCAGGCGCAGGTGTGGAGGTCGCCTGCGACGCCGTGGCCACCGGCAGCGCCTGGGCCGTCTGCGGTTCAGCCTGTTCGGCCGAACAGGCCGCCAGCGCCAGCAATACGACCACGAGCAGCATCAACGACATCCAGCGGAGAGGTGTGTCAGGGCTTTTTCGCTCAACTAATCGTGGCTCCATCTTAGTCGTAACGCCTCCATCGCCCCAGCGCGCGACTCTGCTCGCTGCTCATGATTACCTCCAGCAACTGACCGTGACGGGCAGCCGGCACGTCGATGACTTTGAGCACCCCTTCGGAGGCCGCCTGGCCAGGCAGCAGTGTGGTCAGCAGGTTGGGCGCCTCGAGCAGGAAGCGCCGGTCGAAAACGATTCCTTCCTGCTCTGGGAAGACGGCCAGCGGGAAGATACGGGCCTCCACCAGGTCCTGGAAGAAGTGGGTGCCGTAGGACAGCTCGGGCGTGACGCCGCCCTGATTGTAGCCCAACTCCACCAGCATCTTGCTGTTGAACACGTCGGCGTAGGTCACTTTGACGCCCAGGTCCATGTTGGAGCTGCCCCAGCGGCCGGGGCCGATCAGGATGAAGCGCTCGTCCTGCAAGGCCCGGTTCAGCCGGCCGATGGCGCGGGCAATCTCCAGCTTCTCAGAGGGAGGCGCCAGGCGGGCGTACTGGCTGGGATCGACATAGACGATGAAGCGGATGCGTTCGACGATACCGTTGGGGATCAGGTAGTTGGCCGTGAACAGGGTCTCATTGCGCGGCGCGTCGGCCGGCACCTCGATGTGTGCGCCCTGGTCGTTGCTGCTCTGCGGGCGGCACTGCAAGAGGTGCAGCACCGGCTCAGGCTTGCGCGGCGTGCCCTTGAACTCCAGAGTGAATTCCACGTCCACCGGGCAGTTGTAGGCCGTCTCCAGGGTCGCCAGCACCCGCTTGAGCACCTTGACAAAATCGGTGCGCTCCACCACGCCGTCCAGGGTCAGCACCAGCTCGTCGGCCGGCACCCGGGTGGCCGTGGACGTGATGGCATGAATCGCGCCATCGGTGAAACGCGATGCCAGCAGACGCTGCCAGGAGAAGCCGGCGTCGATCACATCGCGCACCGCTACGGTGCGCAGCCCGTTGGCCCGCAGGTCGACCACATCCATCTGGTGCTGGCTGTAGTGCGCGATCTGGCGCGGGTTCTGGGCTGGCCGCAGGCTCGGATGGCTCAGGCCGATCATGCGCGGGTAGTCGTCGGGCACCCGGTCCACAGCGCGCGTGCCCAGTCCGGTGACCAGGCGCACGAAGCCTTCCTCGCGCCTGAGGCGGGGAGTCCACAGGAACGGGTTGCGGCTGAAGCCTACTCCGGCCAGCGTGGGGAAGAACCAGTGCTTGTAGGTCTGGCCGACCACCTTCTGGATGATGACGGCCATGCGCTCGTCGTAGTCGATCAGCCCCATCTGGCGGCGGTAGAGCAGCGCATCGGGGTTGAGCGCGCTGGCGTAGACCTGGGTAATGGCCCACATCAGGTCGGCCAGGTTGTCCTCAGGCGTGCCCTGATTGGGACAGAAGATGCTTTCGTACTTGCCGGCGAAGGAAGTGTTGACGTTGTCCTCCAGCAGGCTGGAGGAACGGACGATCAGCGGCGCCCGGCCGACCTGCGCCAACAACGCGGTCAGCTCGGCCACGATGCCCTGGGGAAAGCGACCCTGGGCAAAGCGCTCGGGCAGGGTATGGTAATCGGCGATGATCTGCTCGGTCGCCTTGTACTTCTGGTTGAGGTGATCCAGCAGATCGTTCAGCTCCAGAAACTCGTAGAACACGTCGGCGCCGACAAAGAAAGACTCCGGGATCGCCAGCCGGCCGGCCAGGTCAGAACCGGCCAGGTCGCTGTGCAGGATTTTCCAGGCCAGCATCAGCCCGGCCGCCTTGCCGCCGATTTTGCCGCGGCCGATGCGGTGGCGGCGAATCTCGTCCAGGTCGGTCGCGGTC
>WBZM01003047.1_pt1 | contig 13427 bp, 10 predicted proteins | sample 5204271 | NCBI WGS metagenome assembly WBZM01 (sample SAMN12344346, study PRJNA552823) | activated sludge metagenome | biome: Activated sludge suspended growth; feature: Nitrification reactor; material: Wastewater; isolation source: activated sludge from nitrification reactor of wastewater...
GGCTTCGACCGCGACGCCTACCGCATCGGCCCCAAGTACACCGACGGCTGGCTGGCCCGCGTGCAGTCGCTCGCCAAGGTGGTGGCCGAGAAGGGCACCGTCGAGCTGTCGCTGTTCGCCAGGGCGAAGTGAGCCCGGCGCCCCCCCTGTCCCCCGTCGCACCTCACCCGCCGTCAAGCCGTGTCACCGAAAGGAAACGCCATGATCCGTGAAGCCATGAAGGGTGCCGCCGTCGCCGCCGCCGTCTGCTCGATGTTCGCCGCCGGGGCCGCCGGGGCCAGCGACAAGCCGAAGGACGCCCCCAAGGTCGTGCAGTGCGCCGGCATCAACGCCTGCAAGGGGCAGGGGAGCTGCGCCGGCGCCGACAACGCCTGCAAGGCCCAGAACGCCTGCAAGGGCCACGGCTGGGTCGAGACCGCCAGCGCCAAGGCCTGCACCGACCAGGGCGGCAAGGTCGTGGTCGCGAAGAAGTAGCCCGTGACCCCACCGGAGCCCGGGGCCGGCCTGCGTGGCCGGTCCCGGGATCACCCCATGAACCACCCCTCCCCGCACCTCGGCCACGGCATCGGCCTCCGCCCGGCCCACTTCAGCGCCTTCCTCGCCGGGCCGGTGGCGGTGGACTGGGTCGAGGTGGTGACCGAGAACGTCCTCGCGCCCGGCGGCCGGCCCGCCGCCGTGCTGGAGCGGGTGCGGGCCGAGAAGCCGGTGGTGCTGCACGGCGTTTCGCTCGCCATCGGGTCGGTCGATCCCCTGTCGGAGCGCCACCTCGCGGCGCTGCGCAGCCTGGCCGATCGGATCGAGCCGGCGATGATCTCCGACCACCTCTGCTGGGGGACGCACCGCGGCCAGTACGTCCACGACCTCCTGCCGCTGCCCTACACCGAGGAGGCGCTGGCCCACGTGGCCGCGCGGGTGCAGGTGGTGCAGGAGCGGCTCGGGAGGCGGCTCCTCCTCGAGAACCCGTCCTCCTACGTGGCCTACCGGGACTCCACCATGGCCGAGTGGGAGTTCCTGGCGGAGCTGGTGCGGCGGACCGGCTGCGGCCTGCTCCTCGACGTGAACAACGTGTACGTGAGCGCGCGGAACTTCGGGTTCGATCCGCTGCGGTACCTGGCCGGCCTGCCCGGCGAGGCGGTCGGGTACGTCCACCTCGCCGGCCACACCGACAGGGGCCGCTACCTCCTCGACACCCACGACGGCGCCGTGCCCCCGCCGGTCTGGGCGCTCCACCGGGAGGCGGTGCGCCGCCTCGGCGCGGTGCCGACGCTGGTGGAGTGGGACGATCGCATCCCGCCCCTGGACGAGGTGGTGGCGGAGCGGGCGCGGGCGGCCTCGAGCGAGGCCGAGGCGCTCGCCGACCGCGCGCTGCGGAGGGCGTCGTGACGCTGGCCGAGACGCAGGCGCTCTTCCACCAGGCCATCACCGCGCCGGGCAGCGTGGCCGCCGGGCGGCTGGAGGCCTGCTTCGCCGGGACGCCGGCGCTGCCGGCCGCGGAGCGCGTCGAGATCTACGCGGAGATGTACCTGTGGCGGCTGGTGGACGGCCTTCGGCAGACCTTCCCGTGCCTGGCCCGGTTCCTCGGCGAGGAGCGGTTCGCGGCGCTGGCGGTGGACTACCTGCGCCGCTGCCCCTCGCGCCACCACGACCTCGCCCAGGCCGGGCGGCGCCTGCCGGCGTTCCTGCGAAGGCATCCCGATCCCGCGCGGCCCGTCCTCGCCGACCTGGCGGCGCTGGAGTGGGCGCGGCAGGTGGTGTTCTTCGCGGCGCCGGTCGAGGTGGTCGACGCGTCCGCGCTGGCCTCGGTCTCGCCGGAGGACGGGCTCGCGCTGTCGCCGGCGCTGAGGGTGCTGCGGCTGGGGTACCTGGTGACCGACCTGTGGCGGAGCCTGGACGCGGGGGAGGCGGCGCCGGAGGCGGTGGCCGATGAGGCCGCCGTGGCCGTCTGGCGGGCCGGGTTCGAGGTGTTCCACTGTGCGCTCGCGGCCGACGAGGCGGCGGCGCTGGCGCTGGCCCGCGGCGGGGCGCCGCTGGGGGCGGTGTGCGCCGCCTTCGAGGGGCGGGAGGACGCCGCCGGTGCGGCGTTCCGCGCCGTGTCGAGCTGGGTCGCCGAGGGGTGGATCGCGGGCCTGACGGGTACCTCCCGGTCCGGCCCGGCGGAGGCGGGCTAGACTCCCCGGCCGGTGACCACCGGTCACCGGGGGGAGCGAGGCCGTCGATGGTGAACCGCATCGCCGCCGTCTCCGACATCCACGGGAACCTGCCGGCGCTGGAGGCCGTGGCCGACGAGATCGAGCGCGCCGGCGCCGAGCTGGTGGTGAACCTCGGCGACATCGCCTCCGGGCCGCTCTGGCCCGCCGAGACCGTGCGCTGGCTGGCGGCGCAGCAGTGGATCACCATCGCCGGCAACCACGAGCGCCAGGTGCTCGGGCCCGACCGCGGCGCCATGGGGCCGTCGGACGCCTTCGCCGCCCGGGCCCTCGGGGAGGCCGAGCGGGCCTGGCTCGGCGCCCTCCCGGCCGGCCGCCGGCTCGCCCCCGACGTGCTCCTGTGCCACGGCACGCCCGGGTCGGACCTGGTCTACCTGCTGGAGACCGTGACCCCCGACCTCGACCTCCACGGCTCGTCCGGCGTGCGGGCCGCCAGCGGCGAGGAGGTGCGGGCGCGCCTCGGCGAGGCCGGCGCGGCCACGCTGGTGCTCTGCGGACACTCCCACGTGCCGAGGATCGTGGAGGTGCCCGGCGGGCCCGTGGTGGTGAACCCCGGGAGCGTGGGCCTGCAGGCCTACCACGACGATCACCTGTTCCCGCACCGGGTGGAGAACGGCTCGCCGTCGGCGCGCTGGGCCCTCGCCGTGCGGACCGGGGCCGGGTGGCGGGTGGAGCTGCACGCCGTGCCGTACGACGCCGACGCCGCGGCGCACCAGGCGGCGCGGAACGGGCGGAAGGACTGGGAGGTGGCGCTCCGGAGCGGGAGGATGGGGCGGGGGTGAGGGGTCCTGGCGGGGGCGGCGGTGGCCCGTGCTATGCCTGACGGTCCGGCCCGAGCAGGTGACCCGGGCCGACGACGAGGTGTGGCCATGGCGACCTGGGAAGACGACGCGGACCTCCTCCACGCGAGCGGCGCGCGGCACGCGCTCATCCTCTCCGGCGGCAGCCCGGCCCTCGGCCAGCTCGCCGGCGGGCTGGCGCAGGCGCTGGCGCCGCGGCAGATCCACATCTCGTCGGCCGGCGCCGGGCGCGGCGGCATCGACCCCCTGGCGCGCCGGGTGCTCGCCGAGCTCTCGGTGGACACCGCCGACCTGCGGCTCCGGGCGCTCGACGAGGTGGACACCTCGGACGTGCAGGCCGTGCTGGTGCTCTCGAAGGAGGCGGGCCCGCCCGTCGGCGCCGGGAAGGTCGCCCGCGTCCACTGGCCGCTCACCGACCCCGCCGAGGGCGGCGGGACCGAGGCCGAGAGGCTGGCGCGCTACCGCGCCGTGCGCAACGAGCTGCGCCGCCGGCTCATCCGCGTCTTCGCGCGGAACCTCGACCACACCGCCGCGCCGTCGGCGACCACCACCTCCATCGGCCCCGCCTCCGGCGGCGACCTCGACGGCATCAAGCGGCTCCTCATCGGCTCGCTGCTGCCGTCGCGCGACGTCGGCGGGGACACCCAGCGCTTCATCGTGGCCAGCGAGGCCGGGCGGCTCATCGGCTGCGCCGGGCTCCAGGTGGCCGGGCAGGACGGGCTGGTGCGGTCGATGGCCGTGCACTGGACGCGCCGCAACGCCGGCCTGGGCACGCGGCTGCACCAGCGGCTGCTCTTCGAGGCCACGCTGGCCGGGGTGAAGACGCTCTACGTCGTCACCGCGACGGCCGAGGACTTCTTCGCCGGGCACGGGTTCAAGCGGATCGCCGCCAAGGACGTGCCGGTGGCGCTGCAGACGTCGGAGGAGTTCACCGCCTTCGTGCCGGGGGGCGGGACGGTGATGATGCGGGGGGTGTAGGGGGCGCCCGGCCCGGGCGCCCGCCTCACCAGATGCGGAAGCCGAAGCCCAGGGTGAAGTCCGCCCGGGAGGGCCCCTTCGGCTCCCAGGGCTGCCGCGTGTAGTCCGCCGAGACGAAGAGCCGCTGGTAGAACTGGACGGCGGCCTGGGCGTCGAAGCCCGGCGCGCCGTGGACGGTGCGACCCAGGCTGGTCCGGTAGGAGGGGCCGAGGCCGAGCTGGTACTGGAAGGTGCCGCTGGCCGCCCACTCCCAGCGCAGCAGGGCGTAGGCGGTGGCCAGGCCCTGGAAGGCGGCGTCGCCGCAGTCCAGGCAGGTCTGTGAGAAGCGGGCGCCGCCCAGGACGTCGAACGGCGAGCCGCCGAGCGTGTGGCCCAGGCCGGCGTCGAGGCCGCGATCGACCAGGGCCAGGCTGCCGAAGCGGCGGACCTTCCGGTAGGCCAGCGCGTCGTCGAAGGCCGAGCTGACGGCGGTTCGGACGACGGTGGAGAGCAAGAGCGAGTCCATCTTCCCGGCGAGCCGGTCGGTCAGGTGCCCGTAGTGCTCGCGAAGGGCGGCCATCCCCTGGTCCGGGGTGGCCAGGCTGGTGCCGTGCCTCAGGCTGGTGAACTGGAACGGCGCGGCGCCCCCGCCCCTGGCCAGCTCGGCGAGGAGCCCGGCCGGCGTCCGGAAGACGTCGGCGCCATCGACGCGGCGGGCCAGCTCGAGCAGGCGGAGGACGCTCTTGTCGCGCCGGGCGCGGGCGCTGGCGGCGCCCAGGCCGTTCGAGGGGGCCTGCAGCAGCGGCCGGCAGGCCGGCAACCGACCCAGCTCGGTGGCGGTCAGCCAGGCCTCGTCGAAGCAGCGGGCGAGGGGGGAATCGACCAGCCGGCCCTGGGCCGCCGTGCCGAGGGTCGCGAAGGGGACGGAGGTCTCCGCCAGGAAGGCCCGCGCGTCGGCCATGCCGGCGTGGAAGTCGTAGACGCGGAAGGTCTCGTCGGTGAAGGCCCCGAAGGCGCCCATCATGGCGCCCGTCACCGGGTGGTGGCGGACCGGGAGGCGGAGCAGCCTGCGGGCGGCCGCGTTGTCCTGGATGGTCCGGAGCAGCTCGGCCTGGCGGGCGCTCGTCACCACCCCGCCCACCAGGTCGCCCACCTTGGCGAGGACGTCGTGGCGCCGCGGCCCGCGCGCGCGCGCGGCGGCGTTGCCGACCACGTTGTCCGGATCGATGTAGAGGACCTCGGGGGTCGCGGCCGGACCGTCCCCGGCCCTGGAGAGCGCGATGGCGGTGGAGAGCGGCACGTTGTCGAACACGCCGCCGTCCATGAAGCAGGCATCCTGGACGAAGCGCCGCGTGGGCGGCGCCCCGAACGTGTAGGGGACGCGGACCGGGCTGAAGACCAGGGGGATCCCCGAGGAAGCCTTCAGGATCTGGAGGACGTCGTCGAGCGGGACGGTCCGCACCTGGGTGTCTGCCCGGCTGGTCTGGGCGCCCGGCTCGGCGTGCCACTCGTCCCAGGCCCGGGCCGGGTCGAGGCGGAACTCCGGGGCGGGGAGCGTGTCGTCCTTGAAGATCCGGAAGGTGAAGTTCTCGGTCGTCTTGGAGGCCGTGACGGTCGAGCCGTCGGCGTCGGCGGAGGCCGGCGCCACGGGAACCCGGCGGGGATCGACCAGCGCGACCGCCACGCCGAACTTCACGTCGCACGTGCGCCACCGCGTCCCGCCGCCGGACCAGAGCGCCGAGACCCGGGCCAGCTGGGCCTCGATGGCCGCCCGGGAGAGGACGCCGCCCAGGCTGTCGCAGCGATCCGGCTCGGGCGGCAGCAGGAGCTCCGACAGGCCGATGCGGGTCCACATGAAGCCGAGCGACGCCTCGGGATCGGCCGGCGGCTCGAGGCACGCCGCCAGGGCCGCCAGGAAGGAATTGATGGCGCCGGCCGAGGCGCCCGTGACGACCGAGAAGCCGCGCGGCGGTGCGCCGGCGCCGCCGCCGGCGAGGAGGGCCGCCTGGCCGACCTTGGCCTCCAGGAAGCGGGTGTAGAAGTAGATGGCGCCCGCCTCGTAGGAGCCCAGGCTCGAGCCGCCGCTCACCACCAGCGCCGTCGGCCGCCGCAGCTCGGCCTCGAGGGTGGCCCGGGCCAGGGCGAAGCGCGACACCAGGGCGCCCGCGGCCGTCTCGAGCGACTGGACGAGCGGGGCCGGATCCGCGGGCGTTCCCTGGCCGGCCTGCAGCGCCTCCAGCGCCTGGCGCGCACGGCCCTGGTCGCGCAGGAGCAGGAGCACCTCCTGATCCATCCCGTCGAAGGCGCGGAGCTCCAGGGCGGGGTTGGTGACGGCATCCTTCACCGCCTCGAGCTCCTGGCCCCAGGCCTTCACCCGGGCGGTGGCCAGCGGCAGCCAGGCGTCCCGGGCCTGGCGGGGCAGGCCGCCTGCGACGGCCCCCCCGGGCCTGGCCGAGCGGAGCCTCTCCCAGTCGGCGCCGACCGTGGGCGCGGCCCCGCGCGGCGCGCCGAGCTTCTGGGCGGCCGCCGCGTCGAGGGGTGGCACCGGGTGTGCCGGCCCCGTGGGCACCAGGGCGGTGGCCTCGCCCTGGCCCGCCGGAGCGAGGGCCTGCGCCCACGCCGTGGGGATCCACATCGCCGCGAGCAGCGCTGCCGCGGTTGCCGCCGAGGTGGTGCGCATGTTCCCTCCCGAGGTCCGGGCCGTCGCGCGCCCGGTCCGCGCCTGCCTGCTGGTGCTGCACGGCCGTCGCCGCTCAGGGCGCGTCGGCCGCCTCCGTCCCCGCGCCGGCGGCCGAGGTGGAGGAGAAGTTGAGCGTGAGGAGCCAGGTCACGCTCTGCTTCCCCATGCCCTTTCCGGCCAGGATGCCGTTGCGGTCGCCGGCGGAGGTGCTGCGGTAGAGGTCGTAGCCGACGGCGATCCCCACCGAGAAGTACTTGAAGGCGGTGAGCTGGTATCCGGCGGCGAGGCCGGTGTGGAAGAGGTCGCCGGGATCGAGCCCCTCCGACCAGACGAAGACCTCGGGGCCCGCGGTGAAGTCCGGGCGGCAGACGCCGAGGAACCGCTGGCCGAAGTAGTAGCCGCCGCCCAGGCCCGCCTTGACCGGGCCGCTCGCCACCACCTCGCCGTGCTGCCGGCGGAGGCTGTAGAGGGGCACGGTGAGGCCGAAGGCGTCACACCGGGGCGGCGCGATGTCGTCGCGCACGGCCTCGAGGACGAGGGCCGGGGTGCTCGCCAGGAGGGCATCGCGGTCCACCTTCGCCGACTCTGCCGGCGCCACGGCCTCGCAGAGCGTCGCGCTGGCCGTGCCCGCTCCGGGTGCCTGGCCGCGCGCCTCGCGCCAGCGGCACCAGGCCTGCACCCACCGGTACGCCTGCTCCGACTGCGCCTTGAAGTCGGAGAGGAAGGCGCAGGTGACCGAGGCGGCGCAGGCGTCGATGGCGGCCGCCACGGCCGCGCGGTTCGGGCTGACCACGTACGGGGCGGGTGGGACGGCCCTCTCCGCCCCCTGCACGGCCTGCTGGGCCCGGGACGTCGATGGGGCGAGGAGCAAGACGGCCAGCATGACGAGGCACCACCCGTGGCGCTTCATGTGTCCTCCCTCCTGCTTGCAGGCGCGACCTCGGTGGCCGCGCTCCAGGCCCGGGGCGGCAACTGGCCGGTTCGCCGACGGTGCCAGGGCCGCCGTCGGTGGCAGGCGAGTCGCGCAGGGCCTACCGGTGTGATGCCGAGGCGCACTCGTCGTGACATGGTCGTACGGGGCGTCTCTCCGGGCGCGACCAGGTCGCGGCGAGGGGCGCCGGCGGCTGCGGCGCGACACCGCCCGCCGACGGGGGCACCGAGGCGAGGTGACCCGTTCACGCGTGGTGAGGCCAGGCCTGCCGGTGGCCTGGCATCACGACCCTTGGCTACTTCTTCGGCGTCAGCGCGAAATAGGAGTATCCGGCCGCCACCGCGATCCCGAGCCAGCCCTGGCCCATGTCGGACAGCGCCTTCAGGGCGTCCGGATGGTTCAGGTAGCCGACCACGAAGGCGACGAGCCCCGCCGCCAGCCACGCCACCAGGTAGAGGCCGGTGACGATGCGGACACCCAGCACGAACCGCGGCGTGGCGTCCGACGCGACGACGCGCTGGACGGGCGGCTGGCCCGGCACCGTGATGGCCAGCTCCGCCACCACCAGCGCCGACACCAGGCCTCCGGAGAGCGCCATGGTGGACGCCATGCTGGGCGTGAAGGAGGCGGCGGTGAAGGCCGTGCAGCCGGGGCCCGCCGCGATGCAGGTGGCCGTGAGGCAGGCCATCACCACCGTGTAGATCCAGATTCCGAGCAGCACGACCGCCACGATCGTCCCGAAGAGCAGCCTCATGCGTCCCTCCATCCGGCCTCGCGCCGGGTCACTGCCTCGCGCCACGGCCCAGGGCACGCAGGTGGTCCCTGCATGCGGCGTGGACCGAGGCGCTGCCTCTGCTGCCGCCCTGGCCTGCGAAGGGGCATTCGAGTGCGCCCTCGACGCGGGCGAAGTGCCAGCACGCCCCCGCCCGACGCGCCGCCGAATCGGCCAGCTTCGTCAGGGGCACCACGCCGAGGCCCTCGAGGGCCCGGCTGGCCAGGGCGTTGCGCCCGGCGCCAGGGCCCAGGCCATGCAGGGTCTGGTAGCAGCCGTTGGCGATGGACGCGTGGACCCGCCCTTCCTGGAGTCCCAGGGCGCGGCAGAAGGCGAAGGTCCCGTTGAGGTGTTCACGGGAGGCGGGGAAGACCGCCAGCACGGCGGCGTTGACGATGCCGTCGACGAGCCGCCCTTGCTCGGGTGAGAGCGGCTGCCGCCGCCCCCGGGTCGCGACCAGATCGTCGATCTGCCTCGCCACCAGCTCCGAGGAGAGCTCGAAGGCCCGGACCTTCACGTTCTCGGCCAGGGCGCCGGCGCGGGCTCCGATCTCGAAGAGATCGGCGTGGCCGGGCTGGAGATCCTCGCCCTCCTCCGGGTTGACGTTGAGCGCGCCCGCGATGAAGAGGTGGGGCCGGTCGCGCCGCTGGGCGAGGAAGTCGAGCGGTGCCGGCGTCGCGTGCGCCCTCTCCCGGAGGGCCCGTTGCCGGCGCGCCAGGAGGCCGAGCGCGGGGAGGAAGGGCAGGTTGTCGAAGAGTCCACCGTCTCCAAACCGGACGTCGGTCCGGCCCGTACCCGGGAAGATCTCGCTCTCGCGCCTGGGCCGGAAGACGGCCGGGAAGGCCGCCGAGGCCAGGCAAGCGCTCACCAGGTCGTAGGGCCGGGACGGATTCCTCGGGCCCTGGCCGAGCAGCACGGGCACCTCCGAGGCGAGCTGGGTGGTCGTCGCGAAGAGCTCGACGCCGCCAGGCCCTGCGAAGGGCTGAGGGTCGCCCTGCAGGAGACAATGGTCCAGCGGCCCGAGCAGCTCCCGGATCTCGTGCTCCAGCAGAGAGGCGCCCATGATCGCGTCCTGGATCCCGAGGGCGACCAGGGTGCGCGTCTCCAGGGCACGGGCGAGGGTCCAGGTGGCGCCCGCCACGTCGTCCGATACGAAGCGCCTGGCGATGTCGGCCGCCTCTCCGATGGGCAGGAAGAGGGCCGTCGAGAGCGCGTCGATGAGCGCCGGCGGGGCTCCCTGCGCCGCGAAGCCGGGATCCGCTCGGATGCCGGCCCGGAACTTCCTCGTCACCGCGGCGGGTGAGAGGTGGAGCGCCGTCAGGCGTGCGCCCAGCTGGCGCGTGGCGCCCATGAAGCGCCGGGTAAAGGCCACCCGGCGGTCGACCTCCTCGAAGAGGGTGACGAGCCGCCCGAGCAGCTGGCGCCGCGTCACGTCGTCGGCGGTGGACCCGTCCAGGCCGCTCGTCAGGCGGGCCAGCGCTGCGCCCATGATGGTGCCGACCGACGAGCCGACCACCAGGTGGGGGCGCAGGCGGGCGGCGAGCAGCGCCCCAGCCATGCCGATGTGGAAGGCGCCGCGGAACACCCCACCGCTGGCCACGAAGACCAGGCGCGGCGCCCACGCGTCCACCGTGGTCGGCGGCTGGTACTCGATGCGCGCCCGCTCCCGCGGGGCGGTGAGCGGCTCCGTGCAGGCCTGGCAGACCTCCGGGAGGCCGCATTGGTCCGGGCCGACGCCGGCCCCGGCGGCGGCGTCTGGGAAGCGCCGCGGGCAGGTCCCGAGGGCCTGGGAGCCCTGGTTGAGCCGCGCCATGGTCTGCCTGCAGCCGTGAGCCACCCCTGCCAGGACCTCATCGCGGGTGGGATCGAGCCAGTTCCGGTAGGCGAGGTCCCGGGACGGGGCGATCTCGTCGGCGTAGGCGACGACGAGCCTGGACTGCGCCTCTCCCTCGCGATCCTTGATGAGCGCCTGCACATCGCTGAGGAAGTTGGTCTGGTCCACCTCCAGGTTGGTGTCGAGGCGGTGCGAGAGGCCGAGGCTCTTGGCGCCGATCTGGACGATCCCCGAGCGGTCCTCCGGCAGGCGACCGTCGCCGTCCCTGGCCTGGACCGGCACCGAGTGCACCACGTGGATGGCGCGCGCCGTCCTGGACGGAGAGAGCCGGACCTCCCGCGTCTCCGCGAGGAACTCGAAGAGCGCCGGGATGGGGTTCTGGCGGATGGCGGCGCCGTCCACCAGGTCGAGGCGGTCGCCGCCGCACTTCAGGGCCATCCCATCGGGGAGCCACCTGGCGACGCCTCCGGTGGCGGGCTGGGGCGCGAGGATCGGGCTGAGCGCCAGCGCCGAGACCAGGGCGTCCTCCAGCGGCACGCCCGGACGAGCCCAGGCCTGGATGGCCGGGACGGCCCTGGGCGCCTTCCCGGCCTCGGCTTTCACGACCTGCTGCAACGGCGACGCGACGATGAGGGGGTAGGGCAGGGCGTTCCGCGTGATGAGCGGACCTCCTGCCGCGGCGTCACCGGCCTCCTGGTGCGGCGCCAGGAGGCGCGACAGCGCCAGGCGGAGGTGGAACTCGCTCAGGAGGCCACGCTTCATGCCGACACTCGACAGGAGGCCGTGGGCCGCCCGGAGGCCGGCCACCAGGCCAACCACGATGAGGAGCACGGTCGCCACCGCGGCACCGATCGAGCACCACGCCGGCAGCCCCATCACCACCGAGGTGATGAGGCAGGCCACGAGCGGGAGCACCAGGACGAGGCAGGCGACGAACAGGTAGGCCGGCCAGCCCAGCAGCGGGCGAGGGAGGCGCGGTGCGGAGCCGGAGCCGGCGCTCGGGGCGCGAACCCAGCGCGGCTGGCGGAGGACGTGCCAGGCGAGGCGTGCGATCAGGACACTCACCTGGGCGGCGACGCTGGCCATGGCGCGGCCAGCGCGGACCAGGCGCGAGCGAGCCCGCGAGAACCGGGCGCCGAGGGTGGGCGGCTCGGTGGGCTCGGCCGCGCGGTCGGTGCTGGGTCGCAGTTCCTTCAGGGCGATCCAGGCCTGCACCAGCCTGGCGACCCGGCGCAGCGGGACCGGCAGGTAGCCGAACCACCGCCACAGCTCCAGGAGCAGCTGCCTGCGGTGCAACCCCTCGGTCTCGAGCGGGCGGAGGCGCTCGGGCACCTCCGGATCCCGGACCGGGCCAGCGTCGGTGAAGAAGTCGCCCGTGTCGGGGATCGCGTTCCACAGGACGTGCAGGGGAGCGTCGGCCAGCATGGAGAGGTAGTCGCGGAAGCGCGCTCGCCGGCGGACCGCCTGCGACTCGTGTGACGCTCCCTCCTGCGGTTCGTGCCACGTCGCCCAGAAGGCTGCGGCGTTGATGCTGCCGGCCGAGATGCCGGCCGCCACCTTCGGCGGCGGACGGTTCAGCGCCAGCCAGGCGTGGATGACCCCGGCGCCAAAGGGCAACCCCGAGGCGCCCGCGGTGAAGCAGACGGCCTCGCCCTCGGTGATCGGTGCGACAGCTCCTGCTGGGCTCGCGCCCTCGGCCACTTGCCCGGACCACGTCGGCATGGCGTCCCTCCCCGCTCCCTGGGTGAACGACACACGGAGGCCTCCAGCGTGACTGATGGTGAGCAAGACGCGGCGTCCAGGATGGAGCGGCCCGAAGGTGGCGATCACGCGCCAATGCGGTAACCCACCTCGGTGCGGCTGACCTGCAGGCGGAGGCGCCGGTCCCCGGCGCGGCGGCCCGACAGGTGGTGCAGGACACGCTCAGCGAGCGGCCAGTCCTGCTGGTCCAGCGCCTGGCGGTCCGGAGGCACCTCAGCTCGGTTGCGGGTCACCCTCGGTGGCGGGATCGGGGTTCGTGAGGTCCGCCGGTTCCTCAGGGGCGAACCCGAAGGCCGTGGCGGGGCGCTTCGCGAGGTCGAGGGGGGCCACGAGCGGCGGTCCGAGGGAGGGAGTCCCTCGCAGGTCCAGGGGGCTCCCGGGGGAGGGGGCGTGAGAATGGCGGGGTGTGGGGGACTCGAAGGGGGTCGGATGACTCTGGGTAAACACGCGACGGAACTTGGCTCTCCACCAAAACCGTTGCGGCCCAGCGAAAATCCGGCGATCCGCGAGTGCCCGGAGCACCCCGCCAGTTTCCGGGATTTCCCGCTGGTTTTGGCGGGGGGATGGCAGGACCGGTGGAGGACAAATGAATCTCTCGCGGCGCCACCGTGCGGTCGCGGCCGGCCCTGCTGCGAGCCAGGCGGCGCGCCGAGGGCTGGGCCTTCCACGGTCCGTGCGAAGCGAAGCACGACTCCGTCGTGATCGACTTCAGCGCTCGACCGTCGCGTCCTGAGCGCCTGGGTAGAGCTCGTCGGCTCGGCGGAAGGCGTCGTCACCGTAGCGCGCATGGACCTGCGCCCAGGACACGGGGCGGCCCGAGAACGGATTGGACTTCCACGTGCTGATTTCCGCGTTCTGGAGATACCTCGAGGACGCCAAGGCCACCACATGTACCTCAGCGTTCGCGAGCATTGGGAGGCGCCTGATGTACTTCTTGTCCTCGTTGAACGCCTCATTCTGGTCCGCGGTGAAGCCCTCGTGGCACTTGGCCTCCACGATGATGATGATGCCAGGGCCGAAGAGGCACAGGTCGAAGGTCCGCTTGAACGGCAGACCCTGTCCGCGGGCCGATTCGGCTCGGATTTGGCTCGGACGGATTCCAAGCTTCCGGGCCTTCTCGCTCAGGAGCCGCTCCAGGTAGTCCCGGTAGAAGCAGACCTCGTAGCCCAGTTCCCATTCGCTTCGCTGGCAGCTCAACGGGAGGCCGGCAGCTTCGATGAGCCACTCGGCGAACGCCTGCTTGTCTGCGATCGCTCGGTGATAGAGGACCGAGCAGAAGAACCGCTCCTCGCGGGTCCAGTCGGACCAGGGCCTGCCGTCCAGATAATCGATGGTCATGGCGAAGGCGTCTCTTGGTGGTGCTGGAGAGGCGATGTCGCGCGCAAGCTGGTCTGCATGTGCGGGCCAGGGGTGGATCGGCCTGTTCGTGCCCGAGGCGCACGGCGGCATGGCGGACGAGGCCGAGGGCGTGATCGACGCGGCCAT
>WBZM01003048.1_pt1 | contig 13424 bp, 11 predicted proteins | sample 5204271 | NCBI WGS metagenome assembly WBZM01 (sample SAMN12344346, study PRJNA552823) | activated sludge metagenome | biome: Activated sludge suspended growth; feature: Nitrification reactor; material: Wastewater; isolation source: activated sludge from nitrification reactor of wastewater...
CTTACTGCAGCGCTGATTTTCGGCGTGATCCTCGGGAGCGTCCGGCTCGTGGAGCGGCAGCACCGTTCTCATGCCGCCGTGTCCGCGTCGCCTTCGGTTGTCGCGTTTAACCGCTGAACGCCCGGAATCTGGCTAACCCGCTCCTCGCAGCTCGTGGGGTCCGCCGCCCCTGTCGCGCATGGCCGCCGGGCGAAACGGTAAAGATCAAATAAACGAAATCGGCGCATACAGGCGCGATGAACTATCGGCCTGACATCGACGGGCTGCGGGCGATCGCGGTGCTGTCCGTCGTCGTGCATCATGCCTTTCCCGACGCTCTGCCGGGCGGGTTCGTCGGCGTCGATATCTTCTTCGTCATCTCGGGCTATCTCATCACCACCCTCGTGCGCGACGCGCTCGACGAGGGCAGGTTCAGCCTTGCCGATTTCTATGCGCGGCGCGCGCGCCGCATTCTGCCGGCGCTCCTCGTGGTGATGGGGGCCGCGCTGGTCGCCGGCTGGTTCGTCCAGACCGCCCTGCAATATTCCATGCTCGGCAAGACCGCCGCCGCCGCGGCCATGTTCGTCGCCAATTTCTCATTGTGGCAGGACGCCAATTATTTCGCCTGGACCTCGCGCAGCGCTGTCCTGCTGCATCTCTGGTCGCTCTCGGTCGAAGAGCAATTCTACATCTTCTGGCCGCTCATCCTTGCCGCGCTCGCGGCCTTTCCCCGGCTGGTCGTGCCGGCGACGCTGGCGATTGTCGGCGCCTCCTTCTTCTACGGTCTGGAGGCGGCGCAGGTCGACCAGTCCCGCGCCTTCTACTGGCTGCCTTCGCGCCTGTGGGAGCTCGGCGTCGGCGGCGTTCTCGCGCTCCTGCGGCTGCGCAGTGACAGTATCTCCGCGCCGCTATCGTTCGCGGCCAGCCTGCTCGGCCTCTGCATCATCCTCGCCTCGCTGTTCGCGCTGAACGGTTCGATGCTCTTTCCCGGCTTCGTCGCGCTCGCGCCGACAGCCGGCGCGGCGCTGGTCATTGCCGCCGGGCCGCACAACTGGATCGCGCGCCGCGTGCTCGGCAATCCGATTGCGATCTTCTTCGGGATCATCAGCTACCCGCTCTATCTCTGGCACTGGCCGCTGCTATCGCTCGCGCACGCCATGGACCGCGCCGATCCGTGGATCGTGCGCGCGGCGCTCGTGGCGGCAAGCGTGCCGCTCGCCTGGGCGACCTACCGCTTCGTGGAAATCCCGGTGCGCTTGCGCCGGCGTATTTCGCCGCAGGCGCTCGCCGCCGGTCTCGTTCTCGTCGGCGCTGCGGCCGGCGGCGTCCATCTGGCGGACGGCCTGCCGTCCCGCTCATTTGCGGCCGATCCGCGCAGCGTCTTTCTCGATCATTACGTCGACGTGCAGAAGCGCGGCCTTGCGCAAGCCTATCGGCCGGAGTGCGATTTCTACGACGAGGCGGCGAAGCGGGCGCGAGGGGCGATCGCAGCATCGTGCCTGCCGAACGCCGCAGGAAAGAACTGGCTGTTGTGGGGGGATTCTCATGCGCAGGCGCTTTCCGCCGGCTTGCGGTCGATCCTTCCGGAAGGCGTTTCGCTCGCGCAGGTCGCGACCTCCGGTTGTCCGCCGGGCCTGGCCGACTTTCCCGGCGCGCCGGCGAACCACTTTTGCAGCCGCAGCAACTCTTTCGCGCGCGATCTGATTGCAAAGGGAGGCGTCGATCGCCTGATCCTCGCCCAGGCCGAAGGCCACGAGGAAGTCGACTGGAGCGCCTTCGCCGCCTTCGCGCGGCGTCATGGCGTCCGCTCCATCGTGCTGGTCGGGCCGGCGCCGCAATGGCTGCCCTCCCTGCCGCGCATATTGGTCGACCATCACTGGGCGCGGCCGGAGGACGTCTTCATCTCCGAAGGCCTCAAGGCGTCTGTGCTTGCCGCGGACGCCGCGCTCGCGCGCCGCCGCGCGCAATCCACGGATATGACTTATGTGTCGCTCATCGGCGGCCTCTGCGGCGCACAGGGATGTCGCGCCCGGCTCGATGCGCCGGGCCCTTACAATCTGATGACCGTCGATTACGGGCACCTTTCGCCAGAGGGCTCGCTGTTCGTCGCCCGCACGATTCTGCGCTCGGCGCTCGGCGCCCGCGAACACAGGGACGGCTACCGGGGCGCCGCGCTCGGCCAATCGCTGGACTAGCGCCTCACGCGAGGTGGCGCGCCATATCGGGATCCTTCTTCAGCGCGGCCCCTTCCTTGGCCAGGATTTTCGCCACCCGCTCGGGCGCGAAATTCAGCGCCACGAGCGCCGGGCCGACATTGGCGATCTCGCGATAGCTCGTAATGAGCCCGTCGCGGAGGCCCATGATGGCGACGCCCTCGAACCGGATGCGTTCGCCCGGCGCCTCCGGCAGGGTCGAGAGGTAGGAAAACGTGTAACGCGCATAGAGCCTCGTTCCGTTGCTGACGGGATCGTGCATGTCCCAGCGAAAGTCGCGCGCCGTGCGGTAGAACCAGTCGTCGATCATCGTGGCGATCTTCGCGCGGCCGGCGAAGGCGCCGTAGAAGACGTCGTGATAGACGCCGTCCTCCGTAAACAGCGCGGCGAAAGCCTTGCCGTCGCGCCGCTCGACGGCGCGGCAGAATTTGTCCAGCATGGCGGCGATGGTCATATGCGTCTCCCTGCGCCTGGCGGCTCGGCAAGCGGAATCGCGCGTAGCGAGGCGCTTGCTTTCCGCCCTAACTCGTCCAACGATCCCGCGCGCGACGCGAACTGGCAAGGACGAAAGATGAAAGCGGTTCCCGACAATCTCCGGCGGCGGCTCGGCGCCAGCGATCTGCGCGTGTCGCCCATCGGGCTCGGCTGCATGTCGCTGTCCGGCGTCTATGGCGCAGCCGACGACGCCCGGTCCGAATCGCTGATCCGCGCCGCGATCGAGCGCGGCGTCGAACACCTCGACACCGCCGACATGTACGGCTGGGGCCACAACGAAGAGGTCGTCGGCCGGGCCATCAAGGGCCTGCGCGACAAGGTCGTGCTCGCCACGAAATTCGGGCAGGTGAAGGGCGAGGGCGGCCGCAATGCCGTGGACGGGCGGCCTGAATATGTGCGGGCGGCCTGCGACGCCAGCCTGAGGCGGCTCGGGGTCGACGTGATCGATCTCTACTATCAGCATCGCGTCGATCCGCAGACGCCGATCGAGGAGACGGTCGGCGCGATGGCCGATCTCGTGAAGGCCGGGAAGGCGCGTTACCTCGGGCTTTCGGAAGCCCATCCCGACACGATCCGCCGCGCGCACGCCGTCCATCCGATCACGGCGGTCGAGACCGAATATTCGCTGCTCTATCGCGTGGAAGCCGAGGAGACGCGCAAGACGACGCGCGAACTCGGCATTTCATTCGTCGCTTATTCGCCGCTCGGGCGCGGCTTCCTCACCGGCGCGCTGCGCACGCTGGACGACATCGACGGCCGGCGCGCCGCCCATCCGCGTTTCCAGGGCGAGCATTTCGCCGCCAACCGACGGCTGGTCGAACGGGTCGAGGCGCTCGCGGCGAAGAAGGGCTGCCTGCCCTCGCAGATTGCGCTCGCCTGGGTTCTGGCGCAGGGGGAGGATGTCGTCGCCATTCCCGGCACGCGCTACATCGAGCGTCTCGACGAAAATCTCGGCGCGCTCGATGTCGCGCTTTCGCCGGAAGAAGTGGCGGAACTCTCCGCCGCCATTCCGGCCGGCGCGGCCTCGGGCGACCGTTACCCCACGGCCGCGATGCCGGCGGTCTACAGGTAACGACGGGCGAGGCTGCGTCGAGCGCGCGTCAGATGCGCTCTCGACGGCTCAAATGTTTCGGGACCCCCATCCCGAACCAGATGTGCGCTCGACGCATTGCGCGCATTATCTGCCGCAGCGCGACACGTGGCGATCTGTCGGTTCCGACAGATGCGATTGCGACGGCCGGCGCAAACGGCTACAGCTTGAAAGCGCAATCTGAGCAATACGGAACGCGCGACCGAGCTGGGCCAATGGCGCGCATTCTCTTCGTCGACGACCATCCGATCTATCGCGACGGCCTGCGTCGCGCGCTGGAAGCCCGAATCGCCGGTCTCGAAGTCGTCGTGGCCTCCGGGGCGACGGAAGCGCGCGCAAAAATCGCCGCCGACGCCACGATTGCGCTCTGCCTAGCCGATTATCGCCTCGTCGACGGCGACGGTTTCGACCTGATCGCCGCCCTGCGGTCGTCCCATCCTTCCGTCGCCGTCGGTCTGCTGTGCGGTGAGCCGACGCAGGCGCTCGCGGCGCAGGTCCGCGAGATCGGCGGCGTCGCCTGCCTGCCGAAGGAGCTGGACACGGACGATCTCGCGGAGGCGGTCGAATCCGTTCTCGACGGCGACGAAGCCTTTCCTTCGCCGGTTGCGGGCGCCGGCGCGCTCATCTCCGAACGCCGCCGCGACATTCTGACATTTGCCAGCAAGGGCTGGCCTGACAAACTCATCGGCGAGGAACTCGGCATCACCGAAAGCACGGTGAGGAACCATTGGCATCACATCTTTCGGCGGCTGGGAGTGAACAACCGGACCGAGGCCGTCACCCGAGCGCTGCGGCAGAAGATCATCTGACGTCGGCCGGCGCCGTGCGCGAGGCGGCCATCGCGCGCGAGCGCATGCGCCTGTATTTCACCGAATTCTCGCCGAGTTCCGGTCCGGGCGGCGTGCGCCCTCTTCAATTGCTCGCCATGCTCGGCTCCGGCGCAATCGCGCTGGCCATGACATTGCTGCTCGGCGCGGCGCCGCTCCGCGCGCTGTTCTGGTGGCTCGCGATTGTCGTCAGCGAAGTTGCGGTCATCGTCATCAACCGCCTGTACCTCGCCCGCCGGCCCGACGATTCCCGGTTGCGCGCCTGGGCGCTCGCCAAGGCGGCGCTCGCCGGCCTTTCGGGTCTCGCCTGGAGCGCGGGCCAGATCTTGCTGCCGGTCGCCGGCGATCCGGTCAGCACGATCATGCCGGCGTGGATGATCGTCACCTTCTGCGCCGGCGCGATCTGGGCCGGCGCCTTTTACACGCCGGCCCTCGTCGCCATGCAGCTCTGCGCCGTGCTGCCGGCCGCGTCGTGGCTGCTGGCGCACGCGGGCTTCGACCGCGCGGTCGGCTTCTGCCTGCTGGCGGCCCTGCCCATGATGCTGGCGATCGGGCGGCAGGCCGCGCGACGCTATCGTTCGACGGTCAACGACAAGATCGAGATCGGGCTGCTGCTCGACCAGCAGAAATCCCATACGCAACGCATCGAGCAGTTGAGCGCCGAGCGCGGCCGCTTCTTCGGCGCCGCCGCCCACGATCTGCGCCAGCCCCTGCACGCCATGGGACTCTATCTCTCGCTGTTGCGCGACAATCCGGCGCCGGCCGAGCGAGAGAACCTGCTGGACAGTCTTGCCGCCTGCGCGAAAAGCCTGGACGCGCAGTTCAACGCCATCCTGGGCGTGCAGGAAACGAGCGCGCTGATCTCGCGCGCGAAAGTCGAGCCGACCGAACTCGACGCCCTGTTCCAGCGGCTCGCCGTGCAGGCGCGGCCGAACGCGGCGGCCGCGGGACTCGAACTGCGCGTGGCGCGCACCCGTCTCGTCGCCGATGTCGCGCCCGACATTCTCGAGCGCGTGCTCGGCAACCTCCTGTCGAACGCGTTGCGCTACACGAAGCAAGGCGGCGCGCTCGTCGGCGCGCGACGGCGGGGCGGCGCGATCGCGATTCTTGTCGCCGATACCGGCATCGGCATTCCCGAGGACCGGCGGGCCGACGTGTTCGAGGACTTTCTCCAGCTCGGCAATCCCGAACGCAATCGCGCGCGGGGCTTCGGCCTTGGCCTCGGCATCGTCAGGCGTCTATGCGAGGGCATGGGGTGGGGCGTCGAGCTGCGGTCGGAAGTCGGACGGGGTTCGATCTTCACGATCCTCGTTCCGTGCGCGCGCGCCACTCCCGCCGAGATGTCGCGGCAGTCCGCGCAGACGTCGGCGCCCTCGACAATCCACGGCCGCAAGGCGCTTGTCGTGGACGACGACGCGCGCGTGCGCGACGCTATGCAAAGGATGCTGGCGCGCTGGGGCGTCGAGGCGCATTTCTGCGAGGACGGCGATTGCGCCCTCGCAACGCTCGCCGCTGGCGACGCCGATGCGCGCTGGCATGTGCTGGTCGACTATCGCCTCGCCGGCGCCGAAACCGGCCTCGATGTGGCCGAACGCATACGCATGCGTTTCGGCGCGCGCGCGACCTGCGCGCTGGTTACAGGCGAGGTGGACGAAGAGCTGGACCGCCGCGCAGCCGCGCAGGATCTCCTCGTCCTGCGCAAGCCCGTGGAGCCTGCGCGCCTGCGCGCCCTGCTGGCGCGCTGATCGGCCAGGCCTGTTCGCGCGCGCTTTTCCCCATTTGCCCCGCGCGGCCGGCAGGCTACAAATCCGTCCGAACACGCCGGCCGTCCGGCGCAAAGAAATATCCGGGGAGAAAATTATGTCGTCCGTGGCCACGAATGCGTCCGCCCTTCACCGCAGCACGATTTCGGACGGCCTGCGCCGCGCGGCGATGAAATATCGCGGGCGCACGGCGCTGACCTTCGCCGGACGCGACTGGTCCTTCGCCGAGATCGACGCGGCGGCCGGCCGCGTCGCCCATCGCCTTGCGGGCCTCGGGCTGAAGAAGGGCGACCGCGTCGGCGCCTACGCCAAGAATTCCGACGCCTATCTCATGCTCTGGCTCGGCTGCGTGCGCATCGGCCTGGTCCACGTGCCGATCAATTATGCGCTCACCGCCGGCGAGCTCTCCTACATACTCGACCAGTCCGGCGCGAAGGCCCTGTTCCACGACCCCGACCTCGCGCCGACGGTGGACGCCGTGCGCAAGACCGCGAAGGTCGAGCATTACGGGCTGATCCGCGGCGGCGACGGCGATATTCTCTCCGTCACGCTCGACAGGAACGCGCCCCGCATCGACGAATCCGATTGCGGCGACGGCGATCCCGCGCAGTTCTGCTACACCTCCGGCACGACGGCGGCGCCCAAGGCGGCCGTCATGTCGCACCGCGCCTATGTCGCCGAATACATGGCCTGCGCGATCGAGATGGAATTTTCGGGCAGCGACGTCGCGCTGGCCGCGCTGCCGCTCTACCACACCGCGCAGATGCACGCCTTCACCATGCCGCAGATGATGATCGGCGCGGTCACCCATCTCATCGAGGCGCCGGCGCCCGACGTCGTGCTCGAGCTGATCGAGCGGCTGAAGATCACGTCCTTCTTCGCGCCGCCGACCGTCTGGATCAGCCTCTTGCGCCATCCCGATTTCGACAGGCGCGACCTGCGCACGCTGCGCAACATCTACTACGGCGCGTCGATCATGCCGGTGCCGGTGCTGCAGGAGCTGCGGCAGAAGCTGCCGGGCGTGCGCTTCTACAATTGCTACGGCCAGACCGAGATCGCGCCGCTCGCCACCATCCTCAAGCCCGAGGAGCACGACGACCGTCCGGCGTCGGCCGGCCGCCCGATCCTCACCGTGCAGACGCGTGTCGTCGACGAGGCCATGAACGACTGCCCGCCCGGCGTGCACGGCGAAATCGTCCATCGCTCGCCGCAATTGCTGGAGGAATATTACAACAAGCCCGAGGAGACGGCCGAGGCATTCGCCGGCGGCTGGTTCCATTCCGGCGACGTCGGCTATTTCGACGAGGAGGGCTATCTCTATGTCGTCGACCGCGTGAAGGACATCATCAAGTCCGGCGGCGTGGTGGTTGCGGGCCGCGAGGTCGAGGAAGCCCTGTTCAAGCATCCCTCCGTGTCGGAGGTGGCGGTCGTCGGCCTGCCCGATCCCAAGTGGATCGAGGCGGTCACCGCGATGGTCGTGCTGAAGCCCGGCCACCAGCCGGACGAGGCGGGCCTCATCGCCCACGCCCGCGAAATCCTCGCGCCGTTCAAGGTGCCGAAGAAGGTGATCTACGTGCAGAACCTGCCGCGCAACACGGCGGGCAAGCTGCTGAAGCGCCAGTTGCGGACGGAATACGCGGATTGATGGGGCTATCTCCCCGCTCGCGGGGAGGGAAGGTCAATCCTGCGGATTAGTCCATCTGCCGCGGCGCGAGCCCGTCGATCAGCGCGTCGCGCTCCGCCCGGCACGCCGCCAGTTCCGCGCGCGCCTGCTCGGCGGTCGTGCGGTTCGAGCCGATGCCGACGAAGCCCGCCATCGTGCCGGCGATCGCCAGCAGCAGCGCGGGCGTCGAGCGTATCAGGCCCAGCAGCGTCAGCATGAACAGCGCCGCGGCGACAGCGAGCCCGATGCGGGAGAGCAGGATGGCCTTGCGGCAGGATTCGAGCTGATCGCGCAGCGCGTCCATGCGCGCCTCCAGCCGCTCGATCTCGGCCCGCGCGAAATCCCGGTTCGCGTCGGGCGCATCGCCGGCATCCGCGAAATCCTCTTGCGTTTCTTCGGACATCGCGCAGTTTGTCGCCGCAACTTTCACAAGAGAACAGACGCCGTCGCGTCTGACGGGGAAGCCTCAGGAGCCCACATGATCGCCATCGTCGCCACAATCAAGACCAAGCCCGGGCAGGGCGCCGAATTCGAGACGGTCGCCCGCGAACTCGCCGCGAAGGTGAACGCCGGGGAGCCGGGCTGCAAGCTCTACCAGCTCTGCAAGGCAAGCGAGCCGGATACATATGTTTTCATGGAGCGCTATGTCGACCAGGCCGCCGTCGAGACGCATCGCGGCACGGCGCATTTCAAGGAACTCGGCAAGAAGATGGGCGCCTTCATGGATGGCCGCCCGGACGTGAAGATCCTGCAGGAAATCTGAGAGAAATCTGAAACTCGGCAGGATTTTGCGCGTTCATCTGTGTGGCGGAAGAGTCCGACAAATCCTTCGCGGCGCCCAGAAATAGGCGCCGCGACGCCCAGCTTTGCCGAGACGCTTCGCCGTCGGCCATGACCGTGGCCGGACTGGGTCGGCTATATTCACGCCGGCGGCGAGGACAAGATGCATAAGACGACCAAGAACCTTTTGGCTGGCGTCATGGCGCCGGCGCTTCTTATTGCGCAGGCGGGCGCCGGTGTGGCGGCCGGCGCGGACAGCCCTCGGCTGGCGCAGGCGCAGCCCGAGCAGGGCCGCGAAAAACAGCAGGGACAGCCGCCGCGGCCCGCCGCCCCGGCGGCGCGCCCGCCGCAGGCGCCCTATGCCGCGCCGCCCCGCGCCGCGCCCATTCCGCACGCCGCGCCCGGGCAGACGCCCGAGCCGCCGCGTGTTCAGCCGCGCCCGGCGCCGATGGGGCAGCCGCCACACGTCCAGCCGCCAGCCGGTGCGCCGCCCCGCATGGGCCAGCCCGGTCAGCAGCCGCCCTCGCAATCCGCGCCGCGTCCGGCGCCGCAGCCCGGACCGGCGTCCGAGGCGCCGCGCGTTCAGCCGCGCCCGGCGCCGATGGGCCAGCCGCCGCACGTCCAGCCGCCAGCCGGCGCGCCGCCCCGCATGGGCCAGCCCGGTCAGCAGCCGCCTTCGCAATCCGCGCCGCGTCCGACGCCGCAGCCCGGACCCGCGTCCGAGACGCCGCGCATCCGGCAGACCCCGGCTGCGCCGCCGCAAACCCGCCCGCCAGCTTCCGCGCCGCCTGCCGCGCAGCAGCCGCCGAGCGGGTTTCAGCAGCCCCGCGCCCAGCCCGGCCCCGGCGCCGCGCCCCCTGCCGCGACGGGGCAGCCCGCCTCGCCGCCCGTGCAGCCCTCGCCGGCCGGGCGCCCGCCTGCCGCGACCGGGCGGCCGGCTCCCGTTCCGGGGCAGGGCGCGCGCCCGCAGCAGGGCGGCCCGCTGCCGCCCTTGCCCGGCCAGCCGCCGCGGCCCGGCGCCGTGCAACCCGGAGCGCCCGCCGCGCCGCAGCCGCCCGCCGCCGCGACGCCGTCGCCTGTTCCCCAACCCGGCGCGCCCGCAGCCAATGCGCCCGTGCCGCGCGTGCCGGACGGGCCGGTCGGCCAGCCGCCGCGCACGGGCGGCTCGGGCCGGATCGGGCCTGCCGGCGCCGCCGCGCTCGGCGCCGCCGCGGGCGCGGTCGGCGGTTTCCTGCTGACCCGGCCGGGCGCCGAGCCGCGCTCGCTCGACGCCGTGCAACGCGAGCGTCGCGAGTACCGCGACAGGGACGCCCTCATCTATCAGGAGCCCGGCCGCACCATCGTGCGCGACGGCGACCGCTACTTCCTGCGCCACGATGAGAACGAGCGTTTCCGCGCGCTCGGCGGCGACGTGCGCAGCGAACGGCGCGGCGACCAGTTCGTCACGGTCTACCGCGGCCGCGACGGCGACGAGGTCGTCACCGTCACCGACGCCGACGGCAATCTCATCCGCCGCTATCGCCGCGCGCGCGACGGCTCGGAGATCGTCATCATCGACAACAGCTATCGCGGCGGCCAGCGCGCCTATGCCGACGAGGTCGTCGTTCTGCCGCCGCCGCCGCTGCGCATCCCGGCGGAGCGCTACATCGTCGACGCCGCCGCCGCGGACGAGCGCCTGATCTACGACACGCTGACCGCGCCGCCGGTCGCGCCGATCCCGCGCCGCTTCACGCTCGACGAAATCCGTTCGAGCCCCGACGTGCGCGCCTATACGCGCAGCGTCGATCTCGACACGGTCAATTTCGACACGGGCTCATGGACGCTGGCGCCGGACCAGACGCAGAAGCTCGGCGTCCTGGCGCAGGCGCTCAATCAGGCGATCCAGCGCAACGCCAACGAGGTCTATCTCGTCGAAGGCCACACGGATGCGGTGGGCTCGCCGGTCGACAACATCTCGCTGTCGGACAGGCGGGCGCAATCGGTGGCGGAAATCCTCACGCGCGATTTCGGCGTGCCGCCGGAAAACCTGACGACGCAAGGCTACGGCGCGCAATATCCCAAGGTGCAGACGCAAGGCGCCGAACGCCGCAATCGCCGCGTCGTCGTCCGCCGCATCACCAACCTGCTGAGCGGGCAGAACCAATAGGAAGGAGCGGCCGCCTTATTGCGCGGCCGCCCGCCATTCGCCGGTGAGGTCGCCCGCATCGAGCGCGCGCAGCGCCGACTCGCGTTCGGCGATGTAGTTGCGTGTGATCGGCACGATGTCGTGCCGCCGGGCGAACTGGATCTGGAACACGCATTCGCCTTCGATGCGGAAGGAGAGTTCCGAGATCGAGAGATAGAACTCCCACATGCGGCAGAAGCGCTCGTCGTAGAGCGCCTTGGCCTCGTCGCGCCGCGCCATGAAGCGCTCGCGCCAGGCTTTCAGCGTCTCCGCGTAGTGCATGCGCAGGATCTCGACGTCGGTGATGAAGAGGCCCGCCTTTTCTGCGGAGGCGGCAATCTCCGACAGCGACGGAATGTAGCCGCCGGGAAATATGTACTTCGAGATCCACGCATTCGTCGCGCCCGGTCCGTCGGGTCGGCCGATCGTATGCAGGAGGGCGACGCCGTCTTCGGTCAGGAGCGCCGCCAGCTTGGCGAAGAAGGCGTCGTAATGGGCCGAGCCCACATGTTCGAACATGCCGACAGAAACGATGCGGTCGAACGGGCCTTGCGTGTCGCGATAATCCTCCAGGCGAAACCGGACCCGGGACGCCAGCCCCTCGTTTTCGGCGCGCCCTTCCGCGAGCGCGAGCTGTTCGGTCGAGAGCGTGACGCCGGTGACGTCGGCGCCGCAATGGCGCGCCAGATAGAGCGCCATCCCGCCCCAGCCCGAGCCGATATCGAGCGTTTTCTGGCCGGGCTCGAGCAGCAGCTTGGCGGCGATGTGGCGCCTCTTGGCGAGCTGCGCCTCGTCGAGGCTCATGTCCGGCCGCTCGAAATAGGCGCAGGAATATTGCCGGTCGCGATCGAGGAAAAGGTCGTACAGGCGACCGTCGAGGTCGTAATGATGGGCGACGTTTGCGCGCGAACGGGCGCGCTCGTTGCGCCAGAGTTTTCCAGCCACCCGGCGCGCCGTCCAGATCGCCCGCATTGGCAGCGGCGGCGCGCGGCGAACGGCGTTGCTCATGACGACCCGGAGAAAGTCCAGGATCGTCCCGGCGGCCATAACCAGCCTGCCGTCCATGTAGAGTTCGCCCAGCGCGAGCTCGGGATTGCGGACGAGGTCGAAGGGGCCCTGGCGGTCGAGGAAGCGGATCGCGACGAGTTCGCCCTGTCCGTCGCCGAACCGCTGCTTCACGCCGTCCGCATATTCGATTTCCAGATTGCCCCGCCGGACGATCCGCGACGCCAGCGAGGCCAGCAATCTCTGCATGAGTGCAAATCCTCCTGCCCGGCGGCGGCGCTGGATTGTGCTGACAAACCTATGTTAGCCTCGACGTCGCCGCAGAACATTATTCCAGGTTACTTGGAGCATATAGGTCTGTCGGCGCCGTCCTGTAGCCGAGTGGCGGATTTCGGACCAGGGACGCGAGGAGGCCGGATCACGGGCGGCAATGACGCTGCCCGAGCGTCTGGAGTTGCGTCATGCGTATGTCCGCCTGCCTTGGTCTCGGCCTTGCCCTTTCTGCGCTCGTTCCCGCCGCCGCTCTTGCCGGCGGGCACGGGCATGTCATGCGGCCGACCGCGCCCAGGGTGATTCATGTCGCCCCCCGGCCGGTCTACGCGCCGCCTCTGCGCGCGCTGTATGGTCCGCCGCGAAATTATCTGCGTCACGCCCGTGGTTATCGCGGCGCCGAGACCGGTTATTTCGGCGTGCCGGCCGTCTATCAGCCCGCAGGCGAAGGCGGGGCGTCGCAAGCGCAGGCGACGCCGTCGGGCGATCCGCGGCCGCGCCCGGTCGTCGTTACGAATTATGGCGGCGCGCCGCCGCTCTGGCAGGGCGACGCCGGCTATGTCGCCCAGCCCGTTATCTACGATGTGGGCTCCGTGCTGCGCCGCTATCCGCCCACGGGCAGGGCGCCTGTCGGCAAATAGGCTTAAGGCCGATTCCGGCCGGGCATGATCTAGCTCAAAGCGCGACGCGTCCGGCCGGTGAAAATGGCGGCGGTTCGGAGAGGTGCGGCGTTTGATCGCTCGCATTCGAATTCGAAGCATTATAGAAGTGGCCGGGAGATTGGTTCGCCGAAGGGCGCAGGGTCCGCTTGAACGGGCTGCGGCTTCGGCGGATCCCGAAAGGATCGTTGGACATGCGTTACGGGCGCTATTTCGAGGCTGCGATTGGCCAGTTGCGCAACGAGCGGCGGTACCGGGTGTTCGCCAATCTTGAGCGCGACACGAGCGACCTGCCGCGCGCGACCTGGCGGTCGGACGACGGAGCGCAGCACGACGTGACGATCTGGTGCTCCAACGATTATCTGGGCATGGGCCGCCACCCGCAGGTGGTCGAGGCGATGCGGGAGACGGCGGCGAAGCTGGGCGCAGGGGCCGGCGGCACGCGCAACATTTCCGGCACGAACGCCCCGCTGGTCGAGCTGGAGGCGGAACTCGCCGACCTGCACGGCAAGGAGG
>WBZM01003049.1_pt1 | contig 13421 bp, 11 predicted proteins | sample 5204271 | NCBI WGS metagenome assembly WBZM01 (sample SAMN12344346, study PRJNA552823) | activated sludge metagenome | biome: Activated sludge suspended growth; feature: Nitrification reactor; material: Wastewater; isolation source: activated sludge from nitrification reactor of wastewater...
CCCATGGCCCTTGCGGCCTCAAGCTGGCCGTGCGGCACGCCCTTGAACGCCCCGCGCATGACCTCGCCTTCGTAGCCCGCGAAACTCAGCGTCAGCGTCAGAACGGCATATGGCCAGGCCTGCCGCAGGATCGGCCAGAGATCGCTTTGCCGGATCCACGGAATCGACGGGAAAAGCGAGCCGAGCCCGTAGTAAAGCAACCACAACTGCAGCAGCAGCGGCGTGCCGCGGATCACCGTGCAGAAGACCTGCGCCGGCCGCGCCAGATACCAGGGCCCCGCCGCCTGCGCGAGCCCGATGGGGATGGCCAGCGCCATGCCAAGGACGGTGGTCACCGCCAGGATCCAGAAGGTCCGCCAGATGCCCTGCGCGATCAGCGGGGCGTATTTCGGCAGCCACTCCCAGCGAAGGCCGAACGCGCACCACAGCACGATGGCCACCGCAAGCAGCGCCATGACGACATGATGGGTTTCGTAACGCCGCATCACCGCACGCCCCCGCCGACGCCGCGTTCGCCACGGCGCGCCCAGCGTTCGGCCCAGCCGAAAATCCGCGCCGAAACCAGCGACACCGCCAGATACAGCATCCCCGCCGCGCCGAAGAAGGTGAAGTAGGCCTTGGTGGACGCCGCCGCCTGCTTGGTTTCCAGCGTCAGTTCCGAAAAGCCGACGACCGCCAGCAGCGCCGTGTCGCGCGTGGCGATCAGCCACAGGTTCGCCAGCCCCGGAATTGCCAGCCCCAGCATGGCCGGGAACATGATCCGCCGCGCCAGCATCAGGGGTGGCATCCCCATCGCGCGAGCCGCCTCGATCTGGCCGTGCGGCACCGCCTGAATGGCGCCGCGCAGCACCTCGGTCGCATACGCGCCCTGGACGATGCCCAGAACGGCGATCCCGGCAGCAACGCCGGAAATCTGCACGCGGTCATGGCCCATCGCCACCAGCACCTGGTTCACGGCATCGGTGACGGCGAAATAAAGAATCAGGATCAGGATCAGTTCGGGCACCGCCCGGACGATCGTGGTGTAAACGGCAAGCAGATCCCGAAGGATCGGCCCGCCGTAAAGCTTGCCGTAGGCGCCCAACATTCCGATCGAGATACCCAGCCCATAGGCCCCTACCGCGATCTGAAGCGAACGCCACAGACCGCGCAAGAGGTTCCCGCCCCAGCCGGGCGGTTCCAGCGCCAGAAGATCAAGCGTGGAACCGAGGCCGGATGCCGCGACCAGAGTGTCGAACACCTTCGGACCTTACTTGTGCGCAAAGATCGGCGAGCCGAAGTGCTTGACGGTGATCTCGTCGTAGGTGCCGTCCGCCATGACCTTGGCGATACCGGCGTTGAACTTGGCCTTCAGTTCCTCGTCGCCCTTGCGAATGCCGACGCCGGCACCGACGCCGAAATACTTCGGATCGTCAGCCACGTTGCCCTTGCTTTCGCAGCATGCCGCGCCGGCTTCGGACGTGAGGAACGTGTCGTTCGAAATCGAATCCGCCTGCGTTGCGTCGATGCGGCCGGCGACCAGATCCTGCCAGGCTTCGTCCTGGGTCTGATAGATCTTGACCTCGGCCGCGCTGCTGCCGAAGTACTCTTGGACATAGGCCTCGTGGATGGTCGAGGCCTGGACGCCGATGATCTTGCCCGCAAGACCGGCCGCATCCGGCGTCATCTCGACGCCCTTGGCGCCGACGATGCTGGCCGGGACGTTGTAGTAGGGGTCCGAGAAGTCGATCGACTGCTTGCGTTCCTCGGTGATCGACATCGAAGCGAAGATCGCGTCGATCTGGCCGGCGGCCAGGGCGGGGATGATGCCATCCCAGGCCGTCGGGGTCAGGACACACTCCATCTCGGCCGCCGTGCAGACGGCGTTGATCATGTCGATTTCCCAGCCGATCCAGGTGCCCGAGGCATCCAGGCTCGAGAACGGCGGATAGGGTTCGGCGGCGATGCCGACCTTCACCGGATCGGCCATCGCGGCCGTGCCGAACGCCAGCGTGGCCGCCAGGGTCAGGGCAATTTTCCTCATGGTTACCTCTCTGTGGTTGGTATTGCCGCGGCGCGTTCTTCAGCCCACGGTTTTCAGGAACTGCTTCAGCCGCTCGGATTTCGGCGCGCCGAACAGCTGTTCGGGCGGCCCCTCCTCCTCGATCTGGCCGTTGTATAGATAGATGACGTGGCTTGCGACCTCGCGGGCGAACTTCATCTCGTGCGTGACGATGATCATGGTGCGCCCTTCGGCAGCCAGGCCGCGGATCACCGCCAGCACCTCCCCCACCAGTTCGGGATCAAGCGCCGAGGTCGGCTCGTCGAACAGGATCGCCCGCGGTTCGATCGCAAGTGCCCGCGCGATCGCGGCGCGCTGCTGCTGGCCGCCCGACAGGAAGGCCGGGTAGATGTCTGCCTTTTCAGCCAGCCCGACACGCTTCAGAAGCCTCTCGGCCAGCGCGATGGCCTCGGGCTTCGGCACGCCCAGCACATGCACCGGCACCTCGATCAGGTTTTCCAGGATCGTCTTGTGGGTCCACAGGTTGAACTGCTGGAACACCATGCCCAGATGCCGGCGCAGCTTCTCGATCTGCCGGCGGTGGGCGGGGTGGCCGTCGTGGCGCAGCGCCACTTCCTCGCCGCCGATGACGATGCGGCCCGAACTCGGGTTCTCCAGGAAGTTGATGCAGCGCAGCATCGTCGACTTCCCCGACCCCGAGCCGCCGATCACCGCCACCACATCGCCCTGATGCGCCGTCAGCGACACCCCCCTGAGCACCTCGAGCGCCCCGAACCTCTTGTGCAGGTTCTCGACACGGATCGCCTCGGGCCGACTGTCGGGCATGTGCGGGGAAGGCGCTTGGGACATACGGTCTTCCGTTCGGGACATTTCTGTTGCGATTAACACCGCGTGCCCGCAATTATGCAAGTGTATAGTTGGAGCGGGGCCACATGACGGTCGACCAGCCGAAATTCCGCCGCATGGGCGAGGAACGCCGCCGCGACGACCTGATCGCGGCCGCGCTCGACCTAATGGCCGAGGGCGGCCCCGAATCCGCGACGGTGCGCGCCATCGCCGCGCGGGCCGGCGCCACGCCCGGGCTGATCCGCTATTACTTCTCGACCAAGGACGACCTCTGGCGCGCCGCCTATCGCACCCACATGACCCGGCTGACCGAACAGTGCCGCGCCGCGATTCCGGCCGTCCCCAGCAGCCCCGGCGCGCGCCTGACCGCCTTCGTCGTCGCCTCGCTCAGCCCCCCCGTGACAGATGGCGCGGCCCTGCGGCTTTGGGCGGGGTTCATCGGAATGGCGCAGAAGAACCCCGCCATGAACGAGATCCACGAGACGACATATCTGCTTTACCGCGACGCGCTGCAGGAACTGATCGCCGCCCTGCCCCGCCGGCGCGACACAGCGCGCCTGCGCACCCTGGCCATTGCCTGCAACGGCGTCCTCGACGGGCTGTGGCTGGAAGGCTGCGCCCTTCCCGACAAGTTCGCCGATGGCGAACTTGCCCGGATCGGGGTCGAGTCGATGGGGGCGATCCTCGGCGAAGACCTGCTTTGCCATCTGGCGCCGGACGCAGCGGACCCGCACCCGGCCTGAGCCGCCCGAATCCCGCGGTCGCTTACCCCGCGACCGGCGCGGCGCGCCCGACCGGCCGCACGCGCCCTGCCGCCCGCAGATAGCGGCCATAGCCCAGGTCGGCCGACTCGATGTCCGTCGCGCGCCCCGACACGATGTCGGCCAGCACCCGGCCCGAACCCGCAGCCATCGTCCAGCCCAGCGTGCCGTGCCCGGTGTTGAGGAACAGGTTCGCAACCGGCGTGCGACCCACCACCGGGGTTCCGTCCGGCGTCATCGGCCTTAGCCCGGTCCAGAAGGTCGCCCGCGACTGGTCGCCCGCGCCGCCGAACAGATCCTCGACCGAATGTTCCAGCGTCGCACGACGCTTCGGGTTCAGCGACAGGTCGAACCCGGCGATCTCGGCCATGCCCCCCACGCGGATGCGGTCGCCCAGCCGGGTGATCGCGATCTTGTGGGTCTCGTCCATGACGGTCGACACCGGCGCGCGCGCCTCATCGACGATCGGCACCGTGATCGAATAGCCTTTCACCGGATAGACCGGCAGGCGCAGCCCGAGCGGCGCCACAAGCTGCGGCGAATAGCTGCCCAGCGCCACCACGAAGGCATCCGCCGTCACCGTCCCTTCGCTCGTCTCGACCGACACGACGCGCCCGCCCTCGGCGTTCAGCCGGCGGATGCCGACACCGTAGCGGAAGGTCACGCCCAGCGCCTCGGCCCTTTCGGCCAGCGACGAGGTGAACTTGAAGCAGTCGCCGGTTTCGTCGCCCGGCAGGCGCAACCCGCCCGCGATCTTGCCCTTCGCCGCGGCCAGGCCCGGCTCGGCGACGACGCAGGCATCTGCGTCCAGCACCTCGAACGGCACGCCATCGGCCTTCAGGACCTTGATGTCCTTCTCGGCCGCCTCGACCTGCTTTTCGGTGCGGAACAGCTGCAGCGTGCCCTGCGTCCGCTCGTCATAGGAAATCCCGATGTCCTCGCGCAGCGCCATCAGGCTGTCACGGCTGTATTCGGCCAGCCGCACCATGCGCGACTTGTTGACCGCATAGGCCGCCGACGTGCAGTTCGACAGCATCTTGCCCATCCAGCTCAGCTTCGCCAGATCGGGGCGCGGCTGGATGATCAGCGGCGCGTGCTTCATGAACATCCACTTCAGCGCCTTCATCGGAATGCCCGGCGCGGCCCAGGGCGAGGAATAGCCCGGGCTGATCTCGCCGGCATTGGCGAAGCTCGTCTCCAGTGCCGGGGCAGGCTGACGGTCGATCACCGTCACCTGATGACCGGCGCGCGCCAGATACCAGGCCGAGGTAACCCCGATGACGCCTGCGCCAAGAACCACAACCTTCATGTCCGACCTCCCGTTCGCGCTTCGCTGGACGATGCGCGCAAGATCGGCCGAACCGCGCGGAATTGCTTCGCTATCTTCAGCGCAAAACCGTCTGCCGGCAGATTAATATTCGGTCCATGCCCTGTATTGTCGAAGGACATTCGACATCATTGCAAAAGTGCCGAAACTCCTTCCGCAGGAAGGGCCGCTGCGATTCACTCTGCCGCGGGCCGCCGCATCGGTTGCTTGCGCGCGGCACGCGGCCGCGTGAGGATCGGCCAGTAAATCGCCGTGAAGCCCGCGTAGGCCAGGATCCATGCGGTCGCGGCCAGATGCAGAAGGCCCATCTGCCCGTCCCAGATGCCGGCCGCGAACCGCGCCAGCACCGACAGGATCACGCCACCGTAGGTCAGCGCGATCGCGGGGCCCGCGTGCAGCGGACGCCCGGCATGGCCAAGGCTCGCCCGCGTCATCACCGCCAGCGTCATCAGCCCGATCGCTCCCGCCGTCCAGACATGCAGCGCAGCCCCCGGCGCCAGCCAGCCCAGCCAGTTCGAGGCAATGGCAAGGAAGCCAAGCGGCACGAACGCATAGCCCGCGTGCAGCACCCAGACCAGCGCCTCGCCCCCCGTCCGCCAGCCCTGCCAGCGCGACAGCCGCCAGGCCTGCGCCAGCCCTGCAACCGCCGCCGCGACGGCCGTCGCACCCGCCTCGGGCAGGAAGGCCCACGACAACAGCGCCGCCCCTGTCACCGCCAGAACGGCACGGTCGCCGTTGCCGAACGGTGCAGGCAGCCGGGTCACCCCGCGCTGCGCCAGCCAGTTGCGGGTGAAACTCGGCACGATCCGCCCGCCGATCAGCGAAATCAGCATCACGGCCGCCGCCAGCCCCGCCCGCAGCGCGACGCTGCCAGCCGCCCAGCCGCCCGATGCGGCCGCAAGGTGAAACCCGGCATTTCCGGCCAGAAACAGCGCCAGAAGACCCAGAACCGGCAGGTTGCGCCAGTTCTTGCCGGCGATGATCTCGCGCCCCAGAACCGCGGCCAGCGCGGCGGCAAAGGACAGGTCGGCCAGCGCCACCGCCAGCGGCGGCAGCCCTGCCGACAGGGCAACGGCCAGCCGCCCCAGCAGCCACAGCCCCGCCAGCGCCGCCAGCGCCCAGCCCGTCACCGGCAGCCGGCCGGTCCAGTTCGGCACCGCCGTCAGAAGGAACCCCGCGATGACCGCGCCGAGATAACCGAACAGGAACTCGTGCGCGTGCCAGGACACGGGGTCGAAGGCCGTGGGCAGCACCTCGTGCCCGCTCAGCATGACGATCCACAGCACCATCGCCAGAACCGCCCAGATCCCGGCCAGCAGGAAGAAGGGCCGGAACCCGAAACTCAGGATCGCGGGGCCGGTCCAGCCGCGCATCCGTTCCGCCGATGTCGCCATTCTATGTCGCTCCGTCATTCCAGCGGGCCGGCGCCCGCGTGCGCACCCGGTTGTTTGCGTCGTTGCACATCCGCCCCTTGCAGGTCAGCGCGCCAATTGTCTCAGGCAGGTGTCCGCCTCGGCCACGATGCGGCGCAGCCGCTCGGCGGCGGGCACGACCTCGCGGATCGCGTCCACCCCCTGGCCTGCATAAAGCGCCATCGCCTCCAGATCGCCCGTGGTCAGCCGCGACGGCGAATCGGTGCTGAAGCGGTAAAGCGGCCGGCCATCCTCGTGCGCGATCACCTCGCGCGGCATGGCATCGGGGTCGTGGCCCAGAAGCCGGAAGCCCAGCGGCGCGGTCACGCTGTTGCCGATCACCCGCACCGCCGCATGGGCGGGCCAGTTCAGCACGAACACGTCGGTCAGCACCGTGTCCTCGGCCCGCGCCTCGGCCACGCGGGTCTTGTGGTAGTCGTGCGCAAACGATTCCGTCGTCGCAACGAAGGCCGTGCCGCACTGCACCCCCTGCGCCCCCATCGCCAGCGCCGCCGCGAGCCCCGCCCCCGAGGCGATGCCGCCGGTCGCGACCACCGGCACCTTCACGGCGCGCACCACCTCGTCGACCAGCGCCAGCGTGCCGGTGCGGCCGTGGACATGGCCGCCCGCCTCGATTCCCTGGGCGATGATGACATCGGCGCCCGCATCCTCGGCCTGCCGGGCTGCCTCGAGCGTGCCCACCTGATGCAGCACCAGCCGGCCCGCGTCCTTCACCCGCCGTACCGCCTCGGGCACTACATCCCAGAAGTAGGTGAACGCCGGCACGCCCAGATCAAGGCACAGCCCGGTCTGCCGGTCCAGCAGCCCCGCCTCGGTTGCCGAGGGAATGATGTTGACGGCAAACGGCCGCTTCGTCGCCGCCTGCAGCGCCTTCACCTCGCGTTCGATCAGCGCCGGGGCTTCGCGCACCATGCCCAGCATGGCGTACCCTCCGGCATTGGCCACCGCCGCCGCCAGTTCCCAGCGGGCCACGCCCCCCATGCCGGCCAGCAGCACGGGCACGTCGCACCCCAGAAGGTCGCACAACGGTGTGCGCAGCGGATGTGTCGTCGTCATTGTCGCTCTCCCTGTTCTGCCGCCAGCCGCCCGGTCAGATAGCCGCGCAGCGCCACCGCCTGATTATGCTCGCGGTCCTTCGCCCCGAAAACCAGCGTCACGCGCCCCTTGCGGCACCACGCCAGGCAGCGTTCGACGGCGGCCTGATTGGCATCCAGCTCCGCGCGATAGCGGCGTTCGAACTCGGCCCAGCGGGCAGGATCGTGGCCGAACCACTTGCGCAGCCCGGCGCTGGGCGCGACCTCGCGGATCCAGTCGTCCAGCCGCAGTTCCTGCCGGGTGATTCCGCGCGGCCAGACCCTGTCCACCAGAAGCCGCGCGCCGCCGCCGTCTTCGGCGGCGTCATAGGCCCGGGCAAGGCCGATGGCCGCGCGCGCCGTCATGCCGCTGCCCCCGGCACGTCCGGTACCCCGGCCCGCAAGGGTCCGGCGAAGTTCGGAACTGGCACAAGGCGGGGCACGGGCGGCCTCATCGCGGTCGGGGGCTTGCCCGGACCCTAGCCGAGTTAATCGGCACAGTAAATGCCGATTACCCCTGCGCGACAATCAGTCGTCCGGCAGCATCCGCACCGCGCCCTGCGCCGCCGAGGTGGCGTGCAGCGCATAGGCCCGCAGCGCCTGGCTCACCTTGCGCGCGCGCGGCCCGGCGGGCTTCCAGCCGGCCTTGTCCTGCGCCGCCCGGCGTTCGGCCAGTTCTGCATCGGACACCGCCAGCCGGATCGTGCGGTTGGGGATGTCGATCTCGATCGTGTCGCCTTCGCGCACCAGCCCGATCGCCCCCCCCGACGCCGCCTCGGGCGAGACGTGGCCGATCGACAGCCCCGAGGTGCCGCCCGAAAACCGCCCGTCCGTGATCAGCGCGCAGGCTTTCCCCAGGCCCTTCGACTTCAGGTAGCTCGTCGGATACAGCATCTCCTGCATCCCCGGCCCGCCCTTCGGCCCTTCGTAGCGGATCACCACCACGTCGCCTTCCCTGATCCTGTTCGACAGGATCGCCTCGACCGCGGCGTTCTGCGATTCAAAGACCCGCGCCGGCCCGTGGAAGACCAGAATCGAGTCGTCGACCCCCGCCGTCTTCACGATGCAGCCCTCGGGCGCGATGTTGCCCTTCAGGACGGCAAGCCCGCCGTCCGCGGAAAACGGGTGCCTGGCCGACCGGATCACCCCGTTCTCGCGGTCGAGATCCAGGCTCGCGAACCGCTTGTCCTGGCTGAAGGCCGTCGCACTGCGCACGTTGCCCGGCGCGGCCATGTAGAACTGGCGCACGTTGTCCTGGTTGGTGCGGCTGACGTCCCAGCGGTCAAGCGCCGCGCCCAGCGTCGGCGCATGCACCGTGCCGCAGTCGCGGTTCAAAAGGCCCGCATTGTCCAGTTGTCCAAGGATCGCCATGATCCCGCCGGCGCGGTGGACATCCTCCATGTGCACGTCCTGCTTGGCCGGCGCCACCTTGCACAGGCACGGCACCCGGCGTGACAGCGCGTCGATGTCGTCCATGCCGAAGTCGACCCCGCCCTCATGCGCGGCCGCCAGGATGTGCAGGACGGTGTTGGTCGACCCGCCCATGGCGATGTCCAGCGCCATGGCATTCTCGAAAGCCCGCTTGTCCGCGATGTTGCGCGGCAGCACGCTCGCATCGTTCTGCTCGTAATGCCGCTTGGTGATGTCGACGATCAGATGGCCCGCTTCCACGAAAAGCCGCCTGCGGTCGGCGTGGGTCGCAAGGGTGGACCCGTTCCCCGGCAGCGACAGGCCCAGCGCCTCGGTCAGGCAGTTCATCGAGTTCGCGGTGAACATGCCCGAACACGACCCGCAGGTCGGGCAGGCCGCCGCCTCGATCGCCGCCACCTCGTCGTCCGAGACGTTGTCGTCGGCGGCAACCACCATCGCATCGACCAGATCAAGCGCCATTTCCTTGCCCTTGTAGGTCAGCTTGCCGGCCTCCATCGGCCCGCCGGAAACGAAGACGGCCGGAATGTTCAGCCGCATCGCCACCATCAGCATGCCCGGCGTGATCTTGTCGCAGTTGGAAATGCAGACCATCGCGTCGGCGCAGTGGGCGTTGACCATGTATTCGACGCTGTCGGCGATCAACTCGCGCGAGGGCAGCGAATACAGCATCCCGTCGTGGCCCATCGCGATGCCGTCATCGACGGCGATGGTGTTGAACTCCTTCGCCACGCCGCCCGCGGCTTCCACCTCGCGCGCGACAAGCTGGCCCAGGTCCTTCAGGTGGACGTGGCCGGGCACGAACTGGGTGAAGCTGTTGACGATGGCGATGATCGGCTTGCCGAAATCGCCGTCCTTCATCCCGGTCGCGCGCCACAGGCCGCGGGCGCCTGCCATGTTGCGGCCGTGGGTGGTGGTGCGGGAACGATAGGCGGGCATGGCTCTGATCCTGACTTGTCTGGGGCGCGTAAGGTCTGCGGCCGGGGCCGCTGCGCCGTCTCTCTTGACCGCTGATGCGCCCGCGATCAAGTCCGCAATCGCCTTGCGGCGCATGCGGGCGGGCCGATCCGCCCCAAGGGTAGCCCTTCGATCCGCCGATGCAAGCCGAAGGCTGCGCCCGCGCGGCGAAGTGAACGCGCCCGCCAATCCCGGCGGGCCTTGCGCCGCACCCCGCAGGCTGGCACCGTTCGCCCCAAAGCGAAGGACACCCCCCGATGACCGCCACCCCCCGCCCCGACCGCCTGTCGCGCCTGCGCACCCGCATGGCCGAAACCGGCACCGACCTTGTCGCACTTGCCCCCGGCGCACACCTGCGCTGGCTTCTGGGTTTCGCGCCCTTCCCCGACGAACGGCCCTGCCTCCTGCTTGTCGGGCATGACCGTGCAGGTTTCCTCATGCCCGCGCTGAACGCCGCCGACGTGCGCCAGCACACCGACCTGCCGTTCTGGGACTGGCGTGACGAGGACGGGCCCGACAGCGCGCTGGCCGCCGCGCTGCGGTCTGTCGCACCGTCGCCGGGGCGCATCGCGCTGGATGAAACCATGCGCGCCGATCATGCGCTGCTGACGCTCGACGCGGCGCCGGGCGCGGCGCGCGGTTTCACCGGCGACACGGTCGGCGCGCTGCGCTGCGTCAAGGACGCGGCCGAGCTGGCGGCGCTGGCCGAAAACGCCCGCACCGCCGACATCGCCCAGACCGCCGTGCGCGCGGCGGTGCGCGACGGCGTCACCGAAACCGAACTGGCGGACGTGGCCCGCGCCGCCTTCGCCACCGAAGGGGCAGTGGCCGAATTCACCATCGTCGGCGCCGGCGCGAACGGTGCCTTCCCCCACCACCATACCGGGGCCACGCGCATCCGCCCCGGCGACGCCATCGTCGTCGACATCGGCGCGCGCAAGGACGGCTATTATTCCGACATCACCCGCATGGCGGCCCTCGGCCCCCTGCCCGACGGGTATGAGAAGGTCCACGCCGTCGTCGATGCCGCGGTGCAGGCCGCCCTCGCCGCAATCCGCCCGGGGGCCGAGGCGCGCAGCGTCGATGCCGCCGCCCGCGGCGTGATCGCGGCGGCGGGATACGGCGACTATTTCACCCACCGCACCGGCCACGGGGTCGGCTCGGAGATTCACGAACCGCCCTACATCACCGCGACGAACCCGATGCCGCTTGAGGAAGGGATGGTCTTCACGGTCGAGCCCGGGATCTACCTGCCCGGCCGCTTCGGCATCCGGCTCGAAGAGGTCGCCGTCGTCACCGCGACCGGCGCGCGCATCCTGTCGTCGCTGCCGCGCGATGTCTTCGTTGCCTGACCGGGGCTCGCGCGGCGTGGCAGGAACGGAGCCCAGGCCCTTGAAAACCGGCGACGTTTCCTTCTGGTACGCCGACATCGGCGGCCTGCCCGCCCCGCGCCCCGCCCTGCCCGCCGACATTGACGCCGATGTCTGCATCGTCGGCGCGGGTTATACCGGACTCTGGACCGCCTACTACCTCAGGAAGGCCGACCCGGCGCTGAAAGTCGTCATCGTCGAGAAGGAATTCGCCGGTTTCGGCGCCTCGGGGCGCAACGGCGGCTGGTTGACCGGCGGCTTCGCCTGGAACCACGAACGCTACCTCTCGAACGGCTCGGAAGCCGATGTCCGCGCCCTTGTCGCCGCGATGGGCACCACCGTGGACGAGGTGATCCGCGTCGCCCAAGCCGAAGGCATCGACGCCGACATCCTGCGCACCGACGAACTGATGGTCGCCACCGGGCGCGCGCAGCTTGAACGCGTCACCGCCGAGGTCGCCCACCGCCGCCGCTGGGGCGAGCCCGACGACCGCGTCTACCTGATCGGGGCCGAGGAAACCCGCGCCCGCATCGCCATGCCCGGCGCGCAGGGCGCCATGGTGGTCGCCGGCGTCGCCCGCATCCAGCCGGCGAAACTGGTGCGCGGGCTGGCCAGGGCCGTCGAACGGCTGGGCGTGCGCATCTTCGAAGGCACCGCCGTGACCGGCCTGGCGCCGGGACGTGTCACCACCGCCCGCGGCACGGTGCGCGCGCCCGTCATCCTGCGCGCCACCGAAGGCTTCACCGCCACCCTGCCGGGGCTTTCGCGCGAATGGCTGCCGCTCAACTCGGCGCAGATCGTCACCGAACCCCTGCCGGCCGACGCCTGGGAAAAGATCGGCTGGCAGGGCCATGAAATCCTTGCCGATTTCGCCCATACCTACTGCTACTGCCAGCGCACCCGCGAAGGCCGCATCACCGTGGGCGCGCGCGGCGTGCCCTACCGCCTTGGCTCGCGCACCGACGACCGCGGCCGGCCCGACGACGAAACCATCCGCCGCCTCGTCACCATCCTGCACCGCCACTTCCCGGCGGCACGCGGCGCGCGCATCGACCACGCCTGGTGCGGCGTGCTGGGCGTGCCGCGCGACTGGTGCGCCACCGTGGGCTTCGACCGCGCCGCCGGCATGGGCTGGGCGGGCGGCTACGTCGGCACCGGCGTCTCGACCTCGAACCTCGCCGGGCGGACGCTGGCTGACCTGGCGCTGAACCGCGACACCGCGCTTGCGCGCCTGCCCTGGGCCAACCGCCCCGTCCGGCGGTGGGAGCCCGAACCCCTGCGCTGGCTGGGCGTGCGGGCAATGTATGCGCTTTACCGCATGGCCGACCGCGCCGAGGACCGGCCCGGTGCCCCGCCCTCGCGCCTTGCCCGGCTTGGCAATCGCCTGACCGGCCGCTGACAGGAAACCGCCACGCTTGACGCGCGCCAGCTTTCTGCCACGCTGGGCAGGCCCATCAGGACACCCGCGATGCAGGACGACAGCGCCGACCCCGCCCTCACCGACCTGACCGCCGCGCTCGAAACGGCCCGGCGCGAAGGCTCGCGCAGCGAACGCGCCATCGCGGGGCACTTCCTGCGCCACCTGAACGCGCTGCCCTTCGAGACCGCCGCCTCGGTCGCCCAGAAGATCGGCGTTTCGGAAAGCACGGTCGGCCGCTTCTGCCGCGAACTGGGATATGCACATTTCAAGGCGCTCAAGGCGGCGCTTCAGACCGATCCGGGTGACGGCCCCTGGCTGATCGGCGACCGCCTGCGCGCCTTCCACGGCCGCGCCCTGCAGGGCGACGCGGCACTTGCACAGGGGATGGAACGCGAACTGGCCGCCATCGCCGCAAACTACGAACTGGCGGCAAGACCCGGCTTCGCCCGTGCCGCCGCCCGGCTGGCGCGCTGCCCCGCCGTCTGGATCGCCGGGTTCCAGACCGAACGCGGCCATGCCGCCGACCTTGCCCATACCCTGCAATACCTGCGCCCCGGCGTGCAGCTGGCCGACCTGTCAGGGGGGCATTTTTCCGAAGTGCTGCTTTCGTCCCCGGCCGAAACCTGCCTCGTGCTGTTCGATGGGCGGCGCTATTCCCGGCTGACGCGGGCACTGGCCCAGGCCGCGCGCCAGAAGGGCATCGCGGTGACCCTGATCACCGATCCGTGGTGCGACTGGGGGCAGGACCTGGCCGATGAATGCCTCGCGGTGCAGACCGACCTCGGCCAGTTCTGGGATTCGACG
>WBZM01003051.1_pt1 | contig 13418 bp, 13 predicted proteins | sample 5204271 | NCBI WGS metagenome assembly WBZM01 (sample SAMN12344346, study PRJNA552823) | activated sludge metagenome | biome: Activated sludge suspended growth; feature: Nitrification reactor; material: Wastewater; isolation source: activated sludge from nitrification reactor of wastewater...
GGTGGGGCGTCTTGTCGGGAGCGGCCTGGAACGCCATGAAGAAGTCCGCCACCGATTCGGCGAGCAGGGGCTGGTTGTCCTTGAGCGACAGGATGTAGTCGGCACCCCGGTCCCGGATCGCCTGCGCAATGCTGGGCTGGGTGCCCATGGCGTCGAGGGTGACGAGGCAGCCTTCCAGGGCCAGGGTGGCCAGCAATTCGGGAATCGCCGTCTTCTCGTTCGACTTGGCGGCGGTCGCCCTTTGCCCCAGCACCAGCCCCGCACCGGCGGCAAAGGCACTGACCAGATGCAAGGGGGTGGCATCCACCTTTCCGGACCGCCGACTGGTCTTGCTGTCGAGGGCGATGACTTCGTCCTTCCCCAAGACCGGGACGATGCTGCTCACCCAGCGCCGGAAGGCCGCACCGAACGCCTCGGCATCAATCGTCGCGAAGACCCGGCCAAAGGTGTCGTGCGAGGGAATGCCATGTGCGAGCCGCAGATACCGCCTGAACCAGTCCTGCTTCTCCTTGGCCCATTCTTCAATCTCGACAAAGTCATCAGCGCCAGCCAGCACCCCACACACCGCAATCACCAGCAGTTCCACCAGGTCGTGGTCGACCTTCCTTGCTTGCCGCGGATCCCGTATCCCGACAAATACGTCTGCTACGCGCAACCTGCCTTCCGTCTCCATGGAATACCCCAAAAAGACAGAAAACTACACAACTCACGGGAATGTGAACAGCCCCCCAAGCAACTCCTTGAACGTAAACGATTATTTCCAAGGGTGCACGACATTGGCATTCATGCGTTTGCCCTGCGCAGGTCATCGGAAGGTGAATCCAGGGCGCGAACCGAAGTAGTATTCGGACATCCATGGACCCTCATTCCTTCGTTTACTCGGCGGTGCTGCTTCTCGTCGTGGCATCGGTTGCCGTCGCCATCTTCCGGCATTTCGGCCTCGGCTCGATCCTCGGCCTGCTGGTCACCGGCGTGATCGTCGGCCCGCATACGCCAGGGCCGTTCGTCACTACCGAGGTCGAAGGTGTTCGGCAGTTCACCGAACTCGGCGTCGTGTTGCTGCTGTTCCTCATCGGACTGGAGATGAAGCCGCGCCGTCTGTGGGATCTGCGGCAGACGCTGTTCGGACTCGGCTCTGTGCAAATCGTCGTCTCGGCGGCGGCCATCGCGGCCTATTTCAGGCTGTTCGAGCCGAACTGGTCGATAGCCCTGCTGATCGGCGCAAGCCTTGCGCTTTCGTCTACCGCATTCGTCATCCAGATGCTCCGCGAGCGCGGGGAAATCGCCAGCCAGCACGGCCAGACCGCTTTCGCCGTATTGCTGATGCAGGATCTCGCCGTGGTGCCGCTCCTGGCCTTGGTCCCGGCGCTGGCCGATGCCGGTCCACTCCCCAAGGGACTGCCCCGGTGGGAACAGCTCGGCGCCGCCGCTGCGATGGTAGTGCTGGTGATCCTCAGCGGTCGCTATCTGGTGCCGCGCATCCTCGATTATCTGGCTCGCCACAACAACCGCGAAGCTTTTTTCCTGGTCGCCATGGCGGCGGTCTTCATGGCTGCCTGGGCGATGGACCGGGCCGGCATGTCCATGGCGCTGGGGGCTTTCCTGATGGGAGTCATGCTGTCGACTTCGCGCTACAGCCTCCAGATCGAAGCGACCATGGAACCGCACAAGGGTCTGCTGATGAGCCTCTTCTTCGTGGCCGTCGGGATGTCGGTGGATGTCAACGCGCTCGCGTACCATCCTTTCGAGTTCGGCCAGCACGTCCTGGCCATCATCAGCATCAAGATCGTCGTTCTCTACGGTTTGTGCCTGGCTTTCGGGACAGGTCGCGGCACGGCGGTGCGCGTGGCCTTCCTGCTATCTCAGGGGGGCGAGTTCGGCTTCGTCGTCTTCGGTGCCGCCAAGGCGCTCGGCATGATCGACGATCAGATCTTCGTCGAGGTTGTCGCGATCATCTCGCTGACCATGTTGCTGACACCCATGCTGGCCAGGCTCGGCAATCGCCTCGCCCTGCGAATCGGCGAACAGGCGACCACGGGTGATGAACCCTTCCGCCCTGAAGCCCCGGCGGGAGAAGCGGAAACCCGGGTGGTGATCGCCGGTTACGGGCGGGTCGGTCATACGGTTGGAACCATTTTGGCCAGCAGCGGGATCCCCTACGTCGCTTTCGATGCCGATGCCGCTGTGGTGGCCAAGTGGCGCGCTGAAGGGCATCCGGTCTTCTACGGTGACATCGCGGACCCTGAACTCCTCGGCAACGCCTCGCTGCACGGGGTGGATCTGGTGGTGCTCACCATCGATGACGGGCCCAAGGCAGTTCGTGCGGCGGCGCTGATTCGCTCGTACGCGCCGCAGATGACCATTGTCGCGCGCGCCCGCGATCTTGCGACCTGTGATGCCATGCGCCGCGTCGGCGTCAGCCAGGCATTCCCGGAGACCCTTGAGGCGAGCCTGCAGCTGGCCGCACACAGCCTCGAGGCGCTGGGTATTCCGACGGACGAAACGAGCATGCTGCTGCGTGGAGTGCGCAGCACGGACTACGCCCTGGTGCGCTCCGGACCGGAAGCGGCAGGACATTCGAAGAGCGAGCCGCCAGCCTGAGCAGCATCGGGGGCACGGATCTCGATGCCGCTGTCGCTCGGGACAGGATGGATGGGGCGAAACAAGTGTGGAACCACCGGCCGCACTCTCGCCCTCAAGCATGCAGACCGCGCTGCAGGCAAATGTGGCTACGTCTGCTTGCCCCTGCTGTCAGGGCATTGCTCGAGATTCGCCATTTCGGGCCAATGTCCCCCGCTTCCGGGCCACTACGGCGCAAAGCTGCAGGGCGGATGGTCAAGGAATCGGTCAACCGCGTCTTCGAGTCGTCGCTCAACGAAGGCCTCCTCTTCGAGCGCCGCGCCTTCCACGCCAGCTTCGGACTGGAAGACCGGAAGGAAGGCATGGCCGCCTTCGTCGAGAAGCGCAAGGCGAACTTCGGGAACCGCTGATTCCCGGCGACTTCGCCCGCCGTTTTCATCGACTCGTCGCACCTCGGAACCGAAGCCACCGTGTTAACGATTCCTTAATAATTGTTGACTATATTGGTCGGACATTGCCCCGAGAAAGGAAGTCCAATGAACACGAAACTTGCCGCCCTGCTCGCCGCACTTGCGCTCGCGGCGACCGCCCACGTCGCCGCCGCCAGCGAGACGCACGAACACGGCCACGGCGCCGGCGAGGTGCAGAAGCTGCGCCTCGATGCCGGCAGGAAGTGGGCGACCGATGCGCCGCTGCGCCAGGCGATGGACGAGATCAACCGCGCGCTCGCCGAGGCCTTGCCGCTGATCCACAGGAACCGCTTCGACGACGCCCATTACCGGGCGCTGGCGGCGACGGTGAACAGCCAGGTCGCCTTCGCCGTCGACAACTGCCACCTCGAACCGAAGGCCGACGCCATGCTGCATCTCGTCATCGCCGACCTCGTCGCCGGCGCCGGGACCATGCAGGGGGGCAGCGGCCAGCCGCCGCACGATGGGGCCTCGCAGGTGGCGAAGGCGCTGCAGGCTTACGGCAAGTATTTCCAGCACCCCGGCTGGAAGGCCCCCAAGGGCTGAGTTCCGCCACCCGCCGGAGAAATCCCCGCGCTACCGGCGGTCGACCGCAACCGGCGCCGGGATGAAGCGGCACCGGACTCCGGCAGCGCCGCCCGCGGATCGGCAGGCCGCCGCCGCGCCACCGTGAACCTGCCGGCACGCCCCATCATGCTTCGCCACGGCTTGCTGCCGTCTTGTTCAGCAGCCGGCGGATCGTCTCGCGGCTGATCGGACCGACATCGGCCATTGCCCGCAGCGCCTGCTCCAGCAGGCCGAGCGTCCAGCGCGGGGCGCCCGGCGGTGGCGGCGAAGCGGCGAGGGCCAGGATCCCCACCTCGACATCGGCACCGTAGCGGCGCGGTTTGCCTGGTCGCGGAAGGTCGCGCAGCGCGTACTCCGCCCCGCCTTCCCGATACGCCGCCCGGGTCCGCCAGATGGCTGTCCGTCCCACCCCCAGGACCGCCATGATCTGGGACTCCGCTATGCCGCGATCGAGCGCGGACAGGATGTGGGCGCGATTGACTTCCCGGGCGTGGCGCAAGCCTTTCGCCCGGCACGATTCGATCAGGGCGCGATCCGTGTCGCTGAGGCGAAGTACTGTCCGTCGCATGGCCGACTCCTCGTCACCGGGCAGGTGGGAAGGATCATGATACATGTTTCGTTATTTATGGGTAATGACGCTCGCGGGTTCTCTGCCGGGGCCGGGCACGGGGTGCGCTTGACGGGTCGCCGAAGCCCGGAGATACTTCCACCTAATCGCGCGTTTTCCCTGCATCCGCTTTCCCCCGTTTTCCCGACCCTCCCGATCAACCGATAAAGGACTAGGCAAATCATGAGTGCATCACCAATCAAGGCCGGTGTCGCCACTGGCGACGAACTGCAAGCGATCTTCGAACTGGCCAAGGCCAAGCAGTTCGCGCTGCCGGCGGTCAATGTCATCAACACCAGCACGGTCAACGCCGTCATGGAAAGCGCGGCCGAGCTCAATTCGCCGGCGATCATCCAGTTCTCCAACGGCGGCGCCCAGTTCTTCGCCGGCAAGGGCCTCGACAACACTGCCCAGCGCTCGTGCATCGCCGGCGCCGTTTCCGGTGCCCAGCACATTCACCTGATGGCCGAGCTGTATGGCGCGACGGTCATCCTGCACACCGACCACGCGGCCAAGAAGCTGCTGCCCTGGATCGACGGCCTGCTCGACGCCGGCGAGAAGTACTTCAAGACGCACGGCAAGCCGCTGTACAGCTCGCACATGCTCGACCTTTCCGAAGAACCGATCGAGGAAAACATCGAAGTCTGCCAGCGCTATCTCGAGCGGATGAGCAAGATGGGAATGACGCTCGAGATCGAACTCGGCGTCACCGGCGGCGAGGAAGACGGTGTCGACAACACCGGCGTCGACAGTTCGCGGCTGTACACCCAGCCCGAAGACGTCGCGCTGGCCTACGAGGCGCTGTCGCGGGTCAGCGAGCGGTTCACGATCGCCGCCTCGTTCGGCAACGTCCACGGCGTGTACAAGCCGGGCAACGTCAAGCTGCAGCCGATCATCCTGAAGAATTCGCAGGACTACGTGCAGAAGAAGTTCGGCACCGGTGAGCGCCCGGTCAACTTCGTTTTCCATGGCGGCTCGGGATCGACGCTCGAGGAAATCCGCGAGGCGATCTCCTACGGCGTGGTCAAGATGAACATCGATACCGACCTGCAGTGGGCGTTCTGGGAAGGCGTCATGGGCTTCTACAAGAAGAATGAAGGCTACCTGCAAGGCCAGATCGGCAACCCGGAAGGCGACGACAAGCCGAACAAGAAGTTCTACGACCCGCGCGCCTGGCTGCGCAAGGGCGAGGACGCCTTCCGCGCCAGACTGAAGCAGGCCTTTGCCGACCTGAACAACATTGGCACTTTGGGGTAATCGACTCCCGGCACAGGCAACGGGGCTGGTCCGGATCCGGGCTGGCCCTTTTTTGTGTCAAGCCGGTTCCCTCCCGTGCCGGGCACGTTCCGCGAACCCGACCTTTAACGCCCCGACCCTCGCCCAACCGGATGAGAGGTGAAATTCCCGAGCCGCCGACACGGCTTTTGCGATAACCCTGTTTTGAACACCGAGGAACACACCATGAGCACCCTGGTAGAGCAACTAGTCCAGACAGAAGCACACAAATCGATCTTCGAATCGGCCGTGCGCCAGCTTCCCCTTCCGGTCTGTGCCGCATTCGGCTCGTCGAGCAACCCGCGGCCGGTCAGCTTCGGCAATACGAACCGCGTCCTCGCCACCAGGGACAGCGACGGCGTGCGCGCACAGTTCCCGCAAAGCGTCGCTGCCTCCGGCAACGTCGTCCTGACCTCCGCTGGCGCCAGCAGCTCCGCAGCGCAGGGCAAGCGCGTCGCCGTGCTGTTCTCGGGCGGCCCGGCCGCCGGCGGTCACAACGTGGTTTGCGGTCTCAAGCGCGTGCTCGGTGCCGGCAACACCTTGTTCGGCGTCAAGGCGGGCCCCAAGGGTCTGCTCAAGGGCGCGCTGTTCGAAATCACCGATGCCAATGTCGACTTCATCCTCAACACCGGGGGCTTCGACTTCCTCGGCTCGGACCGCACCAAGATCAAGAGCAAGGAGCAGTTCGCACAGGTCCGCGAAACCTGCATCCGGCACAACCTCGATGCGATCGTCGTCGTCGGCGGCGACGATTCCAACACCAACGCGGCAGTGCTCGCCGAGTCCCTCTTTTCGGGCGTCAAGGCCGACGGTTCCGGCGTGCAGGTGATCGGCGTGCCGAAGACGATCGACGGCGACCTGCAGGTCGGCGACCTGCTGGCCATTTCCTTCGGCTTCGATACCGCCACCCGCATTTACAGCGAGATGGTGGGCAACATCCTCCAGGACACGAGTTCCTCGCTCAAGTACTGGCACTTCGTCAAGCTGATGGGGCGTTCGGCCTCGCACGTGGCGCTCGAGGTGGCACTGCAGACCAAGCCGGCGATCACCCTGATCTCGGAAGAGATCGCCGCGCGGAAGATGTCGCTGGCGACGATCATCGACGGCATTGCCCGGGTCATCGTCGAACGTTCGCACAAGGGGATGAACTACGGCGTCGTGCTGGCGCCCGAAGGACTGATCGAGTTCATCCCGGAGATGAACGCGCTGATCGCCGAACTCAACGATGTGCTGGCGCACAACGCCGCCGACTTCGCGGCCCTCTCCGCCGATGCCCGGCCGGCATTCATCGAGAGCCGGCTCAGTCCCGACAACGCCCACCTGCTGGCCTCGCTGCCGCACTACATCGTGAACATGCTGCTCGCCGAGCGCGACTCGCACGGCAACCTGCAGGTCTCGCTGATTCCCACCGAACAGTTGCTGATCGACATGGCCAAGCAGCGCGTCGCCGAACTCGATGCCAGTGTCCCGTTCGCCGCGCACAGCCACTTCCTCGGCTACGAAGGCCGTTGCGGCGCGCCAACATTGTTCGATGCGGCCTACACCTACAACCTCGGCCTCACCGCCGGCTCGCTGATCCTCGATGGCCGCACCGGTTACATGGCGACGGTTACCGGGCTGACCAGCGGCGGCACGCCCCAGGCGATTCCGCTGACCGGCCTGCTCAACATCGAGCGCCGCCACGGCCAGGATGAGTTCGTCATCGAGAAGGCGCTGGTGAAGATGGATTCGGCGGCGATGCAGTACTTCGTCTCGCGGCGCGACGCCTGGGCGGCCAGTGACCTCTTCGCATCACCCGGACCACGCCAGTTCTGGGGCCCGACCACCCATCAGCAGCCCATCAGCGTTGCCCTGAACTCGGGTTCGGATACGCTGATGTTCCGGATCGGCTGATTCGCGGCGACTGCGGAATCGGCCGGAATTCCCGGTTGACCGCAACAACTGCCTGAGCATCGGGCGGTTTCGGTCAATCGGGACCAGGCGAGGAAGATCGCCGTCCGGAAATAATCATGGGAGCCCCCTGCCGCTGCGATGGCGGCAGGGACTCGTTGCGTCTGCGAACTTGCACTGACCGCGGCTGTCTCCCATTCGCGCGATCTGCGCCGCAGTCACCTGCTTTCTGCCCGTCGCTGCGGGTTGCCGCAGACTCGGGAACATGGAAGTAGCCGCTTCCACTCACGGCTTCGGAATACACCGCTGACCCGCCCTGAACGGGAACCGGACGGGAATTTGTGCTAAAAGGCGCTTCTCGACACCAAGAAGGGAGAAAACCATGAGGGATTTCGGCATTCCGGCCCTGCTGCTGATCTTCGGCGGCGCGGCCATCGCTACCTGGATCGCCGGCGTCTGGCTGGCGAAGGCGACCGACGTGCTCGACGACCGCTTCGGTCTCGGCGAGACCATCGGCGGCATGGTTCTCCTGTCGATCACGGGCAGCCTGCCCGAGCTGGCGATCACGATCACTGCCGCGAGCAGCGGTCATCTCGACATCGCCGCCGGCAACCTGATCGGCGGTGTTGCCGTCCAGACGCTGGTGCTGGTCATCGCCGACCGCGTCGTGCGCGGGTTGCTGCCGTTATCGACGGCATCGGCCTCGCTGGTGCCGGCTCTGGAAGGCGTCCTCGTGATCGCGGTCGTTGCCATCACCGTCATGGGGGGTCTGCTTCCCGCCACCGCGGCAGTCGGCCCGGTCGGCGCCGGCAGCATCGCGATCCTCCTCGCCTGGACCGTTGGCATGGTGGCACTGGGCCGCTGCCGCGACCGCAAGGACATGGGACTGGCGATTCCCGGCGGCGCCGCCACGGCGGGGCCGGCGGCGGCCGAAGCCAGCGGCAACGAGGGTCTCAAAGGCGCCAGCACCGCGCGGAACATTGCGATCTTCGTGGCGACTTCGGCGGTCACGCTGGTTGCCGGCGTACTTCTCGAGCAGAGCGGTGACGCGCTGGCGACCAGGCTCGGGATCAACGGCGTCCTTTTCGGCGCCACGGTCCTCGCGCTGGCGTCGGCGCTGCCGGAAATCAGCACGGCGATCACCGGTGTCCGCATGCAGGAATACACGCTGGTGTTCGGCGACATCTTCGGCGGCAATGCCTTCCAGCTCATCCTCTTTCTGCTCGCCGACATCCTCGCCGGCCAACCGGTACTGACGCACGAGGGACGCGCCAACGCCTGGATCGGGATGATCGGCCTCGTCATGACCTCGGTGTACGTGGCCGGCATCATTCTGCGCAAGCCGCGACGCGTTTGGGGTCTCGGCCCCGACTCCTGGGCAGCGCTGATCGTATACGTCTTCGGCATCTGGGGATTCCTGCTGGTTTCGCGCTAGATGCAGCGGCAGTCGGCAGCCGTCCGCTGCAGGCGCGCATGCCGCCTGGCGGTGGCGTCCGCCGTGGCCGCTACCGCCAATTCCGCCGGCGCCCTGTTCGCCAACACCGGCAACCCGCCACGGGAAGGAGGTTGCGTCGGCGGACTGCATGCCGCGGTCAACCTGGACTTCGGCAGGGTTTCCGGGGTCTGCGGGTTATCCGGCCAACTCGAGGCGTGGTGGATGCAGGCAGGGAACGCCGACCCCGTTCTGTAGACGAGACTGTTCCTCGCAAGCAACAGCGTCGTCGGCAACGGCCTGTGGGTCGTCCAGATCCACCTGCAGCAGGCGCTGGCCGGTGGCGACCTGATCCTCGCCGCCGGACGCCCGCCAGCAATTCGCAGTCGCTCGAACTCGGTTACCGGTATGCGATGACCCGCGCCCTGAGTCTCCTGGTCGACGCCCAGCATGTCATCCGCGCAAACCGGCTGCGGCCGCCGGGCATGGCTGTCGTCGGCCTCCAGGTCGCCGCCAGGTTATGGCGGGGCCGGCCCGCAGGCGCGGGCCGACGGCTATGGCGTTTCGACGATTGCCTCCAGCCTGCCTTCCCTGATCGCCCTGACGAAGGCGCGGTAGTCACGCTGGTTCTGGTCGCTGTACTCGACACCGAATTCGCAGATCGCATCGTCGAACGCGGTGCTTGAACCCATGTAGCCGGCGATCAGGGCAGCGTCCCCCGACCGCGCGTGCGCCCTCGCCAAAGCCGAGGCGCACAGCCTGCCGTAGATCGCCAGGGTGTCGGCGTCCCAGCCTTCGATCACCGCACTGATCTTCACGTCGCGCAACTGGCGAATATAGAAATGCCGACCGCTGTCGCCGATCGCTCATCCCAGGAAGATATCCGTTGCCGCCTGCATCAGGCGCTGGCCGGCGATGACCCGCTGGCCGTGGTTCGCGTACTCGCTGCGGCCGGCATACGGCTCGAGCACCGAGGCGCGCGCCTCCTTGATCTGCAGGAACAGCGGATCGTTGTCGGCAGCCATCATCAGCATGACCCCGCAGACGGTACCCACGCTGCCAACCCCGACGACCTTCAGCGCCAGGTCGCAAAACTGGAAGCGGTCGAAAAGGACCCGCACGTGATCGCCTAGCGATTCGCGGTACGCGGCCAGGCCCCTGCGGAACTGGTCGATGGCTCCCGGCGCCTCCTCCGCCGACGGGTGAAAGATCAGCGGCGGCTCGTCCCTGATCCGCGGCGCGGCGCCGACGCGCCCCGCGAGCTTCGGAAAGATATAGTCGGCTCCACTCTGCTGCCGCGCCTTCTCCACCCGCTTCGCGATGCGCCTGCGGAACTCGTCGCTGGGCGCTTCTGCGAGCACGCGGTCGAGCGTGATCCTGTCGTACCACACGTCGAGTGCGCGCATCGACGAGTAATCGGCCATCTTTTCGCGATAGGCGCGCGCGGTCGCCGTCGCGACTCGCGCCGCCAGGCTCTGGCCAAGTTGCAGGTGCTGGGCGGCGATCACCATGCTGGCTGCCAGCCGCTTGAGATCCCACTCCCATGGTGCAGGAAGCGTCTCGTCGAGGTCGTTAACGTCGAAAATGACCTGCCGCTCCGGCGTCGCGAAGCCCCCGAAATTCATAAGGTGCGCATCGCCACAAGCCTGGACGCGCAGCCCGGAGGTCGGGGTGCTCGCGAGGTCCGCGGCCATGATCGCCGCCGAACCCCTGTAAAAAGCAAACGGCGACTGCATCATCCGGCCGAAACGGATTGGCACCAGATCGGGGAGCCTTCCGGCGTTCGATTCGACCAGCAGTTCGAGCGGATCGCGGCGGTCCTTCGCCGGCTTCCAGTCGCCCTGCTTCCAGCGAGGCACCGCGTCGCGCAGCATCTTGCCCTGCGCCCGCCGCTCGTCGGGAGACAGAATCGTCGCTTGCCCGCCTATTGACCCCGCCGCCTTTCCCTTGCGAACCGAATTCCTGGCCATCGTCCTCTCCTCCCCTCGCGCCATCGGCACTATTGCCATCGCAATACATATTACTCCTGCGCGACAGGCAGCGCATTGCCACGCTGCTATGGCACTGAGCGGCGATGCAACGGTGCACGATCGCACCAATGACCTTCCCGCCGGGCTTGACTTGGCTAAACGGGGAACACCCTGACTGGATTGCCTCAACCCTGAAGCCACGGTCTTGTTCCTGCAAACAAGCACACAGCCCGCGCGTTGCACACGGGCTTACCAACGTCGTCGTGCCTCTGCTGCCGGGGTGTTTCCCGAGACTCGTCATTTCGGGCTAATATCCCTCGCTTGCGGGTCCGTTCGGCCCGAAGCCAAAGCGCAGCATGCACCTCTTCGTCGACATTTCGAGTCATGGCTTCGGCCACCTCGCGATCACCGCCCCGGCCCTTAACGCCCTGGCGGAACTGGCCCCGGACTTGCGGTTGACCGTGCGCAGCGGGCTCCCCCGGGAGAAACTGGCGCAGCGCATCCGGGTGCCCTTTTCCCTGATTGCGGGCAGCAGCGACTTCGGCTTCGTAATGATCGACGCCATGCGCATCGACCTCGCGGCCACCGCCGCCGCCTATCGCCAGGCCCACGCCGACTGGCCGGCGCGGGTCGCGCGCGAGGCCGCCTTCCTCGCCGCGCTCGCGCCGGATTTGGTCCTCAGCAACGTCAGCTACCTGCCGCTGGCCGGCGCCTCTCGGGCGGGGATCCCGGCGCTGAGCCTGTGCTCGCTCAACTGGGCCGACCTCTTCGCCCATTTCTTCGGCCACGAACCCTGGGCTGCGCCGATCCACGCCGACATGCTCGCCGCCTACCGCGGCGCCCGAACTTTCCTGCGCGTCACGCCGGGAATGCCGATGCGCGACCTCGACAACCGCGAGGACGTCGGGCCGATCGCGGCGATCGGCCGCCGCCACGATCTGGGGCTGAAGGGTGACAGGGCGGTGCTGATCGCGCTGGGTGGCATTGCCCACCGCCTGCCCGTAGACGACTGGCCGCGGTTCCCCGGCGTCCGCTGGCTGGTCGCCGCCGACTGGCAGTGCGCGCACCCCGATGCCGTTTCCCTCGAATCCTTCGGCCTGAACTTCACCGACCTGCTGTGCTCGGTCGACGCCGTCGTCACCAAACCCGGCTACGGCACCTTCACCGAGGCCGCATGCAACGGCACGCCGGTGCTTTACCAGCGGCGCGACGACTGGCCTGAGCAGGACTGCCTGATCGGGTGGCTGCAGCGCAACGCGACCTGCCTCGAGATTGCCGCCGACAGCCTGGTCAGCGGAGCGGTGCACGAGAGCCTGATTGCCCTCTGGCGGCGCCGGCCGCCGCCACGACCGGCCGCAACCGGCGCCGCCGATGCGGCCGCAAGACTGGCGGGGCTGCTGCTTGCTGAAGGTTCGTCCAGGGGAATTGCACTTCCCCCGTCCGACTCGCCGCCGGCGCTCAGAAACGCCAGCCGAAGCGCTTGAGCAGTTCGCCCGTCTCGCACACCGGCAGGCCCATGATGCCGGTATAGCTGCCGGCCATGTATTCGATGAACATTCCGGCACGGCCCTGGATGCCGTAGGCGCCCGCCTTGTCCATCGGCTCGCCGCTGAGCACGTAGCGGCGGATTTCGTCGTCGTCGATATGGCGGAAACGCACTTCGCTGATCGACTGCGCGTATTCGGTCCGCCCTTCATGGGCGACGGCGACGCCGGTCAGGACGCCGTGCGTTTGGCCGGAGAGACGGCGCAGGATCGTCGCGGCATCGGCTTCGTCGACCGGCTTGCCGATGATCTCGCCGGCCAGCTCCAGCGTCGTGTCGGCCGCCAGCACCGGGCGCAGCGGGAGGCGCCGCTCGAGGAGCAGGTCGACGCCGTGTTCAGCCTTCGCCCGGGCGACGCGTTCGACATAGGCGAGCGCCGGCTCGCCGGCATGCACGCCTTCGTCAACCTGCGGGTCGGTGCGCAGGCCGCCGCGGAAGATGATGGTGTCGAACGCCACGCCCATCTGGGTGAGGAGTTCACGGCGGCGCGGGCTACGCGAAGCGAGGTAGAGACGCATGATGGATTCTAGCACTCCCGGTGGTAGGGGTGGTTCTTGAGCACGCTGGCCGCCCGGTAGAGCTGTTCGCACAGCACCAGCCGGGCCAGTCCGTGCGGCAGCGTCAGGCTCGAGAGGCGCACGCGGTCGTCGGCTTCGCGCTTGAATTCCTCGTCAAGTCCGTCGGCGCCGCCAATCAGCAGCGCGACGTCGCGGCCGTCGTGCATCCAGGCTTCCAGCCTGCGCGCCAGGTTCAACGTGCTCAGGTCATCGCCTTTTTCATCGAGCACGACAATGCGGCAGGCGGCCGGCAGGGCGTCGCGGATGCGCCCTCTTTCGGCGGCGAGCAACTGCTCGCGGGTCTTCGCGCCGCGCAGTTCCGGCTTGATTTCGGTGACGGCAGCCGGCAGTTCGCGCGGCATGCGCTTGAGGTATTCGGCGCAGCCGGCGCTAACCCAGTCGGGCTGGCGGTGGCCGACGGCGAGCACGCTCAGCTTCATTTGGCCGCGGCCTGCTCCATGGCCTTGCGCCGCTGCGCCGGCGTCGTCTTCCACAGCTCCTCAAGGTTGTAGTACTGGCGCACCATC
>WBZM01003052.1_pt1 | contig 13413 bp, 7 predicted proteins | sample 5204271 | NCBI WGS metagenome assembly WBZM01 (sample SAMN12344346, study PRJNA552823) | activated sludge metagenome | biome: Activated sludge suspended growth; feature: Nitrification reactor; material: Wastewater; isolation source: activated sludge from nitrification reactor of wastewater treatment...
GGTCGGTTTTCGTTGCAGCGCTGGGCCCAGCGCCCCACCGCCAGCCCGCACCACACTGCCAGCGCCGTGGCGCTGGTGGGGGGTGGCTCGCCGCCGCGACCAGGCGAGATCTCCCTGGCCCACCACGGCGTGCTGTTTCTGGACGAGCTGCCCGAGTTTCCCCGGGCCGCGCTGGAGGCGCTGCGCGAGCCGCTGGAAAACGGCACGATCACCATTTCGCGGGCGGCGCGGCGCGCGGAGTTTCCGGCCCGTTTCCAGCTGATCGGTGCCATGAACCCCTGCCCCTGCGGCTACCTGGGTTCACCGCACCGGGCCTGCCGCTGCACGCCGGACCAGGTGCTGCGTTACCAGGGCCGCCTGTCCGGCCCGCTACTGGACCGGATCGACCTGCATGTCGAAGTCCCGGCACTGGCCGCCACCGACCTGCTGAACGCGCCGCCGGGTGAAGCCACCACCGTGGTGCGGGCCCGCTGCGCCAGCGCCCGCGAGCGCGCGCTGGCCCGCCAGGGCCAACCCAACCAATGCTTGCAGGGGCCAGACATCGAAACCCACGCCGCGCTGGAGCCGGCAGCCTTCAAGTTCCTCAACACCGCCGCTGCGCGCCTCGGTTGGAGCGCCCGCTCGATCCACCGGGTGCTCAAGGTGGCGCGCACCATCGCCGATCTGGCCGGTAGCCAAGCCACCGAGGTCACGCACGTGGCCGAAGCGGTGCAGTACCGGCGCGCGCTGCGCACGGCCTGAGCGGTCCCGCTTCCAATCAGTATTATTTTGATAGCTGTTTGTGGCCATCCTACGATGGATTCAGGCCATTCTGACCAAGAAACAGGCCCGAAAAGACCCATTCCGGGCCCGCGGGGCCGCCTACCGCCGGACGACCCGGATGGTCTTGCGTGAATCGGACGTGATGTCCTTCAATTCGGCCTGCAGCAGATCGAGCGTGGCCGCGGCATCCAGGTCGGCCATCGGCAGCGTGGCCAGGGTGATGTGAAAACGCAGACTCGCTCCCGGCGGCAGTACCTCGTTCTCGCGCAGTCCTTGCGCGACCACGTGCGTGGCCATGGCGTTGGCTTCGTCCAGCGAGCACGGACTGGGCATCAGCACCGCAAAGTGCTGCCCACCGACACGGGCCACGATGTCGACATCGCGCGCCACGCGGCGCAGCCGGGACGCCGCGAGCACCAGTACACGCTCGCCGCCCTCGCGCCCGAGCTCACGCGCCAGGGCGCCATGGTTGGCCAGATCCACCACCATCAGCGCGAACGGTCTGGTGGGGCTAGCGCGGTTGAGCAGCACCTGCAACTGCGCCAGCAGCCGGCGCTGCGAGGTGAGGCCGGTCAGCGGATCGGTCACCGCCAGCGCGCGTGCGCGCGCCCGGGTTTCCGTCTGCACGTTCAGGCGCCGGTTCAGGCCGTAGAACAGCAATGGCATCTCCAGCGCCGAGCCCAGCATCAGCCCGTATTCCGACAGGAAGCCGGACTGGATCAGCCCGAAATTGCGCGCCACCGGGAACAGCCCACCCAGCACCACCAGCGAAAAACCCGCCGCGATCCAGCGGCTGTGGCGGTCGCCGCGCGCCACCGACAAGCCCAGCAGCAGCAGCGTGACCGCCATCGACAGCGACAGCAGGTGCATGCTCCACTGGAAGCCGGTCGCCGAGGGCCTGATGGCGTCGAAGCCCGCCACCGCGATCAGGCCCATGATCATCGCAACCGCCAGCCGATCGAGCAGGATCGAATGTTGCCGGGGTTCGGCGACGATGCGCACGAACCAGACCCCGAGTGCCCCGGCCAGCACCGGCAAAAAGAAGGTCGTCGGATTGTTCAGCGCCGGTATCTCAGGCCAGAACAGCATGCCACCGACGCCGGTCAGGCCCGCCTGACCGAGCACCATGGTCAGCACATAGACCGAGTAGGCACCGAAACCACGGTCGCGGTACACCAGCGCGTTGGCCAGGGCCACAAACACTGCCAGCCCGGCCAGACCGAAATAGGCCCCGAGCAGAAACTGCGCACCCTGCTCCTGTTCGGACGCCTGAGCCTGCGTGACCAGAAAAAGGCCACCGGAAAACGGCACCCGTTCGTGCTGAATGCGCAGCAGGTAGGTGATCTCGCGCCCGGCTTCGGCGCTCAGCCGGAAAAACGGCATGCGTCCGCGCTCGGCCCAGGCGCTCTGCGGCAGGGCGTCGCCGGCACGCTGCGTGACCAGCGCGCCCGAGTTGTCGCGGTAGTAGAGCGTGGCTTCGTCCACCCCGGGCAGGTCCACCTGCAACAGCCAACGGTCCTCGCGCCCGTTCACGCGCGCCACAAAGCGGATCCAGAGCGCGTCGCCACCACTCAGCAGCAGCGTATGGTCTTCAGGCCGGTTTGCGAACGGCAGCTGGGCCAAGCGCGACTCGACGTCCGCGACACCGAGGATTCCGCCGGCGTCGAGCAGGTACTGGCTGCGGTTGGCGAGCGGAACCGACGACGCGGCATCGCTCAGCATGACGGCAGCCGGGAGGGGCAACCCCTGGGCCCAGCCCAGCGAACCCGCAAGGGCCAGCAGCATCATCAGGGTCCAGGCTGAGACCCATTGACTCAACCGCCGTGCGACCCGGGAGATGGGCAAAGAACACCGCATGGCCCGATTGTCGGTGTTTCAAGCACCCGTTGCCCGGGGCCACCCGACGCAAACGTACCGCACGTGAAATGTTCACGCCAGCGTATGCGCCCGGCTACAGGTTGGGTGCCAGCAGCCGGCGCAGGTCGGCCTCGGCCATGCCCCGGCGCCGCGCCATGTCGGCCAGTTGATCCTCGCCGATCTTGCCGACCGTGAAATAGCGGCTGTGCGGATGGCTCAGCATGAAACCGCTGACGCTGGCCGCCGGCGTCATGGCCAGGCTGTCGGTCAGGCCCATGCCGATGTCGCCACACTGCAGCAGTTCGAACAGATCACGCTTGACGCTGTGGTCCGGGCAGGCCGGGTAGCCGGGCGCGGGACGGATGCCGGTGTAGCGTTCGGCGATCAGGTCCTCGTTGGACAGCGCTTCACCGGGTGCGTAGCCCCACAGGTCGGTGCGAACCCGGTGGTGCAGGCATTCGGCAAAGGCTTCGGCCAGGCGGTCGGCCAGCGCCTTGAACAGGATCGCCGAATAGTCGTCATGCGCATCGATGAAGGCCTGCTCCTTCTTTTCGACGCCCAGCCCGGCGGTCACGGCGAACACGCCGACGTAATCGTTGGCCACCCCTTTCGGCGCCACGAAGTCGGCCAGGCAACGGCTGGGTCGCATCACGCCGTCGATTTCGTGTTTCTCGGTCTGCTGGCGCAGGCCATGCCAGGTCAGCAACACCTCGTTGCGCGTCTCGTCGGCGTACAGCGCGATGTCGTCGTCGTTCACGGTGTTGGCCGGGTACAGGCCGAGCACCGCGCTGGCGCTGAGCCAGCGGCCTCCGATCAGGCGCCGCAGCATGGCCTGTCCATCGGCAAGAACCTTGCGGGCCTGCTCGCCCACCACCTCATCCTGCAGGATCGCGGGGTAGGGCCCGGCCAGGTCCCAGGTCTGGAAGAAAGGGCCCCAGTCGATGTACTTGGCGAGTTCGGTCAGGTCGAAGTTGCGGAACACCCGCTTGCCGATGAACTTCGGTTTCGGCGGCTGGTAACCCGCCCAGTCGACGGGCGTCTTGTTGGCGCGGGCCTTTGCCAGCGGCCACAGCAGCACCGGCTTCTTGTTGGCGTGTTGCTGCCGCACCCGTTCGTAGTCGGCGTCGAGCTCGGCCATAAAAGCGTCCCGCCCTTCACCGAGCAGGCCCTGGGCCACGCCGACGCTGCGCGACGCGTCGGGCACATAGACCACCGGACCGTCGTAATGCGGCGCGATCTTCACCGCGGTGTGCACCCGGCTGGTGGTGGCACCGCCGATCAGCAGCGGAATCTTCTTCAGCCGGAAGTGCTCGTCCTTCTGCATTTCGCCGGCCACCACCTGCATTTCCTCCAGGCTGGGCGTGATCAGGCCCGACAGGCCGATGATGTCGGCCCCTTCAGCCTTGGCGCGGGCCAGGATCTCGTGGCAGGGCACCATCACGCCCATGTTCACGACCTCGAAGTTGTTGCACTGCAGGACCACCGTGACGATGTTCTTGCCGATGTCGTGCACGTCGCCTTTGACGGTGGCGATGACGATCTTGCCCTTGCTGCGCACATCCCGGCCGGCCAGTTCGTCCTGGCGCTTTTCTTCCTCGATGTAGGGCACCAGGTGCGCCACCGCACTCTTCATGACGCGCGCACTTTTCACCACCTGCGGCAGAAACATCTTCCCGGCGCCGAACAGGTCGCCGACCACATTCATGCCCGCCATCAGCGGACCTTCGATCACGTGCAGCGGGCGGCCGCCACGGGCCAGCACCGCCCGGTAGGCTTCTTCGGTGTCTTCGGTGATGAAGTCGGTGATGCCGTGCACCAGCGCATGCGACAGGCGCTGCTCAACCGTCCCGGCCCGCCATTCGAGCCTGCGGCTGTCGTCCCTGGCCGCGCCTTTGGCGGACTCGGCAATCTCCACCAGGCGTTCGCCCGGGGACGCGTAAGGCTCCCCTTCGGGTATCCGGGGCTGGCGGTTGAGCACCACATCCTCCACGCGCTCGCGCAGGTTCGGCTCCAGGTCATCGTAGACGCCGACCATGCCCGCGTTGACGATGCCCATGTCCATGCCGGCCTGGATGGCGTGGTACAGGAACACGGTGTGGATCGCCTCGCGCACCGGGTCGTTGCCACGGAAGCTGAAGGACACGTTGGACACGCCGCCCGACACCTTGGCGCCGGGCAGGTGCCGCTTGATCCAGCGCGTGGCCTCGATGAAGTCCACCGCGTAGTTGTTGTGTTCTTCGATGCCGGTGGCGATGGCGAAGATGTTGGGGTCGAAGATGATGTCCTCGGGCGGAAAGTCCACCTCGTCGACCAGGATGCGGTAGGCGCGCTCACAGATCTCGATCTTGCGCGCAAAGGTGTCGGCCTGGCCTTTTTCATCGAAGGCCATCACCACCGTGGCCGCGCCGTAGCGCCGGATCAACCGGGCCTGGCGCTTGAACTCGTCGACGCCTTCCTTCATCGAAATCGAATTCACGATGCCTTTTCCCTGCAGGCAGCACAGGCCGGCCTCGATGACCGCCCACTTCGAGCTGTCCACCATGACCGGCACGCGCGCGATGTCGGGCTCGCTGGCGATCAGGTTCAGAAAGCGCACCATCGCGGCCTGGCTGTCGAGCATGGCCTCGTCCATGTTGACGTCGATGATCTGGGCGCCGTTTTCCACCTGCTGGCGCGCCACAGCCAGCGCCGCCTCGAACTCGCCGTTGAGGATCATGCGCGCAAAGGCCTTGGATCCGGTGACGTTGGTGCGCTCGCCGACGTTGACGAACAGGCCTCCGTCGCCGATGCGTACCGGCTCCAGACCGGACAGTTTCATGGGGGGAAGGGCCGCCGCGACCGCGTCGGTGGCAATGGGATCGGACATGGGACTCACCTGGAAAAAACCGGACAGGTGAGCGTCGTTGCATCCCGGTGACCGGGGTCCAAGCCTGACGCAGCCCGGGGGGGCCTGCGCTGCAACGCTCCTTGGAAACGGCGGATTTTAGCCGACCGATCCCGCTCTGGGCCCCTGTCACCCAGCCGGTGCCACCACGGTGGCCACCTTGAAGCGCTACAGTTGCTCACGCCCGTTACCGTCGCCATCAGCCTGCTCGGTTGACAGCCCTGCGACCGCATCGGACAATTTTCGACTGGTCCGGCCTGTCGCCGGCTTTTCCTGAACCCCGCCTCCTGAACCCCACGTGCGCCGAACCGATAGCCAGAAAGACCAGCAAGCCGAGCGTGAAGCCCTGCGCCAGCGCATCGATGCCGAGCTGGCCGAAATGGGCCCGATTCCGCTCAGCTCGTGGATGATGGCTGAGCCGCCTGCCGCTGCGGCGCTGGAAGACGGACGGGTTCCGGCCACCGAAGTGGAGCTCGACGCCGCGCTGGGCGCGCTCATCTGGCGCGCACGCGACCAGCTTCAGGACAGCCACAGCTACCATGTGATCGGACCGGATGGCGCGCTGGTGGCGGTGCTGATGCCCGGCACCGGCGACGTGGCGGCGCGGCAGCTCGTGGGCCAGGACGAACTGGACCTGCTGGAACTGCACCGCCGCCCGGTGGGGGCCGGCAAGCCGCCGCCCGACTACCGGCGGACCCACACCCACGCCGTGTTGTGGCGTTTCGCCCAGTTCGGCGAGCACGACGATGAGGCTTTGCCCGCCAGCTACCGGCAGCAACCGCTGCGGCTGCGCCAGGCGCCGCCGCTGGACCGCTCGATGGTGGCGGGCCGGCACGTCAAGCTGATGCGCCTGCTGCACGAAAGGAGCCACACCTTCGACGAATTGCAGGCCCACACAGGCCTCAGCGAACGCCAGTTGCACCGCGATCTGGCCGCCCTGCACCTGGTGGGCAGCATCGCGCCCGCCTGACCGGTTGCGGCGCCGCGCCGGGACGGCCTTTCAGGCGGCTTCTGCCACCGGTTCGCGATAAAAAACGCCCTGCCGGAGCGTACGCGCCGGCAGCGGCGCCACCGCGTCGTGGATCGCCCCGATGTGCGCGGGCGTGGTACCGCAGCAGCCGCCGACGATGTTGACCAGTCCTTCGGCGGCGAATTCGCGCAGCAGCCGGCTGGTGACCTCGGGCGTTTCGTCGAAGCCGGTGTCGCTCATCGGGTTGGGCAGGCCGGCGTTGGGATGGCAGCTGATGAAGGTGTCGGGCGCCGCCTTGGCCAGTTCCTGGATGTAGGGTCGCATCAGCGCGGCACCCAGCGCGCAGTTCAGGCCGACGGCCAGCGGCTGTGCGTGGCGCACGCTGTGCCAGAAGGCCGTGACGGTCTGGCCGCTGAGGATGCGGCCCGAGGCGTCGGTCACGGTGCCGCTGATGAGGATGGGCAGGCGCTCGCCACTGGCCTCGAAATACTCGTCGATCGCGAACAGCGCGGCCTTGGCGTTGAGCGTGTCGAAGATCGTCTCGACCAGCAGCACGTCGGCGCCGCCCTCCACCAGCGCCTGCACCTGCTCGTAATACGCGGCGCGCAGCTCCTCGAAGCTCACGTTGCGCGCGCCCGGATCATTTACATCGGGGCTGATGCTGGCCGTGCGCGGCGTGGGGCCCAGCGCACCGGCCACGAAGCGCGGGTGATCGGGGGTGCTGAACCGGTCGCAGGCCTGGCGCGCCAGCCGGGCTGAGGCCAGGTTCATCTCGCGCGCCAGATCGGCCATGTCGTAGTCGGCCTGCGCGATGCCGGTGGCGCCGAAGGTGTTGGTTTCGATCAGGTCGGCGCCGGCGGCCAGGTAGGCCTCGTGGATGTCGCGAATGACGTCGGGGCGGGTCAGCGACAGCAGTTCGTTGTTGCCCTTGACGTCCCGGGGAAAGTCCTTGAAGCGGTCGCCGGCGCCACCGGGGCCGGCATAGCCGTCCCCGCGGTATTGGGCTTCGGTCAGCTTGAGGCGCTGGATCATGGTGCCCATCGCCCCGTCGAGAATGGCGATGCGGTGTTTCAGGATGGCCGGCAGGGCCTGGGCGCGGGTGTAGGTCACGGGCTTCATGGGCGGAATTATCGGCCAGGCCTGCGTCGCGGAGCCGCCTGGGGACATCGCGCCAGGCTTTGCCGCGACAATAGCGCCGGCCCGATCCGGCGCCGGGCAAGGTTTGTCTGGTTCTCAGGGCGCCGAGGGGGCCTGTGCGACTGTCAAAGGCTACTTTCGGGCATTGAATCAGAACCATCCCGGCGTCAACCGGCCACGAGCAGCTATTTTTTTGCTAGCATCCACCTTGTCTCCCACCAACTTGCTGCGCGAGGTCTTCGGCTACGACGCCTTCCGCGGGCCGCAGGCAGCGATCATCGACCATGTCAGCGCCGGCGGCGACGCGCTGGTGCTCATGCCCACCGGCGGGGGAAAAAGCCTGTGCTACCAGATCCCGGCCATCGCGCGCCAGCGGGCCGGCCATGGCGTGAGCATCGTCGTCTCGCCGCTGATCGCGCTGATGCACGACCAGGTCGGCGCGCTCCTGGAGGCCGGCGTGCCAGCCGCCTACCTGAACTCCACACTCGACTGGCAGGACGCCGAAGACGTGGAGCTGCGCCTGCAGACCGGCGCCATCACGCTGCTGTACGTGGCGCCCGAACGGCTGAACACGCCACGCTTCCTGGGCCTGCTGGACGACCTGCACCAGCAACGCGCCCTGAGCCTGTTCGCGATCGACGAAGCGCACTGCGTGAGCCAGTGGGGCCACGACTTCCGGCCCGAGTACCGGGCGCTGACGGTGCTGCACGAGCGCTGGCCCGACGTGCCGCGCATTGCGCTGACCGCCACCGCCGACGCGACGACCCGCGCCGACATCGTCGAGCGGCTGCAGCTCGATGGCGCCCGGCAGTTCGTCAGCAGCTTCGACCGGCCCAACATCCGCTACCGCATCGTCGAAAAGAAGGACGCCACCACGCAGCTGCTGCGCTTCATCGAGCGCGAGCACCCGGGCGAGGCCGGCATCGTCTACTGCCAGTCCAGGCGCAAAGTGGACGAACTGGCGCAGACCTTGTGCGAGGCCGGCATCGCCGCGCTGCCCTACCACGCGGGGCTGGACAACACGGTGCGGCAGACGAACCAGAACCGTTTCCTGCGCGAGGACGGCATCGTGATGGTGGCCACCATCGCCTTCGGCATGGGCATCGACAAGCCGGACGTGCGCTTCGTCGCCCACGTGGACATGCCCAAGAACATCGAGGCCTACTACCAGGAGACCGGCCGCGCCGGCCGCGACGGATTGAGCGCCGACGCGTGGATGGCCTACGGCCTGCAGGACGTGGTGAACCAGCGCCGCATGATCGACGACAGCCCCGCGGGCGAGGAGTTCAAGGCCGTGCTACGCGGCAAGCTCGATGCCCTGCTCGCGCTGGCCGAGGCCACCGACTGCCGGCGCGTGCGGCTGCTAGGATACTTCGGCGAAGACAGCCGGCCCTGTGGCAACTGCGACAACTGTCTGTCGCCACCAGAAACATGGGACGGCACCGAGGCCGCGCGCATGCTGCTGTCCACCCTGTACCGCGTGCAACAGGCCAGTGGCATCAGCTTTGGCGCGGGCCACATCCTGGACATCCTGCGCGGCAGGAAGACCGAGAAAGTCAGCCAGTTCGGGCACGACGGCCTGTCCACTTTCGGCATCGGTGCCGCCTTCAGCGACACCCAGTTGCGCGCCGTGCTGCGCCAGCTGCTGGCCGTTGGCGCGGTCGGTTTGCACCGCGTGCAGCTGGCGAGCGGACAGAGCTTCGACACGCTGGTGCTGACCGAGGGTTCGCGCGCCGTGCTCAAGGGCGAACAGGCGGTGCGCCTGCGTGAATCGGTGTCCGCGCCGGCCGCCGCCAGGAGCCGGCGCGAGAAGCCGCCAGCGCGCGCCTCGGCCGCGCAGGCCACGCTGGACGTGACCGCGCAGGCCCGCTTCGACGCGCTGAGAGCCTGGCGCGCCGGGGTCGCGCGCGAGCACAACTTGCCGGCCTACGTGATCTTCCACGACGCCACGCTGGCCGCCATCGCCGCGCGCGCGCCGGACTCGCTGGCCGACCTGCAAGGCGTCAGCGGCATCGGGGTGGCCAAGCTGGAAAAGTATGGCGAGGCGGTGCTGGTGGTGTGCCGCGCCGGATCGAACGCCTAAACCCGTCCAGGAAGTCCTGAATGCATAGCGTCCGATGGCCAATCGGCGCCGGGATCAGGCTGTAATCATTGCAAAAAACCCATCGAACGGCCCTCGCGCACCTCGGGTTTGATGCGGTGCTCGGCTTCGAGTTGCTCGATGAACTCCTCCGGGCTGAAGCTGACCGCCAGGATGTCGGTCTGCCGCTTCACGGCGGCGAAGTCGCCGGGGCACAGCTGCTCCAGCTTCGCCAGGCGCGCGCGCAGGGCGTCGGTCAGCGCGGTGGTTTCACCAGCCAGCGCTTCGGTCACGAACATGGCCTCGCGCTGGGTCGGGGTCAGCGGCATGAACCGGATCTTGAAGGTGAAGCGCCGCAGCGCGGCCTGGTCGATGCGGTCCAGCAGGTTGGTGGTGCAAATGAAAATGCCGTTGAAACGCTCCATGCCCTGCAGCATCTCGTTGACCTCGGTCACCTCGTAGGTGCGCTGGGCACCGCGGCGGTCCTGCAGGAAACTGTCGGCCTCGTCCAGCAGCAGCACCGCCTTCTCGGCTTCGGCCTCACGGAACATCGCGGCCATGTTCTGCTCGGTCTCGCCGACGAATTTGCTCATCAGGTCGCTGGCCTGCTTGACCATCAGCGGCCGCTCCAGCGCACGCGCAATGTGCTCGCCCAGCGCGGTCTTGCCGGTGCCGGGCGCGCCATAAAAACACAGCGTGCCGTGGCCGCGCGCCTTCAACGCCTCGACGGTGCGCGGGATCTCGAAGCGGGATTCGACGTTGAGCATCGCCAGGTCCCAGGTGGTGACCTGGGGCCGGCCCGACGTCTCGTTGCGTGCGTGCCCCAGCGCCGCGTCGGCGTTCTTGAGTTGCCGCTCGATCAGGGCCTCGAAGCCAGGCCCCTCGGCCAGCGCCTCGCTGTGGGCCAGGCCAGCAAAGCGCACGGCGGTGCGGATCTGCGCCGGCGTCAGGCCCTTGCGCCCGGTCAGGCGCGCGACGAAGGCTTCGCTGACGGCCAGGCCGTCCAGCGTCTTGCGCACCAGCTGCTCGCGCGCGCCGGGCGGCGGGGACTTGAGCTCCAGGTGGTAGGCGAAGCGGCGGCGGAACGCCGGGTCGATCTGCTCGATGCGGTTGGTGACCCAGATCGTCGGCACCGGGTTGGATTCGAGGATCTGATTGACCCAGGCCTTGCCGTTGACCGAATGGCTCACCGCGGCCGCCAGCGCCTGCTGCTCGTGCCGCGCCATCAGCCCCGCCGCGTCCACGCTGACGGGCGGGAACACGTCTTCCACCTCGTCGAACAGCAATGCCGCCTGCTGCGTGCCCTTGAGAAACACCTGCGCGATCTGCATCGACCGGTAGCGGTCGCGGCCCGACAGGCTGTTGCCGTCGCGGTCGGCGTATTCGACCTCGAACAGCTCCACCCCGGCCGCCTGCGCCACCACCTTGGCCAGTTCGGTTTTGCCGGTACCCGGTGGGCCGTAGAGCAGCACGTTCACGCCCACGGCCTTGTCGGCGACGGCCTTTTGCAGCAGGCGCACCAGCACCTGCACATCCTCGGCGATGAAGCCGAAGTCGCCCGGCACCAGCGCGCTGCGCGCCGCGGGGCGGGTGAACACGGCCATCAGCTCGCTCTGGTCGCGGTATTCGCGCATCAGCACCGGCGGCAGCTTTTCGCTGACCTTCATCAGGTCGGCCAGGTCGGTGATGTTGTGCTCGGAAATCAGGTTTTCGACCAGCCCGATGCGCTCCAGGCGTGAGCCGGCGCGCAGCGCCTCGCCCACCTCCTCGGCCTTGACGCCGGCCACATCGGCAATCACCGCGTAGGCTTCGGGCGCGTTGCTGACCTTGAACTCCACCAGCATGCTGCGCAGGTCGCGCTGGTAGCGCGCCAGCGTGCCGTACAGCAGCAGCGCGCGTTCGGCGCGGTTGAGCTGCAACAGGCCGGACAGCGCGTCGATGTTCTTTTCCACCAGCGTGGAATGTTTCTTCAGTGCCTGCTTGAGCCAGGCGCCGGTGGCGGAGAGCACGGCCAGCAGGTCACGCGGCGCATCCTTGGCGTATTCGTCCAGATAGAAGAACAGCGTGCCTTCCTCATAGGGCCCGCGCCAGGCGCCGTGGCGCTCCAGAAAGGCTCGCGCCGACAGCGCCTCGTGGCCGCGCCAGAGCTCGTTGTCCTTGCAGCGCCGCGCCAGGAAGGCGCGCAGGCGATCCAGCACCGGCGCCGGCCACACCAGGTGGCGGCCGGCCAGCGACATGAGGCTGCCCAGGTCGCGGCGCACGTTGAACTTCGGTCCCTGGTGCGCCGCCAGCGTGAAGACGAAATGCGAGCACATCAGGTCCAGCACCGGGGCATGGCCCAGCTCGGGCGACGGCAACACCGCCCCGGCAGACGAATCAGAAACCGAACGCTTGACCATGGATAAGCCTCCAGCCGCTTTGCTTGCTGACTTCACCATAACGCAGACTTCGATCCGATGGAATACCTTGACGCGCAAAAGCCGCACGGGCGGTGCGTGATCGGGCCGACAATGCGCCCCATGATTGATCTGCAAACCATTCAACAGGCGGCCGAGCGGCTGCGGGGCCAGGTGCTGCTCACGCCCTGCGTGGAGTCGCGCACCCTGTCACAAATCGTGCGGGCCCAGGTGTTCCTGAAATTCGAGAACCTGCAGTTCACCGCCTCGTTCAAGGAGCGCGGTGCCTGCAACAAGCTCGCGCAACTGAGCGCGTCCGAGCGTGCACGTGGCGTCGTGGCGATGTCGGCCGGCAACCATGCCCAGGGCGTGGCCTACCACGCGCAGCGCCTGAGCCTGCGCGCCGTGATCGTGATGCCGCGCTTCACGCCCGGCGTGAAGGTGGAGCGCACGCGGGGCTTCGGCGCCGAGGTGGTGCTGCACGGCGACACGCTGGAGCAGGCCCGTGCCCACGCCTTCGAGCTCGCCGCCGCGCAAAACCTGACCTTCGTGCACCCGTACGACGACGAAGCCATCGTGGCCGGCCAGGGCACGGTGGGCCTGGAGATGCTGCAGGCGGTGCCCGACCTGGACGTGCTGGTGATCGCCATCGGCGGCGGCGGGCTGATCGGCGGTATCGCCACGGCGGCCAAGGCGCTCAAACCGGGCATCGAGGTCGTGGGCGTGCAGACCGCGCGGTTTCCGGCCATGTTCAACGCCATCAAGGGCACGCACCACCCGCAAGGCACCAGCACGATTGCCGAGGGCATCGCCGTCGGCACCCCCGGACGCATCACCGAGGCCATCATCCGCGAACGGGTCGACGACCTGCTTCTGGTGGACGAGGGCGACATCGAGCAGGCGGTGCTGATGCTGCTGGAAATCGAAAAAACCGTGGTGGAAGGCGCCGGCGCCGCCGGACTGGCAGCGCTGCTCAAGCACCCAGACCGCTTCGCGGGCCGCAAAGTGGGCCTGGTGCTGTGCGGCGGCAACATCGAGCCGCTGCTGCTGGCCGCCATCATCGAACGCGGCATGGTGCGCGCCGGGCGTCTGGCGCGCCTCAAGGTGGGCTCGCGCGACGTTCCCGGCGCGCTGGCCCGCATCACCGCGGTGGTGGCCGACGCCGGCGCCAACATCGACGAGGTGCACCACCAGCGCGCCTTCAGTTCGCTTTCGGCACAGAATGTGGAGATCGAACTGGTGTTGCAGACCCGTGGGCATGAGCATGTCACCGAGGTGCTGGAGCAACTGCGGGCTGCCGGCTTCGACGCCGCGCTGTATTGACGAA
>WBZM01003053.1_pt1 | contig 13403 bp, 14 predicted proteins | sample 5204271 | NCBI WGS metagenome assembly WBZM01 (sample SAMN12344346, study PRJNA552823) | activated sludge metagenome | biome: Activated sludge suspended growth; feature: Nitrification reactor; material: Wastewater; isolation source: activated sludge from nitrification reactor of wastewater...
GCAGTAGAGGAGGCCGTAGTGCTCGTAGTCGAACGGGCTGCCGACGTCGATCTGGTCGACCTGGCCGGACGGCAGGCCCACACGTGTTGCGAGCGAACTGGGGATCGTGGCGCTCGTGAGGATCGCCGTGCGACGATCCCACACGCCGTCGGACAACACGGGCCCGACGTCGAGCGGTGCGATCTCGAGCCGCGGCGTGTCGCGCGACCCGCTGACGAACGCGACGTAGCCCTCGTGCTGACCGACCGCGACGTCGATCGCCTCGATGGTGCGCGTGGCCATCTGCTGTGCGCGGAGACGGCGCTGCTTGGCGTCCTCGACCTCGGTGTCGACCTTGCGCAGCGCCGACAGCGCCTGATCGAGCCGGTTGCGGGCGGTGACGAGCGCGCCCTGGATCGTGTCGGGCAGCGGATGGGTGAGGCGTTCGCCGGCGTGAGGGCCGAGCACGTCGCGCAACAGCTGCGCCGACTCGGCGATGCCGCCGACGATCTGCGGGTCGTCGAGGATGCGTCGCACGGTGCCGGCCACGGTGGCGAACCGGCCGGGTGCGAGCTGCACGCCGACGGTGTCGCTCATGATGTCCTCGAGCTGGTGCGCCTCGTCGACGATCACGACGTCGTGTTCGGGCAGGATCACCCCGCCGGCCCCGACGTCGAGGCCGTACAGGTGCATGTTGACCACGATCACGTCGGCAGCCTGTGCGCGGGCGCGCGCGCCTTCGGCGAAGCACGGCTGGCCGAGCGGGCAGCGGGTGGCGCCGGGGCACTCGTCGCTGCCGACGGTGACGGCGCGGGTGGCCGAGTCGCTCGGCGACCAGTCGAGGTCGGCCAGGTCGCCGGTGCGGGTGGTGGCGGCCCACTCGGCGAGTCGCTTGATCTCGACCTTGGTGGTGCCGGCCATCTCCTCGAGCTCGAGCTGTCCCTCGCCCGCCTGCGACAGTTCGCGCAGCCGCTGCAGGCACACGTAGTTGCTGCGCCCCTTCAGTACCGCCCACTCGAACGGCGTGCCGAGGTGCTCCTCGAGGAACGGCAGGTCCTTGCCCGCGAGCTGGTCCTGCAGCGCCTTGGTCGCCGTGGCCACGACGACACGCTGGTGGGTGAGCAGCGCGGGGACGAGGTAGCCGAGCGTCTTGCCGGTGCCGGTGCCCGCGGCGACGATCAGGTGCCGTTTGCGCTCGATCGCCGTGGCCACCGCCTCGGCCATCTGCAGCTGCCCGGGTCGGTCCTCGCTGGTCGGCAGGGCGTGCGTGACCCGTCCGAGGGCTGCGCGCACCTGCTCGACCGACATCCCGGCGACCGTATCGGCCGCGACCGCCGACCGGGCGGACCGCTCGGGTCAGCCGTCGACGAGGGCGATCGCGGCGTCGAGTTCGGCGCCGCTGAACTCCGGCCAGGGGGTGTCGGTGAAGTACGCCCGGGCGCCGGCGATCTGCCACAGCATGAAGTTCGAGATGCGCAGCTCGCCCGAGGTGCGCACCAGCACGTCGACCGGTGGCAGGTCGGGCTGGTACAGGTGCTGCCAGACGGTCGCCTCGCTGATCGTCTCACCCGCCCGGCGGGCTGCCTCGGCGGCGTGCACCAGCTCGGCCCGGCTGCCGTAGTCGAACGCCACGGTGAACACCATGCCGGTGTTGCGGCTGGTGTCCTTGATCGCCTTGCGGATCGCCTGCTGCACGTACTTCGGGGTGCGCGCGTCAGGGCTGTCGAACGGCCGGCCCATCCAGCCGATGCGCACGTTCAGGTCGTTCAGCTCGGCGACCCTGCCGAACAGCTTCTTGTGCAGCCCCAGGATGTGGCGCACCTCCGTGCGGGGGCGCACCCAGTTCTCGGTCGAGAACCCGAACACCGTGAGCCAGCCGACATTTCGGGTGACCGCATGGCGGACGAGTGCCGCGAGGTTCTCCTCGCCCTCGGTGTGCCCGTCCGTACGGGGGAGCCCCCGGCGCCGTGCCCAACGGCCGTTGCCGTCCATGATGCACGCCACGTGCAACGGCCGAGGTGCGTCGATGGTGCCGTCGGGAGCAGTGGGAGCGGGTCGCGTCGCGATGGCGCCACGATATCCAACGGGCCCTGCACGGCACGGGCACGAACGGACGCGAGGTGTGCACGGGTGTTCGTGACGGCGCGGGGTCGCGTGGGAGAATGGACCCATGTCCCGCCACAGCCACGACGCCGAGCAGCCCACGCTGCAGCACGTCATGGTGGTCGGCGGCACCGTGCACGAATGGGGTGCGCTCACCGACGAACAGTGGCGCGAACGCGTGCAGGTGCTGGGCACGCTGTCGGCCACGGCAGGGGCGCGGTGGCTGACGCTGCGACCGTTCGAACGCGGCGGCGACGCCGACCAGGCGCGCCCCGTGCACCACGACGTGATCGAACTGGGTGGATGCAGCGTCATCGTCGATCCCACGCCCGACGGTCGTGAACGTCTGGTGGTCGCGCTGCGCAAGCTGGCCGAGAGCGACCAGCTGAGCGAACCAGCGGTGGCAGCGGCGCTGCTGTCGCCGGCGGCCACCGAACCCGACCTGGTGCTCGTGCTCGGCACGCCCGACCGCCTGCCGGCGTCGCTCGTGTGGGAGCTCGCCTACGCCGAGCTCGTGTACGTGCCCGTCGCGTGGGCCGACCTTCGCGCCGAGCACCTGGCCACGGCGCTCGAGCAGTTCCGACACCGTCACCGCCGTTTCGGCGGGCTCGACTGAGCCGGGACGTCCTCGCATGACCAGCCCGCTGTACCGCGACACCGGCGTCGTCCTGCGCACGTACAAGCTCGGCGAGGCCGACCGGATCGTCGTGCTCCTCACCGAACAGCACGGCAAGGTGCGCGCCGTCGCGAAGGGCGTGCGCAAGACCATGTCGAAGTTCGGTGCCCGGCTCGAGCCGCTCAGCCACGTCCGGCTGTTGATGTACCAGGGCCGCGAGCTCGACATCGTCAGCCAGGCCGACTCGGTCGACACGTTGGCGCCGCTGGTCGGCGACCTCGACCACCTCACCAACGGGCTCGCGATCGTCGAGGCGGTCGACCAGATGACGCTCGACCGCGAACCGGTGCCGCACCTGTACCGGATGCTCGTCGGTGCGCTGCGCACGGTCGCCGAGCGCAGCGGCCCGTTGGTGGTGCCGGCGTTCTACTGGAAGCTGCTCGCATCCGAAGGCGTGCGTCCCGAGCTCGACGAGTGCGTGCGTTGTGGCGCGACCGAACCGCTGGTGGCGTTCGACGTCACCGAGGGCGGCGTGCTCTGTCGCTCGTGTCGCACCGGGGCGTCGATCTCGCCCGACGCGCTCGACGTGACCCGGATGATCCTCGGTGGTCGGCTGAACGAGGCGCTCGACCTGCCTGCCGGACCGGTCACCCACGAGGTGGCGGCCCACGCGAACCGAGCGCTCGAACACCACCTCGAACGGCGGCTGCGCACGGTCGCGATGTTCGAATCGCACTGACCGGCGTGCGACGAGCGGTGCGCTCGTCGGTGGCCGGGGGATCAGCAGTCGTCGTAGAGGTAGCCGGGGTTGTCGCCGGCGAAGATGCCGTACACGGTCACCATCGACGGATCCGGGACCTGCATGGTCGCCTCGCCCGTGACGGGGTCGATCACCAGGAACGGGTCGCCGTCGCTGATGAGCGAGAGCAGCGCGCCGCCGGACTCGCCCGAACCCTGTGAGTAGCAGCCGCCCTCGTACGCCGTCATCGCGTCGAGGTGGTCGCTCCACCGTGCGCCGAGCGGCACGCCGTTCACCGTGGTGAGCGCGGGGTCGACGGGTGTCTCGGCCGAGTAGTAGTCGTACCCGACGAGCTGCAGGTCCGCCGGTGCCGTGCCTCCGAACGACGTGCACAGCCCGTTGTCGAAGCAGACCCGGCGCAGGTACTGGAACGCGAAGATGCCCTCTTCGGCATCGGTCCAGCCGACACCGTCCATCTCGGACGGGTACTCGTGGCTCTCGTCGGTGACCGGCGTGCCGAGCACCGGCATCAACACCGCCAGGGCCGGATCGACGCCCGTCCCGAAGCCGACGGGCCCGATCGCCGTGCCGCCGAGGTCGAGATCGGCCCCGGTGAGCGCCACGGTGGTGGTCGGCGCCTCGGTGGTGGTCGGCGCGGCCGTGGTGGTCGGCGCCTCGGTGGTCGTGGCCGCCGCGGTGGTGGTCGGCGCCGCGGCCGTGGTGGTCGGGTCCGCGACCTCCGTGGTCGGCGCCGCCGACGTCGTCGCTGCCGCCTCGTCCTCGGTGTCGCCACCGCCGCACGCCGTGAGCACCAGGCTCACGGTCAGCACGGCCGCTGCGGGCCAGGTCCTGCGTCGCTGCACCATCGAATTCCACCTCCGTGCCGGCGTCCTCGCCGGCTCCCCATCATGGTCCGGCGTCGGGGTGGGCGGGCATGATGCCCACTCCCGGGCCGACGCCGGGTGTCGCAGAGGTATCGGCACGGAATGGGTGGTCCTGCAGCGCGAGCGCGCCCGTAGCCTGTGGGCCGTGCCAGCGACCGACCTCGACCAGATCGTCAACCTCTGCAAGCGCCGCGGGTTCGTGTACCCGTCCGCCGAGATCTACGGCGGCTTCCGCTCCAGCTACGACTACGGCCCGCTCGGTTCGCTCATGCTCCGCAACGTGCGCGAGGCCTGGATCCGCACGATGGTGCAACAGCGCGACGACGTGCTGCTGATCGACGCCGCGATCCTGGCGCCGCCGGCGGTGTTCGAGGCGAGCGGCCACCTCGCCAACTTCAGCGACCCGCTCGTCGACTGCACCAAGTGCAAGCAACGGTTCCGCGAGGACCACCTCACGGACCCCGACACCTGCCCCAACTGTGGATCGAAGGGCTCGTTCACCGAGGCCCGGGCGTTCAACCTGATGTTCAAGACCTACGCCGGCCCGGTCGAGGGGTCGGGCGCCGAGGTCTACATGCGCCCCGAGACCGCGCAGGGCATGTTCGTCAACTTCGTCAACGTGCTGCAGACCAGCCGCAAGAAGCCGCCGTTCGGCATCGCGCAGGTCGGCAAGAGCTTCCGCAACGAGATCACGCCCGGCAACTTCATCTTCCGCACCCGCGAGTTCGAGCAGATGGAGTGCGAGTTCTTCGTGCCTCCGGCCGAGAGCGCGCAGTGGTACGAGTACTGGTGCCAGGCCCGCTTCCAGTGGTACACCGACCTCGGCATCCCCGCCGACATGCTGCGTCTGCGGGCGCACGACGCCGACGAGCTCAGCCACTACTCGGCCGGCACGAGCGACGTCGAGTTCCTGTACCCGTGGGGTTGGGGCGAGCTCGAGGGCATCGCCCAGCGCACCGACTACGACCTGAAGCAGCACGCCCAGCACTCCGGTCAGAAGCTCGACTTCTTCGACCAGGCCACCAACGAGCGCTACGTGCCGTACGTGATCGAGCCGGCTGCCGGTGTGAACCGGGCGATGGCCGCGTTCCTGCTCGCCGCCTACGACGAGGACGTGGTCAACGACGAGCCCCGCACCGTGTTGCGCCTGCACCCGCGCCTCGCCCCGTACAAGGTGGCGGTGCTGCCGCTCAGCAAGAAGGACACCTTGACCCCGCTGGCGAAGCAGATCTTCCAGCAGCTGGGCGAGCGGTACATGGTCGACTACGACGAGACGCAGGCGATCGGCCGCCGGTACCGCCGCCAGGACGAGATCGGCACACCGCTGTGCGTCACGGTCGACTTCGACTCGCTCGAGGACGGTGCGGTCACCATCCGCGAGCGCGACACCACCGCTCAGGTGCGCGTGCCCATCGCCGACCTCGAGTCCGAGATCCGCGCCCGCCTCGGCTTCTGACCTCGCCGCCCGTCAGGGGTGGTCGCGGAACCAGGCCACGACGCTGTGACGCTTCTGGTCGCGATTCCCCTCGGAAATCGAGAGGAATCGCGACCAGAAGCATCAGGGGACGAGCGGCAGGCGCACGCTGAAGGTGGTGCCGCGACCGAGCTCGCTCGTCACCGACACCTGGCCGTGCATCGCCTCGACCAACTGTTTCACGATCGCGAGCCCGAGCCCGCTCGAGCTCTCGTGCCTCGCGGGCCGCAAGCGGGCGACGTAGAGCCGTTCGAACACGTGCGGCAGGTCGGCCGGATCGATGCCCGGCCCGTCGTCGGCCACGGTGAGCACCGCCCACCCACCGTCGCGCTGCGCCCGCACCACCACCCCGGTCGACGCGTACTTCATCGCGTTCTCGATCAGGTTCGCCGCCACCTGACCGAGACGGTCGTGGTCGGCGAGCACCGCCAGGGGAGTGGCGTCGGGCATCGCCCGGATCATCAGCCCGCGCTCGGCTGCGTCGGGGCCGAAGCCGTCGACCGCCACCTGGGCGAGCTGGCCGAGGTCGATGCGTTCGAGTTCGAGCGAGAAGCTCGACGCCTGCAGCTTGGCGAGGTCGAGCAGGTCGGCGACCAGCCGTTCGAGCCGTCGCGACTCCGACGAGATGACCGCCGCCGCGCGACGAGGGTCGCCGGCACCGTCGGAGATCGCTTCGGCATAGCCGCGGATCGACGTGAGCGGGGTGCGGAGGTCGTGGCTCACGGACAGCAGGAACTGCTGTTCGAGCGCCCGGGAACGCTCGAGCGCTTCGGCCATCCCGTTCACGTTGCGCGACAGTTCGGCGAGCTCGTCGCTGCGACCGGTGTGCTCGGGCAGACGCGTGCTCAGCTCGCCGGCGGCGATCCGCGTGGTCGCCTCGGATGCGGCCTTGATCGGCCGGGTGACGCGACGTCCGACCAGGACCGCTGCGAGCAGCGCCACGACCGCCGACGCGATCGCCGCGAGCACGAAGTATCGGGCCGCCGGCCCGAGGCCGGCGCTCGCCTGCTGCGAGAGCACGATCACCCCGGTGCGTCCCTGCTGCAGGTCGAGCGGCGCCGCCGCGTACACGAGATCGCCGTCGTTGCCGCTCTCGACCCGCCCGGCGCGGAGGCCCGGCACGTCGAGCAGGTCGACGGTGACGCCCTCGGGCAGCTCGTCGGCCTCGATGTCGCCGTCGGCGGAGATGCCGACCAGCGCGAACCCGTCGAGGTCGACCACCCGGCGCAACAGCGTCAGCTGCCGCAACCGTTGGCGGATCTGCTCCTCGGTCAGCTGGCCGACCTCGTCGGTGTCGAAGAACAGCTGCAGGTTGTCGGCGGTGTTGACGGCCTGCGTGCGCAGGTCGGACTCGGTGTCGGCTCGCGCACGTACGTGCGCGAGCGCGAGTGTGCCGATGCCGGCGATCAGCAGCGTGCCGGCCACCAGGCCGACCATCAGCACCACCAGTCGACGGGTCATCGACGGCGAGCCTCGCGCCCGGAGATGATCGACGTGTGAAGCACCAGCACGCTCAGCCCAGTCGGTAGCCGACGCCCCACACGGTGGCGAGCGGCAGCTCGTCGCCGACCTTCTTGCGCAGCTGCCGGACGTGCACGTCGACCGTGCGGTCGTCGCCGTACCAGTCGGCGCCCCACACGCCGTCGATCAGCTGCTGGCGGCTCAGCGCGATGCCCTGGTTGCGGGCGAGGTGGGCGAGCAGGTCGAACTCCTTGGTGGCCAACGCGACCGGGCCGGCGGCGTTGCGCACCTCGCGGCGGGCGACGTCGACGACGATGCCGTCGCCGACCTCGAACGTCGTCTGCTCGGCCGCCGGCGCACCGGCGGTCGCGCCCCGACGCAGGATCGCCTTCACCCGTGCGACGAGCTCGCGCGGCGAGAACGGCTTGGTCACGTAGTCGTCGGCGCCGAGCTCGAGCCCCAGCACCCGGTCGATCTCGCCGTCCCGGGCGGTGAGGAACAGCACCGGCAGCGCTGCGGTCGAGCCCTGGTTGCGGATGCGCCGGCACACCTCGAACCCGTCGATGTCGGGCAGTCCGACATCGAGCACGGCGAGGACCGGCCGGTGCTGCGCGATCAACTCGAGACCGCGCTCGCCGGTCGCGCCCTGCAGCACGCGGAACCCGGCTTCGCGCAAGTAGAGGTCGACCAGGTCGGCGATGTTGGGATCGTCCTCGACGATCACGACGGTGCGTTCGGACTCGCTGTTCGCCACCTGGGCCATGTGCGCCATGGTGGCACGCTGGTACCGTGCCGCCGTCGATCCCCGCGCGACAGGCGACGACGCTCACACACCACACTCGAGGGAGTTCTCACATGGCCGACATCGCCGTCATCGCGAAGATCACCGCGCAGGAGGGCAAGCGCGACGACCTGGTGGCAGCGCTGCAGACCGCGCTCGACACCGCCCAGGGCGAGCCGGGCACGCTGTCGTACATCCTGCTGGCCGATCAGACCAACGCCGAGACCCTCTGGATGTACGAGATGTACACCGACCAGGCCGCCCTCGAGGCGCACATGGGCTCCGATGCGTTCAAGGCGCTCGGCCCGGCCATCGGTCCGTTCCTCGCCGGTCGTCCCGAGCTGATCTTCTGCAAGCCGCTCGGCGGCAAGGGCGCCTGACCGGCGCATCCGGGACGCCGCCCGTGGCCACCTACCTCGACCGGATCCTCGCCCGCCACCGTGAGGTGGCGGCCCTCGACGAGCGCCCGCTCGACGAGCTCGTCGGCCTGGCGTCGGCGATGCCGCCGGCACGTGGGTTCGCCGCGGCGCTCCGCCGCGGCGACGGGCTGCACGTCATCAGCGAGATCAAGCGCCGGTCGCCCTCGAAGGGTGATCTCAACGTCGGGCTCGACCCGGCCGAATGGGCCGCCACCTACGAGCGCGGCGGTGCCGCCTGCCTGAGCGTGCTCACCGACGAGGAGTTCTTCGGCGGTTCGGTGGCCGACCTGCAGGCCGCGCGGGCCGCGTGTTCGCTCCCGGTGTTGCGCAAGGACTTCACCGTCTCGGCCCACGACGTGTGCGACGCCCGACTCATGGGGGCCGACTGCGTGCTCCTGATCGCCGCCGCGCTGTCGACCGACGAGCTGGTGTCGTTCCACGGGCTGGCCACGATGATCGGGCTCGACGTGCTCGTCGAGATCCACGACGAGCGCGAGCTCGAGTCGGCGCTCGCCGCCGACGCCACCCTGATCGGCGTCAACCAACGCGACCTCGTCACGTTCCAGGTCGATCACGAGCGGGCGGTGCGGATGGCGTCGCTCATCCCCGATCACGCGGTGAAGGTCGCCGAGAGCGGGGTGCGCGGTGCGGACGACGCGGCCGCGTTGCACGCCGCCGGCTACCACGCCGTGCTGGTCGGCGAGACGCTGGTCACGAGCGGCGATCCGGCCGCCACCGTCGCGCTCTTGCGCGGCGGCGCACGCTGACGCACGTCACGTCCACCGGCCTGCAGAACGAATCCCCGTCCGACCGGACGCGACGGGTACCCTCTGGTCCGCCATGTTCGTGAAGATCTGCGGCATCACCAACGAAGACGACGCGCTCTTCGCGGTCGCGATGGGCGCCGACGCGGTCGGGTTCGTCTTCGCGCCGTCCACCCGTCAGGTGGCCGCGCAGCAGGTGTACGACATCACGCGCCGGCTCCCACCGGAGATCCTCACGGTCGGCGTGTTCCGCGACGAGCACCCCGACCGCGTGATCGACACCGTGAACCGGGCCGGGCTCAAGGCGGCGCAGTTGCACGGCTACGAGACCCCGGCGATGGTGGCCGACGTGGCGGCGCAGGTGCGGTGGGTCATCAAGGCCGTCGTCGCCGGCAGCTCGGACGCCGCACGCGCCGATCAGTTCGGCACCGACATGATCCTGGTCGACGCGCCCTCGCCCGGGTCGGGCCAGGTGTTCGACTGGTCGCTGTTCTCCGACCTGCCCGAAGGTCCGCGCTACATCCTGGCCGGCGGCCTCGACCCCGAGAACGTCTCGCTCGCCGTGTCGCGTGCCCAGCCGTGGGGTGTCGACGTGTCGAGCGGTGTCGAGCGCAGCCCGGGGCGCAAGGACCCGCTGAAGGTGAAGGCCTTCGTCGAGCGGGCGCGTGCATCGGCGCCGGCGCGCTACCTCGGGCCGGACGAGCTGCCCTACGACTGGGCCGACGAGTTCTGACCCGCTCGCCGTGCGGTGCTCGCCGCACTGCCGACGAGGTCCATCCCACCCCCACATCCACCCTCACCTGATCCGTTCCTGGAGTCGACATGACGCTCATGGCAGAACCCTCCGCCAACGGCCGCTTCGGCGAGTTCGGCGGCCGCTTCGTGCCCGAGACCCTGGTGCCCGCGTGCCAGGAGCTCGAGGAGGCGTTCCGTGGCGCCTGGGCCGATCCCTCGTTCCGCCAGGACTACCGCGACATCCTGCGCGACTACGCCGGCCGTCCCTCGATCATCACCGAGTGCCACAACCTCGGCCGTCAGCTCGGCATTCGCCTGGTGCTGAAGCGCGAAGACCTCAACCACACCGGCTCGCACAAGATCAACAACGTGCTCGGCCAGGCCCTGCTCGCGAAGCGCATGGGCAAGACCCGGCTCGTCGCCGAGACCGGTGCCGGCCAGCACGGCGTGGCGAGCGCCACGGCCGCAGCGCTGATGGGACTCGAGTGCAAGGTGTACATGGGTGCGGTCGACGTCGCCCGCCAGGAGCTCAACGTGTTCCGAATGCGGTTGCTCGGCAGCGAGGTCGAAGCCGTCGAGAGCGGCAGCCGCACCTTGAAAGACGCGGTCAACGAGGCGATGCGCGACTGGGTGGCCACCGTCGGCGACACGCACTACTGCCTCGGCTCGGTGATGGGCCCGCACCCGTACCCGTGGATGGTGCGCGAGTTCCACCGGGTCATCGGCGACGAGGCCCGTGAGCAGATGAACGCCGCGTACGGTGCCGACCCCGACGTCGTGGTCGCCTGCGTGGGCGGCGGGTCCAACGCGATGGGCATCTTCAGCGGTTTCGTCGACACCGACGCGCGCCTGGTGGGCATCGAACCGGCCGGCGGTGCCGCCGTCGGTCGGGGTGTGCCCGGCGTGGTGCACGGCATGCGCAGCTACCTGATGCAGGACGAGTACGGCCAGGTGCAGGAGGCGCACTCGATCTCGGCGGGGCTCGACTACCCGGGTGTCGGGCCCGAGCACTCGTACCTCTCGTCGATCGGACGTGCGGAGTACCCGAACGTCACCGACGACGAGGTGATCGAGGCGTTCCAGCTGCTGTCGCGCACCGAGGGCATCATCCCGGCGCTCGAGCCGGCGCACGCACTGGCCTGGATCATGCGCGAACACGCTCAGCTGCAGGGCAAGACGGTGCTCATGAACCTGTCGGGGCGCGGCGACAAGGACGTCGCGCAGATGATGGAGATCCTCAAGTGACCACCACCTCGAACACCACGTTCGGTCGGATGGAGCAGTCGTTCCGCGACTCGCGGGCGGCGGGCCGCAAGCTGCTCGTGCCGTACATCACCGGCGGTCTGCCCGGTTGGCAGCAGGCGTTGCGCGCCGCGGTGGCGGCGGGTGCCGATGCGATCGAGATCGGCATCCCGTTCAGCGATCCGGTGATGGACGGACCCGTCATCCAGGAGGCGTCGCAACGGGCGCTCGACGCGGGGGCCACCCCGGTGTCGATCCTGCAGGAGGCACGCGAGCTCGACGTCGAGATCCCGCTGGCCGTGATGCTGTACTACAACACGATCCACCACGCCGGCCACCACCGCTTCGCCGAGCAGTTGGCCGCAGCCGGCATCTGTGCGGCGATCGTGCCCGACCTGCCGCTCGAGGAGAGCGGACCGTGGTGCGAGGCGGCCGACGCGTCGTCGATCGAGACGGTGATGCTCGCCGCGCCCACGGCGCCCGACGAGCGGTTGCCCCGTGTGTGTGCGCGTGCTCGCGGCTTCGTGTACTCGGTGGGACTGCTCGGCGTGACGGGCGAGCGCACGTCGCTCGCGGCCACGGCCACCTCGCTCGCGGCTCGGCTGAAGGCGATCACCGACGTGCCGGTGCTGGTCGGGGTCGGCGTGTCGAACGCCGCGCAGGCCCGCGAGGCGGTGCAGGTGGCCGACGGCGTGGTGCAGGGCGCATCGGTGGTGCGCCGGCTGCTCGAGCACGGTGCCGAGGCCGTGGGGGAGTACGTGGCCGAGGTGCGTGCGGCGATCGACGCCTGAGCACATTTAGTACTCAATCGTCATCCACGGCGATCGGGGCTCCGTAGACCATCATGAGCCGCTGGTCGACCCCCGTCAGCGGCGCCGTGAACAAGGAGCCACACATGACCCACCGCAAGATCGCCGCCCTGGGCCTCGCCGGCCTGCTCGTCCTCGCCGCCTGCGGCGACGACGAGGACGACGCCGCCACCGCCACGACGGCGGCGGCCGCCGAGACCACCACGGCCGTCACCGACGAGCCCGCCGCCGCCGGCGACATCGTCGCCGTCGCGAGCGCGGCCCCCGACTTCTCCACCCTCGTCGCCGCGGTGCAGGCCGCCGGCCTGGTCGAGACGCTGCAGGGCCCCGGTCCGTTCACCGTCTTCGCGCCGACCAACGACGCGTTCGCCGCGCTGCCCGCCGGCCTGGTCGACGCACTGCTGCTGCCGGAGAACAAGGAGACCCTCACGAAGATCCTCACCTACCACGTGGTGGCCGGCAAGGTGATGGCCGCCGACGTGCAGGCCGGCGACGTGCCGACGGTGGAGGGCAGCAACATCACCATCACCACCGACGGCGGCGTGAAGATCTTCGACGCCAATGTCGTGCAGACCGACATCGAGGCGAGCAACGGCGTCATCCACGTGATCGACCAGGTGCTCGTGCCCGAGGGTGTCGACGTGGCGGCGCTCATCGGCGGCTGATCGGCCGCTCGTCCGAGCATCACCCGACCGGTGCTCCCCTGGTGTTCGAGGGCCCTTCGGGGCCCTCGAACCGCGTCCCGGCCCGGTTCGCCCTCTCGCCTGGTCGGCACCGCTGGATGGCGGGTGGGTGCACGAACGGCGACCATCCCCCTCGGAGCGGTTCCCATGTGGCACGATGCGGCGATGGGAACGGACGGGTGCGAGCTGTGCGAGGCCGCGCGTCTGACCGAGTGGTACCACGAGGACGAGCTCTGCTGGGTCGCCGAGTGCGAAGCGTGCTTCGTGCCGATGGTGGTCTGGAAAAGACACGACCCGAACCCCCCGGAGGAGGTTCGGGTCGTGTTACTTCAGCGCCTCTCGGAGGTCGCCGATCGGGTGCTTGCACGCAAGTACTGGATCGACGATCGCCTTCGAAGCATCCCGACGCACTACCACGCTCATGCGAGGTTGCGGCCGGGATGACGTGCCGTCACTGAGGACGGCCGGTGTAACCGATCTTCATTTCTGCGTACTCCTTGGTTGTCGGCGTAACGCCCGACAGCCCGGGTCTCCCCGGTCCGACGAACGCTGATCGGCACGATAGCACCGAGCGTGGTCGTCCTTGCAAGGGGCTTGACGAAGAATTCCGGACTCCTTGACCCCCTGATTGCGGGGGTGGTCGCGACACGGGAGGCCGGAAAAGCCCCTGCATATCGGGGTAGTGTGCTGCGCATGCTCACCGAGGGACAGGCC
>WBZM01003054.1_pt1 | contig 13397 bp, 9 predicted proteins | sample 5204271 | NCBI WGS metagenome assembly WBZM01 (sample SAMN12344346, study PRJNA552823) | activated sludge metagenome | biome: Activated sludge suspended growth; feature: Nitrification reactor; material: Wastewater; isolation source: activated sludge from nitrification reactor of wastewater treatment...
CGCGGTGGCCGTGGCCCTGGGGCTCAGCCAGGTGGCCCTGGGCTTCATGCTGTTGTCGCTCTGCCGGTCGGTGATCCAGCTCAACGCCCTCACCAACGCCGGGGCCATGGCCCTGGGCGGCCTGGGCGGTGCCCTCGCCCCGGTGGAGCTGATGCCGGGCTGGGCCCAGGCCGTGGCACCGGCGGTGCCCACCTACTGGGCCATGCGGGGGTTCCGCTCGGTGGCGGTCGAGGGCGCCGGACTGGCCGACGTGGCCCTGACGGTGGGGGTGCTGGCGGCCTTCACCGTGGGCTTCCTCGTGGTGGCGCTGCTGCGGTTCCGGGTGGAGGACACCAAGGTCTCCTGGGCCTGAGTCCTCACCCGGCCGCGGCGGCGCGTGGGTAGGGTGCGCCGATGCGTCGGGGGAGCCGGGTCGGGATGGTGGTGGTCGCGCTCGTGGGCGCCCTGGTCGTGGTGGGTGGCGGGGGCGACGGACCGTCAGGCCCGCCGGCCGCACCGGTCGACGACCTGGAGGACCGGTTCCTCACCACCCGGCCGCCGGTCGGACCCACGTGGGTCACGGACCTCCACGGGTCCGGCACGGCCGAGCGGATGATGCTGCGCACCCTCCAGGGGTTGGTCAACCGGTCGAGTGCCCGCCTGTACCTGCGGGACCCGGGCGACAGCGGGGCCCAGCGGTGGCTCGACGAGTACCAGGCCCGGGGCCTGGTCACGGTGGCCGGCACGCTGAGCGTGGCCGGCGTGCTCGACGCCTTCGCCGGCGAGGCCACCGGCTACGTCCTGGCCACCGAGGCCGAGCCGTGGACGCTCACCGCCGCGGCGAACATCGCCGCCGTGGAGGGCGCGGTGGTGGCCACGCCCGACCTGGTGGGGTCCCTGGAAGCCCGCGGACTCACGCTGGTGGACGACGTGCGAGGCCGGTGGCCCGACGCCGCCACCGCCTACGAGGACGTGTTGGCCGCCCACCGCGACGACCTGCCGTACGAGGGCATCGCCGTGATGGAGCCGGGCGACGCCAGCTGGGACTTCACCGCCCAGCAGGGCATCCCCACCGTGTTCACCCGGCCCAACTCGCCGGACTGGACCCGCGTGCTCGCCCTGATCACCGCCTCCACCCCCGGGCACGCCGTGTACGGCTACCTCTCCGACACCGGCGACGAGGAGGTGGTCGCCGTCGCCGCCCTGTCGTCCAACGGCCAGTTCCTCGTCCCCACCGACACGTCGCGCAACCTGTCCTTCCACCTCGCCGTCGGCGCCGACCGGGACCGGGCCGAGGCGCCGGAACCGGACGTCGCCGAGGTCGCCCCGTGCACGCCCGACCAGCTGAACGTGGTGGTGGGCGTCAGCGACGGCGACAACCTCAACGTGCCCCTCAGCCGCTACTCGCGCCCGGGCGGCTGGACCAGTGCCCGCCGGGGCGAGCTGCCGCTCGGCTGGTCGATCGGCCCGCAGCTCGCCATCCTCGCCCCGACCGTGTGGGACACCTACGCCGATCAGGCCGGACCGAACGACGAACTGGTGGGGATCATCGGCTACGGATACGCGGCGCCGCCGCTCCTGGCCGATCCCGGCGCCTTCTACCGCGAGTCGTTCGCGCTGATGGGCCAGCTCGGCATGCGGACGTTCTGGTCGCTCGGCGGTGGCCTGGAGACCCCGCTGGCCGGCGCGTGGACGGTGCTCGACGGCGCGGCCGGCTCGGGGATGCCCGACGGCGTGCTGATCGGGTACGGCAACGGCACCGGCGTCGGGCAGGCGTTCTGGAGCCCCGCCGGGCGGCCCGCGTTCACCTCGGGGGCGTCGTACGACGACAGCCCCACCGAGCTGGCGTCCAAGCTGCGGGCGCTGCTGGCCCGACCGCCCGCCGACCGGCCGCTGGTCAACTTCGTCTCCGCGTCGATCTGGACCAGTTCGCTCGACACGCTGATCGACGCCCTCCTGCCGCTCGAGGCCGAAGGGGCCCGCTTCCTCACGCCGGCCCAGGCCGCCGCGTGCATGCCGGACCCGGTCGACCCCACCGTCGACCCCGGTCCGGGTGACTGCCTCCCCACGGCCCCGCCCACCCGCGACGGCCTCGCCCTGATCAGCGACACGGTGGCGGGTGAGATCGAGCGGGTGCCGACGCAGTTCGACGTGCCCGTCACGGTGACGGCCACCCCGGCGGTGGCCGCCGGCGGGACCATCCGCTACGAGCTCACGGGCCCCGTCGACCTGCCCGCGCTCGCCACGCGGATCCTCGAGGAGCGCACCCGCCCGGTGATCGCCGCCAGCTACGGCGAGGAGCTGGCGGCCAGCGCCTGGGTGGAGCTGGGGTTCGACCAGCTGGTGGTGCGGGTGCCGTTGGCCGACGGCACCACCGCGGTCGGTGATCCGGTGGCCGCCTCCACCGGACCCCCCGTCACCGCCGGTTGGGGGGCCGACGGCGGGCCGGTGCTGGAGCTGGTGCTGGGCCCGGTGGCGGTGGACTCGCGGACGCCGGGTGACGGCTTCGAGATCGCCGCGTCCTGGGAGGCGCTCGCCGCCGACCGGCCCGAGCCCTGGACGGCGACGGTGGTCCCCGGCCGCACGACCTTCGACCTGGAGGTCACCATCGGGGTGACCCTGGGGGCGTTGACCGCCACCGGCTCGGCCGCCGCCCCGTGGTCGTGCCTCCCGGCCGAGGGCGTCCTCGCCGAGACCGCCGTCGCCGCCGTGGTGGCCCCGCCGTCGTCGACCACCCCGGTCACCCGGCCGCCGGGTGGCCCGCCCGTGCCGGCCCCCACCACCTCCACCCCGTCGACCTCGACCACCTCGACCTCACCGCCCACGTCGACCACGTCGACCACCTCGACCTCACCACCCACGTCGACCACCCGACCCGACACCGGTCTCCGGCCGTCCGGGCCGCTTGCGAGTCCACCACCGGCCGCCGCGGTGCCGGCCCGTCCCGCCTACACGGGCTGACCCGCCACGTCGCCTGTGCACCCGGGCGGCTGGTGGCCTCCCTGGTACCCATGCGACGGGGTCGGTGGTGGCCGCTCGGGGTCGCCTGGGCAGCCGGGCGACCACCGGCCGCCCGGACGCCCAGGCGATCGGCGGGCGACCGGCGACCGGCGACGGGGAGCAGATCGGGCGGCGGGTCGGCAGACTGACCGGCGACCGACGGCACGGAGGATCCGACATGGACGTGGTGGTCAGTGGAGCGAGCGGCCTGATCGGCACCGCCCTGTGCCGGTCGTTGCGGGCCGACGGGCACCGCGTGATCGAACTGGTGCGGCGGCCGGTGGCGGCCGGTGAGACCGACGCGGTGCGCTGGGATCCCGCCGCCGGCGAGCTGGACGCGTCCGCGCTGGAGGGGGTCGACGCCGTGGTCCACCTGGCCGGCGCCGGTATCGGCGACAAGCGCTGGAGCGAGGCCCGCAAGCGGGAGGTGCTCGAGAGCCGTACCCGCAGCACCGCGCTGCTCGCCGGGGCGGTGGCGTCGCTGGCCGACCCGCCGTCGGTGTTCGTGAGCGGTTCGGCCATCGGGTACTACGGCCACCGTGGCGACGACGTGGTGACCGAGGCCACGCCGCCGGGCGGGGGCTTCATCTCCCGGATCTGCGTGGAGTGGGAGGCGGCGGCCCAGCCCGCGGTGGACGCCGGCATCCGCACCGTGTTCATCCGCACCGGCATCGTGCTGGCTCCCGAAGGAGGGGCGTTCGGCAAGCTGGTGCCGCTGTTCAAGCTCGGTCTCGGCGGGAAGATGGGCGGCGGGCGCGAGTGGTGGAGCTGGATCTCCCTGGACGACGAGGTGCGGGCCATCCGCTTCCTCATCGACAACCCGGTGCACGGACCGGTCAACCTCACCGCCCCCAACCCGGCCCGCAACGCCGAGATCACGCGCGCGTTGGGCGAGGTCCTGCACCGCCCGACCTTCCTCACCGTGCCGTCGTTCGGCCCCAAGCTCCTGCTCGGCTCGGAGCTGGCCGAGTCGCTGCTGTTCATGAGCCAGCGCGTCGAGCCGACCGTGCTGGTGGAGCACGGCTTCGAGTTCCACCACCCGGGCATCACCGCCGCTCTCCGCGACGTCCTCGGGCGGGACTGAGCCACCCCGCCCGCCGGCCCGGGTCGGGCGAGGCGGTGCGGTGCGTCAGGCCGAGGTGAGCAGGCGGGTGCGGAACAGGTCCAGCACCCGGTCGAGGGCGTCGCGGGTGCGGGTGCCGGGCTCGTCGATCAGGTGCTCGGTGAGGACCGAGTGCGGCTTCATCACGGCGTGGGGGTTGGCGTCGTCGTCGTCGAGCTCGACGGCCACGAAGGCGTCGCCCAGCTCCCGGCGCAGGAGCTCGAACCGCTCGGCGGGCACGAGCTTGTCGCTCTTGAAGCGCAGTCCGATGACCTCCAGGCCGTCCTGCGCGCAGCGCCGCTTCACCGCGTCGAGCTCGCCCAGGGAGATGTCGATCGAGCACTTCTGCTTGCTGGTCAGGGCGAGCGGCATGGAGGGCTGGGAGAGCACCGGGGCCAGGATGCGTTCGTCGGCCGCCATGGCCAGGGCGAACCCGCCGGTGAAGCACATGCCCACCGCGCCCACGCCCGGACCGCCGCACCGTTCGTGCTCGTGGGCGGCCAGGGCCCGCAGCCAGGTGATGACGGGTGAGGACCGGCCGGTGGCGAACACGGTGAACTCGCGGCTCACACAGGCCGGGACGATCGAGGAGAGCATGTAGCCGAACCCGGCCGCCGTGGCCTTGCCCTCGGGGGCGCCGTCCTTGCCGGGCACGCCGAAGAGGTGGGGCACCACCGCCGTGCACCCGATCGATGCCACCCGGCGGGCGAAGTCGGCCACCTTCGGGCTGATGCCCGGCATCTCGGTCATCACGATCACCGCCGGCCCCTCGCCGATGCGGAACACCGTCCGGGTCTTGCCGTCGTGGGTGAAGCTGGTGGTCTCGAAGTCGTCCATGGGGTCGTCGGCCATCGCCGGAACGTACCGCGGACCGGTGACCGCGACCGCGTGGTCGCCGGGCTCCTTCGATAGCGTCGATCGCCGTGTCGTTGACCGCCGCCGAATCCGCCGTCGTCATCGGCGACCTGCGGCGGGCCCGCCGGCGCCAGCGGGTGGCGGCGCTGCACTGGGTGGATGCGCTGTACCAGGTGTACGTCACCGCGCTGGTGGCGGTGGTGGCCGTGGTGTTCCTGTCCGGGTTCGTGGGCGACGGCAAGGTGACGGGCGCATCGCTGGAGCGCGTGCGAGACCACGGGCCGGCCGTGCTGGGACTGGTGGTGGCGGTGGCGGTGTTCGTCGGGGTGCGGTCGGGGAGCCGGGGCGGTCCGCTCGCGCTGGAGCAGCCCGACGTGCGCCACGTCCTGCTCTCCCCGGTGGACCGGGGGGTGGCGCTGCGTGGCCCCGCGCTGCGTCAGCTCCGCTTCCTCATGGCGGTCGGGGCGGCGGTGGGTGCCGCGTCCGGTCAGCTGGCCCTGCGCCGGCTGCCGGGCAACCCGGCCGAATGGCTGGCGGTGGGTGCCGTGTTCGGCGCCACCGTGGTCGCGCTGGCGTTCGGCAGCGCCCTGGCGGCCTCGGGCCTGGGGCTTCCCCGGTGGGCGGCCACCGGCGGGGGCCTGGCGCTGGTGGTGTGGGCGGTGGGCGACGTCGCCGGTCGCCTGCCCGGGTCGCCGACGGCGGCGTTGGGTCAGCTCGGCGTGTGGCCGCTGCGGACCGAGGCCATCGGGCTGGCGGGGCCGGTCCTGGCCCTGGCGCTGATCGGTCTGGGGCTGGCGCGGGTGGCGGGCACCTCGCTGGAGGCGGCCGAGCGGCGCACCGCTCTGGTGGGCCAGTTGCGCTTCGCCGTCACCCTGCAGGACCTCCGGACCGTGCTCGTGCTGCGGCGCCAGTTGGCCCAGGAGCGGCCCCGCTCGCGGCCGTGGATCCGGGGTTCCACCCGTCCGGCCCGCTGGCCCATCGTGCGGCGCGGGGTGCGCAGCGTGGCTCGCTGGCCCGCCACGCGGGTGGTGCGGGTGACCGGCCTGGCTGCGGCGGCGGGGTTCGCGCTGCGAGGCGTGTGGGCCGGGACCACCCCCCTGGTGGTGGCCGCCGGTCTGGCCCTGTGGGTGGCCGCGCTGGACGCGGTGGAGCCACTCGGTCAGGAGGTGGACCATCCCGGTCGGACCGACGGCTTCCCGCTGGAGCGGGGCCGGCTCCACGTGGGGCACCTGCCGGTCACCTACGCGGTGTCCACCCTGGCCGGGGCGGTGGCCGCAGTGGTCGCCCTGGTGCCCGTCGGCGCGTCGGTGCCGGTGGCGCCAGCGCTGGGCGGCGGGCTCGCGGTGGGTCTGCTCGCCGCGTGTGGCGCGGTGGTGAGCACCATCCAGGGGGCGCCGTCGTCGGTCGACGTGCTCTCGATGACCACCCCGGAGATCGCCGGGGCCCGCACGGTGTTCCGCACCGCCTGGCCCCCCGGTCTGGCCGTGGCCGGCACCGTCCCGCTGCTCCTGGCCCGGGCCGCCGACGGCCGGGCCGACCCGCTGGCGCTGCCGCTCGCCCTGGGTGCGGTGCCGGTGGTGGCGGTGGCGATCCTGGTGGCGGGCTGGGTCCGGTTCCACGACCCGATCCACGAGTGGATCCGCACCGCCATGGAGGAGGCGTCCCCCTCCCGGGCGCTGGAGCGGGCCGCCGCGGAGCGGGAGGCCGCCGAGGCCGCCGAGTCCGACGGTCGCCGGGTCGACGGCTCGGTGGACGGCGACCACGGTGGCGATGGTGGCGACGGTGGCGACGGTGACGACGACTCCGTTCGGCCGGCCCCGGAGCCCCCGGCCCGGCCGAGACCGACGGGCCGCTCCGGCCCCGGCCCCCAGGCCCACGGGCCCACGGGCGTGCAGGGCGGCACCAGCGCCAAGCCGATCGGCCGTCGACGGGACCAGCGCCCGCCCACCGAGCGGCGGCAGGAGACCGATCAGCAGTGAGCCCCGATCCACAGTGAGCGACCGACCATGACCGACCAGCACCACCCGGCCCCGGCCCTGGCCGCCACCGGGTTGACCAAGACCTACGACGGCGTGACCGCGCTCCAGCCCCTCGACCTGGTGGTCGGCGTCGGCGAGTCGGTCGCGCTCATCGGGCACAACGGCTCGGGCAAGTCCACCCTGTTGCGCATGGCCGCCGGCCTGCTGGAGCCCACGGCGGGCACCCTGGAGGTGGCGGGCTTCGAGGTGGGAGACGTGGAGGCCCGCGCCACCACGTCGTTCCTGCCCGACGACCCCGTGCTCTACGACGACCTGTCGTTGCGTGAGCACGTGGAGTACATCTGCCGCCTGCACGGGGGTGAGGGGTGGGACGCCTACGCCGAGGGCCTGTGCGAGCGGCTGGGGCTCGCGCCCCGGGTCGACGACCTCCCGGCCACGTTCAGCCGGGGGCTGCGCCAGAAGACGTCGATCGTGCTGGCGCTGGTCCGTCCGTTCTCCCTGCTCCTCGTCGACGAGCCCTTCGTGGGGCTCGACCAGCCCGGCAAGGCGGTGCTGCTCGACCTGCTCGACGAGGTGCACGCCGACGGGGCGGCCACCGTGGTGGCCACCCACGACCCCGCGTACGTGGACCGGGTGGACCGCAGCATCGCCCTGCGCGACGGCGAGGTGGTCTTCGACGGCACCGCGTCGGTCGACCAGGTCCTCGCCCTCGTCGGCGGCTGACGGCGCAGTCCGTTCTGGGGCAAGAAGTGGTCGTGGTGGAGCCGGTTCTTGCCCCAGAGCCGAGCGGCGCCCGTTCTTGGGCAGGCACTGGTCGTGGAGCGACCCCTATTTGCCCGAGAACGGGTTGGCGGCGGTGGTCTCCAGGACCGTCACGGGGTCGAGGCGGTGGGCGTGGCGCCGCAGCGTCGTCAGCAGCGACCGTCCCACCACCACGATGATGACGGCGTTGGCGAAGGCGCCCGCCGCGTCCCAGGCGAACGACGTGGCCACGTAGAACGACCAGTAGTGGTGAGCGGTGTCGGCCAGGCTCATGCCCGGTTCCCAGCTCAGGTCGCTCCCGTCGCGCACGAACGGCCAGAACCACAGGTTCATCACCGCACCGAACACGAACCCCCACACCCAGCCGTACGCCGCCAGCACCACCACCTCCACCCGGCGGTCCAGGCGGGCGGTGACCCGGCCCAGGAGGCCGGCCCCCGCCCCCATCCACCCCAGCACGAGCATCTGGAACGGCAGCCAGGGGCCGATGCCGCTGGACAGGACCGCCGAGACCACGAACGAGGTGAGCCCGAGCAGCAGCCCGAAGCGGGGCCCGAAGGCGGCGCCGGCCAGGATCACCAGGAAGAACAGGCCACTCCCACCGCCGGGCAGGTCGAGCAGCTTCATCAGTCCGGCGAGGGCCGACAGCATGCCGAGCAGGGCCACGGTGGCGCCGTTCATGGTGCCGCGCCGCACCTCCAGGGTCACCGCGGCCACGGCCAGGGCGCCGACGACCGCGGCGATCAGCGGCGCGTCGCCGGCGTGCGCCTCGGCGGGAAGGGCCTCGCCCGGGATCCAGAACGGGTACAGGAAGGCGGCCACCCCCACCACCAGCACCAGGAGGTAGACGGCGGTGGTGCGGGACCGGTCGAGCAGCGGGGCGGCCGTCACGGGGTCCCGCCCGCGCGCCGCCGGGCCTCGGCCACCTCGGCCACCGTGAGGAACGGGGGCAGAACCCGGAGCACCTGGGGGGCGAACAGGGAACCGGCCAGCACGTGGCGGGCCGGGCCCTCGGCCACCACCTCCCCGTCGCCCAGCACCACGACCCGCGTGGCCACCCGGGCCGCCAGCTCCACGTCGTGGGTGGCCACCACCACCGCCCCGCCGGCGTCGCGGTGGGCCACCAGCGCGGCCTCGAGCGCGTCGAGCGACGCGGCGTCGATGCCCCGGGTCGGCTCGTCCAGCACCAGGACCGGGGCGTCGCCCACCGCCACCGCGGCGATGGCCACCCGCTGGCGTTGGCCCACCGAGAGGGTGCGCGGGTGGCGGTCGGCCAGGTCGTCCAGGCGCAGGGCCGTCAGCCAGCGGTCCACGGCGGCCGGGTCGTGGCGCTTGAGCAGCCGGAGGGTGGCCGCCACCTCGGCCCGCACCGTCTCGGCGTAGAGCAGCGAGTCGGGGTCCTGGGGGACGTGGGCCACCGGCACCGAAGCCTCGACCCGTCCCGCCGTGGGTTCGTGGGCACCGGCCAGCGCCCGAAGCAGGGTGGTCTTGCCCGACCCGTTGCGGCCGAGCACGGCCACCACCTCGCCGGCCCGCACCTCGAGGTCGACGCTGCGCAGCACGGTGGTCGGACCGTGGGCCACGGCCAGGCCCGCGGCCCGGACGAGCACGTCGCCGGGCGTGGGACCGGCGTGCACCTCGGGCGGGGTCACCGACTCGGCGGCCCACGGCGGACGGCCGGCGGCGCGGAGCAGCCGGCGGGCGTCGCGCACGGTGAGCGGCGGCGGGGTCCAGCCCAGTTCGGCGGCCAGGCGGGCGACGGGGGGCGCGCCGGGCAGTCCGGGCAGCACGGTGGCGGGGGGGCCGGCCGCGTGCACGCCGCCCCTGGCGAGGACGACGGCCCGGTCGGCCAGGGGCGCGGCCCGCTCCAGGCGGTGCTCGGCCACGACCACGGTGGTGCCGAGGTCGTCGTTGAGGCGGCGGAGGGCGCCGAGCACGTCGTCGGCCCCCTGGGGATCGAGCATCGACGTGGGTTCGTCGAGCACCAGCACCGCGGGCGCGGCCACCAGCGCACCGGCGATGGCACAGCGCTGGCGCTCGCCGCCCGACAGCGTGGCGGGGGACCGGCGGCGGAGGTGGGCCACGGCGAGCGCGTCCAGCACCTCCTCCACCCGGCGGCGCATGCTCACCTGGTCCAGTCCGAGGTTCTCCAGGGCGAAGGCGATGTCGTGCTCCACGTGGTCCACCACGAAGTGGGCCTCGGGGGTCTGGTGCACGAACCCCACCACGTCGGCCAGGTCGCGCGGCCGGTGGGTGGTGGTGGAGCGGCCCGACACCGTCACCTCGCCCCGGAACCGGCCGCCGGAGCTGTGGGGCACCAGGCCGTTGGCGGTGCGCAGGAACGTCGACTTGCCCGACCCCGACTCGCCCACCACCAGCACCACCTCGCCGGCGTCCACCCGGAGGTCCACGTCGGTGAGCACCGGCGGTCCGTCGGGGTAGGCGAAGCCCACGCCGTGCCACGAGAGGTCGCCGGGGGCGGTCACCGCTCCTCCTCGGGGGCGGTGGGCGGCACCAGCACCGGCACGGCCAGCAGGGCGATGGCCAGGGCCGGCCAGGGCGAGAACGGCGGGAAGGCGATGGGGTCCGGCCACCAGGTCAACGTGTCGTGGCCGGCGACGCGCAGGGCGGTGAGCGCCGCCGGGGCACCCAGCACCGCGGCGGCCACCGCTCCGTCCCGTCGGGTGAGGCGGCGGGGCCGGTACCGGGTGGCGGCGGTGCCGCGGGACGCCGCGACCACGGCGGTGACGAGGCCGACGGTGCCGGCGCCGGCCGCCACCACCGCCCAGCCCGGCGCCCGCCCCACCAGGGCCACGAAGGCCGCACCGAGCGCCATCAGCGAACCGAAGCCCAGCCAGGCCGCGGCGCGGTCCCGGCGGTCGGCGGCGTGGCGGGCGAACCCGCGGGCGTCCATGGACTCGGCCAGGGCCAGGGCCCGTTCGAGCCCGGACTCCACGATCGGCACCGCCGTGCGCACCAGTCGGCCACGGCGCACCACCCGTCCGCCGGTGCGGGCCCGGTCGGCCTCCCGCGCCGCCGTCACCGCCGTCATGGTGGAGGGCACGAAGGCCAGCGCCACCGTCACGATCAGGCCGGGCTCGTGGAACGCCCGGGGCGTGGACTGCAGCAGTTCGTGGTGCGAGGCCACGGCGTTGAACGCGCCGAAGGCGGCCATGATCCCGACGACGGCGAACGCCTGGCTGGCGGCGGCCAGGACCACGACCCCCTCCACGGTGCCGCCCACGGTGAAGCCACCGAGGAGGCGGGGGAGGGTGAGCTCGGGCAGGGTGAACCAGGTGTCGGGCGGCGGACCGCCGACCCCGTCGCTGTGGCTGGTGAGCGCGGTCAGCACCACCCGCACGGCGGCGAAGGTGACCCCGATGCCCACCAGCACCGGGAAGGCGCGGGCGAGGGAGTTGTCCAGCCGGTGGGCGCTCACCACCAGCAACGCCACTGCGATCACCAGCGCGACGTACACCGGGCTGGGCGCGAGCTGGACCGAGGCGGCGGCGGCCACGGCCCAGACGGACCAGGTGACGGCGTGGAGCGGGCTGGTGGTGCGCATGGGCCGGTCGGCGCGGGCCCGGGGTCGCGGAGCGCAGGGGCGCAGTTGACCGGCCGGGACGAGCGCCCGTACCGTACGCACCACGTGTAGGCCGTCGGCAACCCGGATGTTGTCGAGGGCGGTCCACTCCGGTGGGCCGTAGGGGAAGTCGGTGAGAGTCCGACGCTGACCCGCAGCTGTAACCGGTCCGCAGAGACCGGGAGCCAGGTGACCTGCCTCACCGTCGACCGAACCCGGCCGACCCGCCCCAACGCACCGGATCCCCGAGGAACGGGATCCCAGGAGGTTCCCATGACGTCCCGTCGCCCGTCCCGCTTCGCCGTGGGCGCTGCCCTGCTCGCCCCCGCCGTGGCCGTGTCCGTGCTCCCGGCGGCCGCCTCGACCTCCCCGGCCCGGGCGGTCCCCGCCTTCGACACCGGTGCGGCACTCGGCTACCTGGCCGACAGCCAACAGAGCGACGGCGGGTTCGACCTCAGCGGGTTCCCCGGGTTCGAGACCCCCGACGTGATCCTGGCCATCGCCGCCGCCTCCTCGGTCGGCGCCCCCTGGGATCCGGCTGCGGCGGCCGACGCCGTCCGCGCCTTCGAGGTGGGGGGCCGGGATCCCTTCGACGCCGTCGACGCCCTCGTGGACGGCGCCGCCGAGCCCGACGGCCAGGCGGCCGGTGCCCAGGCCGCCAAGATCGTGGCCCTGGTGGCCGGTCCCACCGGCCTGTCGGCCACCGACTTCGACCCGTCGGGGAACAGCGCCGAGCCCGTCGACCTGCTCGCCCGCATGGACCTCCACCGCACCGAGGCCGGCGGCTACGACTTCGGCGCCGTCTTCAACGGCGCCCTCTACGCCGCCCTGGCGCTGGACGCAACCGGCCGGCCGATCCCCGCCGGGCTGGTCACCCAGATCCGCGACGCGCAGCGGGACGACGGCTCGTGGAACTACGCCGGCGACCTCGACCCGGAGAACACCGGCGAGACCGACACCACCGCGCTCGCGGTGCTGGCCCTGTCGGCCGCCGGACTCGACACCACCGACCAGACCGTGGCCGACGCCGTGGCCTACCTGGCGGGGGGCCAGCAGCCCTCGGGGGCGTGGCAGGCGTTCGGGGCGGACGACCCCAACTCCACGTCCATGGCCGTGCTGGCGCTGAGCGCCGTGCAGATCGACGTGACCGACCCGGCCTGGGGGGCCCGCTTCGGCGCCAGCCCGTCGTCGGTCTACGTGAGCCCCTACACCTGGCTGGCCGGGCGTCAGCTGGCCGAGGGCCGGGTGGCCAGCCCCAACGACGACTTCGGGGTCAACACCTTCGCCACCGCTCAGACGGTGCAGGCCGTGAGCGCCCAGTGGCACCTGCGCACCGAGCAGGTCGACCTGGTCGCGGCCCTGGCCGAGCGGCTGGCGTCGTCGTCGGCCGCCGCCCGGTCCCTGGGTCACGCCACCGTCGGCCCCAACGTGTCGACTCGCTCGGCCCGGGAACGCACGGCCCACACCGTGGCGATGAGCCAGGCCGGACGGGAGACCGCGGCCGAGGCGCTGTTCCAGCGGGCCTTCGAGCGGGGGCTCGACGCCGCCGGACGCGCCTACTGGTCCGGGCAGCTGGTGCAGGACTCCCGGTCCCGGGTACTGGTGCGCCTCACCGGCTCGCCCGAGTTCTACGCCCGGTCGGGCAGCACCACCGCCGGCTACGTCGACAACGCCTACCGGGCCGTGCTGGGTCGCAGCCCCGACTCCGCCGGCAAGGCCTACTGGTCCGAACGCCTCGACGCCGGCGAGCCGGTGAGCATCATCGCCGCCGACCTCGTGGCCAGCCGCGAGTACCGGGCCAAGGAGGTCGACATCGCCTACCAGCAGATGCTCGGCCGCGATGCGGACGCCGCCGGCCGGGACTTCTGGACCGAGCGGCTCGCCACCACCCGGGTGGAGGCCATCCTCGCCGGCATCGGCGGGTCGGCCGAGTTCTACCGGCGTCACGCCTGACCCGGCGGACGGTCGTCCCGTGAGCACCCCCTTCCACCGTCCTCGGGGCGGTCCGGCACCGCGCCCGGTGTCGGTGCTGTCGGCCGTCCTGGTCGCGCTCGTCGCCCTGGCCGGCTCCACCTGGCTGGCCACCACCCCGGTCGCCGCCGAGGCCACCGGCGGCTGCCGGCCGATCGGAGGCTCG
>WBZM01003056.1_pt1 | contig 13390 bp, 10 predicted proteins | sample 5204271 | NCBI WGS metagenome assembly WBZM01 (sample SAMN12344346, study PRJNA552823) | activated sludge metagenome | biome: Activated sludge suspended growth; feature: Nitrification reactor; material: Wastewater; isolation source: activated sludge from nitrification reactor of wastewater...
TGCCCCGTCCCCTGCCCCTTGCTTTCGCCCTGGCGACCCTGTTCGGTGGATCGGTGCAGGCCCAGAACCTGGTGCAGATGTACGATGCCGCGCGCGGCTACGACGCCAACTACCAGTCGGCCCTGGCTCAATACAACGCCAGCCTGGCCAAGGCGGACCAGGCCACCGCCGGCATCCTGCCGAGCGCCGGCATCGGCGCGGGCTACTCCGGCACGCAGTTCGAGAACAAGACCGGCAACGCCACGTTCAACAACAATTTCCAGAACGAAAACGCCACCATCTCGGCGACCCAACCGCTCTACCGGCCGGCCAACTTCGCCACCTACGAGCAGGGGCGCAAGCAGGTGGAACTTGCCAAGGCCCAATTGGCCGCGGTCGAGCAGGAGCTGATTCTTCGCGTCTCGCAGGCCTATTTCGACGTGCTCGCGGCGCAGGACAACCTGGTCCTGGTGCGTGAGCAAAAGAAGGCGGTGGCCGAGCAGTTCGCTTCGGCCAAGCGCAATTTCGAGGTTGGCACCGCGACCATCACCGACAGCCGTGAAGCCGAAGCCCAGTATGACCTGATCCAGGCCGAGGAGATCAGCATCGAGAACGACGTGCGGGTCAAGCGCCTGGCGCTGGAGCTCATCGTCGGGCGCCCGGCCAACGAGCTCAAGCCGCTGGCGCGCCCGGTGGTACTGCCACCCGTCTTGCCCGCCGACGCCGAGGCTTGGGTGGACATCGCCTACAAGAACAGCCCGACCGTGCAGCAGGCCCGGCTCGCGCTGGAGATCGCCAAACTCGGGGTCAACAAGGCCTACGCCGGCCACAAGCCCACGCTGGACCTGAATGCCAGCTATGGCAACAACCGGTATCCGGGCGGAACCTCGTCCAGCGGGTTCTACACCCGCACCACGTCGGGCACCGTCGGCCTGGCCTTCAACCTGCCGGTGTTCTCCGGCTTCCTGGTCCAGAACCAGGTTAAGGAAGCACTGGCGCTGGAGGAAAAAGCCAAGTCTGACGTTGATGGCGCTGAGCGTACCGTCGCGCAGTTCACGCGCGCGGCGGTGTTCAGTCTCAAGTCCGGCCTCGGCAAGGTCAAGGCGCTCGAAACGGCTGAAGTCTCGACCCAGAGTGCGCTGGATGCCAACATGCTGGGCTACCAGGTCGGCGTGCGCATCAACCTGGACGTTCTGAACTCCCAGACCAAGCTGTTCGCCACCAAGCGCGATCTGGACCAGACCCGTTACAACGTGCTGGTGGGCGGCCTACGGCTACGCCAGGCCGCCGGCACGTTGAAGGTGGACGACCTGAACGCGGTCAACAGCTTGCTGGCCAAGTAGGCGCGAGCTCTGCCCGCCGATCAAGCCGGGCGTGTCCCGGCTTTTTTCTTGCCCGCGACCGGACAGGGCTTCAGCGCCGCAGCTCCACGATGGCTTGAACGGTGCGCCGCGCGGCCCCCCGGTGCGCAGCGGCAAAGGCCAGCGCGGCCTTCGCCCGCCGCTCGCGCTCGACCGGATCGGCAGCCCACGCCAGCGCTTGTTGCACAGCGGCTCCCGGGTCGGGAACCGTCACCGCCGCGCCAGCCGCCTCGGCCAGCTCGGCAGCCTGCGCAAAATTGAAGGTATGGGGCCCCATCACCACCGGGCAACCGCAGGCCGCGGCCTCGATCAGGTTCTGCCCGCCCAAGGGCTCGAAACTGCCGCCGAGCAGCGCGACATCGCTCATCGCGTAATACAGAGCCATCTCGCCCATCGAGTCGCCGAGCCAGACCGTCGGGCCGGTTTCGTCCGCCATCAGCTGCAGGGGCGGCTGGTCACCCCAGGCGCTGCGACGCGACAGCGTCAAGCCATGCGCCAGGACCCGTTGCGCCACTGCGTCGAAGCGCTGCGGATGCCGGGGCACGATCAGCCATTGCACCCGGGTCCGCCCACGGTCAGGGTCGCCCGTGGAATTTGCTCCGTTATTTATAGCGTCTTGTGACCGCTGGACGCTGGGAAGTTCCGCAATCAGGTTCAAAAAAGCCGCTTCCTCGCCTTCGCGGCTGCTCGCCAGCAGGATCACCGGCCGCGCCACTGCCTCGCCCCAGCGCTGGCCCATGACGATCTGCTCGGCATCCGGCGCAGCGTCGAACTTCAGGTTGCCGAACACGCCGGCCACCTTCGCGTCCAGAGCCCGCAGCCGCTGTGCATCGGCTTCGGTCTGCGCCCACACCGCCGCCAGTGCGCCGTAGGCCGGACGAGCGAGCGCGGCCAGGCGTTGCGCCTGCCGAAACGAGCGCTCGTTCAACCGCGCATTGGCCAGCGCCACCGGCACACCCCGGCTGGCGCAGCCCGCGATCAGGTTGGGCCAGACCTCGGTTTCCATCAGGATCCCCATGTGGGGCTTGAAATGCTCCAGGAAGCGCGCCACCGCCTGCGGCGTGTCCCACGGCTGCCAGACCTGCACGTCACCGTCCTGCAGCAGTCTGGCGCCCAAGGCCCGCCCGGTGGCGGTGCCGTGCGTGAGCAACAGCCGCAGTCCTGGCCACGCGGGGCGAAGCGCTTCCAGCAGGATGCCGGCCGCACGCGCCTCGCCCAGCGACACCGCGTGGATCCACAGCCGTCCCGAATCGGCGGGCACGGTGTAGTGGCCGAACCGCTCGTCCACCGCCACCGCGTAGCCGGGCTCCGCACGGGCTCGGCGCGCGAGCTTTCGGCGCAGAAAAGGCTGCGCCAGCCAGGTCAGCAAGGAGTAGAGGGCACGGATCATCACCGCCGCTCAGCCGCCGACAGGCCGTCCGCGCAGACCCGCGCGCCGGTCAATGGGCGGCCGCCTCGATGGTGGCGTCGGGCTTCACGCTGCGCAGCAGGGCCAGCATGTCGGCCTCGATGCGGTGCATCGCCTCAGGTGTATGCCCCTCGAAGCGCAGCACCAGCACCGGCGTGGTGTTGGAGCCACGCACGAGGCCGAAGCCGTCGGGCCAGTCCACACGCAGGCCGTCGATGGTGTTGATCCGCGCCAGCGCCGGGTCGCGGCCCTGTGCGGTGGCGGCAGCGGCGAGCGCCTGGGCGGCGACCTGCTGCAGCGCATCGGTCACGCGGTGCGGCTCGCCCTCGGCGCAGCGCACATTGAGCTCAGGGGTGGAATAGCTCGTCGGCAGGCCGTTCAGCACTGCGTTGGCATCCGGACTGCGGCTGACAATCTCCAGCAAGCGGCAACCGGCGTAGGTGCCGTCGTCGAAACCGTACCAGCGTTCCTTGAAGAAGATGTGCCCGCTCATCTCGCCGCCCAGCGGTGCGGCCTTGCCTTCGGCTTCGATGGCTTTCATCTTCGCCTTGATCAGCGAATGGCCGGTCTTGAACATCAGCGGCACGCCACCCGCGGCCTCGATCGCCGGCGCCAGGCGCTGCGAGCATTTCACGTCGAACAGGATGGTGGCGCCCGGCACGCGCGACAGCACGTCCTGCGCAAACAGCATCATCTGGCGGTCCGGGTAGATGTTGTTGCCCTCGCGGGTCACGATGCCCAGGCGGTCGCCGTCGCCGTCGAACGCCAGCCCCAGCTCGGCGCCGGTGTCCTGCAGCGCCTGGATCAGGTCGCGCAGGTTCTCGGGCTTGCTCGGGTCAGGATGGTGGTTGGGAAAGTTGCCGTCCACGGCGCTGAACAGTTCGATCACCTCGCAGCCGATGGCGCGCAGGATGGCGGGGGCGGACGCGCCCGCGATGCCGTTGCCCGAATCGACCACGACCTTCATCGGGCGCTTGAGCCGGATGTCGCCCACGATGCGGTCGCGGTAGGCGGCGAACACGTCGACCGATCGGATCGAGCCGCCCGCGCGCAACACCCAGGTTTCGTCGGTCATCAGGGTGCGCAGTGCCTGGATTTCATCCCCGTAGATGGCGCGCCCGCCCAGCACCATCTTGAAGCCGTTGTAATCCTTCGGGTTGTGGCTGCCTGTGACCTGGATGCCGCTGCGGCACAGGGTGCTGGCCGCGAAGTACAGCATGGGCGTGGTGACCATGCCGACGTCGATGACCTGGATGCCGGCGGCCACCAGCCCGCGCGCCAGCGCGCCGCACAGCATCGGGCCGCTGAGCCGCCCGTCGCGACCCACGGCCACCGTGCTTTCACCCTCGCGCAAGGCGATGGTGCCGAACGCGCGACCCAGCGCTTCGGCGACGGCCTCGTCGACGGTGGAGGGCACGATGCCCCGGATGTCGTAGGCCTTGAAGATGGATGCTGCCAGCTGCATGAATGGTTCCCCTGAAGCGTGTGGATGATCTCGCACGATTGTAGGCCGCGATCCTGGCGAAGAAGATGTCCGGAAACGGCCAGCGCCGGTGTGTGCCGCGTGTAGGATGGCCGCTATGGACCACCCTGCCGCCGCCCCGGAAACCGGTGATGACGATGACGCACGCTACCTCGTGCTCAAGGCGCACGACGCGCGCTTCGATGGCCGTTTCTTCACCGGCGTGATTTCCACTGGGGTCTATTGCCGCCCGGTCTGCCGCGTGCGCGTGCCACGGCGCGAGAACTGCCGGTTCTTCAAGCTCGCGGCGCAGGCCGAGCAGGCTGGATTTCGCCCCTGCCTGCGTTGCCGACCGGAGCTGGCGCCCGGCCCCGCCACCTGGTCGATCCAGGACGCCAGTGGCATGCTCGCGCGGCAGGCGGCGCGCCTGCTGGACGACCCGTCCGTCTGGTCGGCCGGCGCCCCCGCGATGACCGCGCTGGCCGCGCGCCTGGGTGTGAGCGACCGCCACCTGCGGCGCATCTTCGAGGCGCAACTGGGTGTGTCCCCCCTGCAATACCTGCAGACCCGGCGCCTGCTCGCCGCCAAGCAGCTGCTCACCGACACCGATCTGCCGGTCACCCGCGTCGCGCTGGCCAGCGGCTTTGGCTCCCTGCGGCGCTTCAACGCCGCCTTTGCCGCGCACTACGGGCTGAACCCGACACGCCTGCGCCGCCAGGGCAGCGGCCGCGAAGGCCAGGGCGTGACGGTTCGGCTGGGCTACCGGCCGCCGCTGGATGTGGGCGCGTTGCTCACTTTTCTGGCGCAACGCGGCATCGCCGGGCAGTCCTGGGCCAAACCGCCCGATCGCATGGCGGGCCAGACCCTGCGCCTGGTCGCCGGCGCCAAGGTCCGCACCGGGTGGCTGACCGCGCGTTTCGACCCGGTCGAGCCGGGGGTCTGGCTGACGGTCGGCGAATCCCTGTGCGATGCACTGCCGCTGGTGATCGCGCGGGTGCGGGCCTGGCTGGACCTGGACGCGGACCCTGCCGTCATTGACGCCTGCCTGTCGAGCCCCTTGGACGGTGGCGGCGCGGCATCCCAGGGCGCGCTCGCCGGCCTGCGCGTGCCGGGCTGCCTGGATGGTTTCGAGCTCGCGGTGCGCGCGATCCTGGGTCAGCAGGTCACGGTCGCCGCCGGCCGCACGCTGGCCGAACGCCTGGTGGAGCGATTCGGCGAACCGATGGGCACACCCGTGCCGGGGCTCGACCGCCTGTTTCCGACGCCGGATGTGCTGGCGCTCGCCGACGGCGACGCGCTTGGGCAGCTGGGCATCGTGCGACAGCGCCAGGCGGCGGTTCAGGCACTGGCGCGCGCCGTGGCCGACGGCCACCTGTCGCTGGACGCCAGTGCCGACGTGCCGACAACCCTGGCCGCGCTGACCGCGCTGCCCGGCATCGGCGACTGGACCGCGCAATACATCGCCTTGCGCGCCCTGCGCTGGCCCGACGCCTTTCCGGCCGGCGACGTGGCGTTGCAGAAAGCCCTGGGCGTTGCTTCGGCGCGCGACGCCGAGCGGGTCTCGCAGGCCTGGCGACCCTGGCGCAGCTATGCCGTCATCCGGGCCTGGCACGGTGGTGCCACTGCAGGCCGCGCCGGAAACTCCTCTTTTCATAGCACTTCATGGCTGGCGGACGCTGGGAAGAAAGCGATTTGACGATGAAATTCGATGAAAAACCCGCTTTCAGCCACACCGGCAGCCCGCTGGGGCCGGTCTTGCTGGCCGCCACCCCCCTCGGTCTGGCTGGCGCCTGGTTCGTGAGCGGCCAGCGCGACACCCCGGACCCGGCCAACTGGACCGAAAACCCCGGCCATCCGGTTTTGCGGCAGGCGGCCGCGCAGCTGGCCGAGTACTTCGCGGGCCAGCGCCAGCAGTTCGCGCTGCCGCTGGACCTTCGCCGCGGCACCGAATTCCAGCGGGCGGTGTGGCAGACGCTGCTGAGCATCCCGTTCGGTCAGACCACCCACTACGGCGCCCTGGCGGCGCGCATCGGGCGGCCGCGCGCGGTACGCGCCTTGGGGGCGGCCGTGGGGCGCAACCCGATCAGCATCATCGTGCCCTGCCACCGGGTGGTTGGCGCCGACGGCTCGCTCACCGGCTATGCCGGCGGGCTGGACCGCAAGACCACCTTGCTGCGGCTGGAAGGCGTGCTGTGAACGCCGGGCGCGCGACCGGCCGGTCCTGGGGGGTGGAGTTCGTGCTGCTGGGCGCGATCTGGGGCTCGTCGTTCCTGTTCACCCAGCTGGCCGTGGGCGAGTTCGGCGCGGTTCCGACCGCCGGCCTGCGGGTGGCGATCGCTTCGCTGTGCCTGTTGCCGCTGCTGATGTTTCAAGGCCACGGCCCGCAGCTGCGCCGCCATTGGAAATCGGTGTTTTTTGTCGGGGTGCTGAACTCCGGCCTGCCGTTTGCCTGCTTCGCCTTCGCGCTGCTGTACCTGACCACGGGCCTGTCGGCCATCCTGAACGCCACGGTACCGCTGTTCGGCGCGCTGGTCGCCTGGGCCTGGCTCAAGGACCGCCCGGCCGGATCGCGCATTGCCGGGCTGGCGATCGGCTTTGCCGGCGTGGTGCTGCTGGCTTCCGACAAGGCCGGCATCAGGCCTGTGGCCGCGGGCGCCGCGCCGGACCCGCTGGGCAGCTGGGGCCCGACGCTGGGCATCGGTGCCTGCCTGCTGGCCACCCTGTGCTACGGCATCGCCGCGAGCTATGCCAAGCGCTACCTGGGCGGCCTGCCGTCAATGGTGACAGCCACTGGAAGCCAGTTGGGCGCGACGTTCGCCCTGGCGCTGCCCACGCTGTTTCTGTGGCCCGCTCGCACGCCGGGGCTGAAGGCCTGGGCCGCCTTGCTCTTCGTCGGCATGGTCTGCACCGGCCTGGCCTATGTGTTGTACTTCCGCCTGATCGAGGCGGCCGGTCCGGCCCGCGCCCTGACCGTCACCTTCGTCATACCGGTGTACGCGCTGGTCTACGGCAGCGTGTTTCTGGGCGAGACCATCACGCCGTGGATGGTCGCTTGCGGCCTGGTGATTCTGCTTGGTACAGCGCTGTCCAGTGGTCTGATCGGGTGGCGCCACAAACCCGAAGCCTGAAGCCACCAGCTGCCCCGGCGCCGGCTTTCGACCGCTGTGGCCCGCACCCGGTTTGCGGCAGCGCAAGCGGCGGCCTGCCGGTTTGCGGCACAGTGAAGCCAGGTGCGCCACGCATGCAGGAGGTTCACGCCATGAACAACCCGTCCGATCCAACAATGCCCGATGTGATGCGGGTCATGCGGCTGACCGTGCCGGGCGAGCCGCTGGTTCTGGACCATCTGCCGGTTCCGAATCCCGCCCCCGGCGACGTGCTGCTGAAGGTGCTGGCCTGCGGCGTCTGCCGCACCGACCTGCACATCCTCGACGGCGATCTGCCCCCGCATCAAACGGGCATCGTCCCCGGCCACGAAGTCGTGGGCCGGGTGGTGGCGAAGGGGTCCGCGGTCACCCGGTTCCGCCTCGGCGACAGGGTCGGCATCCCGTGGCTGGGCGGCACCTGCGGCCATTGCGACTACTGCACCGGTCGCCACGAAAACCTCTGCGACACGCCGGTCTTCACCGGCTACGACCGCCATGGCGGTTTTGCCGACTACGCGTTGGCCGACGCGCGCTTCTGCTTTGTGCTGCCTTCGGCCTACGACGACCTGCACGCCGCTCCGCTGCTGTGCGCGGGCTTGATCGGCTTTCGGGCCTATCGGCTCTCGGGCGTTTCGGGACCGATGAAGCTGGGCCTGTACGGCTTCGGCGCCGCCGCGCACATCATCTGCCAGGTGGCGGTGGCGCAGGGCCAGCAGGTCTACGCCTTCGTCCGGCGGGGCGACGAGCAAAGCCGTGCTTTCGCCGTCGAGCTGGGTGCCTGCTGGGCCGGGCCGTCGGACACACCGGCGCCGGCCGAACTCGACGCCGCGCTGATCTTTGCGCCGGTCGGCGCACTGGTGCCGTCGGCGTTGCGGGCCACGCGCAAAGGCGGTGTCGTGGTCTGTGCCGGCATCCACATGAGCGACATTCCCGCGTTCGGCTACAACCTGTTGTGGGGCGAACGCTGCGTCCGCTCGGTGGCCAACCTCACACGCGAAGACGGCGAGGCGTTCTTCAAGCTGATCGCACGCCATCCGGTGACAACCCATGTGGTTCCGTTTGGGCTGGAGCGCGCGAACGAGGCCGTCGCCGCCGTGCGCACCGGCGCCATCGACGGCGCTGCGGTGCTGGTGCCGTAAAGGCCAAGGTATTGACGATCGGAGCAGGGAAATAAAAAAGCCTCTCGCATGACTGCGAGAGGCTTTGGTCTGGCGGGTGGACGTCTTTCATACCATCGTCTGTAACCCTCATGGATACTAGGTTTTCCATTTCATAAAAATAAAACTACCCCCAAAAATACCCCCAATAAACTCGGACCATAGATGTTTGACATCGACGGGAGCCAACACGCTCACGAAGCCCCATGGACTTATTTGGCATTGTTGCACCTAGCCAACGTGGCGACTGTCGTGCGACCGTCTTGCTGCCGGCCAGACCTGCTGCGCGGAATCCTTTTTGCGCCTTGTCAATCCCGTTGATCGCGCACGGATCGATCGGCTTCAAGCGACCCGTTCCTGCCGGTCGCAGAAGTGCGGACCGGTCGGTCGTGGTGACAATCAAAAAAGTCAAGCGGCCGTTCAAGTTGCGGATGCTTCATCATTGACCCAGCCGGCTCTTGTGCAGCGGGAGCGGCTAGTCGCAATCACCCATCGTACTCAACCTGACGTCCAAATTCTGTCACTGGACGTTTCAAAATTTGGGCCGCTAAAGGCTCCAATGCGGTCACCACAGGCTCAGTTTTCAGCCGGCAAAAAGAAACTCTCGAACGGGAAATGCGCGAAGATCCCTCGGCGAGTCGATCGGCATCGCGCGAACCGATGACCATGCCCATTTACTGCGGAGCGTCCTATGTTTTGGCTTCTCATTTCCCATAGGCGCTGCGGACTTCGCTTGCCACCAGGGCCTTGAGCTGATCCGCGCCGAAGTCGACCAGCGGCTTTCCATTGACAAAAAATCCCGGGGTTTTGGTGACTTTCAATGTTTTTCCATCGGCGATGTCCTGCGCCACTATTTCCGCCACACGCGGGTGATTCATATCGGATCTGGCTTTGGCCACGTCAAGACCCGTTTCCTGGATTAGACCCCAGACCATTTCAGGCTTCGCTTCATGATGGATGACCCAAACGGCCTGTGACTTGAGCAAGGTCTGCAGCACCGGCCAATACAAATCCTGCATGCGGGCCGCTTCGAGAATTCTGACGACCTCGTCCGACCCTTTGTGCAAGGGGGCATAGCGCATCACCAGATTGACCTGCCCGAAGCTGCCACTGACCAGGCTCTTGACCAAGGGATAAAACGCACTGCAGGTCTCACAGGCGGGGTCGATGAATTCGACGATTGTCACCTTGGCACCGGGGTTGCCAAAGGCAGGAGAATGAGGCCGGACCAAGGCTGCGCGGTTTTCCTGAGCCAACTGCGCGGCTTGCCGGGTTTGTTGCTGTGTATAGAAAAATGCACCGAGCGCGAACACCACCAGCGCCAGCAGGCCGGCAGACATCACCAACATTTTTTTATTCATTTTTGGATTCTTTTTTGACGATTGACAGGAAGACCACGACCAGGGAAAAGGCCGCAAGAGACAACAGAGGGACCGGGACAAACCCAAAAAGTACCGCTTTGACATCGGTACAGGAGGCCCCTTCGCCACAGGGCACGAGATCCTTCGGGATCACGCCCCAGTAAAGCAGGCAGTGATACAGCGCAACCAGCCAGCCGGCAACGGCGAGCGGCAACGCGTAACGCACGCATCGGTCGTCAAAAGGCATCAGCCCGACCGCCAAAATGATGACAATGGGGAACATGGCGATGCGCTGGTACCAGCACAGCACGCAAGGGAGAACGCCCATGACCTCGCCCAAGAAAAGGGCGCCCAGCGTGGCGGCCAAGGCGACCAGCCAGGCCAGAAATATCCAAAGCCAGGATTTGTCCTGGACCGATGTGGTGGATGTCATAAACGTGCTCTTACTTTTTTGCTGCCGGACGGGTTGATGGATCGCGTTTGTCGGCGAACAGGGCCGATAAAGTCGCTCCGATATCGGTTCACCCACGACTACATAACCCCAAAAATCAACCTGCTCTTCGCTCCACGGGAGCACTGCAGTCTTTCGGGTTCAGGTAAACCAGGTCCTTCACTTTCCAAACCGAGTCAGCCGGAGTCGGGACGGTACGCAAGGTCGTGCGGCCACTCCGCCAGTACCGAATCGTCACGTATTGGACACCCTGTGACCGCATCAACGGTACAAGTCTGCAATCTTCAGCAAGCTTTTCAGCAATGAACGGCCCCTTGCCAACGTCGGCGACCCATCCTTCGCGCCATCCTTCTTTCCAGGACAGACGTCCTTCGTAGATTACATTCGCGCACCCGGAAAGCAGCACCAAGGCAAGAAGCGCAGTCGCGTTCAGGCAAAACCTCATCAGCAGTTCCTTCATTTCGGCAAGGTGCGACCGTCAGGCCGCCCTGTCTTCCCACTACTTCAGCGTGAATCGCGCGGCGACTGCCGGCTTGCCGTTCACTGCCAGGTCAGCCAGTACCTTGGTGCCGGCACCGAGCTTGAAGCTGCCCTTGGCCTCCAGCTTGTCACCGACCAGCGCGAGCGGCGCCTCGGACTTGTCGTTGCCATTGAACACAGTCACCTTGCCGCTGGCACTGGCCAGCTTCATCGGCTTGCCGTGGTCGCTGACGTGGATAACGATCAGCTCGGGCTTGGCGACCAGTTCCAGATCGCCGGCCTTGGTCTCGACGACGACGCCGCCGTGCTTGGGCGCGTGGTCCTCCGCGGCGAATGCGGGCAGGGCGAGCGCGGTTGCGATCAGGAGCGGAGCAAAGAGAGTCTTCTTCATGGTTCTTCCTTTCAGGGTGGGTTGTGAATGAATCGGCATGTCAATGGATGGGCGTCGCGCTGATCACGTCGATGACCGTGATCCAGCCGGCGACGGCCTGGCCGGTACGCGCGGCTGCCACCAGCGCGGCCTTCAGGGGCTCGACTTCGTTGTCCTCGCAGAGCAGCTCCAGCTTGTATTCGTTGACGACCTCGTCGCCGAGGTCCATCGAGTAATGCTGCTCGTTGCTGTCCAGCGGCAGCAGCGAGCCCTTGACGATGTAGATCGCCAGGTTGTGGCGCCGGCCACCTCGTTCGCCGCCCCAGGCGGGCGACTCCTTCAGCGCGGCAATCACGTCGGCAATGCGGCTGCGGTGCACGTAGGCCTTGATCTCTTTCATGGTGTCTCCGGGGTCGGTTGTGGTGGAAGGGGCGCAGGTTCGGCCTGCTCGGCGTCGGCCGCGGCATCGCGGGCGCGCTGCTTCGCCTCGGCCCGGGTTTCCGACCATTCGTAGATCAGCGGCAGCAGCAGCAAGGTCAGCAGGGTCGAGGTGATCAGCCCGCCGATCACCACCGTGGCCAGCGGTCGTTGCGTCTCGGCGCCGACACCGGTCGAGATCAGCATCGGCACCAGGCCAAGAATCGCCACCGAGGCTGTCATCAGCACCGGTCGCAGCCGCAGCGCGGCACCCTGGCGCACCGCGTCGCGGATCGACAAGCCGTGCTTGCGCTGGTCGTTGAGGAAGCTCACCAGCACGATGCCGTTCAACATCGCCACCCCGAACACGGCGATGAAGCCAATGGCCGAAGGCACCGACAGGTACTGCCCGGTAATGAACAGCCCGACGATGCCGCCGATGATCGCGAAGGGCACGTTGGCGATGATCAGCGTGGCGTGGCGCACCGAGTTGAACGCGGTGTACAGCAGGATGAAGATCAACCCGATGGTCAGCGGCACGATCAAGCCCAGCCGCTCCATCGCGCGCTGCTGGTTCTCGAAGGCACCGCCCCATTCGACCCAGTAGCCGGTCGGCAGCGTCACTTTGGCGGCGATGGCCACGTTGGCGTCCTTGACAAAGCTGTCGACGTCGCGGCCCTTCACGTCCATCTGCAGCACCGCGTAACGCTGCAGGGCCTCGCGCCGCACGAAGGTGTAGCCCTCGGCGAGCTCGATCTTCGCCACGCTGGAGAAGGGCACGATGGCACCTTCGGCGGTTCGGATCGGGATCTCCGCGATCGCCGACGGACTGGACCGGAACGCCTCGGGCAGCCGCACCGCGATGTCGAAGCGCCGCGTGCCGTCGATCAGCGTGGACACCGCCTCGCCGCCGATGCCCGCCTGCACCACGGCCAGGATGTCGTCGGCGTTCAGCCCATAGCGCGCCGCGGCCTGGCGGTCGACCTTGATGATCATCTGCGGCTTGCCCTTGTTGGCCTCGGCCGACAGGTCGGCCACGCCCGGCACGCCGCCCACCACAGTCTTCAGTTTCGCCGACAGCTCCTCCAGCTTGTCCAGGTCCTCGCCGTAGATCTTCAGTGCCAGCGTCGCGCGCACGCCGGAGATCAGCTCTTCCACGCGCATCTGGATCGGCTGCGTCGCACCGAACACGGCGGTCTGCACCTCGCCTTCCAGGAACTCCTGCATCTCGCGGCCGAGCGCGCCATAGGTCTGCTGCGTCGGCCACTCGTCCCGCGGCTTCATGTCCAGCAGCACCTCCATGTAGTTTACGTCGGCCGTCTCGCCCTTCTCGGCGCGGCCAATGGTGGCCAGCACCGACCTCACCTGCGGATACTTCTTGCGCAGGCTGGCGTCCATCACGTTGGCCACGCGGATCGACTCGTCGAGCGAGGTGGACGGGATGCCGACGACGCGGAACATGATCGCGTCTTCCTGCAGTGTGGGCATGAACTCCTTGCCCAGAAAGGGGAAGAGCGCAAGCGATCCCAGCAGCAGCGCCACCGCGCCGCCGACGACGACCTTCTTGCGATCGAGCGCCCAGTCGAGCAGCGGCAGGTAGGCCTTCTTCGCCCAGCGGACCAGCCAGGTGTCTTTCTCTTCCTTGGGCTTGAGGATCAGCGCTGCCAGCACAGGCACCAGCGTCAGCGACAGCAGCAGAGAGCCCGCCATCGCAAAGGTGATGGTCAGCGCCATCGGCTTGAACAGCTTGCCTTCCAGCCCCGTCAGCGAGAACAGCGGCAAGAACACCACGATGATG